>Ga0326727_10000981_pt1 | contig 111148 bp, 116 predicted proteins | sample MB2enrmetagenome_FD_207643 | JGI IMG/M metagenome (GOLD analysis project Ga0326727, IMG submission 207643) | Lab enriched peat soil microbial communities from McLean, Ithaca, NY, United States - MB29MY | ecosystem: Environmental > Terrestrial > Soil > Wetlands > Peat | place: USA: New York...
AGCGGGCCTCAATCGAGCGATGCTCGATGCGGGCTTCGGTCTGCTTCGACGTCTGATCGGCGAGAAAGCTGCGTACGCTGCTCGCCGTGTGATCGAGGTTGACCCAAAGTTTTCGTCGCAGACGTGCTGGCATTGTCGGCATGTCTCGTCGAAAAGTCGCAGGAGACGGCGTTTCCGGTGTGTGGCGTGTGGGTGGAGTGCCCACGCGGACGTCGCGGCCGCGCTAGAGATCTGTCGACGAGCCGAGTTGCGGCTCCGAGCGTGTTAACGCGGGTGAGGACCCCGCTCTCGCCGCACGATGCGGCGCGAGGACGCGCACTTCGAATGTAGATCGTCTGCCGGGTGAGCGCGTGGCGAAACCGAAAGCGCGCATCGTCGCTCTCTTCGACGACGATGTTGAGATCGCGCGCCCGCCGCAAGGTCGGCAGCAGCGCCTCGACGTTCGAGCCCGTGACGAGCGCGAGCAATGCCGGATCGAAGCGATAACCGAGTACCGCCGCCCGCTCGAGGACGCGCCGCTCCTCCGCCGACAGCGTGGCGAGCCGCTGCAAAATCGAAGCGCGAATCGAAAGCGGCAGACTCGCGAGCGCCCCCGCGCTCTGCGCCTCGAGCGCGCCTTTGACGAGCTCTTCCGCGAAGAAGGGATTGCCCTCGCTGCGCACTTCGATGTCGTGCCGCACGCTCGCAGGCAAGGCGGCGCGATCCCCGAGCGCGTCGTCGATGAGATCGCGAATCTCGCTTCGCGAGAACGCCGGTAGCGCCAGGCGTCTCACGCTCGGTTCGCGCAGCATCTGCGAGACGGCAGCCAAGAGCGTCTCGTTGCGCTCGAGTTCGTCGGAGCGAAACGTCGCGACGAGCAGGAACCGCGAGCGCGCCAAGCGCGGGATCGCGTACGCGAGAACGTCGAGCGTCGACGAGTCGGCCCAATGCAGATCTTCGATCGTCATCACCACGGCTTGGCGCGCGACCACGAGCTTCACGAGCTCGACCAGCGCGGACAGCAAGTCGGCCCGTTCCAACGCTTCCGTGGCGTTCGCGTGATCGAGTTCGGGCGACGAGCGCGTCAACTGCGCGATCGCGCGCCGCACGTTCCCGGGAAGCTCGTCTCGCTCAACGAACTCGGCTAGCGTCGCCACGAGCGTCCGGATCGGACCGAACGGCTGCTGCACCCGCTCTAGGCACTCCGCCGTCACCACGATGCGACGCGACTTACCCTCGCGCAGATCGTTCACGAACTGGGCGAGCAACCGCGACTTACCGATGCCCGTCTCGCCGCCGATGAGCACGGCGCCGCCATGGCTGGACGCCAAATCGCGACGCGCTTCCTGAAGCGCGCTCAACTCCTCACGCCGTCCGATGAAGGTTCGGCTCACGATCGGCTGCCGGAACACGTCTCGCGGGGGTTATACGCGAGGCATCCGGATTCCGCGCCGTCGACGCGGTCGTTAGAAGTTCTTGACCTCGTCGTACCGCAGCATGCCTGCGGGCGTGAGCTGTACGCCACCGGTGGGAACGTGCGGCCGGAGCGTCCCGTCGTGCATCAGATGCCGCACGGCGAAGCCCTCGCGCAAAACGGCCGCATCCGCGATCAAGCGCCGGTGACACCGCCACCAGAGCGTTTCCGAACAGAGAATCGCCGCGCGGTGGACCCGGGCTTCGTCCAGGAGCGCGGCCAGGGCCGCTGCAAACTCCGCCGTCTCCATGTAATCCGCGTAGGCGCGAAACGACGCGTGCCGCAAACCCGTGTTCGCGCTATCGCGCCGCCCCTTGCGAAAGCCGCCGAGCGCGGGCTCCCATGCATACGCACAACCGGCGTCGGCGGGCAACCAGCGCTCCAGCTCTGCGCGGCCGAAGTGCGGGTGGCGCGAGCTGGCGGGCATCTTGCGCACGTCGACGATCGACGTGATGCCGGCTTCGCGGATCAAGGCACCGAGTTCGGAAGCGGTAGCGGTTCCGTGTCCGAGCGTCACCAGTTCCGGCGACACGTCGTTCGCGCTCAAGCGATCGCGGGCCGCGAGCCCGCGCGCGCGCCTCCGCCCTCCGCTTCCCGCACCGCTCCCCGCCCCGACGTTAGCCGGTAGATCGCGGGAATCGCCACCAAGGTCATCAGCATCGAGCCGGCCAGTCCGAAGATCACGACCCAGCAGAACGGCTTCCAAAGCGACTGGGATGAGAACGCGAGCGGCAACAGTCCGGCGATCGAGGTCACGACCGTCAAGAACACGGGCCGCAGGCGTTTCGTTCCGGCCAGGATGAGGGCCCGTTCCATCGAGATGCCCGCATCGTGTTCGCGTTCGCGGTTCGCGTATTCGAAGAGCACGATCGTGTGATTGGTGACGATGCCGCCGAGGCTCGCGAGCCCGAGCGACGCGACGAAACCAAAGTGGTTTCCGGTGACGGCCAATCCCGTCACGGCGCCGATCAGTCCCAAGGGCACGGCCGCCAAAATCACGAGCGAGAGCCGCAGCTTGCGGAACTCCCAGAGCAGAATCGTCTGGTTCAGCAGCAAACCGATCGCGCCCGCGATCGCGAGGTTACGAAACGACGTGAGCGTCTGTTCGTCTTCGCCCGCGTACGCGAGGCGCACGCCGGGCGGCAAGGCGACGTCCGCGGCCGCTTTCTTGAAGTCGGTCAACACGTCGGAGGCGAGCCGTCCGTCGACGTCGGCGGAGAGCACGACGGTCGGGTATCCGTCGTAATAAGTCGAGACGCTCGTCTGCGTCCCGAGCCGCACGCTGCCGAGCTCGCCGAGCGGAACCGCATCGCCGCCGGAGCCGCGCACCGACATTCCCTCGAGCGCGCTCGCATCCGCACGCATCGCGGCCGGCAAACGCACGACCACCGGCGTCTGACGGTCGGCTTCGCGAATCTCCGTGGCGACCGAACCGCCGTACGCGAGCGCCGTGAGCTGCTGCACCGCGGCGTCGCTCACGCCGGCTTGCGCGGCGCGATCGGGATCGAGCGCGAAATCCAGCCGCGTCGTCGGTTCGCCGAGCGAATCGCGGACCGAAACGGCGCCGCGAATCGCGCGCAGCTTCTCCCGCAGAACCGCCGCGATCGCCGGTAGTTCGGCCGCGCGTTCGGAGGAGAGCCGGATCGCGATCGGCGCGCCGACCGGCGGCCCTTGTTCGAGCGGCTTGACGTCGATGCGCGCGCCGCCCACGCGTTGCGCGATCTCGGCGCGCAATTCGGGAATCAGCCGCGCCGCGGCCGGCGCGTCGATCGTATCGACGATCGATTGCGCGTAATTGGGCCGTTGCTGCTCGGCGATGACGTTGTAATAAAAGCGCGGCGCGCCGTGGCCGACGAACGAGCCGAGCGCCGTCACGTCGGGGTGCGCGAGCACGATGCGCTCGATCTTCGCGACGAGCCGCTCCGTCGTGCGAACGTCGGTGCCGTCCGGCGCGGTCACGTCGATGAAGAACTGGTTGCGATCCGCCGAGGGAAAGAACTGGATGCCGAGGCGCGGGATCGTCGCGGCGGAGACGCCGAGCGCGAGCACGACGAGGCCCACGGTCACGAGCGGGAAGCGCATCGCGGCCGTGGCGAGCGGCACGTAGGCGCGCTGCATCGCTGCCAACAGCCGGTCGAAGAGCGAGCGTATCGCCGCACCGGGGCCGCGCCCCTTCGCCGAGGGGCTCGCCGGCACCGCGAACCACTCGCCCAGGATCGGCGTGATGAAATACGCGACGGCCAGCGACGTGCCGAGCGCGATCGTCGTCACGACCGCGAGATCGCGCACGAAATCGCCGACACCGCCGCCCATCAAGCGGAACGGCAGGAACGACGTCATCGCGACCAAGGTCGAGGTCAAGAGCGGAAACCAGAGTTCTTGCACGCCGCGCCAAGCCGCTTCGCGCCGCGGCGAACCCTCGTGCAAGTGACGTTCGATGTTATCGATTGCGACGATGCCCGCATCGACGATGACGCCGAGCGCGATGATCAGCGAGAGGATCGAGATCTGGTTGATGTCGACGTGCAAGAGCGGCATCACGCCGAACGTCAGCACGATCGAGAGCACGACGGTCGTACCGACCAGGACGCCGTTGCGCACGCCCATCAGGAGCGCGACCAGCACGGTCACCACCAGTACGCCGAGCAGCAAGTTGATGAAGAAATCCGCGACCCGGTCGTCGACGGTCCGGGGCTGGTTCGCGACGAGCGCATAGTCGACGCCGGCCGGCCAATTCGCTTTAGCCGCGGCGAGCGCGCGGTCGACTTCGGGTCCGAGCGTCGTGACCGACGAGGTTTCCTTCGCTTGCACCGCGATCACCGCGCCGCGCTTTCCATTCACGCGCACGATCTCGTCGGGCGGATCGGGATAGCCCGGGCGCACGCTCGCGACGTCCGCCACGCGCAGCGGACGCCCGCCGGGCGTCGCGACGGGAACCCGCGCCACCGCCGCAGCATCGCGCAAGCCGTCGCTCGGATCGACCTGCGCGATCCGGTCGCCCAGCGCGAGCGTCCCGCTGGGAACGAGTGCGTTTCCGGCCGCGATCGCGTTCGCGACGTCCGAGGCGGTAACGCCGTAGAGTGATAGGGCACGGGCGTCGAGAGCGACGTCGACTTCCTGGTCCTGCGCGCCCACGAGGTCGGCCTTGCCGACATCGGGCAGGTTCGCCAGACTGTCGGCGAGGTTTTTTGCCACGTCGCGAATCTGACGTTCGCTCAGACCCTGGGCCGACACGCCCACGAGGATCGGATAGGTCTTCCACACGTCGTCGTCGATCGACGGTCCGGAAATGCCGGCGGGCAACGCCCCCCGCATGTCTTCGAGTTTGTTCCGCACTTCGCGGAGCGGTCCGTCGGCGTGCTGCATCTCGTCGTCGAAGTCGACGCTCACGACCGAGACGCCGGGCCGCGAAACGCCGGTCACGTGTTTGACGTGTCCGACCGAACGCACCGCGTCTTCGATCTTGCGCGTGATCAGTTGTTCGACGTTCTCCGTGGTCGCGCCGGGATACGCCGTGACGATTTCGGTCAGTCGCTGTTCGGTGCCGGGATCTTCGCGGCGTTGCATCGTGAACGCGCTCGCCAGCGACCAGAAGAGCGCGAGCGTCGCCGCGGCCAACACGAGCGATTTCCGTTCGACGGCGAATTTCGGGAGGTTCACGAGCCGCTCACCACGCGCACCGCGTCGCCGGGTTCGGCTTGGTGTTGCCCCATGATGACGACGGGCGTTCCGGGCGCGATGCCGCTCACGTCGACACGTTCGCCTTCGACGGCGCTCGCGCGCACCGCCCGGCGCGCGACGGTCGCGCGCCGGGCGTCGAAGACCTCGACGTACGCGTCGCTTCCGCTTCCGAGGATCGCGCCGGCGGGTACGCTCGCGCCGCGCGGACGCTGCGGATCGAGTTCGACCTCAGCGACCGCGCCGGGCCGCAGGTCCAGCCGCGGCACCCGCACGCGCACTTGCGCGGTGCGCGAGGCGGTATCGGCGGCCGGTTCGATGCGGCTGACGTAGCCGAGCGCGCTACGCCCGCCGGCGGTCACGCGCGCGCTCGCGCCGGGCGCGACGCGCGTTATCAGATGTTCCGGCACATCGACCAGCACGTCGGGCGCACCGGCGCCGGTCAAGGTGAAAACGACCGCGCCGGGCACCGCGACGTTTCCCGGTTCGACGTCGCGCGCCAGCACGTAAGCGTCGGCGGGCGCGCGGAGGATCGTTTTCGCGAGCGTGGTGGCGGCTAATTCGACGCTCGCGCGGGCACCCGCGGCATCGGCGTTCGCAGCCGCACGATCTTCGACGCGCGGGCCTTCCGCAACGAGCGCGGCGTTCGCCTCGGCCGCGCGCAGTTGCGCTTGCGCGGCTCGGAGCTGACCTTGCGCGTCGAGATACGCGGTGCGCGTCGTATCCGCGGCCTGAGCCGCGATGTCGCCGCTCGCCACCAGTTGCCGGTCGCGTTCGTCGTTGAGGGAGGCGAGATCGACGGCGGCTTGCGCGCGGGCGACCGCCGCGCGCGCAGAAACGACGGAGTCGTCGGCTTGCAGACGCTCTTGCGGGCGGGCGCCGTTGGCCGCGCGTTCCGCGGCGGCCGCCGCGGACGCGAGCCGCGCCTGCGCGGCGTCGAGTTGCTCGCGGTAGTCGGCGTCGTCGAGCGCGGCGAGCGTCTCGCCGGGGAACACGCGGTCGCCGACGTCCGCATTGACGGCGGCGACCCGACCGGAAATTTCGAAGGCGAGGCGATACGTATGGGCGGCCGCGACGGATCCGGGGCCCGTGAAGATCGACACCGGCGCCGGTGCCGCTGCGGGTTCGACGACGACCGCGACGGCGGCTCGGGTCGACGGCTTCGACGCATCGGCCCGCGTGGCGCATCCGGCCGGCAGCGTTGCAAGCAGGAGCGTTGCCAGAGCGGCAAACGGGAACCTCGATGACGGCCGTTTCATAACCAACCTGTGCCTTGTAAGATTACAGTGTTCAGTCGATGGCCAAGGAAAAGCCGGTCCGCGACGCGGGCCGGCTGTGTTTACGGGCGGGGCTCGGCTAAGAAGCCGTACTCGACGGATTCCAAGTATTTTTCGGTGAGCGTCTCGACGTCTTGGAAGTAATTCTGGGAACCCGGACAGGCGAGCCGCAGCGACACGATGCCGTGAACGCCGGCCCAGAGCACCTGTGAGGCCAATTCCGGCTCGATTTGGCGGAAGACACCCGTGGCGACGAGCTCCGCGACCGTGCGCTCGAGAACTTCGAAAGCAATGCTGCCCGGTTCACCCGGCAAGTCCAGCTGAGTTCCGATGACCGAGTCGGAGAACTTGGGATCTTCCATGAAGATCAGGCGATACGTTTGGGAGCGCTCCACCCCGAAGCGCACGTAACGCCGGCCGATATCGCGCAAACGCTCCAGCGGATCGGACACCGCCGTGGCCGGCGCCAGCGCGGTGAGCATTTCGGCGAAGCCTTCCCGCACGAGTTCGAGCGCGATGGCATCGCGGCTCTCGAAGTGCAGGTAAATCGTGGCCGGGGAATACTCGATCGCCTCCGCGATCTTGCGCATGGAAAGCTGCTCGAACCCCTGCCCCACGACGATCTCGCGAGCCGCCCCGAGGATCAGTTCGCGCAGTTCCGCCTTCTGGCGCTCCTTACGCTCAGCGATTCCCATGCCGGGATTCTACTGAACGGTGTTCAGAAAGTCAATAGCGGTCATCGCCCTGCATGGGGCCGAAGGAGCGGTACGGGAGCACACGAAGGCACCGCCTCCTTCCACTCACCCGCGCCTTTCGTGAATGGAGTCGCACGTGCGCGCCTCGGCCCTTCTCGCCTCGCTCGGACTCGTCGCAGGTCTGATCCCGGCACCGGCCGCGCCGGCCGGCGATGCGGATTCGGGAATCTTGCGAATCGCGCTCGCGAGTTCGCCCAACACGCTCAACCCGCTGCTGGGCACGCAAGTCATCGAATCGTTCATCGCGAGCATCGTCCTCGACGGGCTCGTGATCGCGACGCCGAACGGCACGATCGCGCCGCTCTTGGCACAGACGGTACCGACGCAAGCCAACGGGGGAATCAGCCGCGACGGACGGACCATCGTCTACAAGCTGCGCCGCGGCGTGAAGTGGCACGACGGCGTACCGTTCACCAGCCGCGACGTCGCGTTCACGCAGCGTGCGGCCGTCGATCCCGCCAACAACGTGACGGTGCGCGATCCGTACCGCTACGTCGAACGTCTCGACACGCCTGACGATTACACGGTCGTGGTGCACCTGCGCCAGCCGTACGCGCCGTTCGTAGCGGAGTGGTTTCCGAGCCGCACGCTCGCGATTCTTCCCGCGCATCTGCTAGCGCGTTATCGCGAACTCAACGACGTGCCGTTCGACGCGGCGCCGGTCGGCACCGGACCGTTCGTTTTCGAACGCTGGGAGCGCGGCCGCGAGATCGTGTTCCGCGCGAACGACGTTTACTATCTGGGCAAGCCGAAGCTGCGCCGCATCGTCGTGCAATTGATGGCCGACGAGAACTCGCGCACCGTGGCCCTGGAAAGCGGCGAAAGCGACTGGAGCTTCATCGCGGCGCCCACGTCGGCACGGCTGGTGGCCGGGCGCCGAGACGTCGTCACGCGATTATTGGCTGCCAACGCCTACTTCGGCATCATCGTGCAGACGCGCCGGCCACCGCTCGACGACGTCCGCGTGCGCCGCGCGCTCGCCTTCGCTCTCGACCGGGTCACGATGGACGCGAAGATCAGCGGCGACTTCGTGATCCCGGCCAGTTCCGATATCGGCCCCTACGATTGGGCCTACGATCCCGCGATCCGCCCCCTGCCGTACGATCCGGCCGAAAGCCGCGCGGCGTTCGCGAGCGCGGGCTGGAAGCCCGGCGCGGACGGCCTGCTGCAGCACAACGGAAAGCCGCTGGCCTTGATACTGGCCTTCGGGGCCGGCAACACGGCGGCGAACGCATATGCGGTGCAGATTCAGGCGATGCTTCGCGCGGCCGGCGTCGACGTCGAATTGAAGCCCACGCAGGCGAACATCCTCTTCGCGCCGCTCGCGGAGCACGGACTGCTGACCTCGGGCAATTTCGACCTGGCGTTGGCCGGATTCTTCAACTTCGCCGATCCGAACGACCGCCGTTCCTTCGCCTGCAGCTCGATCCCGCCCGACGGATTCAACGATAATCGCTGGTGCGATGCCGAGTACGACCGCGTGACCAACGACGCGCTACTGCACGTCGACCGCGCGACGCGCAAACGCGATTACGCGCGCGCTTCACAGATCTTGGTCGAGCGGGAACCCGAGATTTTCCTGTACTGGTACAAACAGATCCAACTCGTGCGGCCCGGCATCCGGATCGACGACGGCCTCAACGTGCTGCCGGCGTACCTGTGGACCCACGCGACAGGACCGTCCGGCGGTTCCCGATAAGCACGACGGCGGCCGTCACGCAGGTTCTACCCGGCGTTCGGCACGCGTTCCATACGCGGGAGGTCGTCATGATCGTGGATCGGCCGTTCCTCACTTTCATCGGCGCACTGCTCTTTACCGGAGCCGCGATGGCGCCGGCCACGTCAAACGCTGCGCCGTCGCTTCCCATTGCCGGGATCGAGCCGGGGACCTGCGTCCCGGCCGCCGGGGCGAACGCCGTGGGCGGTGGCGCGGTCTGTCTCGACGGCGCGCAGGCCGCGAACGATCCACGCGCGTTTTCGCAAACGGTCAACGTCGTGCCGCATCTCACGGTCGTGGCCTCGACAGGCTGGGACATCGACACGTGCACGAAATCTGCCGGACTCGGTAGCTGGCAAATCGTGAAGGGGCCCGCGCACGGCAAGCTCGCGTTCCGTCAGGTGAGCGCGCCGGCTCCAACCTGTCCGTCCGGCAGCCCCCCGTTACCGGCGATCGAGGCCGACTACGCGTGGACGAGCACGAATCCGAAAGTAACCTCGGACCGCTTCACGCTGAACTTCATCGCCGGCGGCACGCTTCAAGCGACGATCGACTTTTCCGTCGTCCTCACGAAACCGCGGATCACCCTCGACCGCGTGCTCGTTCCCGCAGCCGGCACCGTCGTCGCTGCCGGACAAGAAATCGACCTCGGCGTCAACCTCAAACCGGCGCGGTCGCGCGACGTCACGTGGACCGTCCCGGGGAAACCGGTCGGCGGCTACGACCCGCCGGCGCCGTGCGCGCGACCCGCGCCGGCGTCGTGCATCGGGGCAGTGCTGCCCGCACCGGATTTCGTGACGCCGAAGCCGGTTTTCTATTGGATCGCCGCAGGCACATTCGACGTCGGCGCCACGCTGCTGCTCGACAACGGGGCAACGACCTCGGCGACCGCGAAATTCGACGTGCTCGCGCCGAAGGGCGCCATCAAGGTCAGCACGGATCCGGGGCGGACGGCGGTTTCGTCCGGAACGATCTCGTGCGGCAGCGCGGGCACGAACACGGTGCGGCCCGATCCGTGCATCTACTTCTCGGCGGGGCTGAGCTCGCCGTTCAAGAGCAACGTCCTGGAGTTCGTGCAACTCGTCGCGCAAGAGTCCGACTCGCTCTTGACGACCATCGATAACCAGAAGCGGCACGACACGTGCTGGGTCACGAACGCCGGTCATACCGCGCTATCGGGTCTCGATGAATTCTACCCCGATCCCCTGGTCGCCGGGAGCGGGACGCTCACGTACGCGTACGACGCGCCCTCGTTCAACTTCACATCCGTCGGGTCGCCGATCTCACAGCAGCTCTCCGTCTCGAAGGAAACGTTCTTGCTGTGGCGCTTGGGCAGCGAACCGTCGTCGATCTTCATCCCTCTGGCCGCGGTCAAGTGGGAATGGACCGCGAAGGCCGCGTTCACCGCCAAGGCTTGGAAAAGGACCGGCGCCACGATCGTCGCCTCCAGCCTCAAACCCGGAGTTTATCCGCAATGGGGCGCGGTTCTCCTCGATGGCCAGACGCTCTGCAAACTGGGACCTTGACGACGCTACGCCCTTACCGCATGCTGCTGCGAGAGTTCGCTTTCGGCATGGACGATTCTCTCGCGCGCTAGCGCGCTCCCAATCGCGTTGCGAGGAAATCCGCGGTTCGCTGGAAGCGGTCGAGTTCGTGCGCGTAGACCGTGTATTCGTGCAGTTCGTCCGGAACCGCGTGCAAGGTGACGTCGACGCCGCGCGCTTCCAGAAGCGCCGCCAAGGTGACGGTCTGTGAGAACGGCACGTTGCGGTCGTCGTCGCCGGCGTCGAGATAGACGGGCGATCGCCACTTCGCGACGTCGGCCAGCGGCGATGCCGCGAAAGCGATCGCGCGTTGCTGCGGCGTGCCGACCGGTTTGCCGCCGAAGCTGTCGATCCAGCCGCGCCAATCGTGCACGCCCGCTTGATCCGCGCCCGCCGCAAAGATATCGGAATTTCGCGCGAGCGCGAGCGCCGTCAGGTAACCGCCGTAGGAAAGGCCGTAGATGCCGATCCGCTTGGGATCGACGTCGGGGCGCGCGGCCAGCACGCGCGCGCCGGCCAGGACGTCCTGGTATTCGCTCGCACCCAACATGCCGCGCTTGGGCGGTTCGTAGAAGTCGTGGCCGTACATGATGCCGCTGCGATAGTTCACGGATAACACGTCGAAGCCGCGGCTGACCAAGTACTGGTTGAGTTCGTACAGATTCGAATAGGCTTCGAAATAATGGAACGTCGTTAGCATTTGCCGCTCGGGCCCGCCGTGTACGAAGATCAGCGCCGGATGTTTGGCTTGGCCGTCGCGCGCGAGGAAGAGCTGCCCGTGAATCGTCAGCCCGTCCGGGGCCTTGAAGACCACGGCTTGGGGCCGCACGAGCGTTGCCTGCGGATATTCCGCCGGCAGCGGATGCGGTAACAGCGGCGCCGCGGCGTTGCCGTCGGCGAGCGTCACCATTCCCGGTATCCGGTACGATGCGTCGATGTAGGCGTAACGGCCGGCACCGAGGTCGACGGGGGCCCACTGATTGGTATCGCCGCCCGTCAGACGCACGGGGTTGCCCGCGCCGTTGAAGGACACGCGCCAAATGTGGCGGCTGTCGAGATCGCCTTGGTTCGAGGTATAGACCAGGCCGTTTCCGTTCGCGCCGAGCGCGATCGCTTCGACGTCGAACCCGCCGGGCGTTAGCAGCTTCGGCGTGCCACCGCCGGGGGGCAGCGCATACAGGTGACGCCATCCGTCGCGTTCCCACACGAACGCAAGAAACCCGTCGCGCGACCACCAGAGCGGCTGCACGCCGTCGGCGATCGTGAACTCGTAGCCGCGTCCGCGCGGCGCGCGCCAAACGACGCCGCCCCGGCCGGTCGACGCATCCGCGACCACGATCGACCACGGTGGAAAGAGGCTTGGATCGTCGTAGAACGAGAGGGTCGCAACGTCGCCCGGAAGCCGCAGGAACGCGATCTGCGAGCCGTCCGGAGACCACACCGGGTCCTGATCGGACGAAAAAGCCGGCGCCGCGAACGTCACGTTCGGGGCGCCCAGCGCGTAGATCGCGATGTAGCTATGATCGCCGCGGTCGTTGGTCACCGCGATGCGCGAACCGTCCGGCGACCAGAGCGGCGCCGATGCCTTTCCCCGCAACGTGAAGAGCGTCTCCGGCTTGCCGGCCGCGAAGGTCTTGCCGCCGTCGCTCGTCGCGAGGGTCGCGAATGCGACTTGGCCCGACTCGTCGATCCAAGCAACGCGGTCGCCCTTCGGGGAAACCGCCGGATCGCGACCGTTGCCGACCTCGATCGTCGCGCCTCCGGCGAGCGAGGTCAACTCGATCTTCCGCGGTTCGCGCTTGGCGGGCGCGGTCGGATTAGGGTTGTGATCGCCGCCGTCCTGGCCCGCCCCGCCGCGTTCGTAAACGACGGCCGTCGCGTCGGGCGTGAACGAGATGCCGCCGAGCTCCTCGCCGTCGTCAGCCGTCGAATCGGTGAGCGTGCGGACGGCCCCGTCTTTCCATACGACGACGTTGCGCGCGCCGCGTTCGTGCACCGTCCACGCAAGGGCGTCGCGGTGCGGCGAAACCGTGAGATCGTCGACGAACGGCGCCGCGAGTACCGCATCGAGCGAAAAGCCCGGCGCGACAGCCGCCGCCGGTCCGCAAGCCATGGAAAGCAGCGCGACGACGAAGAGAACGCGAGTCAGCATCGCCCGCTCTTCGAACGCGGAGCCGGCTGTTCCGGCTCCTCACGGTGTCCCCCGCGCCCGCTACGTGCCGCGGCTCTTCAACTCAGCGTTGCGAGCGCCTCGCGCGTGAAGGGCTGCAACTCGTCGAACCTTCCTTCGTGGATTTTGCGCGCCCAGGCGGGATCGACCAGCAGCGCGCGGCCCACCGCGACCAAGTCGAACTCGTCGCGCTCGAGGCGATCCAGCAGATCGTCCAGACCGACGGCCTGCGACGCTTCGCCCGCGAAGGCCGCGATGAATTCGCCGGAGAGCCCGACGCTGCCGACCGTGATGGACGGTTTACCGGTTAACTTCTTAGCCCAGCCGGCCAGGTTCAACTCGGAGCCGGCGAACTCGGGCTCCCAGAAACGGCGCTGCGAGCAGTGGAACGCGTCGACGCCGGCCGCGGCGAGCGGCCGCAGAAAGCGCTCGAGTTCTTCGGGCGTGCGCGCGAGCTTGGCGTCGTAATCCTGCTGCTTCCACTGCGAGAAGCGCAGGATCAGCGGGAAATCCGGCCCGACCTCGGCGCGGATCGCTTCGACGATCGCAACCGCGAACGCCGTCCGCCGCTCGAGGCTGCCGCCCCACTCGTCGGTGCGCTCGTTGAGGCCCTCCCAAAAGAATTGATCGATCAGGTACCCGTGGGCGCCGTGCACTTCGACGCCGTCGAAACCGAGTTCGCGCGCATCGCGCGCACCCGCGGCGAAGGCGCGCACGACGGCACGCACCTCGGCGTCTTCCATCGGCTCGCCGTAGCGCTTGCCGGGCCGCAGCAGGCCCGACGGGCTCGCGCTCGGCAATTCCGGAGAGACCACATTACCTTTCGGATTGCGGGCGCTGCCGACGTGCCACAGCTGCGGCATGATCCTGCCGCCCGCGGCATGCACCTCGTGCACGACCCGCTGCCAGCCCGGTAACGCGTCGCCGAAGAAGTTCGGCACGTTCGCGTCCATCGACGAAACCGGGTGATCGACCGTCGTGCCTTCGGTGATGATGAGCCCCACTTCGTTCTCCGCGCGCCGCCGGTAATAGGCGGCTACGTCGGCGCCGGGGATGCCGCCGGGCGAGTGGGAGCGCGTCATCGGCGCCATCACGACGCGGTTGGGGAGGGTCAAGCCGCCGAGCGAGAACGGGCGGAAGAGGGCGTCGGTCGTACGGGTTGCGTGCTGCATGCCGCACCCGCCAACCGGCGCGGGCCGCGATCGGTTTCATTCGTAGGTTCGCCCACCGCCGCACCGCGCAGGCGGAATAGCGGCCGCGTGGTCCGAATCTGCGGGCATGGGTTTCGCGGTACCGCTCTTCCTGGCGGCGATCGTAGCCGTGCTTCCGCCGCACTGGTCGCCCACGGCGGCCGATACGTTTCAATGGGACCTCGAAGAGCCCATCCCGATCACTTCGAGCGCGACCGTGTACGACGTCGATTATCAGGTGAATTCGGCAGCGCTCGTGGCCGCCTTACATCGCGCGAAAAAGCACGTGATCTGCTATATCGACGTCGGCAGTTGGGAGAGCTATCGGCCCGATGCGAAGGACTATCCGCGAAGCATCCTGGGCAAGGTCTATCCCGGGTATCCGGACGAGCGCTACGTCGACATCCGCCAGATCAAGCTCTTGGGGCCGATTCTCGTACGCCGTTTCGAGGAGTGCAAAGCCAAGGGATTCGACGGCATCGAACCCGATAACATCGACTCCTACTCCGCCGGGGAGGCCGTCACCGGCTTCCCGTTGACCGCCGCCGACGCCCGCAACTTCGATTATTGGCTCATCGCGCAGGCGCACGCCCGCGGTCTCTCGATCGGCCAGAAGAACGACCCCGATCAAGCCGCGATCCTCGTTAGCCATTTCGACTGGGCCCTTACCGAGGAGTGCTTTTACGGCGGGTTCTGTGACGAGATGGTGCCCTACGATCGCGCTCACAAGAAGGTCTTCAACGTCGAGTACGCCGGCGACACGAGCGCCGCGACCTTTCTCAAGAAGTATTGCGTGCAGAACCGGACGCTGCGCTACGATTACGACATGAGCTACAAGGACGTGAACCTCGACCCGGGGCGGCTGACCTGCGCGGGCCGCCTGGACCCTCCCCCTCTGCCCTGATCCCCAAGGCGCGGACGCCTCGGCGCAGAATAGGCGGCCCACTGCTCTTCTAATCCGAATAAGGAGTTGCGAATGAAGTCCTCCACCTCCGGCCGGCGCGCCGCTTCGGCGCTGGCCTTCGCGAGCGCGATCCTCACGCCGGCCGCGGCGCTCGCTCAGTCGGCCACCGATACCAGCGGCGATTTCGGAGGCGTCCTGTACATCTGGGGCGCCATCCTCGTGTTCGGCGGCATCGCGGCGGGTGTCGCCGCGTTCACCGTCGCCGGCCGCATGGGCCGGCGTTAGGGAGCGGCGCCAGGTTCGATCCGTTCGATCTCGGCCCGGTCGGCGTCTTCGGCGCTGACCGGCGTCGAGAGGAACGCATCGAGGATCTCGAGGCCGACGGCGGGCGACGTTGCCCGCAAACTCAGCGCCAGCACGTTGGCGTCGTTCCAGGTGCGCGCGCCCGCCGCCGTCACGGCGTCGCCGCACAGCGCCGCGCGGACGCCGGCGACTTTATTCGCGGCGATCGAAATGCCCGTGCCCGTCCAGCAGGCCACGACGCCGACGTCGGCCGCGCCGCCCGCAACCGCGCTTCCCACCGCGCGACCGATCGACGCCCAAGCCGAACTGCCGTCGGCGATGGCGCCGAAGCGCGCGACCGCGTAGCCGCGCGCTTCGAGCGTCTCGAGGATCGCGTCGATCAGAGGGCCGCGATCGTCCGCGCCGACGGCGGCCCGCAAGGGAGGCACGCGCGCATGTACGACGCGCGCCGGCCGCGCTCCGCTTACCGTAAAGCTATGACGGGTCGTCGTCCGCGATGGCCACGGGGACGGCCACGGCGTCGTCTTCGGGAGTTCCGGGAGCAAACTCGTTCTGCATCGCTTCGGCGAGTTCGCCGCGCAACGTCTGCGCTTCGCTGCTATTGCGGTAATTGTGGAGCAGCCACGACGCGACGTCGATCGAACGCAGCGACGCCTCCTCGGTTCCGATCCGGCGGTACACGCGATGCAGATCGAGCACCATCCGCGGCAGCCACGAATCCGCCGGGTACTTGCCTTCGAGATCGCGCACCGACGCTTCGAGCAACGCGAGGTGCTTCATCGTTCCGCCGGTATCCGCGTCGCCCCGCTCGACGCGCGACGCGGTGTCGACGATGTGATTGTGCAGGCCCAGCACGCTGAGGCGCAGCGGCCCGAAATACTCGTCGGCCGGCGCCAACTGCGAGACGCCCGTAACGGCGTGCGGCTCGGCGTACCCGGTCGTCTCGGCGGACGCCGGCAATGAGAACGCGAGATAGCTGAAAGCCGCGGCCGTTACGATCGCGGCGCGTAAGCGAATGTTCATGCCCCGGTCATCGTCCGCGCAAACCGATTGTTTCGGGTTCTTAACGGAGAGCGATGCGATGGTGTTATCGCTACCGCGGCACGTCACACCCGGGCGCGTTCCTCTGTGTCCGCGGCTACGATTGCAGGCCGCACCGGGAGCGCGGCGGCGTTAGCGGGATTACTGGGCGGCGCGAACCTCGATCCGGCCGCCTGCGACGCGCGTCTCGTAACGCGGCTGCGGATACGTGGCCGGTCCCTCGACGACCGAGCCGTCGAGCGCGAAGGCCGACCCGTGCCACGGGCAGCGCACGCAACGGTCCTCCAGCGTGCCTTCGTCGAGCGGTGCGCCGCGATGGGTGCAGGCGGCGCCCATCGCGTGGATGCCGGCTTCGGTGCGCACTAACAGAACGGGCAGGCCGCCGGCGTCGACGCGCTTGAGCGCGCCCAGCGGCAACTCGTCTTCCGCCAGCACCGCCGTGAAATCCACCGGCGGCGTTAGCGGTTCCCCCGCGTGACGTACGCCGATCTGCATCCCGAACGATAGCTCGCCGCCGAGATAGGATGCGAACCCGACGAGCGCGTAGCCGGCGAACGCCAGCCCGATCCCCGCGCGGCGACGCCCGCGCGAGCGCAAGACGAGTGACCCGGCATACGCGTTCGCGGCGAGGGCGTTGCACAGAGCGTGAGCCAGGCCGAGCGCGCGCGGGCGCCCGGCGGTGTCCGACCACTCCGCATATCCGGTCACGACCGCACCGGCGGCGCCGGCCAGTCCGAGCGTCAGCGCCGCATCCGCGGCGGCGGAGAGGTCGTCACGTCCGATGAGTTCGAGCGCGTCCAGCACGGCGGTGACGCTCCACGCACCGACCGGAATATCGGTAACGACCGGATGCAGCGGATGCCCCAATACCGTGCCGTGCAAGAGGTTCTTCAGCGCGCGCGGAGCGGCGTCGCGCAGTCGCCGCACGCCGGGCTGTAGCGCGGCGGCGATCGCGTCGAGGGCGGCGCTGCGCGAGATGCGGTCGCTCGGACGGTCGCCGAGGGAAAGCTCGGGGTTGAACACCGCATCTTGATACCCGTCCCGGCGCCGACCGACGCTGCGACGTCACGGCGCCGCGGCCTGGTCGTGCGGGCACCAGAAGACGTTGCGATTTCCCATCACGCCGGCGGCGATCGGGGTGCCGCAGCGCCGGCACGGCAAACCCGTCCGGCGATACACGTAGAAGCGATCGGTGCGGCGGACGGCGCCGGTGCGCTTCTCGCGGTCGGCGGGCGCGGTCGTCACGATCCGCCCGTGGCGCTCGGCGTCCGCCATCCAGCGAACCAGATCGCGCCACATCGCGCGCCACGTCGCTCGCCCGAGCGCCGCGCCGGGGCTCTTCGGATCGACGCCGTGCACGAAGAGAATCTCCGAGCGATAGATGTTCCCGATCCCGGCAACGACGGCCTGATCCATCAAGAGCATCGCGATCGGCGCGCGGCTCTTGCAGATCTTCGCGTATGCGAGCTGCGGACGGGCGTTCGCGTCGAGCGGACTCGGCCCGATTCGATTTTCCAGCAGCGCGCGCGCGGTCGCATCGTAGAATTCGATTGCGATTGCGCCGCGCAGTTCGAACCAGTGCGCGCGCGTGTAGAGCCGAAAACGCAAGACGCCGCGCGGCTCGGGCAGCGGCATCGGTCCGTCGTCGAAATTGCCGAAGCGCCCGAGATGTACGTGCAGATACCGCTCGCGTCCGAAATCGTAGAGCAGATGTTTGCCGATGGCCTCGACGCGAACGAGGCGCAGGCCGTCGATCGTCTGCGCCACCTCCGCGGCGCGGCCGTTCGGCGAATCGGCGCGCACGCGCTTCCCCGCGAGAAACTCGTTTTGGAGCCGGGCATACCGGGCGACCTGCGGACCTTCGGGCATGGCGGGCACTTAGACGCCGCCCGTGGTACGCTCTTCGCGTGAACGATCGGCCGTCGACGCTGGGCGCGCGCGCCTCCGGACCGCGCGCCGGCCGGCGCTTCGACGCGGAACACGGTGTGGCGACCGAGGCCTTGATTTTCCTCGGCGACCTCGATCCCGAAGCGATCGGTCCCAACCTCGAACACGCCACGCACTACGAGCCGACGCCGGTCGGCGATCTGCAACCGCTCTTGGACATGGTTCCGATCCGCCTCGACGGCACGACGTTCGTCGATCTCGGTGCCGGCATGGGCCGCGCGCTGCTGCTCGCGGCGCGTCTGCCGTTCCGGCAGGCGATCGGCGTCGAGATCTCGCCCGCGCTCTGCGAGATCGCGCGCGACAATCTCGCGAACGTCTCTCGCGCGCAATTTCGCTGCCGCGATCTGCGCGTCGTCTGCGCCGACGCCGCGACGTACCGCTTTCCGCGCGGCGATCTCGTGGTCTATCTCTACAATCCGTTCGACGGCAGCGTACTCGCCGAGGTCCTGGATCGCCTCGCGCGCGGTCCGGCGCGCGAGGTCGTGCTGGTCTATCACACGCCCGTCGCGCGCGAGGTCGTGGAGTCGCATCCGTCGTTCGAATTGGCCGCCGAATCGGCGACCGGCGCCGTCTACCGGCTCGCCGGCAGTTCGCGCGCCTCGGCCGGGACGCGATCGTGAGCGAACGCCAGGCTCACGCACGCGCCGAGCGCGAGGCTCGCGCCGCACGTCCATACGACGCCGTTCCAGCCCACGCGCTCGAACGCGATGCCGGGAATCGTCGAACCCAAAACCGCGCCGACGTAATAGAAGACTTGGTATAAGGCGTTGGCGCCGCCCTTGGCGCTGCGCGCCGTCACGTTGACGTATGCGGGCGCGGTCGCCTGGGCCGCAAACATGCCGACGCACAGGACGACGGTGCCGGCGCAGACGGCCGCGAGCGACGGCAGCGCGGTCAGCAGAACGCCGCCGAGCGCGACGCCGAGCCCGCCGGCCATCAGCAACCTGCGCGAGATGCGCGTGGAGAGGCGGCCGGCGAGCGGCGCGGTGAAGATCCCGGCGACGTACGACGCATAGAACCACGCGATCGGGCCGGTCGAAAGCAAATACGGCGGCGCGCTCAAGAGGTACGGCAGGTACGTGAAGACGCCGATGAAGCCGAAGAACAGGCTCGCTCCGACGCAGAACGCCGCGAGCAACCGCGGCTCGAAGAGATGCGCGGCCATGTCGCGATACGCTGCGCGGAAGGCCTCGGCGGCGCGCCCGCTGCGACGCGGGATGGCGGCGGGCGGCAAGGTGCGCAGCGCCAACGCGCCGGCCAGCGTGAGCGCGGCAAACGCCACGAACGAGCCGCGCCACGATCCGGTCCACTCGGCGATGAGGCCGCTGACGACGCGTCCCAAGAGGCCGCCCGCGACGCTCGCGCCGACGTAGATCCCGACCAGGGCGCCGACGCCGCGCGCGCCGCGAAGCTCGCCGAGATACGGTACGGCCACGACGGAGACCGACGGCACGAGCAGCCCTTGGACGCCGCGCAACGCCACCAGAACGGGGAACGTCGGCGCGAACGCGCAGCCGAGGGTCGCGAGCGCCAAGAGCGCGCAGCCCGCCACCATCGTCTTTTCGTAACCGAAGAGTTCGGCGATCGGACCGTACGCGCTCGACGTCAACGCGATCGCCAGCACCACCGCGGAGATCGTCGTTCCCGCCGCGGCGGCGCTGACGCCGTACTCGCGGCTGAGCGCGGGCAACAGCGGCTGGGTCAGATAGAGGTCCGCGAAGACCGCAACGGCCGATAACGCGAGCGCCGCCACGACGCGCCGCTCCGCGGAGAGCATCTGCGCCGGGATCCTACGCCGCCGTCATCCCTCCGTCGATCACGAACTCGGCGCCGGTGACGAATTGCGATTCGTCGGAAACCAGATAGACGAGCATGTCCGCCACTTCATCGGCCTTGCCCAAACGCTTCAGCGGCACGCTCGCGATCAGCGCGGCGCGCGTGCGCTCCGGATCGGGAAAGGACTGTACCATTCCCTCGACCATCGGCGTTTCGATGAACGTCGGATGGACGGAATTGCAACGGATGCCGTACCCGCGGTGCGCGCAGTGGAGCGCGACGGACTTGGTCAAGAGGCGGACCGCGCCCTTGGAGGCGTTATACGCCGCGGTATTGCGGCCGCCGATCAGTCCCGATACCGAGGAGAGGTTGACGATCGAGCCGCCCCGCGCTTTCATCGCGCGGACCGCATGACGGCAGCCGAAGAACACACCGTCCGCATTCACGGCCATCGTCGTGCGCCAGCCCTCGACGGTTTCGGTTTCGATGTCGCGCATCGTTCCGATGCCGGCGCTGTTGACCAGCGCGTCCAGCTGCCCGAACCGGGCGACCGTCTCGTCCACGACCGCCGCCCAGCGGGCGTCGTCGGTCACGTCGAGCTCGAGTGCCGTGAGGCCCTCGGTTTCGGCCGCCGCGGCCCGGGCGGCCGCGACGTTGACGTCCGCGATGACGACCCGCGCGCCGTGTTCGGCAAAGCGTCGCGCCGTGGCGAGCCCGATGCCGCTCGCCCCGCCCGAAATCAGCGCGACTTTGCCCGGCAAACGTTGTGCGTTCATGGGCGGCGGATTCGGCGCCCCCGCGAAGTTCCCGTTAGACGCGACGTCGCAGGTAGGCCAGCGACGAATCGCCCGAACGCAGCCGCGCGTGATACTCGGCGTCGTGCTCGTTCCAGTACGGGCGCAGCGCTTCGTAGAGCGCGAGCGCCCGGCGCGCGTCGCCTTCGTAGAACTCGCGCTGGGCCAGGGCGCGCACGCCTTTGACCAGCAGCGCCTCGCGGTGGCGGCGGCGGAACGCATCGAGTCGCCCCGCCAAGAAGTCCTCGCAGTGCTCGACCAGGATGCGGGCGGAGCGATCGATCTCGGCGATGACGAGCTTACGCTCTCGCACTCCCTGTAAGCGGGCGGCGTCGGGCTGAGCAAAGGCCACGACGTCGGCCAACGGATGGCGCTCGGCCGTTCCGGTCACCTCGATCTCGACATCGACCGCGGCATCGCCCATGAAATCGTAACGGATGATCACGGCCCGGTCATCGCAGCGATACCACGCGCAGGACGGGATCTCGGTCGTCTGCGCCAAGACGAAGCCGAACCGTTCGCTCAGAAAAGCGAAGCGCTCCTCGAGCAACGGCAAGACGTTGGCCGGCGGCAGGACCTGCATAGGACTACCTTCGGAGCAAGTTCCGAGTCGTTTTAGATATTCGGCGTTTTTCGGGAAAGTTCGAGCTACCGTGCGCCCTCGGCTCGGGCGCGGCAGCCCAAAAGGTGCGAAAGGTCATCCATTCCGCTCGGCGGTAAGTTAAGCGCTCTACAGATATATGCTGACCATCTGGTCGTGACGAAAGGCCGCGCCTAAAGATGCCTAGGAGACCAATCATGATCGCCGTGGGCGGCGATTCGGGCACCGGCAAAGCGACGCTCGCCCGCGGTTTCGAGGCGATCTTCGGCGACGAGCGCATCGCGGCGATCAGCCTCGACGACTACCATTCCCTCGACCGCTCCCAACGCGCGGCCGTCGGCCTCACCGGCATCGATCCGCGCGCCGGCAACTTCGCCGCCATGGAGGAGGACCTGTGGGCCCTGCGCGAGGGGCGGGGTATCGACAAACCGGTCTACGACCATTCGAACGGCACCTTCAGCGGCTCCGAGCACCTCGAGCCCAAGGACATTCTGGTCGTGCAGGGCCTTTTTCCGCTCTACACGCGCGCCCTCCGCAGCCTCTTCGACGTGACGGTCTGGCTCGAGCCCGAAGCGGAACTCAAGTCGGCCTGGAAGATCCAACGCGACACGCTCGAGCGCGGCTACTCCGAAGCGCAGGTGCTCGCCGAGGTGCGCAAGCGCGCGCCGGACGTCGAGAAGTACATCGCGCCCCAAGCGAAACACGCCGATCTCACCGTGACGTTCCACTTCCCTCCGGATTGGGAGCAACATCGTAATCCGGCTAAGCTTTCCGCGCGCATTCGCAAGGGCGGCCGCTTCCGGCCATTAGACTACTCGGAATTCGCTAGTGCGAGTACGTCGATACGTCAATTACAGCAAACGGCCAATGGCGGTTTTCCCGAGACCGTTATCGAACTCGATGGTTCGATCGAACCGGCCGTCGCCGAGTCGGTCGAGGAAAAGATCTGGGCGCACATCGAGACGCACGGGCGCCCGCGTCCGCAGCGTCTCGGTGAATTCAGAGACGCCCGTGGGGAGACCCAAATTAGCTACTCTTTGGCCCTCGCGCAATTGCTGATCGCACGACGCGTGGTCCTCATCGAAAACGAGTTCTTGGAGATGGTTTCGTGATTACTGAGCCTGCCGCGAACGGCAAGAAGAACAACCGCCTCGAGGCCGGCGTCACGCCGTACGCCGAGATGGGGTACTGGCAGCCCGACTACGAACCGAAGGACACCGACGTGCTCTGCGCGTTCCGGATCACGCCGCAGCCGGACGTCGACGCGATCGAGGCCGCGGCGGCGGTTGCCGGCGAATCGTCCACGGCCACGTGGACCGTGGTCTGGACCGATCGCTTGACGGCCTACGAGCATTATCAGGCGCGCGCGTACCGGGTCGATCCCGTTCCGGGCAATCCCGAACAGTTCATCGCCTACATCGCCTACGACATCGATCTCTTCGAGGAAGGTTCGATCGCGAACCTCACCTCCTCGATCATCGGCAACGTGTTCGGCTTCAAGGCGCTCAAAGCGCTGCGTCTCGAGGACATGCGCATCCCGGTCGCCTACGTGAAGACGTTCCAAGGCCCGCCGCACGGCATCGTGATGGAGCGCGAGTACCTCAACAAGTTCGGCCGCCCGCTGCTCGGCGCGACCGTCAAACCGAAGCTCGGGCTCTCGGCGAAGAACTACGGCCGCGTCGTGTACGAAGCGCTGCGCGGCGGCCTCGACTTCACCAAGGACGACGAGAACATCAACTCGCAGCCGTTCATGCGCTGGCGCGACCGCTTCCTCTTCTGTATGGAAGCCGTCAATCGCGCGGAAGCGGCCAGCGGCGAAATCAAGGGCCACTACCTCAACGTGACGGCCGCCGACATGGAATCGATCTACGAGCGCGCCGAGTTCGCCAAAGAATTGGGCTCGGTCATCATCATGATCGACCTCACGATCGGCTTCACCGCGATGCAGTCGATCTCGAAGTGGGCGCGCAAGAACGGCACGCTCCTGCACCTCCATCGCGCGGGCCACGGCACCTACACGCGTCAGAAAACGCACGGCGTCAGCTTCCGCGTCCTCGCGAAGTGGTGCCGGCTGCTCGGCGTCGACCACATCCACGCCGGCACCGTCGTCGGCAAGCTCGAGGGCGATCCGAACACGACCAAGGGCTTCTACGACATCCTGCGCGAGGATTTCATCCCCGCGAACCCGCTGCACGGCGTCTACTTCGACCAGCATTGGGCCTCGCTCGCGCCGGTGATGCCCGTCGCCTCCGGCGGCATCCACGCGGGCCAGATGCACCAGCTGCTCGATCTCCTCGGAGAGGACGTCGTTCTCCAGTTCGGCGGCGGCACGATCGGCCACCCCGACGGCATCGCGCAGGGCGCCGAAGCCAATCGCATCGCGCTCGAAGCGATGGTGCTCGCGCGCAACGAAGGCCGCGACTACCTCAACGAAGGCCCGCAGATCCTCGAGGAGGCCGCCAAGCACAGCCACGCTCTGGCGCGCGCGCTCAACATCTGGAAGGACATTACGTTCGACTATGCGTCGACGGACATGCCGGATGTCGTTGCGACACCGTCGTTTTAGGGGCGACGCCGTTGTTTTCCAAATCGGGGTTGCCGTCCCGCGGCCGGGAGTCGCGCGGGCGTGCCGCGGCGCCGCTCGTCGCCGGCCCATCACGGGCCGGCTCCTGCTGCTCCGCTCGTCGCTCCCGCGCATCCTGCGCTCCGCTCCTCGTCGTAGCCGCCGCGGCACGCCCGCGCGACTCCCGGCCGCGTAGCGGAGCCTCATCGGAAAACACCGCCATCTTAGAGATTCGTTCTAGCTTTCTGCAAGCGAAGGGATTAGTTACGTGAGATTGATGCAAGGGGCGTTTTCTTGTTTGCCGGATTTGACGGAGGGGCAGATCGCCAAGCAGATTCAGTATGCGCTGGATCATAATTGGCCGATCGCGATCGAGTATACGGACGATCCGCATCCGCGCAATGCGTATTGGGAGATGTACGGGCTGCCGAAGTTCGATGTGAAGGATGCGGCGGGGATCCTTTCGGACGTTTTGAAGGCGGTGGCCGAGCATCCGAACGAGTATGTGAAGGTCAATGCGTACGACGCGCGGTTGGGGCGGCAGACGACGGCGCTGTCGTTCATCGTCGGGCGGCCCAAGCATGAGAAGGGCTTCCGGCTCGAGCGTACGACCGGACCGGATCGGCAGATGATCTACTCCATCCACTCCTACGCGACGGACAAGCCGAGCGGGGAGCGTTACCAAGACTAGTGTCGGGGCACTGATGTCGTCCGACGCGCCGTTGGCGGCGGAAGCGCCGTTGGATCTCGATGAGGCGTTCGCGTCGTCGCGGGTCGGCGAGGTGCTCGATAAGCTCGATCGCGAGCTGATCGGCCTCGCCCCCGTGAAGACGCGCATCCGCCAGCTCGCCCATCTCCTGCTCATCGACCGGTTGCGCAAGCAGATCGGGCTTGCGGCGGAGCCGCCGCCGTTGCACATGTCGTTCACCGGGCGGCCCGGCACCGGCAAGACGACGGTCGCGGTGCGGATGGCGGAGATCTTGCACCGGCTCGGGTATATTCGTAAGGGGCACCTGGTCGTCGCGACGCGCGACGATCTGGTAGGCCAGTATATCGGACATACCGCACCCAAGACCAAAGAGGTCCTCAAGCGTGCGATGGGCGGCGTGCTGCTGATCGACGAGGCGTACTATCTCTACAAACCCGAGAACGAACGCGACTACGGCGGGGAGGCGATCGAGATCTTGCTGCAGGTCATGGAGAACCAGCGCGACGATCTGGTCGTGATCTTCGCCGGGTACAAGGACCGCATGGACACGTTCTTCTCGAGCAATCCGGGCTTGAGCTCGCGCGTGGCCAACCACATCGATTTTCCCGACTACGCGCCCGAGGAGCTCATGGCGATCGCCAAGCTGATGCTCGAGAAGCTCAACTACGAATTTTCGCCGGGCGCCGAAGCGACGTTCGATCAGTACGTGCGGTTGCGGATGGAACAGCCGCAGTTCGCCAACGCCCGCAGCATCCGCAACGCGATCGACCGCGCGCGCATGCGCCAGGCGACGCGGCTCTTCGAGCACGGCGGCGTGGTCAGCCGCGAGGAGCTCAAGACGATCGAGGAGAGCGACATCCGCAAGAGCCGCATTTTCGACATGGCCGCGAGCGGCGAACTGTGATCGCCGGGATCGGCGGCGTTTTCATCCACGCGCGCGACGCGGCGGCGCTCGCGCGCTGGTACCAAGACATCCTGGGCATCGAAGTGGACGCCCAACCGGAGCACGGGTACTTCGGCCACGAGTTCACCGCCCGCGACGCGAGCGGTGACGGGCGGCTCACGCGCTGCGTCTGGTCGATCATGCAGCGCGAACCCGGTGACGACGGGACGGGCAGCGCCATCACGATCAACTATCGCGTCGACGGTCTCGATGCGTTCGTCGAGCGCATTCGGGAGCGCGGCGGAACGGTCGAACGCACCGAAGCCCACGAATACGGGAAGTTCGCGTGGCTGATCGATCCCGAGGGCAACAAGGTCGAACTCTGGGAGGACTCGGGCGCGACGTGAAGCCGCTCCGGTGGGTCGCGCTCGCGGTTGCCTTGGGCATCGGCCCGCTCATCGGTCCCCGCAGCGCGGCGGCCGATCCGTCGCCCGCGCCCGCCGCGACGCCGCGCGTGACGCTCGAGGTTTCCGAGCCGCCGCATTTCGCGTCGGCCGACTCCGTCAAAGCGACGCTGTCGCTCGAGAATCCGACGCCGTCCGACATCACGTACGACCGTTTCGCCATCGCGTTCCTCGTGCGCGGCGATGACGGCAAGGTCGTCGAGCGGCGGAAACGGATGTTCTACTCCGTCGCTCCCAAACCGGCGCGGCTCGGCGCCGGGCAGACGGCGTCGTTCGACATCTTTCTTCCCGTCTGCGATGCGAAGGGCGCCGCCTGTACGATGCGCGTCGCCGTCAAGTTACCGGTCGTCGTCGACGGCGAGCACGTCGATCTCACGAGCGCGGAGCGTTCGTACGCGATCGTTTCCGACCCGGCGCGCTAACGCGCGCCTCTCAGCCTTCGAGATCGACCACGTAACGCACGAAATCGTCGCGTTCGCAAAAGCGGTCGTAGAGGCGGCGCGCGACGGCGTTGTCCTCGCGCGTCATCCAATAGACGCGGGCCCATTCGTTCGCGCGCGCGCGGGCGATCAGGGTGCGGATCAGCGCGCCGCCCACGCCGCCGCCGCGCACCTCCGGCCGCACGAACAGGTCTTCGAGATAGCACGCGGGCTGTTCGCTCCACGTGTACGGGTGCACGACGTAGTTCGCGAAGCCTGCGACCTCGTTCGTCGCGGCATCGACGGCGACGAGCGCGTGGATCGCGGAACCGGAATCGAGAATGCGCCGCCACGTGGCCTCGGTCGTCGCGTCCGGCACGGAGACTTCGTAGAAATCGCAATACCCGCGCCAGAGCTCGCGCCATGCGTTGCGGTCGGCGGCTTGGATGTCCCGTACGGTGTAGCGCTCAGCGGGCATCGTGAAAGATGATTCCGAGCGCATAGCGGGAGCCGGACCGGATCGGGCTGACGCCGTGCCGCGTGTGAACGGTGTACGTGCCGCGCTTGGAGCGATGCGGCCGCCGGTCGACCGCGAAAACCACCGCGTCTCCGGCGCGCAGCGGCACGATCTCGACGGTCGACTGCGCGCGCGGATGTTGCTCCACGAGCGCGAATTCGCCGCCTTCGAAATCGCGGCCGGGCTCGGATAAGAGGATCGTCGCCTGCAACGGAAAGACGACGTCGCCGTAGCGATCCTGGTGGAGCCGGTTGTGATCGCCGGGCCCGTACTTGAGGATCAGCGGGGTCGGGCGCGTCTGGCCCGCGGCGCGCGAGCGTTCCGCGAATTCCGCTAACGTCGCCGGAAAACGCGCATTGTCGCGCAAGCGCTCGTTCCACCGATCGGCCGTGACCGCGAGCCGTGCGTACAGTTCGGTGCGAAGTTCGGCTACCAGTGCCGGCAGCGGGTCGGCGTAATAGCGGTACTCGCCGCGCCCGAAGGCGTGCGCGGCCATATCGACGCGCTTGCGATAGCGTTCGTCGTCGTCGTATGCGGCGGCCAGCGATGCGCGCTCTTCCGCCGTCAGGAGACCGCGCAGCAACGCGTACGGGCCTTCCGATAACGCTTCGAGCGCGTCGCCGTGCGCCGCGAGGCGTTCCGCCATCGAACCGCGTGGCGAAGCGATCATTGCCGTTCCCGCGCAAGTAACGCGCGCTTGCGTTCCACGCCCCAGCGATATCCGCGCATGCCGCCGTCGCTACCCACGACCCGGTGACATGGCACGACGACCGCCACCGGATTGGCGCCCACCGCGCGCGCGACCGCCCGCGCGCCGCCCGGCATGCCGATGCGCCGCGCCAACTCTGCGTACGAGACGCGCTCGCCGCCGGGGATCGTCGCGAGCGCGTCCCACACGCGGCGTTGGAACGCCGTGCCGCGAAGGTCCAGCGGTACGTGCGGCGATGCGAGGTCGCCTTCGACGCGCGCGACGAGCGCCTGAATCCAGGCATCGAGATCGGGATCGGAGTCCGTGAACGCGGCGCCGGGGAATTCAGCTCGCAACGCGACCCCAATCGCTGCGGGGTCGTCGCCGAAGCGCACCGCGCAGACGCCGCGCTCGGTCGCGGCCACGACGAGCGCGCCGAGCGATGACTCGGCTGCCGCGACTCGGATCCGCTCGCCTGCGCCGCCCGTACGGAACGCCGTCGGCGTCATCCCCAGCGCCCGGCCCGCTTCCTCGTAGAACCGGCTGCTCGAGCCGAAACCGGAATCGTACGCCGCGTCGGTCACGCGCGGCGCCTCGCGAACGCGGCGACCGAGCCGCTCCGCGCGCCGCGCGGCGGCATACCGCCGCGGGCTGAGGCCGAGCTTGCGCGTGAAGGCCCGATGGAAGTGATAGGGCGAGAGCCCCGCGATCTCCGCCAAGGCGGCGAGCGTGGGAACCTCCGGCGAGGCGTCGTCGATGTGCGCGCAGACGCGGGCGATCGTCGCATCCATGCGCTCGCGGTCGTCTTGGCCGAGCGGGCGGCAGCGTTTGCAGGCGCGGAAGCCCGCCGCTTCGGCCGCCGCGGGCGACGCGAAGAGGCGGACGTTACGCCGATTGGCGAGCCGTGCCGCGCAGCTCGGACGGCAGTACACACCGGTCGTCGCGACCGCGTAGTAGAAGGTGCCGTCGGCGCGCGGGTCCCGGCGTCGCAGGGCTTCATAACGTTCGTCGTCGGCGGCCGAGCCGCTTGCGGCCAAGCCGCTTGCGGCCAGCGTGGCGCTTTGCATGTGCATCATAACGCACCCATCGTAGCGCGCGTTGCCGCCGGCGGCATCCGCGTCCTTGCGCTCGAATCCGGCGTCAGGTCCCCCGAGCCGGAACCCCCGCGGCGCGCTGCTCTTCTGCCTCGACTTCGGCCAGCAACGCCGCCGGCCGTTCCCGGTATTTGGCCCACAGTTGCGGCATGTAGGCGATGTCGGCGAGAACGCGCGCGAACGCCGCGTTGACCGGCACCGGAACGCCGAGCGACCGCCCCGCGCTCGCCACGGCGCCGTTGAGAACGTCGATTTCCGTGCGGCCCTTACCGGCCCGAAGATCCAATAAGAGAGACGGCGGCTTGCGGCCGCGCGCGCCCGCGATGCGACTCGCGAGCAAGACCTTCGCCACAGGCGACGGCAACTTCACGACGGTCTGCAACGCCCGCACCGGATAGCGCGGCAGATCGACGGACGTCAAGCCCAACGCCGCCATGACCGCGCGCGTTTCCCGAATCGCACGGACCTCGAGCGAGAACATGTGGTCGAGTTTCACCAAGCGCCCGGGCAGCACGTTGAGGATCGCGCACGATGCGTTGGCGATCGTGTTGAGTGCGAGCTTCGACCACTTGAGTGCGCGGTAATCGTCGGTGACCTTAACGGGCATGCCCGTACGTTCGAACGCGGCCACGAGCCAATTGTGCGCGATCGAGCCGACCGGCGCGAGCGCGATCCCGCCGCGTTTTGACGGCGCGATCGTTCCGTCGGACCCGCGCTCCACGGGAACGGTCAACGCACACGATACGATGCGATCGGCGCCGAAGGCCGCAGCGAGGCGTTCTTCGTTGCCGACGCCATTCTGCGGCGTTAGGATCGTCGCTTCCGACGTGGGGCCGAGCGCGCGTTGCAGGGTTGCGATCGCGTCGGCCGTATCGTAGGCCTTCACGCAGACGAGCGCCAGATCGGCATCGACCGGGGTGACGTCCTCGAGCCGGCGCGGCGCGTAGGCGACCTCCGCCGGCGTCGCGCGCAGCGCCTCACCGAGAAACGTGCCGACCGCCCCCGACCCGACGACGTATACCTTCATGAGATCGCTCGCATCGCCGGACACCCTTCGGCGAAGCGGCGGCGCGCGACTCTTTCCCGCCGGCGCGGGCGGGCGCTCGAACGCTTCAGGAACGCCTCAGGATCATCCGATACTCTAACAACGCGCCGAGCGCACTTTATGTTTACGATCGCAACGACCGTCTTTGCCCTACTTTCGCTGACCGTGCCCGCCCCGGCGCACGGCGACGCGGCTCGCCATGCGAGCTCGACGCTGGACCGCCTGCAAGCCGCGTGGACCGCGCTCGACGGCTACACCGTGACGATCGAGGCGCACGAGGTCTCGGGCGACAAGACCGCGGACAACGAACTGCGCTACGCCTTCGCTAAGCCCGACCACGTCCGGCTCGAGGTCGTCTCGGGGTCGCAGGCCGGCGGCACCGTCCTGTGGGACGGCGGCGACCGGGTCACGGCCTTCCGGCGTGGGCTCTCGTTCTTCAAGCTGCACCCGAGCCTGCACGACAAGAACGTGACCAGCCTGCGCGGCAACAGCGTGCTCACGCCGGATCTGGGCGACATCCTGTCCTGTTACGGCGCCCACCGCAACGCCGTGAGCGAGGGCGACGGTCCCGTCATCGACGGTGCCGAGACGGCCGAACTCAAGCTAACGTACGACGGATTTCAATGCCCCGACGATCCCCCCGCGGACCGCGACGTGACCCTCGACGTCATCGACGTCTCGAAGACGACGGGCCTCATCGTCGAACGCCGCCGCTACGAGGGCGACGCGCTGGTCGAGAAGTGGGACCTCAAGGATTACCGGATCCAGGGCGGCACGCTCGCATCGCAGACGAGCGGTCAGGCACCCGTGCTGCCGAAGCCGCCGGCGGCGCGCACCGTTTCGCCGTGATCGAGGCTTTCGTCGAACGCGGCGCGCGCGACCGGCGCTAACACGAGCTGTGCGATGCGGTCGCCGCGCCGCACGACGAATGGTTCGGCACCGAAGTTGACGACGATGACGCCGACGGGACCGCGATAATCGGCGTCGATCGTGCCCGGGCTGTTCAACAGCGTCACGCCGCTGCGCAACGCCAGACCGCTACGCGGCCGGACCTGAATCTCGTACCCGTGCGGAATCGCTAGGGAAAAGCCGGCAGGCACGAGCGCGCGCGCTCCCGGTTGAAGCACCACCTCGGTTTCGACCGCGGCGTATACGTCGGCTCCGGCCGCTTCCGCGCTCATGTACGTGGGGAGCGGCAGGCCCTCGCCTTCGGGCAGGCGCCGGAAGCCGACGCGAACCGGCGTCATTTCGTGAGTTCGGCGAGCTCGGCCTGAAAGCTCGTGATGTCGTCGAACGACCGGTAGACGCTGGCGAAGCGGATGTAGGCGACCTTGTCGATTCGTTTGAGCGCTTCCATCAGCTTTTCGCCGATCATCGTCGTGGGAACTTCGTTCTCCCCGCGCGAGAAGAGTTCGCGCTCGAGCCCGGCCACGATTTCTTCCATTTGGGCCTCGGAGACCGGCCGTTTCTCGCAGGACCGGCGCAGGCCGGTCAGTACCTTGTCGCGGTTGTATTGCTCGCGCCGGCCGTCCTTTTTGACGACGAAAAGACGCGGCGCTTCCATCCGTTCGTACGTGGTGAAGCGGTGCTTGCAATCCAAGCACTCACGGCGGCGGCGCACGACGCTCTCGTCATCGCGAGAATCGACGACGCGAGTCTCGCTCTTCCGGCAGCTTGGACAGATCAGTTGGCGCTCGAGCCTCCAGAACGAGGCCCCACAAGATATGGGGCCTCCTGAAGTATAAGGCACAAGCGCTCGGGCCGCAAATCGGGGTGGTTCCGGCCCTCGGCCGGCAGGCCGGCAGCGGTTAGGCGGCGCCGATCTTGAACATCTTGGTGCCGCAAACGGGGCATTTGCCCTCGGTCGCCGGGCGGCCGTTCTTCATCTGGATCTGGGTCGCGTTCTCCATTTCACGCTTGGTCTTGCATTTGACGCAATACGCCTGGGGTGCTGCCATAAGAATCTTCCCTTCGGTCTGCCGCGAGGGTCCCGACGAATCCGTGGGGCATCCGGTCGCGCAATCCCGCCGTCCATTCTCAGGCGACGGTCGGTTTCCTCGCAGGATTTCCCGCCCGATTCCCCCTCGCAGCACAGCGGCACCGACCGACGGCAGGTGAACCTTCCGGACCGTCACCGTGGTCGCATCTCGGAAAAAGCTGGTCGACGCAGCTGAGAGGTACCTCCTACTACTAAAATTCAATCCGATTGCCGAGCGCGTCCGTGACCTGTCATCGACTCGCTCGACAGGACGCGAGGAACGAACCGATAAACCGGCCGTTGCCCCGCAAGGAGGTTTTTTATCAGTAACACATGCGGCTGGTACGGTACGATTGCCGAGTTTCTCGAAGAGCCGGCGATGCGGCTGCAGAGCGGGTTCTCGGCTATGGTTCGCGGCTTGAATCTCGAAGTCGGCGAGAGCCAAACCCGCGCGTGGAGCGACTCGATTCGCGTACTCAAACGCGAGTGCCGAAGCCTCATGGTCGCGCGTCCCGATGTGAGCGAATGGGGCCTGATCTTCGAATACGAACTCCCGCGCGAACGTGGACGGCGACCCGACGTCGTCCTCCTGACGGGCCCGGCCGCACACGTGATCGAGTTCAAGGGACGCCGACACGCCGAACAGAGCGATGTCGATCAAGCCGGCGCGTACGCACGGGATCTGCGCGAATATCATGCGGCGTCGCACGATCTCGACGTTCGAGCCGTGCTCGCCCTCGACGACGCGCCCCTGTCGGTGCAGACCGTCGATAACGTAACGGTCCTGGGAGGGCGGGAGCTCGCCTCCTATCTCGAGTCGATTCCAGCCTCCGGAAATCTGGAGCGCGAATCCATCAAGCAGTGGGTGAGAGCCGACTACGAGCCCCTACCCGCGCTCGTGGCGGCTGCTCGGCGCATCTTCGAGCACGAACCGCTGCCGAGGATAAAGCGGGCGCACAGCGCCGGCATCCCCGAGGCGCTCGAAGCCCTGCAGCGAACCGCGCGGCGAGCGCAAGAACGCGGGGAGCGCCACCTGTCGCTCGTCACTGGAGTTCCGGGAGCCGGCAAGACGCTCGTGGGCTTGCAATTCGTTTACCTCACGCGCTTTTCAAGCGACGACGGGGAACGCCCGGCCGTCTTCTTATCTGGTAACGGCCCGCTGGTCAGCGTTCTGCAGCACGCGTTGAAGAACCAGATATTCGTGCGAGACGTACACGGTTTTCTCGTCCGCTATGGGGGATCGTCGAAACGCGTTCCGTCGGAGCACATCTGGGTCTATGACGAAGCGCAGCGCGCGTGGGACGGCGCGCGCGCGTTGAGCAAACGTGGACACGCCCTCTCCGAGCACGAAGACTTCATCAACCTGGGAATGCGAGTTCCTGACTGGGCGATGCTGGTCGGATTGATCGGCGAAGGCCAAGAAATCCATTTGGGTGAGGAAGGCGGCCTACGGTTATGGCGCGACGCGGTCGCGGCGAGCGGAGGCGACTGGACCATCCACTGTCCGGCACATATCGCTTCGGTCTTCGAGGGAACCCGGGTCGTTATCGAAGATGAGCTCGAACTCACCCTGACGCTTCGGTCCCACGTCGCAGGCGACTTGCACGCGTGGGTCCGCTCGCTCTTGGACGGACGCCTCGCCGTTGCCGCATCGATTGCCGAATCGATCCGCCAAGCCGAATTCAACCTCTACGTAACGCGCGATATCGCGGAAGCGAAGCGATACGTCAGCAACCGGTATGCGGGCGATGAAGAGAAGCGCTTCGGCCTTCTCGGGTCGTCGAAGGCGAAGAACCTACCCCTCTATGGGATCGATACATCGTTCCAAGCAACTCGGCGATTTCGGCCGGGACCATGGTACAACGATCCCGCCTCATCTCCGTCGTCCTGTTGCCGGCTGGGCGAAGTCGCCACCGAGTTTTTCGTGCCAGGGGCTCGAGCTCGATTTCCCGATCGTCGGCTGGGATACGGATCTCGTTTGGGACGGTCGCGAGTGGTTCACCAAGACCGGCCGCTCGAGAGCGCACGACGCCCGTCAACTTCGCGTCAATAGTTATCGCGTGCTGTTGACCCGCGGACGCGACGGAATGATCGTGTTCGTGCCGCCGCTAGCGGAACTCGATGCGACCTACGGCGCGCTGCTTTCCGCTGGATGCCGAGTTCTTCAGCGCTCGGTCACGGGCGACGCCGCTTAAACGGTAAAGACGACGTAGGGGGCCGGATCTGCCGGTGCCTTGATATCGCGACCGGTCGTCGCGATATGCGCCAGCGCATGGAACTCCACAATCCGGCGCCGACCCTCGCCGACCCCGTCTTCGTCGCGCGCGACGAGATCTTCGCGGATCGTCCCGAGCGGGCCAGCAGCCAGCGCTTCACCGGCCTCTGGGTATCGGGAACGCTAGCGGGCCTGCAGCGGCGCGCCGTCGCGATCGTGGGCACGCGTGCTCCGTCGGACGGCGGCCGCGCGCGGGCCCGTGACCTGGGAACGGCGCTCGGGCGCTCGGGGATCTGCATCGTCTCAGGGCTCGCTTTGGGAATCGACGGCGCCGCGCACTCGGGTGCCCTGGCCGGCGGCGGGGTGACGATCGGCGTCCTCGGCGGCGGGCACCGCCACTTCTTCCCGCGACGCAACCGCGCGCTCGCCGAGGCGATGCTCGCCGCCGGCGGCGCCGTCCTCTCCCCGTATGCGCCGGACGAACCGGCGCGGCCGCCGCAGTTTCTCCAGCGAAACGCCGTCGTCGCGGCGCTGGTGGACGCCGTCGTGGTGGTCGAGGCAGCGGAACGCAGCGGAGCGCTGAACACGGCGGGCTGGGCGGGCGCGCTTGGGGTCGACGTCCTGGCGATGCCCGGCGACGTCGACCGGCCCAAAGCCGCCGGCTGCAACGCGCTGATCCGCGACGGCGCCACTCTGGTTCGCGATGCCGAGGACGTCCTGGGCGCGCTCGGGATCGCCGCGGGGACTCGGTTTCCCCTCGCACCCGCGGCTTGCGGATCCGGGGCTCGGCCGGCGCCGGCCGAAGGCGATGCCCTGGCCGACCGGCTCCTGGAGCTCCTGGCCGGAGCCCCGCGTGAGCTCGATGCCCTCAGCGAGGCCGCGGGCGCGCCCGCCGGAACGGTCCTCGCCACCCTGGTCCGGCTGGAAATCGACGGCGCCGTCGAGCGCCGCGACGCCGCCACCTTCGCGGTGCTCCGATGACGCCGCGGCCTGCGAAGAGAAGGAAGGTGCGTGAAGCTGCGCTTGATCGCGGTCGGCAAACTGCGCGAACCCTACATCATCGAGGCCGTGTCCGATTTCAGCGCGCGGTTGCAGCGCTACGGCTCCTTCGAAGAGCTGGAAGTGATGACGTCGCACGGCAACGACCCCGAACGCGCGATGCGCGAGGAGGGCGAGCGGATCGTGCGCCGGCTCGTGCCCGGCGAGCCGTTCTGGCTCCTCGAACGCACCGGCGTCGCACTCTCGAGCCCGCAACTCGCCGCCAGGCTGGATTCGCTGGCCAACTCCGGCACCGCACGGCTGACGCTCGCCGTGGCCGGCACGTACGGCGCGAGCCCCGAGCTGCTGGCGCGCGCCGATTTTCGCTGGTCGCTCTCGAGCCTCACCTTGCTGCACGAGTGGGCGCGCGCGGTCGTGGTGGAACAGCTCTACCGCGCAGCGAAGATTTCGCGCAATGAGCCGTACCACCACTGAAGTGGGCGACCTCGAACGGCTCGCCGCCGCATTTTCGAAAGCGGCGGGAGAGCTGGTGCCGGGCGACACGCCGCCCGCGATCGCGTTCGAGTCGCCCCGCAATCCCGATTTTGGGGACTTCGCGTCCAACGTCGCCTTGCAGCTGGCCAAGCGCGCGCGCCGGCCGCCGCAGCAACTCGCCACGGAATTGGTCGCCAAGATCTTCGCGGACGATCCCAGTCTGCGCGAGATCGTCGAAGCGACGCCGCTGGGCGGGTTCATCAACCTGCGCCTCGCGCCCGCGTTCTGGCAGCGCGCGGTCGCGACCATCCTGCGCGACGGCGACGCGTACGGCCGCGGCAACGCGACGGGCGAGCGGGTGTCGCTCGAGTTCGGAAGCGCGAACCCGACCGGGCCGCTCGTCGTCGTGCAAGGCCGCACGCTCTCGCTCGGCGATTCGATCGCGAACGCGATGCGCTTCTGCGGCATCGACGTCACGACCGAATGGATCATCAACGACGCGGGCTCGCAGCTCGACACGCTCGGGCGCTCGCTCTACGCGCGTTACCGGCAAATCGCGGATCCGGCTTATCCCTTCCCCGACGAAGGCTACCCCGGCGACTACCTGATCCCGATCGCGCAAGCGATCCGCGAGCGCGAAGGCGACCGCTTCGACGCGCCCGCCGACGAAGCGCAGTGGCTTCCGTATTTCGCGAAGGCCGGCCGCGATGCGCTGGTCGCGAGCCAGCAGGCCACCTGCGCGCGTTTCGGCGTGCGCTACGATCAGTGGCAGAGCGAAAAGGAACTGCACGAGAGCGGCGCAATCGAACGAGGCATCGCGGACCTGCGCGAACGCGGCCTGATCTTCGAAGCGGACGGCGCGATCTGGATGCGCGCGACGCAATTCGGCGACGACAAGGACCGCGTCGTCGTGCGCAGCGACGGCCGGCCGACCTACTACGGCGCGGACGTCGCGTACCATTACGATAAGCTGCAGCGCGTCGACCGCGCGATCCTGATCCTCGGGCCCGACCATCACGGTTACATCGCGCGCCTCGCGGCGCTCGCCAGCGCGTTCGGCCGCCCGGGCGCCATCACCGTGATGCTCGCGCAGCAGATGACCACGATCCGCGACGGCGAGATCGTGAGCCTCAGCAAACGCGCCGGCGACGTGCTGACGCTCGACGACGTCCTCGACGAAGTCGGCACCGATGCCGCGCGCTTCTTCTTCGTGATGATGAGCCCGGACTCGCCGATGACCTTCGACCTCACGCTCGCGAAAGAGCAGACCAGCGACAACCCCGTCTTCTACGTTCAATACGGCCACGCGCGCATCGCCTCGATCCTCGCGCGTGCGCCCGAAGCGCTCGTGGAGCGCGCGCGACGCGGCGAGTCGCTCGAGCGCCTGAACGATCCGAGCGAGCTCGCACTCGCGCGGCGTCTCACGGAGTTTCCCGGCGTCGTTCGTGCCGTGGCAGATCATCTCGCGCCGCACCGCTTAGCGCGGTACGCCCAGACGGTCGCGAGCGACTTCACGCAGTTCTACGTCGCCTGCAAGGTCCTCGGTGACGACGCGGAACTCTCGGTCGCGCGCCTCGCGCTCTGCGTCGCCGCAAAACAGGTGTTGGCATCCACGCTGGGACTGCTCGGCGTGAGCGCGCCCGAACGCATGGAAAAGCTCGGAGCCGACTGATGGCGACTCGACGGCCGGCGCGAGGCTGCGTTCCCGTCCGCGGCATCTGCATGAACGTCGCCGGAGTTTTTCTCGATTCATTGCGGCAGCACGTCACAGCATGAGCAAGACGCCGAAACGGGCACAGTCAAAACAACCTCGAGCGGCGAGAGATTCTTCACGACCTCGCCGACCGCGCGATTTACTCTGGAAGCGTCGAGCACAAGGACCGACGCTCTTGGCTCGGATTGCCACGCCCGCGGCGATCCAAGAATCCTCCCGAGAATGCAACAATTTGCCCTCTGGTCGACGAGGCGGATCGCGCGTCGGCAACAAGCTGGGTGAAGAGCGCTATTCGACAGGGGCAATTCGATGTCGGTTTATGGGACGGCGACTTCCCTCGACACATCTGGCACAGAGACGAGCGGGGCCAATTCTGGCAGGGACGACTGTTACAGCAAGGTTCCGGTGAGAAACCAATAGCTGAATACAAAGGATGGCCGATCTCAGAGGACGAGAAGCTTGAAGTTTTCAGCTGAGTGGCTACATCGAGGCGACAGCTCGGCTCCGGAGTTAAGCGCTACGACCGCGCTTCTTGAAATCAGCGTGGCATCGAGAAACGTAAGCGCGTTTCTCGACCGCGATGCGAAAGTGGGCCGGGATCGTATCGTGATGCCCGTGTATCCAATTGCCGAAGGGTTGGCTCGCCACTGGTGGTGGCTGACCGCAGGAAGAGCCGGCACGGTCTTGCCTTTGCGGCGCTTTCGAGAAGGCTTCGCATTGCCCGATCTTTGGTTTCGACCCGATGGCGTCGATGTTCATATCGATGTCTACCCGATTAATTACGACAACCCGGCCGTAAGCTTCTACGAAGTCGCGCACGAGCAAACCGACGTAAGTTCGTTTGAGCGCGACGCCGGGCACTTTATCGACAACGTACTCGATCGCCTGGGCTCAAGTGGAGTCGTGGAGGGTTGGCTCGCAACGAGATGGAGCGATGTGAGGCGTAGCTCGGAAAACGAAGACGAGCGCTTGTTTTGCGAAGCCGCAGGCGCCCTCGGCATCGATCCATATACGTGCAACGACGAGCAAGCCTCCGTCGTCGAAGCCGCTGCCAAGATGTTCGTTGGGGATTCGTTGAATGAATTTCTAGCCGCACAGCGCCACCTTCGACGCGTCAGCGATTCTTTGTCTTGGCTTTCCGAGCAAGAAGAAGCTTTGATTCGTAGAGGGCGATTACCGGAGCTTCCCAAGTGGAAGTTGTGGATGCAACGTCGGATCGATAGGTCATCTCCGTCTAAGCGGCCTTGGAACATTGGAAGAGATGCGGCAGATATACTGCGCACGCACCTCAACCTCGACGACGAACGCGTCTTTGGGAACGTGTCCGCCATCTCGACGCTGTGCGGCAACGGGCAATTTGCGGTTGGAAATGGCGCCGCAAATGGTCTCCGGGCCAGCGTGAAGCTGGACGAAACGCCGATTCTCGTCGTGCCGGAATTCCCTCTGGAGCAGACTCGCGTCTTCGCCATAATGCGCGCCATTGGTGACTATCTAATTTTTCACGATTCAGGCCCCCTATCGCCCATCACGGAAGCTCGCTCGCACCGTCAAGCGGTGGGACGCGCATTTGCAGCTGAGTTCCTCGCACCCGGCCGTGTAGTCGAGGATAGGCTCCGAAATGGAGCGACAATCGAGCAGATCAGCATAGAGCGGCACGTATCGGAGACACTAATCGAAAATCAGTTGGTAAACTTGGGCCTCTCGGAAGCGCGACAGCGCATTCCGAGTCTCGGATCGCCCGAGACTAGGCTTGAGCCCGGCCTCTAGATATACCATTTTATTCAATCCGTGAGCTCATCGGCCAAGCGGATAGATCGTTCTAGCGCTCCCGCGCGGCGGCAGTCAGGCTGAGGGCCCGCGTTAGCCGATCGGGTACGCGACGGTGACGTAGTTGCGGCCGCGAATGATCGCGTGATCCGGCCGATCGCCTTGTCGCAGCGCGAGAATTGCTTCGATCTCCTCTTGAAAGGTGGCATCGGCAGCGTTGCCCTCGGCGTCGACCGCGAATGCGTCGAGGTGCATTGGCAGACCGGCGATCATAAGTTGAAGCGGCCCGATGTGCAGCCTCGCACTGGGATCACCATCCATGCCGGTCTCTGCCCAGGCATCCTCGGGTATATCGATGCCGAAGGTCTGAGGGGAGCCCATCGTACGTCTTCTCGTGCTCGAAGGTGTTTGAACGGCTTTGTGAGCAGCACTGTCACTTGGGCCCGAACGCATGGAAAAGCTTAGAACCCAGTGGAGCGGTGGTACAATGGGGGGCGATCGAGCTCTAAGCGGCGTTCGAGAAAACGAGCCGGCTCCGCAATCGGCAGCCCGTCGATGACGATGCTCGTCTCAATCGCCTCATAGGATCCGTCGACGAGTGCGAAGGCCACAAGCGACTCGCGGTCGAGGCGCCAGAATTCAGGTACGCGCAACGCGGCATACAGTTCCAGCTTGTCCAGCCGGCTGTGCGACAAGTCGATCTCGACGACGAGATCCGGCGGGGGATTCGTGCGGAGGTCGATCTTCGCCAAGCCTTTGATCTTGGCCGCATTCTTGCTGTAATAGCTCGCGTCGGGTTCGGCACCCCGCGGCTCGGCCTGCAACGTCGTCGAACCCGTCGCATAGAGATTCACGCCCCATTCGGCGACCAGGAACCCCAGCAGCACCTCGATGAGCGACTTATACGCTTCATGGTCGGTGTGCGGCGACATCAGCTCGAGCGTTTCCCCGTCGTAGGCCAGCAGCGTGTGGCTATCCTCATCGACGTACGATGCCAGCGTCTCGTACGCGGCCCACGGTACTTTCAGATGAACGACCTGTTCCTTCAGGTTCGTGCCGGTCGCTATTGCCATCGAGTCCTCTACACGTCGCTGCCGGGCCGGTGTGCCACGGGACCCTTCGCCGGTCGTCCCGTTCGACCCGGCGCGACGAGCGGCCTCAACTCACCGCCGCGACCGGTCCGGGGTCCGCGGGTTCGGACGCGGGCGTCGCGTGCAACTCGCCCGCGGGCAGCGGCACGACGTCCGCTTCTTCCGCGCGGCGCGCGCGGAAGAAACGCCACGCGACCTTCGCGAGGGCCGCGGCGGGAATGCCGAGCAGAAGCCCCGGCAGCCCGAAGAGCTCGCCGCCCGCGAAGACCGCGAACATCACGACGATCGGCGAGACGCCGACGCTGTCGGACATGATCTTCGGGACCAGCAGATTATCGGACACGCGGCCGACCGTGAACACGATGACCTGCACCCAGATCACGGTCTGCAAGCCCTGCGGCGCTGCCAGGACCAAAGCGACGATGTGCGCGGCGATCATGCCCACGAACGGGACCGCGTACGCGATGCCCGCCACGATGCCCAGTAAGAGCGCGAACTTGAAGCCCGTCGCGAGCGTCCCGGTGAAGATGAACGCGCCCGTGATCGTGCAGAGCGCGGCTTGACCCGACACGTAGCTGCCGAAAACGTTCGCAAGTTCGAAGCCGAGCGCCCGCGCGGTGCCGCGGCGCCGCGCGGGGAGGATCGCGTAGAACGAGTCCGCCACCGTCTCGCCGCGCAAGAGGAAAAACGCGGACAGCACCAGCGCCGAGATGCCGATGATCGCCGCGGTGAACGTGTTGATCAGAATATCGGTAAACGACGAAAGCGTCGCCGATACCGCGAGCGATACCCGGGAGCCGATGAAGCCGCGCAAGTCGCCGTAGCCCGGCGGCAGGTAGGCCTTACCGAAATGGTCGCCGAGGAACTTCTGCGCCGAATCGATCCAGTTCTGCACCGCTTCGATGTAGGCCGGCGAGTTGAGGCCGATGATCTGAATTTGGACCAGCGTGGCCGGCACCACGAGGAACGCCAGCACGATGATCGTGACCACGAGGCCGAGGTACACGAGGCCGATCGCGACCGGACGCGCTACGAAGCGTTCCAGATAGCCCACGATGGGCGCGACGCCGAACGCGATGAACGCCGCGATCACGAACACGGTCAGCGTGCGCGGAATGCGCGATGCGAACCACAGCGCCGCGAGCGCGAGCAGCAGCAAGCCGAGCGTTTGGAGCGCGCGGCGCCGGAAGGCCGGCGAGTTTAGAGCGGCTTGCACAGCAATCGGCGTTCGGTCACGTAGCCGGCTTGCGCGTACAACTCGCGCGCCGCATCGTTGTCTTCGGTAACCATCAACGCCATGTGCGGCAGTCCGCGCACGCGCGCCGCGTTCTCGGCGGCCTCGAGGAGCTGGACGCCGATGCCCAGGCGTCGCGCGTCGGGCTCGACGGCCATGTAGGCGATGAAGCCTTGCGGCATCGCCGTCACCTCATCGGGAAGATCGTCGAGCATTAGCAGAAATCCGACCGGGCCGTCGAGTTCGCGCTCCGCGATCAAGAGCACGTATTGACGCTCGAACGTGAAATCGACGAGCTGCTCGAAGCTCGACTGCAACATCGCGGGCGGCGCGGCGCGTAGCGCCGACATGCTGTCGACCGACGTGCGCCGCCCCAAGTCGAGCACGAACGCGCGATCGCCCGCGCCGCCGCGGCGCAGCGCGACGGCGCCCGTGCCGTTCACGCGCGGTTCCCGGCGCCGACCGCGTGGCCGCGCCAAACCGGCAGCAGCGCTTCGAGCGCCGCGACGAACGCCGCGTTCTCGGATTCGGTGCCGATGGAAACGCGCAGCCGCCCCGGCATGCCGAGGCCGTCACCCGAGCGCACGATCACGCCGCGTTCGAGCAATGCGGCATAGGCATCGTCGGCGCCGCACGGCACCTCGACGGCCACGAAATTCGCCGCGCTCGGATACGCGTGCACGCCGAGCCGTTCGAAGGCCGCCATCAGCTGAGCCTTCCCGCGCGCGTTGCTCTCCCGGCTGCGAGCGATGAACTCGTCGTCGTCGAGCGCCGCGAGTACCGCGACCGCGGCCGGGCGCGCCACGTTGAACGGCAGACGCACCCGATTGAGCCACCCGATCACCTCCGGCGAGGAATACCCATATCCGAAACGTACCGAGGCCAAGCCATAGATTTTCGAAGCGGTCCGCAGCACGAGCGTCGCGGGCCGGCGGCGCAAGACGTCGACGCCGTCCGCCCCGCCTTCGTCCATGAACTCGCGATAGGCCTGATCGAGGACCAGCAAGACGTCGGGCCGGAGCGCTTCGGCGAACGCCGCGAGCGCGTCGCGCTCGACCCGGGTACCGGTCGGATTGTTGGGATCGCAGACGAAGACCAGCTTCGTTCGCGGCGTGACCGCGCGCAACATCGCTTCGAGATCGTGGACGCCGTCGCGCAGCGGAACGGCGACGGCGCGTGCGCCGGCGACTTGCGCGTCCTTGCGAAAGAGCGAGAACGTCGGATCCGCGATCACGATCTCCTCGCCCGGTTCGACGAAGGCTAAAAAAGCCAAGGCCAGGAGCTCGTTGCTCCCGTGGCCGAGCACGACGTTATCGATCGTCAGGCCGTACGGACGCGCGAGCCGCTCCCGCAGCAGCAGATGGTCGTCTTCGACGTAATCGCCCAGCGACTCGATCGCCCGCAGCGCGGCCAGCGCGCGAGGAGAGGTACCGAGCGGATTCTCGTTCTGCGAGAGCTTCACGGGCTGCGCGATCCCGAAGCGCCGGCGGACCTCGTCGACGGACGTCCCGGGCTTATATGGAGCGAAAGTACGTAGTGAAGCGCGAAGGAGGCTGTCGAGCGACGGTTGCATCTAGCGTCAAGTTCGCTCAAGCCGGAGAACGCCCATGCTCGCCCTCGCGACGCTCGTAGCCGTGCTCGCCATCACCCCGAAGCCGGCCATCTCGCCCGGCGTTCGCCCGCCGTGTCCGAGCGGCCTCGAAACCACGTTCTCGGCGACCGCACCCGCGTGCCCGGCGCTGGAAGTTTCGGGCCGCATCGATCCCGGCGGCGCCGTGATCGAGCCGGCGTTCTCCGCGATGGTCGCGCCCAGTGAGCTGGCTCACTTCGGTCATGGCGACGCGATGCTGAGCGGGCTGGCCGCCGACGGCAGGCCGATCTTCGTCCTGCCGGTCCAAACCGGCGAGGCCTTTCATTACTACATTCCGCTGGCCCCGCAGGCGATAGCCGCGCTCGCGCGATTGACGCTCGTCTCGGGAAACGTGTCCGCAGAGAGAACCGCAATTCCTCACGGCGATCCCAGCGCCGAGACGATCAGCGTCGACGACGGCCAACTGCTGGTCGTTTGGGACGCGGAGGCGTTCCCGGCGATTCGCATCTCGACCGCGCCGGGCGCCGCGCCGATCGCCTTCGGCAACGGCACGAGTACTTTCGAGCAGTTGACGGTGGCGACGCCCGCCCGGCGCCTCTACATCGAGTTCTCGGACGGCATTCACACCTTTCGGCGCTCGTACGGGGTCTTCGGCCGCTAAGCTCTTCCGCCGTCAGGTCTTGATGAAGCGCGAACCCGGCTCGGTGAGCGGCTGGCCTTCCATGCACTGCGGGCAATCGGCGGGTTCGTACGAGACGACGGGGAGGTCCAGAAGCGCGAGCGTCGGAAACCCGAACTCGATCGGCTGACGGCGCACGATCACGCCCACCGCGACGGTGCGCGCTCCGCGCTCGCTCACGACGTCGAGCACTTCGCGCACCGACCCACCGGTCGTGACGACGTCTTCCACGACGAACGCGCGATCGCCCGGCCCGAGCGCGAAGCCGCGCCGCAGCGCCGGCACGCCGTTCTCCTTCTCGACGAAAATCGCTTTGGTCCCTAACTGTCGCGCGGTCTCGTAACCGAGCACGATGCCGCCGACCGCCGCGCTGACGACGACCGTGGGCTCGTACGGGCGCGCGAGCGCGGCCAGCGCCGCGGCGATCGGCTCGACGGCCTGCGGATCCTCGAGAATGCGAAACTTCTGAATGAAACGGTCGCTATGCCGGCCCGACGAGAGCCGGAAGTGGCCGTTCAGCAGCGCGCCGCGCTCCTCGAGCGCGCGCGAGAGCGTTTCAGCGTCCACCCGCGCGCTCCATCGCAACGAGGATGTCGCGCGCGGCGGCAACCGGGTCGGCGGCCTTGACGATCGGCCGCCCCACCACGATGTAGTCCGCGCCGGCCTCGAGCGCGCTCTCCGGCGTCGCGACACGTTTCTGATCGCCGTGCGCGCTGCCGCTCGGGCGGATGCCCGGACACAGCGCTTCGAACGACGCGCCGAAATAGGCTTTGAGGTCGCGGACCTCGTGCGGGCTGCAGACGACGCCGGCACAGCGCGCGTCGCGCGCGAGCGCGGCCAACCGCATCACGTTCTCGCCCGGCCCACCTTGCAGCCCGAGTTCGTTGAGGTCTTCGGGCGCGATGCTGGTCAGAATCGTCACCGCGAAGATCTTGGGCGTCTCGATCCCGAGTTCGGCGGCGCGCTCGGCGGCGGCGTCGACCGCCGCGACCATCATCTCGCTGCCGCCGAGGGCGTGCACGTTGAGGATCCGGACGCCGGGCTGGACCAGCGCGCGCACGCCCGCCGCGACGGTCCGCGGAATATCGTGCAGCTTCACGTCGATGAACACGTTGGCGCTCAGCTCGCCGAGTTTGGCGCGAATCGCGTCGCCATAGCCGTAGAGCGGTTCGAAACCGACCTTGAACCACACGCCGAGCGGCGCGAGTTCTTCGACCAGACGCGAGGCGCTCGCGACGTCCTCGACGTCGAGCGCGACGATCAGTTTAGCGTGCGTCGATGCGATCATCGTCCTCCTAAGAATCCGGGATTCGCCTTGCCGACGATGTCGGCCAGGGCCGAGACACCGCGTTCGGCGAGATAGGCGCGGATGCCGTCCGACACGTTGAGCGGTGCGCGCGGATCCGTGAAGTTGCCCGTACCGACCGAGACCGCCGACGCGCCCGCCAAGATGAACTCGAGCGCGTCGCGCGCGGTTTCGATGCCGCCCTGGCCCACGATCGGAATCCGCACCGCTCGCGCGACTTCCCAGACCGCGAGCACGGCGATCGGACGAATCGCGGCGCCGGAAAGCCCGCCGGTGACGTTGCCCAGCCGCGGCGCCGCGCGGTCGACGTCGATCGACATCCCGCGCACCGTGTTGATCACGGCCAACGCATCGGCGCCCGCCGCCTCGACGACCGTCGCGATCGCGGCGATGTCGGTCACGTTGGGCGAGAGCTTGACGATCAAGGTCTTATCGGTAACACCGCGCGCGGCACGCGTCGCGCGTTCCGCGAGTTCGGGATCGCAGGCGAAGGTCTCGCCCTCGTGCGCGACGTTGGGACACGAGATGTTCAGCTCGATCGCGTCGATCTCGTCGCGCGCCGCCAAGCGTTCCGTGACGTACGCGTAATCGTCGACGGAAAAGCCCGCCACGCTGCCCACCACCGCGCACGGCCGGTCCGCGAACTTCGCGACGTCGTTCTCGAGATACGATTCGATGCCGGGATTCTGTAAGCCGATCGCGTTGAGCAGGCCGCTGGCCACGGGCCAGAGGCGCGGCGCGTCGTTGCCCAAGCGCGGATGGCGCGTCACGCTCTTGAGGACGACGCCGCCGATGCGGGCCAGGTCGACCAGCGACGCGTACTCTTCGCCCGAGCCGTAACAGCCGCTGCCCATCAACGTGGGCGCGCTCAACTGCAGCTTGCCGAGCCGCGTCGAGAGATCGACGTGCGCGGTTACCATCGCAACTCGTCCGACCAGAAGACGGGGCCTTCTTTACAGATGCGCGCGTGCACGTAGGTGCGATTCTCACCCGCGGTCGCCGGCGGAAACTTTGGAGCTTGAGCGCTCGCGCGATCCAACGGCACGATGCAGCCCCAGCACGCGCCCACGCCGCACGCGAAGGTCTCTTCGAGCGACAGTTGCGCGCGCACGCCGAGCGCGCCCGCGACCGCGCCGAGCGCGCGCAACATCGGCGAGGGCCCGCAGCCCGCGATGGACGTATGCACGCGGCCCTCGCGCAGCAAGAGTTCCGTGACGTATCCGTGAAAGCCGGCGGACCCGTCGTCCGTTGCGAGCGACACGCCGGCACCGAGCGCCGCGAAACGCTCGGCGTCGACGAGCGCCCGTTCGGTGCGCGCTCCATAATACAAGTGCACGCGCGCGCCGCGCGCGAGCAATCGCTCGGTGGGCAACAGCAGCGGCGCCACGCCCACGCCGCCCGCGACCATCGCCACATCGTTTCCGAGCGCGTCGAGCGCGAAGCCGTTACCGAGCGGACCGAACATCGCGAGCGAATCGCCGACATTCAGTAAGGCAAGCTCGCGCGTGCGCGGCCCGACGACGACGAGCATCAACGAAACGCGCTCGCCCGCCGCTTCGTACACGCCGAGCGCGGTAGAAACTCGTTCGCCGCTCGGCGGTACGACCATCACGAACTGACCGGGACGCACGTCGCGCGCCAAGTCCGGTGCGCGGCAACCGAGGATCACGACGCCCGGCGCTGGCTCGCGACGGTCGCAAACCACGGTTTCGTGGACTGCTTGCAACGTCTCGAGGGCGGGCATAGGACCTTCGATTCCCTCTTGGCCAGACAAATCCCCACGAAAAGTTTACGTGCGTCCGACCTCTGGCCATTGAACCTTTTCTGATTTTTGTCGTTAATACAGTACAGGTGAGGTGAATCACCGGAAAGGAGGGTCCGAGAAATGGCTGGTCTCATGGTCTTCAAATCGCTAGCCGACGCGCTCAGAGCGGGCTTCCAGATTTACGATCGCACTTCAGACGGGTACCTCGTTCGGACACGAACCGCGAACGGCTGGGCAATGGCCGTCGTATCCTGCAAGAAATAGCGGCACCAAAGATTTCAACGATGTGACAAACGAACGGGACGCTCAGGCGTCCCGTTCGTTTTCCCCCGTCGTTGGAGCGACTCGACCGAGCCGCGCGCGAGCCGTGCGCGCGATGCTAGCCGCGGCGCTCCGGCGGCGAGAACGGCGGTTGCAACTCCTGCGTGTTCCCCGGACGGTACGTGTAGGGACCGTCGAAGTGCGGACCCGAAGCGCTACCTGATGGAAGCGGGCCGGGCGGGATCGGCGGCATCGGCGGGACGTGCGGCCCCCAAGCGCGTGCCTGCCCGATTTGCGCACCGGAGAGGACCGCGGTCGCGACCTGCGCGAGGCCGATGAACAGCGGGATCAAACCTCCGAGCAGCCAGGGACCGGGCCGCCACGAACCGTCGCCCAAGCCGATGAAGGAGAGGCCGATCGTCAGTGCCATGCCGATGAACGCGAGCGTGATGCCCTTGCGAAGCTGTCGCTGGGCGGTCTCGAGCGTATACGGATCGGAGCATGAGTCCGAATTCGACGGGCTCGGCGGGGGCGGAGGCGCCATTTGACGCCACTCGCGGCCGCGCGGCATGCGACCCGCCGAGATCGGCGGCATCATGCCGGCCCGGATCATCTCCATGCGCTCGCGGTGTGCGAGCCAGCGAGCGATGATCCATCCGACGATGGGCAGCCCGAAGATGCAGAGAACGCCCATGAGGGCAACCAAGTCACTCGACGCCATTTCGTCTCCTTTACGGCGAGCCGCCGGCTCCGCGGCGCGCACCAGACATACGGCCGAGGGTCCCCGGTGTTTCGTGAAACCTTGCCCGCCCCTCGCCCGTACGTGAGCGCGTGGCATCCGCCGTTCTGGACCCGCCCGAGACCGTGAACGCCTCCCGCAGCGCGGTCGATGACGACGGGCTTCTCATTGCGGCGGCCCTGCAGGGGCGGCCCGACGCCTTCGGCACCTTGGTCGAACGCTACGAACGCGCGGTGTACCACCTCTGCCTGCGGACGATGCGCGACCCCGAAGAGGCGGCAGACTGCACGCAGGAAGCCTTTTTCAAGGCGTTCCGGAGCTTGGCCACCTTCAAGCCGGGCAGCCGCTTTTCGACCTGGATCTTCTCGATCGCCTACCACGCCTGCTGCGACCGTTTGGGCCGCCGCAAACGTTACTCGAACGACGAACTCCCGGAACGGGCCGACAGCGCGCCCGGGCCGGCCCTCATCGCCGAGCAGAACGACCAAGCGCGCGCGCTGCGGGCGGCAATCGATGCCTTGCCGGAGAAGTATCGAACGGTCATCACGCTGTATCATCTACAAGGACGCCAATACGAGGAGATCGCCCAAGTGCTGAAGCTGCCGATGGGTACGGTGAAGACCCACCTCTTCCGCGCGAAGGAACTCCTCCGGAAAGCCCTGGTGACGGAATGAACGACGAATTCGACGATCTGGACCGCGCGCTGTTCGCGTTGCCGCTCGAGACGCCGCCGCCGGGGCTGCGGCAGTCGATTCTGCGCGCCACGATCGAGGCGCCCGTTCCCGAGCCACCCTTCACCACGTTTGAGATCGCCGCGATCGGCGCGGCCTTAGCCATCGCCGTCTGGCTCGTCATCGAAGTCGCGACCAATCGCGCGTTCAGCACCGGCCTGGCCGCGAACGCGATCGCGCTCGGCCGCGCCTTCGCGAACCCCGCCTTCCTCGTCTGGCTGACGGTCGGCGCCGGCATCGCGCTGTGGTCGACCGTCGCGGGCAACGTACCGCTGCGGCTGCCGATGCGCTTGGGACGGCCGTAACCGCCGTCCCGAGTGAGCGACGCGACGGAACAACAACGCTTCAAGGTGCTCGTGGTCGAGGACGACGCGCAGATCCTGCGCGTGCTGCGCCTCGAACTCGAGCACGAAGGCTATACGGTCGATACCGCGAGCGACGGCCTCGCGGGTTTGGAGAAAGCGCTCAAGGAGCCCGACCTCGTCATCCTCGATTTGATGCTCCCGAAGATGGACGGCTTGGAAGTCTGCACGCGCGTGCGCGCCAAGAGCAACGTGCCGATCATCATGCTGACGGCCAAGGACCGCATTCCCGACCGGGTCAGCGGACTGGATCTCGGCGCCGACGATTATCTCACGAAGCCGTTCTCCGTCGAGGAATTGTTGGCGCGCGTGCGCGCGCGTCTGCGCGAACGCAACCCCAAGTCCAACGTATTGACCGCGCTCGATCTCACGATGGACCGCGACCGCCACGAAGTCACGCGCGCGGGCCGGGCCATTTCGTTGACCGCCAAAGAATACGCCTTGCTCGAATACCTCTTGCTGCACCGTAATAAGGTGCACACGCGCGACGAGCTCTTCAACGGCGTCTGGGGCAGCGATTTCTTGGGCGATTCGAATTTGATCGACGTGTACATCCGCTACCTCCGCGGCAAGATCGACGACGGCTTCGAGAACAAGCTGATCGCGACGGTACGCGGGGTCGGGTATACGTTGCGCGAGTGACCTTCCGTTCGCTACGGTGGCGGATTGCGAGCTTTTACGCAGTCCTGCTGCTGGGCGTGGTCGCGGCGGTCGCCATCGTGCTCACCGTCGAACTCAAGACGATCCTGCTCGGCGAAGCCCACGAGAAAATCGATAAGGTCGGCCAGAGCATCGCGGCCGAAGTCAACGGCAGCGCCGGCTTCAACGCGTTCCCCGACGCCCTCTCGATCGAAGATCTGCTGACCACGCCGAGCAACCTCGACCACTGGTCGGGCCCCACGACGTACGTTCAGATCGACACGCCCGCCGGCTACCCCGTTGCCAAGAGCACCAACATGGGCCGCGCGACCTTCTCGCAAGCCGACATTCCCGAAGGTCAGCGTTTGCTCTACCGCACCGAGGACGTGAAGCCCCTCGGCCTCGTCCTCGTGCGCGACGAGTACATCCGCTTCTCGCCGACGTCGGCGGTGATCGTCGAGGTCGGCGAGAGCTTGACGATCTACGAGGAAACCGTGGCGCGCATCCAGCTCTGGCTCGTAGTCGTGCTCGGCCTGGCCGCGCTCTTCGTGCTGGCGGGCTCGTACGCGATCGCGTCCAGCGCCGTCGAACCGATCAATCGGCTGATCGCCGCGATGGGCGAAATCCGCAGCGACCGGTTGAGCCGGCGCTTGGGGTGGTCCGGGCGCGAGGACGAGCTCGGCAAGCTGGCGCAGAGTTTCGACGCCATGCTGGACCGCCTCGAAGACGGATTCGCGCGCGAGCGGCAGTTCATCTCCGACGCGTCGCACGAGCTCAAGACGCCGCTGACGGTGATCAACGCCAACGCGCAGATGCTCGAACGCTGGGCCGACCGCGATGCCGAGATTCGCCGGGACAGCCTGCGGGCGATCCGCGAGGAGAGCGCGTCCTTAGCGGCGATGGTCAACGGCATGCTGCTGCTCGCCAAGGCGGAATCCGGGGACGACATCCCGCGCGAACCGGTCGAGTTGGAGCCCGTGATCGCCGACGCGGTCCGGATCGCGCGCCCGCGCGCCGAGGAAAAAGGTTTGGCGCTGCACTTCGAGCCGCCGCCGGCCGGGCACGCCGTCGTCCTCGGCGACGCGAACCTGCTGCGTCAGCTCTTCACCAATCTGCTCGACAACGCCATCAAGTTCACCGAACGGGGCCGGATCGACGTCGAAGTGGTGCAGGATGGCCGGCGCGCCGACGTATCGGTTCTCGATACGGGGCCCGGAATCGACGATGAAGCTCTGGCGCGCGTCTTCGACCGCTTCTACCGGGCGGATATGTCGCGCAACCGCGCGGTCCCCGGGACGGGGCTCGGGCTTGCGATCGTACGCAGCATCGCGCGCGTCCACGACGGCACCGTCAGCGCCGCGCGTCGCAGCGGCGGCGGTAGCGTCTTCCGGGTCTCGCTCCCCACATTCACCGCGCTCTCATGACGCCGGTGGGCCGGGGCGCTACCGTTATCACGTGAGCATGAGCGTGCCGGGTTCCGTCCGCGGAGCCGTCGCGGCGGCGCGCGCGAGCCTGCTCGTTCTTGCGGGGCTCGCCTTGCTGCGCGGACCAGCCGCCGCGGATACGACGACCTTCAACGGCGTGGGCGCCCCGATCGTGCGCGTGGCCGTTCGCGAAGGCGATGTGACGATCCGCACCTGGCACCGCCGCACGGTCCAGGTCGACGGTGACCCCGCCCTCTCGATCGAACGTCACGTCGCCGACCAATCCGGCGAAGCGATCGCTGTTCCGATTCAACCGATGCGCCAAGGCGGGGACGGCCCCAATGCCCTGAGCTTGCCGCCCGAGACCTTCGTGAGCGGCTCGATCCCGGCCGGCCCGCGCGACGTCGTCGTCGTGCACGACGCGTCCGATCGCGACCCGGGCCCGCTGCCGCCCACGCCGACCGTCGTCACCATCCCCGACGACTCCGTCTACGTCACGGTGACGGCGTGGCACGGCAACCTCGACGTCCACGGCTACCGCGCCGGCACGCTCGTGGCCTCATCCGGGGGAGGCAGGGTCACGCTCGTGTCCGTGGGCGGCGTCGTGTTCGCGCAGAGCCGGCGCGGCCCGATCACGATCCGCGACTCGAGCTTCGACCTGGTCCGCGCCCGCTCGCTGTTCGGCGACATCACGTTCGAACGGTGCCACGTCCATCAGATCACGGCGACGACCGGAGCGGGCTCCATCGCCTACGACGGCGGATCGTTCGAACCGGGCCTGGCGTCCTTCGAATCCGAACGCGGCGACATCGCGATCGGCGCCGACGGACCGGTGCAATTCGGCGCCCATGCCGCCACGGACGGCCACGTGTTTACGGATCTCGGCCGCGACGGTGGAGAGGCCTCGACGACCTTCAACGCGGCGCAACCCGCGCGGGACGGCGCGCCCGTCGTCACCGCGACGACGCGTTCGGGCAACGTGTACCTCTACCACGGTCCGCTGCCCAAACACCGGCTCAAAGGTCCGCCCCCGCCGTTCCGCCGGCCGGGCGCAGCGCTACCGCACCCGTTCGGCCGGCCGCCCCGCGAGTTCGGCCCGCGCCGCCAAGCGGTCTTCGCACCGCGCTTCGCCCCGCGCCACCGGTAAAGCCGGCCGCGCCTCAGCGATAGGCGTCTTGCAGGGCCGCGAGCTCGTTCGTGGGAGCGAGGTCCAAGTCGGCCAGCGGCCGCGCGGGGAGCGGCAACAAGGCTTCGAAGGTCGGCCGCGGTTTGCGATAGAGCACGCCCAGCGGAATGCTGCCCTCCGCGGTCAGCGCCGCGAAGGCGCCCGCGCGATCGGCGGGATCGTAGCCGGCCGACTCGTCGACGTAGTGCGTGTGCTCCTTGAACCACGCGAAGGTGTTGATCTTATTGTAGGTAACGCACGGCGACATCACTTCCACGACGGAGAATCCCTCGAATTCGATGGCCGTCTTGAGCAGCTCGACGAGCTTCTTGGGGTGCGCGGAGAATCCACGCGCGAGAAACGAACCGCCGGCCGCGAGCGCGACCGCGAGGCCGTTGATCGGCGCGTCGGGATTGCCTTGCGGCGAGGTGCTCGTCACGTAGCCGGTGGCGCTCGTCGGCGACGACTGGCCCTTCGTGAGGCCGTACGTCTGATTGTCCATCACGATGTAGGTGATGTTGGCGTTGCGCCGCACCGCGTGCATGAAGTGTCCGGCGCCGATCGCGTAGCCGTCGCCGTCGCCGCCCGCCGCGACGACCGTGAGGTCGCGGTTGGCGAGCTTGACCGCGGTCGCTACCGGCAACGCGCGGCCGTGCACGCCGTGGAAGGCGTACGAATGCAAGTAACCGCTGATCTTGCCGCTGCAGCCGATGCCCGAGACGAAGGCGACGTCCTTGGGCTCGCGGCCGAGTTCCGCTAACGCGGACTTGAGCGCCGAGAGCACGCCGTAATCGCCGCAGCCCGGGCACCACCACGCCGGCGTGGCCGTCGCGAAGTCTTTGGGAGAGAGGACCGTAGCCATTAGCGATTCCCTCGGCCGGCAACGTACGGTACGGGTGCGGGCACGCGGAGCGCTCCGTAGCGGCGCAGCGCCTCCTCGATCTCGACCGGCCGGAACGGACGGCCGTCGTACTTGTTTACCAGGTGCAGGTGTTCGAGCGGACCCACCACGTACCGGATCAGCCGCTCCAACTGACCCGTATAGTTGTTCTCCACCACGAACGCGAGCGACGCGCCTTCCAGGAACGCGCGCACCTCGTCTTCGGGAAACGGCCAGAGCGTGCGGAACTCGAAGAACCGGACCGCGACGCCTTGCCGCGCGAGCCGGTCGACGGTCTCGACGATCGGGCCGCGATTGCTGCCGTACCCGAAGATCGCGATGTCCGCGGAGGGATCGCCGTGGACGAGCGGCGCGGGCAGGTCGTCGCGCATCGCGTCGAGTTTGCCCATGCGCTTCTCCATCATGCGCGCGCGGTTACCGGCGTTTTCGGTGATCGTGCCGGATTCGTCGTGTTCCGATCCGGCTGCGAGGTGCATGCCGCCCGGGACGCCCGGAATCACCCGCGGCGATACGCCGTCGCCGCCGAGCGCGAAGCGCCGGTACTCGCCGAACACCACCGGATCGAGCTGCAGTTCGCCGCGATCGACGCGCACCGATGACACGTCGAGCAGCGGTAACGTGGCCTTGCTCTGACACAGCGCCTGTTCGGTCAGCACGAAGACGGGACACTGATATTTCTCGGCCAGGTCGAAGGCGCGCGCGGTGAGATAGAACGAATCCTCGACGGTTCCCGGCGCGAGCACGACGCGCGGTATCTCGCCGTGGCCGCCGAAAATCAGGTGGTTGAGGTTCGATTGCTCCGTTTTCGTCGGCATGCCCGTGGACGGGCCGGTCCGCGCGCATTCGACGACGACGACGGGAATCTCGAGCACGCCGGAGAGGCCGATCGCCTCGGTCATCAGAGCCTGGCCCGGACCCGAGGTCGCGGTCATCGCGCGCACGCCCGCGAAGGCCGCGCCGAGCACCATGTTGATCGCGGCCAGTTCGTCCTCGGCCTGCACCGCCACGCCGCCGAAGCGCGGCAGATGCTTGGACATCCACTCCAGCACGTCCGTGGCCGGCGTGATCGGATAGCCCGCCATGAAGCGGCAGCCGCCGGCGAGCGCCCCGTACGCGATCGCGTCGTTACCCATCATGAGCAGCCGTTCGCCGTCCTCGCGCCGCTCCAGGGCGTAGCCGCTCGGCCATTCCGCAAAGTGGCGATCGACGTAATTCGCACCGGCTTCGATCGCGCGAACGTTGAGCTCGACGACCTTTTCGCCCTTGCGGCGATAGGCGCGTTCGGTTTCCGCGCGCACGAGCGCCCGGTCCATGCCGATCGCCCGCGCGAGCACGCCGAGCGCGATCGTGTTGCGCACGAGTTCGAGCTTCAGTTCTTCCTTGGCGATGCGCGCCAGCGGGACGTCGTACCACGTGACGTCGGCGCGGCGCAATTCGGCCGGCACGCGTTCGGACGTGCAATCGAAGATCACGAAGCCGCCGGGCCGCAATTCCGCGACGTGCGCCTCAACCGCCTCGAGATCGAAGGCGACGAGCCCGTCCACCGCATCGGCCATGCCGTACCCGCGCGTCGTGCCGGCGCGAATCACGTAGTTCGTATGGCCGCCGCGAATGCGGGATGGAAAATCCTTATAGGTGTAAACTTCCAGCCCGCTATGCTTGAAAACTCCGGCGATCAGGTCGCCCGTCGTCAGGCTACCGTCGCCCGCCTGACCGCCGAACATGATTTCAATATCGTTGATGATCACAACGATTATCTACGCGGCCGAGCGACTGTGAACCTCGCCTTCGCGCGTCACGCTTGCGTTACAGCAGAAATTTCCTCATCACGGCGACGTCGAGCTTCCAGGTGTGTTGCGGCAAGATCGCCTCGACTTTGTAGCCGCACGCTTCGAAGAACGCGCGGGCCGGCAACGTGGCCGGCGCTTCGAGCGTCATCTTGTGGCAGTTGTAATAGTTGGCGACGTTTTCGGCGCGCTCGAGCAGCCGCCGGCCGATGCCGCTCTTGCGGCGTTCGGGCGCGACGATCAGCGACTCGACGTGCGCGAGCGACGCCGCGATGCGCAGCGCGAGCACGCCGACGATCTCGCCGGCGGCGGTCGCCGCGATTTCGTGGCGCTGCTCGTGCCAGATGACCCGGAAGTTCCAGAGGGTCGAAAGCGCCTCGCGTTCGTGCGCGCGCCGGAAGTCGCGCGTGCGCTCGGGGGAAACGTCCTCGATCTCGATCGGCGGCTGCGCCGCGAGATCAGGCACCGGCGCCCGCCACCGCGGCGATCTCCGTCGTCGCGTCGAGCGTCCAGCCATCGTGCGCGGCGAAGACGCGGAAACCGAGTTCGTCCTCGAGCTCGCGCGCCAGCCGTTCGGGGCCGGCCTCGAGCATTTTGGTACTGAAGTGCGTGAGCACGGCGACCTTCGGCTTCACGTAGGCCAAGATGCCTTTGGCTTCCTCGAGGTTCAGGTGATCGACCTTGAAGGTATCGCGATACCGCAGCACGTTGCAGATCATCACGTCGGGCGCGTGCGCGGCGTAATCCGGTGCGAGGCCGTCGAAGTAGCGCGTGCACGGCATGTAGGAGATCGTCGTGCCGCGATAGCGAAAGTGCAGGCCGTACGTCTCCACGCCGTGGTGGTGCTTGAGCGACGTGCGGATCTCGACGTCGTTGATCGCGTAGGGGCCGGCGCGCTCCTCGAGATAGTGGCGCGTCGCCACGAAACGGGCCGCGTAGGGGAAGATCACGGGCTCGCCTTCGAAGGCGTCGCGCGGGGCGAGCAACGCGCCGCGGCGCTGGAAGCCGCCGCTGGTCATCGCTTCGATGATGGCGTTGACGTCGCCCGAGTGGTCGAGGTGTTTGTGCGAGAGCGCGATCGCATCGAGTTGCGCGGGATCGCAGGGCGGCACCGCCGAGGTCGCGCGAACGAGAGCGCCCGGTCCCGGGTCGACGTGGATCTGCGTCACGGGGCCGGGCGGGTCGGACGGCGCGGGACCGAACCGGTACCACTGGCCGCCCGAAGCGCGAATCTGCTTGGCGACGACGAAGCGCGCGCCGCCCGTCCCGAGAAAACGAACCGAGATCATGCCGGGGTGTTCACCACCCCATGTACACGCCCCCATTGATGTTGAGCGACTGGCCCGTCATGTAGTCGCCTTCGGTCGCGAGGAAGCGGACGCCGCGCGCGATCTCCTCGGCCCGGGCGACCCGGTGCATCGGGATGCGCTCTAGGATCTTCTGTTGGATGTTGGGCGGCACCGAATCCCACATCTCGGTCTCGACGAAGCCCGGGCAGACGGCGTTGACCGTGATGTTATAGCGCGCGAGTTCGATCGCGAGCGACTTCGTGAAGCCGAGCACGCCGGCTTTGGCCGCCGAGTAATTGGCCTGGCCGAAATTCCCGAGCTGCCCCACGAACGACGAGATGTTGACGATGCGGCCCCAGCCGTTTTCCAGCAGCATCGGCACGCCGAAATAGCAGCAATTCATCACGCTGGAGAGGTTGGTGTCGATGACCTGATGCCAGTCCTTCATCGTCATCTTCTTGAACGTGCGGTCGCGTAGAATGCCCGCGTTGTTGATCAAGACGTCGAGGCGCCCGTAGCGTTCCTTGATGCGCCCGAACATCGCCTCGACCGAATCGTGGTCCGCGACGTCGGCCTGTTCGGCACGCGCGCTGTGGCCCTCGGCCTCGATCTGCGCGACGACGCCTGCCGCCGCTTCGGCTCCGTTGTGGTAGTTGACGACGACCGTGGCGCCGCTGGCGGCGAGTTCGCGAGCGATCGCCGCGCCGATTCCGCGCGAACTGCCCGTCACGACGGCGACGCGGCCCAGCAGCGGCTGCGGATGATAAGGATCGGGATTGAGGCTCGTCGCCTTCTGGTCCATGGTATCCAATGCGGGGAATCTCCTCGAACGTTGCGTGTTCGCAACTATTCTCAAGACGCCGGCCGCGTCCCCAGGACGTTTCCCACCTACAAAACGGGACCGGCTTCTGGCCGGTCCCGAGATTCGTCGCGCGATGCGGGGTAGGTGCTAGTTGTTGCTGACCGGAGCCGCTTCGTGGGGCTGCAGGTCTTCGATCCGCTTGGCGGCATCGTCGAGCTGTTTCTCGGCGACGTCCTTGATGTACTTGAGGTTCGACACGCCGGTGTCCACGACGCCGCGCAGCGACTGCACGTAGGTTTCCTGGAGCTTCGTCGTTTGCGCAGCGAGCTTCTCGGCGAACTCGGCGGCCTTCTGGCTGTTGAGCTGCAACTCGTCGATCGTCAGCGAGACGATCTGGTTCGTGCGGTCGAGGTTCTCGCGAATCGCGGCTTCGATGGCCGACGACGAATACGGGCGGGACAGGATCTGCCAGAGCGACTTCGAGTAGTCGAGCGCGCGCTGATTGGCCGCGGCGAAGGCATCGACGAACAGCGTGTAGGCTTCGGTCGAGAGCTCCGCGTAGCCCGCGGTCTTCTCTTTGAGCGTGGTAGGCATTCTATTTCTCCTCATCTTTTCTGGGCCGCGTGTCCTTGACCCACGTCCCCGTGTAGAGGCTGAAGAACGCGTCGAGATTGGTTCGGTACTGTTCCAAAGCCGCACTCCACATCTTGAGGGCATCGCTGCCCGAGTTGGTCAACGTGTAGATGCGGCGAGCCGGACCTTGCTCTTTCGGATCCCACCACGAGGTGATGTATCCGTCGCGTTCCAGTTGGCGGAGGGCGCGATAGACGGTGCCCGGATCGGAAACGACGGCGAAGTTCTCCTTGAGCGCTTTCATGATCTCGTACCCGTGGAGGTTGAGATCCTTGAGCATCACCAGGAGCCAGGCCATCAGATAGTTTTTCGGGGTGCCGCGCGGAGGTAAACCCGCGTCGGCCTTGCCGTGAGTCGAGTCGATACGATCTCCGTCGTCATCTTCCGGGGTTAGCCCCCGGCTGCCCACAGCGTTCTTCATGCCGATAAGTGCATTCTACACATAAGTGCGTCCTTCGTCAAGTTCTTAACTGGCAGCCACGACCGGAGAGATGGCCGAAACCGGGGTGGCGGCGTCACCGGCGAGGCAGACGGCTTGCCCCTCGAGCACGTTTTCGCCGCGCTGATTGGAAACGGAGGTTTCGAGGGTCACGAGGCCGCGCTCGGGCCGGTACCCGACGACCGTCGCGGACACCGTCAGCGTATCGCCGATGAAGACCGGCTTCGTGAATTTGAGGGTCTGACTGAGGTACACGCAGCCTTGGCCCGGCAAGCGCGTGCCCAACACCGAGGAAACATACGACGCGGCCAGCATTCCGTGGGCGATGCGCCGGCCGAAGCGCGTTCCGGCGGCATAGGCGTCGTCGAGGTGGATCGGGTTGAAATCCCCCGTTGCCGCCGCGAAGGCATCGATATCGGCTGCCGTGACGGTTTTCTGGACCGACGCCGATTGGCCGACGTGCAGAACAACGCTTTCCCCCATACATGCGTATCTTCTTTATAGGAGGCGCGAGACCCGTCAAGTCCTCGACAAAAGTCGAGAGCTTGCCTTGCGGGCGCTCGTAACGGTCCTGTAACGCCGCCCCGGTATCGTCTAGCTGTCGGCAAGACGACAGAAAAGACGACGCGACTGGGCAGCGTCGTCTTTTTTTGCCCCGCCGGCTTGCCTAGCCCAGGAGCGTGAGCGGCGTAAAGCCGGCCGCCAGCACGCCTGCCGACGGACGGCCGAACCAGCGTTCGATCACGGTCGCGTAGACGCTGCGGAAATCGACGGTATAGGTGATGTCGCCGTCGTCGAGGCGGTCGAGCGACGGGTGCTCGCCGTAGAGCCCGCCCTTGACGCCGCCGCCGATCAGGAACATCGGCGCGGCTTCGCCGTGATCGGTGCCGCGGTTTCCGTTTTCGGCGAGACGCCGGCCGAACTCGGAGAAGGTCATCGTGAGCGTGCGCGCGTCGTTGCCGTGGGCTGCGAGATCCGCATAGAACGCCGACAGCGCATCGGCTAATTCTCCCAGCAGCCGGTCCTGAGTGGCCTTCTGCGAGACGTGCGTGTCGAACGAGCCGTGCTGCACGTAGAGCACGCGCGTGCCGAGGTTGCTGCCCACGATCTGCGCCGCGAGAGCCAGGCTGCGGCCGAGCGGCGTCGCGGGATACGTGGCTTGCGTTTGATAGCCGCCCACGAGTTTCGGAAGTTCGGCGGCGCCGCGCTGCGCGTGATCTTCGATCTCGGCGACCGTGCGCAGATAAGGCGAATGGAAGGGGAGATCGCCGGTGCTCTTCGTCACCGATGCGAAAGCGCCGCGCTCGGAGGGATTGCGATCGCTCGCGAGCCCGTATCCGCGCAACGCGTCCACCGCCGGAACGTCCGTCTTGCGCGCGATCAACGCTTCCGGCAACACCGGCGCGACGGCGACGGCGTTGAAGAGATTATCCGCCGGGAAACCTGCGGAATCGAGAAAGCGCCCGAGCCAACCCGTGGTCGCGTACGAATCGGGAACCGCGGTTTGCCAGATCTCGGTGGAACGGAAGTGCGAGTGGTCGGGCTTGGGGTATCCCGCACCCTGCACGATCGCGACCTGCCCCTTATCGTACATCGCCTTGAGCGGCGCGAGCGCGGGATTGAGCCCGATCTTGTCGTCGATGCGCAGTACGTCGCGCTGCGCGACGGCCAGCGTCGGACGCGCCGCGTAATATTGGCGATAACCGTGCGGGACGACGGTGTTGAGGCCGTCGTTTCCGCCTTGCAGGTTGACGACGACCAGGACCCGGTCGGCGGCAGCCGCGGGCAACCCCGGCAGGGCCGGCTGCGCGAGAGCGCGCGCGAAGAGGTGGTCGGCGTTCGCGGCGACGGTGAGCCCCGAGACGGCTCCGATGAGAAAGCGGCTACGATTCATCTGGGATACTCCGTTACGGGCCGTCAAGCGAGTTGGTACGCGGGCATGGCCATCGCGAGATACGCGGCGCCGCGCATGCGCTGGTCGAAGTTCTCGCCCGAGAGTTCGCGCAGCGCCGCCGTTCCGTCGCCGCCGAGGAAACTCTCGAGGTGCGCGACCGCCGCTTGCGAGGCGTCGCCCTGAAGGATGTTGTCGACCACCGCGCGGGCCGAGGCTGCCGGATTTCCGGGGCCGCCGCCGAGCAGCCAGCCGGCGGCCGCGACGGTCTGCGAGGTCATGACGGAGTTAGCGAAGTTCTCGCGCGCCAGCACGGTCGAACTGTTGAGCCACGCGCTGCCGCCGGGCCAGCCTTTGACGTTGGGCGGATAGAAGAGCACTTGCCCCATTCGCCGCAGCGCCGCGAGCGTCTCGGGCGTCGAGCGCTCGACGCCGAAGAGCCGGTACGTGCCGACCACGAATTCGACCGGGCTCTTGACGAGCGCGCGGTACGCCCGGGGCGAATAGAAGACGTTGGAGCGCAACAGGGTCGACATGACGGGCCGCATCTGGAAATCGTTCTTCCGTAAGAGGGCGGCCGTGGCGTCGATCAATTCGGGTTCGGGATCGTTGTAGACGAAGAAGTTCAGCACCTTATAAGCGAAGTAACGCGCCGCGGCGGGCTGCTGGAAGATGATGTCGACGACGTCGTTCCCGTCGAAGTTGCCGCTGCGCCCGAGAAACGTCTTGCGGCCGTCGTCGTGCAGGCGCGGGTTCACGAAGACCTCATCGCTCGCGCGCCGGATGCGGATGCCCGTCCAGGCCTGCGCGCCCTCGCGCACGTCGCTCTCCGTATAGTTGCCGATGCCGAGCGTGAAGAGTTCCATCAACTCGCGCGCGTAGTTTTCGTTGGGATGCGACCGGTCGTTTCGCACGTTATCGAGGTATTTGAGCATCGCCGGATCGTAGGACACGCTGCGGGTCAGCTCGCGCACGTCGCCCAGCGCCGAAGCGCGGAAGAGCGCGTTCTGGGCCACGACCTCGCGCGGGCTGACGCCCTTCTGGATCGCGGCGGTCGTGAAGTGTCCGTGCCAGAAGAGCGTCATCTTCTCTTGCAGCGGCGCGGACGTCGCGAGCATGCGGTCGAGCCACCACTGCTGCGTGGCGAGAATTGCCTCCCGGTCGATGCGGCGCCGTTCTTTTTTCGCGTCGGCGCTCAGCATCCCGAGCATCGCGCCGGCGTCGTCGGGCAGGCCGTCCGGCGCGGCCGGCAGCGGGTCGCTCGCGGGAAAGGCGATCAGCGCATCGACGGCCTGGTGCATCGACCCCGCGGCGAGCCGTTTGATCTCGTCCGGCGTGCCGCCGAAGCCGGCCCGGCGCAGCAGATGCGCGGCGGCCCGTTCGTCGAAACGGCCGGAATACGCTTGGAGCGCGGTCGCGACGTCGAGCGCGCCGGCTGGGCGAAAGGAAGTCGCCGTGTCGTCCATCGTGGTGATTGTAACGCGCGGCGGTCCCGATGCGGCGCACACCTCGCGCAATCTAACCGCCGTCTAACGGAGGCGGGGAAGCGCCGTCCGGGCGCTCGAAGCGCAACGGTGATGAAAGTTCTCGAGACGCGAATCGACGCCGCCGCCGGCGAGTTCCGCGCCAACGCCGCCCACCTGCGCGGGCTCGTCGCCGACCTGCGCGAGCGTCTGGCGCGCGTCCGCGAAGGCGGCGGCGCCGAGGCCGTGGCCCGGCACCGCAAGCGCGGCAAGCTCCCCGCGCGCGAACGCATCGACCGCCTGGCCGATCCGCTGACGCCGTTTCTCGAGTTTTCGGCGCTCGCCGCGGACGGCGTGTACGGCGACGACGTGACGCCCTCGGCCGGGATCGTCACGGGCATCGTGACCGTCGAGGGCCTGCACTGCGTCGTGATCGCCAACGACGCCACGGTCAAAGGCGGCACGTATTATCCGCTGACCGTCAAGAAACACTTGCGCGCGCAGGAGATCGCGCAGCAGAATCACCTGCCGTGCATCTACTTGGTCGATTCCGGCGGGGCGTTCTTGCCGCGCCAGGACGAGGTGTTTCCCGATCGCGACCACTTCGGACGCATCTTCTACAACCAAGCGCGGATGTCGTCGGAAGGCATCCCGCAGATCGCGGCCGTGATGGGTTCGTGCACCGCCGGCGGCGCGTACGTGCCGGCGATGTCCGACGAGACGATCATCGTCGCGGGCTACGGCACGATCTTCCTCGGCGGCCCGCCGCTCGTGCAGGCCGCCACGGGCGAGATCGTCACGGCCGAGGAACTCGGCGGCGCCGACGTGCACACGCGCGTCAGCGGCGTCGCCGACCACTTCGCCAACGACGACGAACACGCGCTGGCGCTGGTGCGCTCGATCGTCGCGAACTTGGCGCCGCCGCCCGAACGGCAACGCGACGAAACCGAACCCGAACCGCCCGCGCACGATCCCGCCGAACTCTACGGCATCGTTCCGCGCGACTCGCGCGTCGGGTACGACGTGCGCGAGGTGATCGCGCGGCTCGTCGACGGCTCGCTCTTCCACGAGTTCAAACCGCTCTACGGCGCGACGCTGGTCTGCGGCTTCGCGCGCATCGAGGGCCATCCGGTCGGAATCCTCGCTAATAATGGAATTCTGTTCAGCGAGAGCGCGCTGAAAGGCGCGCACTTCATCGAACTCTGCGCGCAGCGCGGCACGCCGCTCGTGTTCCTCCAGAACATCACGGGCTTCATGATCGGCAAGGAATACGAAAACCGCGGCATCGCGAAGGACGGCGCGAAGCTCGTGATGGCGGTGGCGTGCGCCGAGGTCCCGAAGTTCACGGTCGTGATCGGCGGCAGTTTCGGCGCCGGCAATTACGGCATGTGCGGCCGCGCCTACTCGCCGCGCCAGCTCTGGATGTGGCCCAACGCCCGCATCTCCGTCATGGGCGGCCCGCAAGCCGCATCGACCCTGCTGACCGTGCGCCTGGAAGGCGAGAAGGCGCGCGGGCGCGTCCTGGACGCAGAAGAACAGGAGCGCTTCAAGGCGCCGATCCTCGAGAAGTACGAGCGCGAAGGCAGCCCCTACTATTCGACCGCGCGGCTCTGGGACGACGGCGTGATCGACCCGCTCGACACGCGCCGGGTGCTCGGGCTGGGGCTGGAAGCCGCCGCCTACGCCGCGCCGAAAACCACGCGCTTCGGCGTGTTCCGCATGTGAGCGACCGGGCCGCGCTCCTCGCCGGCGTCGGCGACATCCTGGTGGCGACGCGCGTGCACCTCGGCCTCGACGTGGAGGACGCGGCTCGCGAGGCGGGCCTCGAACCCGAACGCTTGGCCGAGGCCGAGGCGGGTGAGACGGCGCTCGACGAGCGCGAACTCGCCGCGCTCGCCGAGCGTTACGGGTGCGCGGTCACCGCGTTCTTCGGCGGCCGCGTCACTCCGCTCAGTTATTTATTCGGAACCTAAGCTTTTCCAGCGCCGACCGGCTGTCCCGCGTCGGCGAAGATCGCGAGCATGCGTTCGTTGAAGGCGGGAATGTCGTCGGGCTTGCGGCTCGTGACCAGGTTGCCGTCGACGACGACCTGCTGATCGACCCAGTTCGCGCCCGCGTTGCGCGCGTCGGTTTGCAACGACGGCCACGACGTGAGCGTGCGTCCCTCGAGCACGTCGGCTTCGATCAGGGTCCACGGCGCGTGGCAGATCGCCGCGACGGGCTTGCCGGCATCGAAAAAGGACTTGACGAATTCGACGGCCTTCGGGAGCATGCGCAACGCGTCGGGATTCAGCGCGCCGCCCGGCAGCAAGAGCGCGTCGAATTCCCCGGCATTTGCCTGATCGAGCGGCAAGTCGACCGGGAAGCTGTCGGCTTTATCGTGGTGCTTGAAGGCGACGACTTGGCCTTTCTCGGGCGAGACGAGGGTCGTCTGGGCGCCCGCGTCTTGGAGCGCTTTGCGCGGTTCGGTCATCTCGACTTGTTCGAAGCCCTCGGCGACCAGGATCGCGACTTTTCGGCCGGTGAGATCGGATTTTTGTGCCATGTCGCTCCCTGTTTCCAGGCCGCGCGCGCTCCAAACGGTGCAACGCCGCGCGGCTCGCTCGGGTCGTACGAAAAGTGAACAGGGAGAAGACCGCGACGTTGCTTGCATACGCGACGTGCGTCGCGATTTGGGGCACGACGTGGCTGGCGATCAAGTTCTCGCTGCACGGTTTGCCGCCGCTCGCGGGTGCGGGCGCGCGCTTCATCCTCGCGGGCTCCGTTCTCTATGCGTGCGGCGCGGCATTGCGCGTGGATTTCCGGCCCAACGCGCCGCCGCTGCGCTTGATCGCGGTGCTCGCGGTCGCGATGTTCGGCGTCAACTACGCCCTCACGTACGTTGCCGAAGCGCACCTCGCGTCGGGCCTGGTCGCAGTGCTCTTCGGCACGATGCCCTTCTTCATCTTCGCCTTCGCGCATGCGATGCTGGGCGAACGCGCGGGGCGCGGCACGATCGCCGGCGCCGTCCTCGCCTTCGCCGGCGTCGCGCTGATCTCGCTCGTCAACGGCGTGCGCGGTGACCTGCCCTACGTCCTGGCCGCCCTGTGCGCCGCGGCGTCGTCCGCGTACGCGAACGTTTACCTCAAGCGCCACGCCGTCGCGCAGCCCTTCGCGACCTTGCCGCCCGCGATGCTCGCCGCGGGCGCGGTGCTCTTCGCGAGCGGGCTCGCCACCGAGCGCATCGATTGGCACGGCGCCGCGGAACCGGCCTCGCTCGCCGCGCTCGCGTACCTCGCGATCTGCGGTAGCGCCCTCGCCTTCTACCTCAACCACTGGCTCTTGCAGCGCATCGATTCGGGCACGATGGGCCTCTCCGCGTTGATGATCCCCGTGATCGCGGTGGCCGCGGGGGCGCTCTTCGGCGGCGAAGTGTTCGGACCGCGCGATATCGTGGGCGCGCTGCTCGTGATCGGCGGCGTGTGGCTTTCGCTCTCCGGCGCCCGCTCGCTACCGCAGGTCGAGGCCGAAGCCGAGCCGCATCTGGTCGCGTGATCCGCACCCATTCTCTCGCCCTGCTGGCGCTGCGGCTGGCGCTGGGCGCCGCCTTCATCCTTCACGGGTTACCGAAGATCGTGCATCCCGGCTCCTGGGCCGCGCGCGTGCTGCCCGGCCTGCCGCCGTGGCTCGCGGCGGTGGCGGCCTTCGTCGAGTTCGGCGGCGGAATCGCCGTGATCGCGGGGTTCCTCACGCCGGTGTTCGCGTTTCTGATCGCGTGCAACATGGTCGTTGCGATCCTCTTCGTGCTCGTCCCGCACGGAGCCGTCTACGTGAGCAACGTGCCGGGCGCGGGGAGTTACGAATTGCCGCTCGCGTACCTCGCGATGGCGCTCGCCCTGATCCTGCTCGGACCGGGCGATTTCGCGATCGACGCGCGGACCGGCGTCGTACCGCGCTCGAAACGCAACAAACATTAACGGTTCGCGTTAACGCCAGACAACGAAGATTGCCGTGATGGCCGCCGCGCCGCCGGCTAACCACGTGACGTAGTCGCCCACGCTGCCGTTGTGAACGGCGTGCAGGCGGTGGACGAGCGCGAGCTTTCGGATCGGACCCCGAACGGCGGCCGCCACGACCGCGAGCGCGAGCGTCGCCGCGGCCCACAGAAGCACGTCGCCGCTCCGCGGCTGGGCGAGCGACGGTCGCGGAAGCGGCAGCGGTTGGTGCAGCAACGCCTGCGCCATCGCGTGCGGATCTGCGAAGGCGACGATCGCGGCGGCCAGCGCCGGCCACGGAACGGCTCCGGCGACGAAGGCAGCCGCCGCGAGCGCGAGCGCGGGCCCCAGCAAGAACCATCGGCCGGGATCGCGTGCGGGTGCGACGATCTCCCCGGCAGGGGCGATGCCGTATGCTTGCCACGCGGCGCGGGCGAAGCGCGCGGCGGTGAGGCCACCCGTCACCACGCTGCAGAACGCCAGCGGACCCGAGAGCAGGGCGCGTCCCAGCGCCGACGGCACGGGCGGTACACCGGCGATGCCGGCGATCGCGAGCGCGGCGAGAACGATCGTCGGCGTCAGGATGCGCGCTCGGCCGCCGAAGTCGTCGTCGAGCACCGTTCCCAGTTCGTTTTCCAGGATACCGATCCACATGGCGAGGGCCGCCACGGGGAACACGAACCCGATGGCCAGGCAGGCGGCGGCGGCTATCGATCGGTCGCCGGCCGTGACCGTAGCGGCGGCTAAGAGCGCCGTGTTCGCGGAGGCCGCGAAGGCCAGCGCGCGTTTGAGGTCGGCCGAGGTGAAGGCCAATCCGGCGGCGAGCAGCGCGGCCACAACTCCGAGAACGGCGAGGACGTCGTGCACGACCGGCGCGCGAGCGCCCGGCACGAGCGCGAAGGTCGTGGTCCAGGTTCGCTCGAGCGCGTAGATTCCGAGCACACACGCGACGCCGGAAAACAGGACGCCGACCGGCGCCGGCGCCGCCGTCTGAGCATCGACGAACCAGAAATGGAACGGCGGTACGGCGGCCTTGACCAGCAGCCCCGTCGCGATCAAGCCGAACGCGCACGCGGCGAGCACGGGCGACGGCGCGCGCAGGAGCGACTCGCCGATCGCCGCCGCGTTGAGCTGACCGGATTTTCCCTCGAGCAGCGTGAGGCCGAAGATGATCGCGAACGCCCCGAAACCGGTGGCGATCGCGAAATTGAAGGCGCCCCGCACCGCGATACGCTTCGTCACCCGATAGCCGGCCAACGCGAACTCGGCGACGTTGGTGAGCTCGTAGAAGACCAGCAGATCGAAAAGGTCGGCGGTGTAGACGAACGCGACCGCCGCGCCGAGATGCACGAGCACCAAGACATCGAAGAGGGCACCGACGTCGTCGAAGAGACGGTGTGCGAAGAACAGCGCCGCGATCGTGATGAGCGCTACGCCGAGTGCGACCGACGCGCCCACCGCGTCGACGCCGAACGCGATGCCCAAACCGATGCCGTTGCCGGGATGCCAGCCGCCGAACCAGTAGATCAGCGTTCCGTGGGAGGCCGAGCGTAAGACGAGTGCGCAGGTCACCGCCGTCGCGCCGGCCGCGGACACGGAGACCGCCGTCGTGACCCGAGGCCCCACGAACCGCGATGCCGCGAGCAAGAGCGCGGCGCACGCGAACGGTACGGCGACGCACCACGGCAGCAGGTTCAGGCGCCGCGCGCCTCCGAGGGCTGATCGGGATCGATGGAGGCGCTGCTCTCGCCGACTCTTCCGACGAAAACGAGCAGCAACGCCGTCGTCGTCGCGGACACGACGATGTCGGTCAGGCAGAGGGCTTGCACGATCGGGTCCACCGTCGGCGTTCGGCCCGCCACCGTGCTCACGAGAATCGGCGCCGCGCCACCGTAGCGGAAACCGATCGAGAGCAACAGCACGTAAGTCGAGGACTGGGCCACGCCGAACGCGACGGCTTGGCCGATCATCGTACGCTGATGAACGACGCCCCAAATGCCGGCGCACAAAAGGAACGCCGCCAAGACGTACGGCGCCGCGCTCACGTTACCTCACGCCGGGTATCGTGGACGAACTCGACGATCAGCACGAGGAACGCGGCGGCGACTTCGATTCCGACGCAGAGATTGACGATCCAAATCGTGCCGCCCGAGATCGCCGCGCCGGAAGAGCCGAGCGGCGCGACGTTCTGCAAGAATGCGGCGCCGCCAAACACTACGGTCGCGATGCCGGTCAGCGCGTATCCGGCCGCTCCCAACGCTTCGACCGGTTCGATACGTTCGGATTCGGTGAAGCGGTTCCAGACGAGGTATCCGTAACACAACCAGACGACGGCGACGACGCTCGCGAGCGTGACCCCGCCTTGAAAACCTCCGCCGGGAGTCACCTGGCCGTGCATCACGACCCCGCAGCCCGCCACGACGCCGACGCCGATGAACGACGGCGCGATCCAGCGAACGAGATCGCTGCGCCGGACGATGACCCGTCCGGGCGCCGGCGGCTTCGCTTCCGGCGCACGCTTTCCGCGCGCGTCGCGCAACAAGAGCGAGAGGCCGCACACGGTCGCGAAGACGAGGTATTCTTCGCCCAACGTGTCCATCGCGCGGAAATCGAAGTTGACGAAAGAGTCCACGTTGGTCACGTGGCGCGAGCGATCCGCCAATTGCGCGACGCGCCGGTCGACGCTGCCGCGGCTCTCGCCGAAGCGCGGGAGCTCCGCGACCGCCGCGCAGAGCGTCACGAAGAGGACCAGCATCGCGATGCTCGCGGCGACGAGCCGGCCGATCTTCACCGTTCGCCGCGCGTCTTGGCGATCGTCGTCAACACCACTAACGGCACGACGAACGACCCGACCGTGACCTCCGAAAGCGCGACGTCCGGAGCCTGGAGACAAAAGAACAACAGCGACAGCACGACGCCGTAGATGGAATACGCGATCAGCTGGCACTCGGGGCGTTGCTCGAGCACGACCAAAACGGCGACCACCGCTACCAGCGCGAAGAGGACGCCCGAGACGACGATCACGATACGATCTCGTCGCCGGCGCCGGCTCGCAGGTCGCCCGCCGTCCGAACGCGGAACGCGCGCGCGAGCGCGTGCGTCGCGACCGGATTGGTCGCCAATAAAACGAGAACGATCAAGAGCGTTTCAACGGACATCTGCGCCGTGATGCCGTTTTCCACCACGATGGCGACGGCGACCGGAACCGGCGCGACGATCGCGGCCGCGCCGACGTAGTGCAGCCGGTCGAAGGACGCGCGCGCGCTCAGAATCCCGAGCGCGGACGCGAACGACCCCAGGACGGAGAGAGCCAGCAGCGCCGTCACGATGAGCTCTTTCACAGCCAGCGCTCGAAGAAGCGAGCGTACACGAGTGCGGCCGGCAACGCCAAGACGGCCGACGTCAGCGCGACGACCAGGAACGAAGATTGCCCGAAGGCTTGGGCCAGCACGACAACCACCAGCGTGGCGTTGAGCGAGAAGAACTGCTGCACGACGATGCGGTCGAACGCTCCGCCGCGGGCGACGAGCGGTAGCAGCGCCGCGAACGACGCCAGATAGCCCAGCGCGGCTCCCTCCCAAACGGTCAGGCCGGAAACTCCCGGTCGCCCGCGCTCGGTTCGCGGCGGCGCACCAGTTGATGGAGCACGACGTAGCCGCGGTCAACAAAGAGCGGGATCGTATTGGGCGTGAACGCCTGCACCCAGAGGGTCGCCGCGACCCGGCCGGCGCTCTCCGGTCCACCGTCGCCCGGCTCGATGCCGATGCGAATGAACCGTCCCTCCGGCGCTCTGCCGCTGAGCTGCGCCCAAAGCCGGGGGCCCAGGAGCAGCCGGCTCGACGTAACGCCGCCGGCCACGGCCCGGCCGAACAGCACGAGCGCTGCTCGCGGCGTTAACCGGAACGTGCGCCCGTCGGCGCGCTGTAGCGCGGCGATCAGCGCCGTCGCGGCCAGACCGAAGAGCGCGGCGTAAACCAATTCGGTGCCGGCCGTGCTGGCGATCGCGAGCAGGTACGCCGCAGCGAACGTCAGCAACCACGCGGCCGACGTTACGAGGCGACGAGGGCGGGCCGTCATTCGAGTAAGCATCCCGTATCTCCAGCGGCTAACGTCTCCGATAGCCTTACCCTTGGGCCGCGCTCCGAAACGCCGCTATCACGGCGGTTGACGAAACGCCGCGATGGGAACTGAACGGCTTGTGAAACTCTTCGGCGTGCCGCTGCTGGGATTCGACGAGTCGACGGGTAAAAAGATACTCTTCACGCTGGTGCTCGCCGTCGCTTACGTCGTGGTGCGCCGCCTGCTGCGGCTCGCCTCGAAAACCGTTCTGCCGCCGACGAAAGCGAGCCGCATCTCGTTTTGGTCGCAGCAGGCGATGTCGGTGATTCCGTTCGCGATTTTCGCGCTCGCGCTCGTCTCCGTTTGGTTCGACGACGCTAATCGCCTGGCCACGGTCGCGGGCCTCTTCACCGCGGGCGTCGCGTTCGCGCTTCAGCGGGTCATCACGTCGTTTGCCGCGTACCTCGTCCTCCTCCGCGGTTCGACCTTTTCGGTGGGCGACCGTATCGTGATGGGAGGCGTGCGAGGCGACGTGATCGCGCTCGATCCGTTTCAAACGACCATCATGGAAATGGGCGAAGCGCCCGGCGAACAGAACGATCCGCCGTCGCTCTGGGTCCACGGGCGACAATTCACCGGGCGGATCGTCAGCGTCACCAACGGCGTTCTGTTCGAACAGCCGGTCTATAACTATACGCGCGACTTTCCGTATCTGTGGGACGAGATCATGATTCCCATCGCCTACGACGGCGACGACGAGCAGGCGGAGCGAATCCTGCTCGAGGCCGCCCGGCGTCACGCGGTGAGCGCGGACTCGATCGCGCAGGACCAGAAGATCCAGCTCGAGGAACGATTCGGGCTCGCGATGCCCGAGATCGCGCCCCGCACGTATTACACGCTGACCGACAATTGGATCGCGATCTCACTGCGCTTTCTCATCCACGCGCACAACGCACGCAGCATCAAGGACCGGATGCAGCGCGACATTCTCGCCGCCCTCCGGGCCGCGCGCATCGACATCGCATCCGGAACCTACGCGATCGTGCAAGTTCCGCCGATCAAGATCGAGCAGTAGGCGCCAAACGGCCGCTACGGCAACGCGAGTCCGCCGTCTGCGTCCGTTCCCGGCACGCCCGGCGTGCCGGCGACGCACGTGAACGACGAGGCCAGATTCGGGTTCGTGCCCGTGTAGCGCGAAGTCTCGGGATACGGGCACAGCGTACGCGTGAAGCGCAGCGTCGCGCCGGAACCGAAGCGGCGCGACAGGATCTCGCGCGGCGCTTCGCGCGCTTCGTACCAATCGATGACGGCGGTCATCGGATCGAACATGTCGGCGCCGGGACCGCCCGCGCAGTGTCCCATACCGGGCACCGGGAAAAATATGAAGTTCTCCGCGAGCGCGCTGCCGTAGCGCGCGCGCTCGTCGTCGTAGAGCGCGACCGTGCCGTAAGCCGAAATCAGCGGATCGGCCAGCCCGTGGTACGCCAGCAACTTGCCGCCGCGCGCGATGAACGGCGCGAGATCGAGGTCGGCCGGATCGAACATCGTGCGGAACGCTTCGATGCGTTCGGGGTCGGTATCGAAATCGAACGTGGCGGGACTGAATTCCAGCGTGTCGGTTTTCGGCCAGGGAAAGAGATAACGCATGTACGTCGTCGTGTAGAACGCGGCTTGCGTCGATGACAGCGGCTTCCCCGCGGCCGGAATCAAGTTACCGGCGTATTCGACTTCGTCGCCGAGCGGTTGCCCGGGATAGTATGCGGTGCCGTGGCTCAGCGTCGGGCCCAGCGCCTTTTCGTACGCGGCCAGTTGCCGCGGCGTCAGGCAATTCGAAGCGTCGCTGCCTTCGGCGCAGAGCGCGAGATCGCGGCTGGGCTTGAAGACGCCGGCGCACGCCTGCGGATCTTCGATCACGCCGTCGGCCAAGCCGTCCAGCGCGTCGCACTTCGCGTACACGACCGAGGCGACGTAGGCGGCTTTGGCGGGCGTCATCGCCTCGCTTGCGGGCAAGCTCGAGAACGCGTCGATCTCCCACGCGCCGGCGACGATCGTTCCCGCGCCCAGAAACGGCGCGCCGGCCACGACGCCGTCGAAATCGGCCGGATACTTCTGTACTTCCTCGAGCGCATCGTGGCCGCCGTCGGAGCACCCGTTGAAGTACGACGCGAGCGGCGTTCGCCCGTAGAAAAGCCCGATCAGCGTCTTGGCCGCGACCGCGGTCGCGTGCACGCCCGCGTACGCGAAATCGACTGCGAGATCGGGCCGCTCGAACGCCCACGCGCAGTCGCCGTTTGGATTTTCGATTCCGGTGTCCGTGGACGCCACGGCAAACCCGTGCTGCAAGCCGATATCGCGGTCGCCGAAGTTATCGGAGAGCACGTCGCCGCACCCCGCGTTGCCGAGCGCGTAGAGCCGCGCGTTCCACACCAGCGGCAAGGCGACGTCGAAGCGGATGCTGGGCGCGACGACGCCCTGTACGTCGCAAAAGGCCGGCACGCCGGACCGCGCCGCAACCGGTGCCGCGCTCGAGACCGTCGCGTCCCCACCCAGCGATCTCCCGGCCAGCTTCGCGCACTCGGTCGTCGGCCGGGCGAGCGTGCGCGTGTAGGGAACCTTGGCCGTCGCGGCGTCGGCGAAATCGTCGGTCGCGCGAGCCGGGCTCGTGCCGGCAACGGCCGCGCACAGCCCCAGGCTTGCCGCCGTCAGGGCAGCCACGCCCCGGACCAACGGCGTACGGCTCACGCGCAAGCGATTCGCAGCGCCCGCTCGATCGCCTGCGAATCGTTCCTGCCGCGTTCGTCCGCGGGCGTCACGGCCGCGGGGCGCCGGGGAGCGGGCGGCGCCCGGAGCTCGGTCGCGCGCGCTCGCGGGGCCGGTGCAGCGCCGCGCGTTGCGACGCCGGTAGTTCAGTACCGTATGATTCTCGGCCGGTCCACAACGCCCGCGCAAGCTGACGCAGCTCTGGTTTCGTTGCGAAGGATTCCCGCTGTGCGCCGGGTCGTTCGTACGAAGCACCGGCCGCGCCGTTCCGCGAGCCGTTCTCAGTTTTTCGCCCTTCAACTTCTTAGCAATTGCCATATATTGCAAGCCTGCGACTTTTGCGATACGCTCCAGCCCCCACCCACTCGTGCGCCGTCCCCCACGCGAGAGGAGCGCTCCGACATGGCTACTGCGTCGCCGGGCGAAACGGTCGTCAACGTCTTATGGATTCCGGCGGGGCTGAGTTGCGACGGCGATTCGGTCGCGCTTACCAACGCCTCGCAGCCCGCGATCGAAGAGATCGCGCTCGGTGCGTTACCCGGGCTTCCGCAGGTCAAGTTCCACTGGCCCCTGATCGAGTACAGCCTCGGCGGTAGCGAATTTCTCGAAGCGTTCTTCAAAGCCGGGCGCGGCGAACTCGATCCCTTCGTGCTCGTGGTCGAAGGGTCGATCGCCAACGAAGCGATCAAGAAAGAAGGCTACTGGACCGGCTTCGGCAACAAGCCGAATTCCGATCAGCCCATGACCTTCAGCGACTGGATCGATCTGCTCGCGCCCAAGGCGTGGGCCGTGCTCGCGGTCGGCACGTGCGCGACCTACGGCGGCATCCACGCGATGGCGGGCAATCCGACCGGCGCGATGGGCATCCTCGATTACCTGGGATGGGACTGGAAATCGAGCGCGGGCTTACCGATCGTCTGCGTTCCCGGCTGCCCGATCCAACCCGATAACCTCTCGGAGACGATCCTCTATCTGCTGTGGCAGGCGGCGGGCGTTGCGCCGATGATTCCGCTCGACGAAGCGGGCCGGCCCACGTGGCTCTTCGGGAACACCGTGCACGAAGGTTGCGACCGCGGCGGTTATTACGAGCAAGGCGAGTTCGCGACCGAATACGACTCGCCGACGTGCCTGGTGAAGCTCGGTTGCTGGGGACCGGTCGTGAAGTGCAACGTGCCCAAGCGCGGCTGGACCGGCGGCGTGGGCGGCTGCCCCAACGTCGGCGGCATCTGCATCGGCTGCACGATGCCCGGGTTTCCCGATAAGTTCATGCCCTTCATGGACGAACCGCCCGGCGGCAAGCTCTCGTCCACGCTCGTGGGCGCCTACGGCACGATGATCAAGACCTTGCGCGGTTTCACGACGGCGACGGTCGACAAGGAGCCGAAGTGGCGCCACAAGGGCACGCAGCTCACGACCGGTTACCACCCCCGCTAACTCGGGCCACCGCCGTTCGCGCTCTCAGCAGCGCACGAGGAATCGGACATGGCTATTCAAGATCTGCCCGGCCAAGCCACCGGCACGCCGCAGTCGCGCCTGGTCGAGATGTCGTGGGATCCGATCACGCGGATCGTCGGCAGCCTCGGCATCTACACGAAGATCGATTTCCAGCAGAAGAAAGTGGCCGAGTGCCACGCGACCTCGTCGATCTTCCGCGGTTACAGCATCTTCATGAAAGGCAAGGATCCGCGCGACGCCCACTTCATCACGTCGCGCATCTGCGGCATTTGCGGCGATAACCACGCGGTCTGCAGCGTCTATGCGCAGAACATGGCCTACGGCGTGCGGCCGCCCGCGATGGGCGAGTGGATCATGAACCTCGGCGAGGCGGCCGAGTACATGTTCGACCACAACATCTTCCAGGAAAATTTGGTCGGCGTCGACTTCTGCGAGCAGATGGTCCGCGAGACCAATCCCTCGGTGTGGGAGAAAGCCAAGGCCACGCCGGCGCCGAACGCGCACGTCCACGGCTACAAGACGATCGCCGACATCATGACGGCGCTCAACCCGTTCACCGGCGACTTCTACCGCCAGGCGCTCGTGATCAGCCGTTACACGCGCGAGATGTTCTGCCTGATGGAAGGCAAGCACGTGCACCCCTCGACGCTCTATCCGGGCGGCGTGGGCACGGTCGCGACCACGCAGCTCTTCACCGATTACTATTCGCGCCTGATGCGCTACATCGAGTACATGAAGGTCTGCGTGCCCTTGCACGACGATCTCTTCGACTTCTTCTACGAGGCGCTGCCCGGCTACGAACACGTCGGCGAACGCCGCATTCTGCTGGGCTGCTGGGGCGCGTTCCAAGATCCCGCGTACTGCGACTTCGCGTACCGCAACATGACGAACTGGGGCCGCAAGATGTTCGTCACGCCGGGCGTCGTCGTCGACGGCAAGCTCGTGACGACCGATCTCGTCGAGATCAACCTCGGCATGCGCATCCTGCTCGGCCACTCCTATTACGACGGCTGGGACAACGAGCGAATGTTCGTCGAAAAAGATCCGCTCGGCAATCCGGTCGACCGGCGCCATCCCTGGAACATGCACACGAAGCCGACGCCCAAGAAGCGCGACTTCGCGGGCCAGTACAGTTGGGTGATGTCGCCGCGCTGGTTCGACGGCAAGGACCACCTCGCGCTCGACACGGGCGGCGGCGCGCTCGCGCGGCTCTGGACCACGGCGCTCGCCGGCCTCGTCGACATCGGTTACGTGCAAGCGACGGGCAGCAGCGTGAAGATCAACCTGCCCAAGAGCGTGCTCAGCGGGCCGGTCAGCTTTGAGTGGAAGACGCCCCAGTGGTCCAACGCGATCGAGCGCGACCGCGCGCGCACCTACTTTCAGGCCTACGCGGCCGCGGCGGCGCTGCACTTCCTCGATAAGGCTTTCGAAGAACTGCGCGGCGGCCGTTCGCGCGCCTGGGAGCCGTTCACCGTCCCGAAGGAAGGCATCGGCGTGGGCTTCACCGAGGCCGTGCGCGGCGTGCTCTCGCACCATCTCGTGATCGAAGACGGCAAGATCGCGAACTATCATCCGTGGCCGCCGACGCCCTGGAACGGCAACCCGCGCGACGAGTACGGCACGCCCGGGCCCTACGAGGACGCGGTTCAGGACTGCCCGATCTTCGAAGAGAACGGGCCCGACAGCTTCAAGGGCATCGACATCATGCGCAGCGTGCGCAGCTTCGATCCGTGCCTTCCCTGCGGCGTGCACATGTACGTCGGCGAGGGAAGGACGATCGAGACCGTTCACTCGCCGCTCGCGCCGTTCGGCTGACGGAGAACGCCTTGGTATCGACCGAACACGAACCCTCCGTCGCGCACATGGCGGAACGCATCGCGACGTTGCTCGCGGGGTTCGAGCGCGTCTCGACGCCGCGCCAAGCGCGCGAGGGCGCCGAGGCGCTGGTGCAAACGATCGTCGGGCTGTACGGAAACGGCATCGAACGGATTTTGGAGATCGTGCACGAGACCGCGAGCGAACGCTCGGCGCGCATCTTCGAGCGCCTGGCGGCGGATCCGTTCGTGGAGAGCCTGCTGTGCCTGCACGGCCTGCATCCGGTCGCGCTCGAGGATCGCGTGCAGGCCGCGCTCGATGCCGTGCGCCCGTATCTCGCATCGCACGAGGGCGGCGTCGAGATCGCCGGCATCGAGGACGGCGTCGTTTCGCTGCGCTTGGAAGGCAGTTGCGACGGCTGCCCGTCGTCGGCGGCCACCGTGAAACTCGCGGTCGAGAAAGCGATCCTCGAACGCGTGCCGGAGATCCACGAAGTTCGCGCCGCGAGCGCGCAGCCGGCGCGCGCGCCGGACGGTCGCGCGACGTTGAAGCTCCAAAGCGAATGGATCTCCCTCGACGCGTTGCCGGGCCTTAGCGGAAATCTCGACGCCGGCCTCGCCGCGCACGACGTCGGCGGCTCGGCGATCCTCTTCGTGCGTTTCGGCACGACGATCTACGCGTATCGCAACGCGTGCCCCGGGTGCGCGCGACCGCTGGAGAACGCGCGCTTGGCGCAACCCTACCTCACCTGTGCCGCGTGCGAGTCGGGCTTCGACGTGATCCATGCCGGACGGCCCGCCGTCGCGGGAGCGCCCGCCGCCGAGCCGTTCCCGCTCGCCTACGAGAACGGGCGCGTGCGCGTCGCCATCCCGGTGGGTGCCTGAGGGTGGAAGCGGCGCCGGGCGCGATGTTCGCCGGCTTGCAGAAACTCCTGCGCAAACGTCCGCAGGCAGCTCCCGGGGAGCGCTGCGATTATTGCGCCGTGCCGCTGCCCAAGGAGCACGGCCATCTCGTCGACCTCAAGGCGCGCCGGATCCTGTGCGGTTGCCGTCCGTGTTACTTGGTATTCGAACCCGAGGGCGCGGCGCAGGGCCGCTATAAGGTCGTCCCGGCCCGCTACGAACGCGTGGCCGGATTCGCCGTCGACGACGCGCGCTGGGAAGCGCTGCAGATTCCGATCGGGTTAGCGTTTTTCTTCTATAACTCCGTCGACCGGAAGATGAGCGCGTTTTACCCGGGTCCCGCCGGCGCGACCGAGTCGCAATTGCCGCTGGCGGAGTGGGAGGCGATCGCCGCCGGATATCCGGCGCTGGCCGGCGTGCGCGCCGACGTCGAGGCGATCCTCATCCATCGGCGCACGGACGGGCCGGCGCGCTGCACGATCGTGCCGATCGACGCCGCATACGAATTGGTGGGCATCATGCGCACGAATTGGCGCGGGTTCGACGGCGGTCCGGAGGTGTGGAGCCGGATCGAAGCGTTCTTCGCGAAGATCGACGAGCGCTGCGACGGCCGCGTGCCGGTGCGTTCCTGGTGAGCGATGTCGCCTTCGCGGTCGTGGGTGCCCGGGCCGAACCGTTCGCGCTCGCCCCGCAGCTCACGTTGCGCGTGGCGATCGAGGAGCGCACCGGCGCCGACATCTACGCGATCGCGCTGCGCGCGCAGATCATGATCGAACCGCAGCGCCGCCGTTACGAACCCGCGGAAAGCGAACGGCTCGTCGACCTCTTCGGGACGCGCGAGCGTTACGGCGAAACCCTGCGGCCGCTGCTGTGGACCCACGCGAGCCAGATGGTCCTCGCCTTCCGCGACTCGACCGAGATCGAGCTGCCGGTCCCGTGCAGCTACGATACCGAAGTCGCCGCGCACAAGTACTTCGCGGCGCTCGACGACGGCGAGATTCCGCTCAACGTGCTCTTCAGCGGCACGGTGATCGAACGCGGCGAACGGTCCGTGGCGACGTCGTTCGTGCCGTGGTCGTGCGAAGCGTCCTTTCGCTTACCGGTCGCGCTGTGGCGCGCGACGATGGACGCGCACTTCCCGCGTGCGGCCTGGATTCGCGTCGGCCGCGAGACGTACGACGAATTGCGGCGCTACCGCTCCGCGCAGCAATGCCCGTCGTGGGATGCCGCATTGAGCCGTCTGATCGACGGCGCGGCGGCAACGCCGTGACGGATTTCCGCCCCGCCCTCGGCGTCGCCAACGCCGTCCTGTACGAGGGCTATCTGCTCTTTCCGTACACCGCCTCGACCGGGAAGAATCGCGTGCGCTGGCAGTTCGGGGTGCTGGTGCCCGAAGCGTACCTGGCCGCCGGGACCGGCGAACACGCCGAGATGCAAACCGAAGTGCTCTTCGAACACGACGGCGCGGCCGGCATCGACGTGCTGCTGCGTTTCTTGCACGTCGAAGCGCGCACCGTCGAGGTCGCGCGCGATATCGGCTTCGAAGCGGTCGAGCGCTTCGACTACGAGGGGCAGACGTTCCTGACGTTCGAGGAAGGCGTGGAGCACGAGCACCTCGTGAACGTTCCGGCGAGCGGACGGACGCGGTGCGCCCTCGCGCTCGACATCCCCGGCGGCCGCGACGTCGAGGTGCTGCGCGATCGCGACGGAAAGGTGCGCGCGCGGATCGTACGCGAGCGCCGGCCGCTGCGCTTCGTGTTGGAAGTCGCGATCGACCCGCCCGGCGGGGATGCTGCGGCCGCGCGCCTCTCGAAGCTGCAGGTGCGCGTCGTCAACCGTTCCGAAGTCGCGCCCGGCGAACGCAGCGCCGCGCTGCGCACGTCGCTGGTCTCGACGCATACGGTCCTCGCGATCGCCGGCGGATCGTTTCTCTCCGTGCTCGATCCGCCCGCCTACGCCGCGGCCGCGACGGCGGAACTGGCCAACCGGCAGACCTTTCCGGTGCTCGCGGGCGACGGAACCGCCGACGCGCAGCGGGCCGCGCTCGCGCTCTCGTCGCCGATCATCCTCTACGATTTCCCGGCGCTCGGCGCGCAGACCGAAGCCGACGCGTTCGACGCGACCGAGATCGACGAACTGCTGACGCTCTCGGTCCTGAGCCTCTCCGACCGCGAGCGCGCCGAGGCGCGCGCCACGGATCCGCGCGCGCGAGCGATCGTCGAGCGCGCCGAACGCTTCGGTCCCGAAGCGATTGCGCGCCTGCACGCGGGCGCGCTGCATCGCGGCGGCGAGCCACGCCTCGCCGATCCGGCCGCAGGCCTCGCGCCGCTGGGCGGCGACCCGCTCGACGTGCCGGCGCTGGACTGCGTCTTCGTGAACGATACGAAAGTGACGCGCGGCTCGAGCGTGCGTTTACATCCGGCCGGGCGTGCCGACGTCTGGGATGCGATGCTCGACGGCAAGCTCGCGACCGTGCGCGCGATCCATCAGGATTTCGAAGACCGTACCTACGTCGCGGTCACCGTCGACGAGGATCCCGCGAGTGACCTGCACGACTGGTACGGCCGCGCTTTCTTTTTTTCCCCGAACGAAGTGGAACCGATCGCGAGGGACGCGCCGTGAACGCGCGTCTGCTGGTGGCCGGCGTCGGCAACATCTTCTTCGGCGACGACGCCTTCGGCTCCGAAGTCGTGCGGGCGCTGGGCGCGCATCGCATGGAAGGCGTGCGCGTTGAAGACTTCGGCATCGCGGGCCTGCACCTGGGATACGAATTGGTCGCGGGCTACGAGCGCGCGATCCTGATCGATATCGCGCGTCGCGGTGGCGCACCGGGCACGCTCTACGTCATCGAGCCCGACGTCGACGCGCCGGGACCGCCGCCCGACGCGCACCGGATGGACCTCCAGAACGTCTTTGCGTTCGCGTGCGCGCTCGGCGGCGGCGTTCCGCCGATCGAGATCGTCGCCTGCGAACCGCTGCAGCTTGACGAGGGCATCGGCCTCTCCGAACCGGTCGTCGCCGCGATCGAGCCGGCCGTCGACCTCGTTCGACAGCGCATCGCCCGCGCGCTCGCGTCGATGTCCCGCCCGGAAGGAATAACGGTATGATCAGAGGCTTGATTCTCGGTTCGCTCGCGTTCGCCGCGGTGTTCGCAGCCGAACGCCAATACGATGCCATGGGGAACGACGTGCAGCGTTACGACGCGCTGCGGGCGATGTCCGGCGACCCGCCGTTCTACCGTCAGTTGCTCGCGAGCCTCGGTGAGATGGTCGCGGACTTCGCGGGCCGGCGCGCGGGGGACGCGGGCGATCTCTTCACGAGCCTGACGAGCGACGTCGTCCGGTACGCGACGATGAGGAACATGTAAGATCGCGCGCTACGCGGTATCGCCGTCCGATTCGGCGCTCGACTTCACGGCGAAATCGAGCCTGCACGCCGTGCACGGTTCCGCCCGCAACGTGACGGGCTTCGTCGACGCCGAATTCGGTCCGGACGGGCTCAACACCAACCCCTCGCCCGCGATGCACGTCGAAGTACCCGTCGAGCAATTCAAGTCCGGCAACGCGATGCAAGATCGCGAGATGTGGAAGCTGATCGATTCGCGGCGCTTTCCGACCGTGGCGGCGGACCTGCGGAGCATCGAGAACGAGGGGTCCGCGGGCCGCTACAAGGCCGCCGGAGACGTAACCTTGGCGGGTCGGCAACGCCGCTACGAAGGCAGCTTGAACGTCACGCGCGAGGGCGATACCCTGCGCGTCGAGGGCGACCTCGTGGTGGATATTCGCGACTTCGGCTTGCAACCGCCGCGCTTTTTGATGCTCAAGGTCGAGCCCCACGTCAACGTGCACCTGCGGCTCGTCGCCGCAACGCAGAAATGAGCGGCACATGTGTTTAGCGATTCCGGGCCAGATCGTCGAACTGACCGCTCAGCCGATGCTCGCCACGGTCGACGTCAGCGGCGTCCGGCGCAACGTCAACGTCGGCCTGCTCGAGGAGGCGCCGGTTCCGGGTGACTGGATTCTGATCCACGTCGGATTCGCGCTCAGCAAGATCGGCGAGCAGGAGGCACGCGACCAGCTACGGATGTTGCAAGCGATGGGCGAGGACGAACTCGCCATCGAAGAGGTTCGCGGCTACGCCTTCGACGAGGAGGTTCGCGCGACGTAGGACCGCCCGCGACGACCGGCCGATACGACCAGCGAGCGCCGGGCAGGAAAAGAGCTAACCTCGGCGGACTCCCGGTGATGTTCGTTTACGTACGGTTCCTCGCGAGCGTCGCGCTCGGCGGATTAGCGATATTGGGTGCGACGGTGCGCGCCGATGCGGCGTCTTGCCCGCAGGCCTTGACCTTCGCGTCATCGGACGGGAAGACGTACGTGGCACAGTTCTGGAATGCCAAGCGATTCACGGGCAGCGCCGACCTCATGCTCTACGCGGGCAACACGGTCTACGCCGCCTCGATCCCGCACTTCGCGATCTCGACCCTCGCCGCCCCCGGCTTCCAGTCCAAACCGTTCGCCGTCGCCAACTCCAATGCGGCAGCGCTCGGGGGCATCGCGATAACGTATCGAAATGCCGGCGGATCGGTCGCCTGCTCGCAGCGCTTCGCGCTCGCGCAGCCGTCACCGCGCGTCATCAGTGCGAGCACGTATGCCGAGGCGACGAGCGGAGGCACGCCGCCCATCGTGCCGGCCGTCGCCGATACGGAAAGCCCGCTGCCCTGCGCCGCGCCGTACGTCGCTGTCGTAATCGATGGGAAAGCGGCCGATGCAGCCTATCCGCAGAGCGCGAAGAGCCAGGGAGCGACGGGGACCGCGATCGTCGAGGTGTTCATCGCCGCAGACGGTACGCCCACGCGCACGACCGTCGTCGCGTCGACCGGAAACCTCGCGCTCGACGCCGCTACGCAGAGCGCGGCCGCGGCGACGAAATACAAACCGCAGATCTTCCGTTGCAAGGCGCTGGCCGGTTCGTATTTCTTCAAAGCCGAGTTTACGAGCGCGACCCGATGAGGGCGGCAACGACGTGAAGCGTGCGCTCCGGTTCCTCGCCTGCGCCGCGTTCGCTCTCGGCATGTGCGCGGCCGCCACGCCGGCGGCGTCGGCGGGAAGCTGCCCGCGAGCGAACCGCATCGACACGACGGACGGAACGACGTACGTCGTGACGTTCTCCGCGGAGAACCCGTTCGCCGGAAGCGTTGAGGCGAGATTCTACACGGCGACGGCGGAATACACGGCGACGATTCCAGCGCTAGCGATCGACGAGCCCGCGAAATTGGGGCTCCGCTCAAAGGACGTCGCCTTCTGGAATCCGGGGAGCGAGCCGCTCCTTGGCGTATCGTTCGACTACCGCGGAACGGTCGACGGCGGTACCTGCACGGAACGCAGTCTGATCGTGCGCCACGCGACCGGTTCCGCGCGCGAGCGCCGGCAAGCGCGGGTGGGTGGGCCGGCTCCCGATCCCGGTACCATTCCGCTGGTCCTCGCGGCCGGCTCGAGTCCGCTGCCGTGCGCGCAGCCGTTCGTACCCGCGCGCGTGCACGGCTATCCTGCCAACGCCGTTTATCCGGCGATCGCCCGGGAAGAAGGCGTCACCGGTGTCGTACAGATCAGCGTCGAGATCGGAGTTGACGGCACCGTGGGAAAGACCACGGTCTTCAGATCCAGCGGGAACCAGCTACTCGACGACTCCGCGCTAACCGCCGCCGAGCAGACGCGCTACGATCCGGAGATCTTTCGCTGCGAGCCCCAAGCGGGTACGTATCTCTTCCGAGTCGACTTCACCGGCCCCGGACGTTAGTCCGGGCGGGTCAGCCGCGCAAGAGCTTACATCGAGACGGCCGAAACGTGGACTGCGACCGCGCAGACGATCAGCAGCACCGCGGCCACGCGCGCAGCGGGGATCAGGCTGCGCACGCGTTCGACGCGCGAGAGCGCGGGCTTCCGGGGGGCCGCCTTCGGCGCGGCCGGTTTCGGCTGCACGAATCCCATCTTCTCGAAACCGCGTAGCACGATGCGGGCCCGCGCACCCATGTTCACATACTCGAAATCCGATACGTTCTCGACCGCATCGTTGAGGATGTCGCCGGCTTCGGCGCAGAGGCGCGCCCAGGCTTCGACGCGAGCGTCGAGCGGTTCCGCCGGTTTCGCGGGGATCCGTCGGACGCCGAGACAGCGGTGCCTCGGGAAGAGGTCCCTGCCACGAGACGGATCGTGCCGGCGGATGTTCATGCGAAAAAGCTCCTTGGCTCCTTAGGCATATATCGGCTCGCAGTTTTCAGTCGTGACCGTGGGCGACGCCGAAGCCCGCGGTTTCGGCCTCGTGTTCGATCGCCAACGTATGATGCGGTAGACCGCCCGACGACAATTCTCGTTCCGCCCGAAGAAAATCGTCGCCGGCTTCGCTCGCGAGCGCCGCTTCCAATGCTTCACGACTCGTGAAGTATAATTCACCAATAACGTGATAGGGCCGCGCCGCATCTTCGCCGAGCGGAACGGTGCAGCGCCAGCGCACGAGCCCGGGCAAACGCTCCGCCGCCGCGATATACGTGGTCTCGTAGCCGCGATGAAAGGCGTCGCGGTCCAGCGGCCGCGGAAAGAGCGTCAAGCGTTTGATGGGCATGGCCATGTCTTCGCGCTCCTACCCGGCAAACCGCCTGAAGTCGCATACAGGTACCTAATGGCGCGGAGAAGCAAGAGCCAGGCAAGGCAAGCGTCGCGCCATGGCCGCGCGGCTCGGCCTGCGGCAAGGAGCATCCGCTCCTCGTTCTACGCGGGCGGCTCGTACGCGATCGTCACGCGGCGTGCCGCTCGCGCGGAGCGCGGCTCGCGACACGCCGTAAAAAACGATAGCCCAGGGCGCCGGAGCACCCAAGGGCTATGTTCCCGATCGTGGCTGTGAGCCAGGGGTAGAGTCGTGCGTTTGGGGGAGCGTGGGCCGCCGATCTATCTGTACGCTTCGGCAAACGTGATGGTGGCCTTGAGCGCGAATGCCGTCGCTCGATATCGCGGCGCCGACGTGTGGCGGCGTCACTTAAGCGCGCCGCCCCATCGCCCGATCCCAATCACCTCACGGAAGGCAGCATTTGCCGGCTCGAGCCGTGCGGCTCGATGAGCGAGGTTCGCATATCCGAACCTATGGACGTGCTCGGTGCGAAGGGTCTACGCGTCAATGCGCGCGCAGATGGAGAACTCTTTGAAGCGCGGATTATTTATGGGTCAGACCCCGGACCCGGTGGACTCTAGCGATCCGGCCCTGCCGCCGGGGTTCAATGCGGAGAAGATTCAAGCCGGCATCGAGCTCGCAGAAACGAAGCTCGCGGAACGCGTTTGGCCGGTGACCTCTGCATGATCACGCCCGACGACGCCGGGATCGCGACGCTCGAGAAGCAGCTAGCCGCCGCAACGTACGACTGCGTCGTGATCGGCGGCGGGTCGTGAACGCCGTCCACACCGCCGCGCCCGGCGCCGCCATCGCACTCAACACCGCACCTCCCGACACGGCCGAAGCCGGAGCTCGCTGGATAAGACCCAATACTTAACGCACCGAACATACGGTGGAGCTTTGATCATCCGGTGACTTTCGGCACCTTGAATTGACAATGGTTCGAAGGTACCCCTGCCGGCTCCTAGCGAAGGACTCGCCATGGCTAACTACAAGCGCAAGCGGCCGCGTAACGGTGGCTGCCTCCGGTGTAAGCCGCAGAAATTGAATGGACAAAAACCGTGGATTGCAAAGACGATCGGCGAAAAGCGAGCCGATCTGAAAGTTAACGAACCGTCTTCGCGGCGCGCACGCCGCACCCGAAGGTTGCGCCGAACGCGGACTTCGGACTCCACCGGTCTCAACCACGACGCTCGACGGAAAGCTTTCCGAAATCGATCTGTTTCACGTCGAGCAGCGAAGCCTGACGTCTTCGCGCACATAAGCGGCAGCGACGCCGTCAATCCGATGCAGACTGCCGTCTCGATCTTGAGGAGAGGCATCCTGTGGTCAATCCTGATGGTTCGAACACGCCGATCCGCTAGTCCAGTCGCTTTCGGAAGCTCTAATGACGGCGCATCGCTCATCGCGATAGCGGACGGAATCTCGCGGCGTTCGGTAGAATACAAGCCTTAAGCGCGACGAAAACTCGCTACATGCCCGGGACGGTAGGATGAAAGCACGCGAAGAGAGCGCCAATCCCGCCACGTTCTGGGGCGAGATCCGCGAGCGCATGATCATCGGTACGCCGATGGATGCGGACCTCCGCATCACCTTCATGTGCGGTGCGCTAACGCTCATCGTTGCAATGACCGTCAATATTCTTCGCGGACATCTCGGCCCAGAGATCAAGGTATCGCTGGGTTCGATCCCACTTATCGCTTTGATCGTCTTCACGATCGGAAACTTTGCTGTTCTCACGCTGTCCTTCAAGGGCGTCTTGCTATTGCAGCCGCGGACGCGGGCCACTGTATTGGTACTGACCGCACTCGGCATTTTGGTGAGCAGCGCAACGCTAGCGCTCAATGTCGTCGCCGTAATTCCAGCGCTGCCACCGCTGGCATTGGCTTTGTACGCTAACCGACGCGAGCGCTTCACAGCAACGAACGCTTGGTGGCCGGCCCTGGCCGGTGCTGCCTGCATGACGATCGCGTACGCCGTCGCAGCCCGCACCGGAAACGATTTCATGCTCTTCCGGCTAGCGGCCATCTCAATGATCGTCGCAACAACCGGCCTTTTCATGACGTCGACCGATTTTGCGGAAATCGCACAGGTCGGAAGTGACTCAATTGCTGACCTGTTGATCTTTAGACCCGGCATTCGAGGTACCACAATTATCATTGCGGGCGTTATAGCATCGGCTGCCGCCTGCGCGGTCGCGGGCGACATTGCCCTGCGTATTCCGGCGACGTGGAACCCAATACCGGGCACTTTCCTCGGAACGGGCGTCACCACGAACCAATTCCTCGATGCCGCCGAAGCGATGCTCATTGATTTCTCAATAGCCTATTGGATCTTTGTCTCCATCGGGCGACGTCGCAACCTTTGGATAAGACCTCATTTTCCATATCTCGCCATGTTTAGCGTCATCGCAATCTACACGTTACTGTATTATTTGGCTGGGGCACAATGGTTCGAAAATGAAATGTCCACCTCGAATCCTTACACGTCGGACGAGTTCACCATTGCTCAAGCGATGTTCTTGATCGCCTCGATCGCGGGTTTCTTGATCCTTGGCCGTCGATCGCCAAGCCTATTTATCGCCTTCGGCTTTGGAAGCGTCGTCGCCTTGTTATGGGTATTCGAATGGTCGCGCGATCAATTCGCTCGCATCACGTTGCCGTTCGATGTCGCTCTCGGAACGCTTTACGTTCTCATTGTCGCGCTACTTTGGCCGAAAACGCGCGATCGATTTCCGACCATCGGCCGGCTTCTCATTTCGCTCAATCTCGCAATTGCCGCATACTCGATCCTGACTGCTGCTTTTCATGCGGTACCGATGCGCCTCCAGGACGGAAGCATCGCGCAGGCTTGCATCGTAATTTGCGCGCTTGTTTGGGATGTCTTGACATCCGGAGGAATAACGCGTCCCCACTCTGCCCGATTTCCACGGAACGCGCGCACGTCGTTTTTCATTGCGTACGTATCGCTCGTGGCACTCCTGGTCATGATGTCGTCGGCGATGACGATGATGAACCCGAAAGTGCCGGGTACGTCGATCGAGGGATTCTTCGACTCGGAGTTTATTGTCTACCTTGGCATGCAGCTATTCGGGGGCCCAATGCTCATTTGTCTCTTTTTCATCCGCATGCGAGCTGTATTACAGAGCGGATGGCAGGCATAGGCTGGGATTTTGTCATCCAAGATGCCGCCTGCGCCGCTGCCCGTTTTCAAACGAGCCCACCGCCAACGACGACACGCGAAAAGAACGTCTCTCACCCCACACGACGGAAACGTTATTTTCGCCTCTCACCCCACACGATGGAGGCGTTATTTTCGTGTGTGTCTAGGCGGCGGCGGGCGAAGTGTGCGAACGCACATGAGCCCGCCGCCAACGACGACACGCGCGAAAAGAACGCCTCCCTAGATCCCCGCATACCATTCGTAGCCGTTGTCTTCCCAATACCCCCCTTTGCCGCCGAAGATGTGTTTGAAGGTGTCGACGACTTCGATGCGCTGCACCCATTTGGTGCTCTTGTAGGCGAGTTGGGTGGGGACGCGGAGGCGAACGGGGGCGCCGTGGTCGGCGTCGAGGGGCTTGCCGTTGAGGTCGAGCGCGAGTTGGGTCTGGGGATGCGCGGCTTGGTGGAGATCGAGGCTGCCGTAGAACTGCGTGCCCTGATCGTCGTGATCGAACGAATAGAACACGACGTAACGCGCTTCGCGCTTGGGGCGCACGAGCTTGAGGAAGTCGCCGAGCGGCACGCCGCCCCACTTGCCCACCACGCTCCAGCCTTCCACGCAATCGTGGCGCGTGATTTGGCTCAGCGTCGCGAGCGCGCGCAGCTGGTGCATATCGAAGGTCTGCGGGTTCTCCACCAGGCCCGTCACCGGTAGGCGGTAACCCGCGAACCCGTTGCGCGCGATGCTCGTGTACGCGGCCTGGGTCGGCGTCGGCAGACCGTTGGTCGGGAAATCCTGGGTGATCTCCGATTCCGAATAGAGCTGCGCGCTGCCGCGCGTGCCGATAACCGCGTGGTTGAGCGCCTGAGCGGTTCCCACCAGATCGTGCGCGGGTTTCCACTCGTTGAGGCCGTTCGTGACCTTCGCGCAGCCGGCCAGCGCCGCCGCCATGCTGGTCGCGACGAAGAGGCTGCGCTTCACGGTCCCACGCCCTCGTGCTTGCCCAAGCGATACGTGCCCACGGTCATGCTGCGCATGTTGTTCACGAGCCCGGTGCTGATCACCAAGAACACGTGACCGAAGAAAAACGCGACGATCGCGAGCATCGCGGCGAAATGCCACAGCCGCGCGAACTGGCGGCCGCCGAGCAGCACCGTGAGCGGATGCGCGATGGAGTCGACGCCGGGCGATAACGCCAGGCCCGTGATCACCAAAAACGGCGAGAGCACGAACAGCACGACGGTGTACCCCGCCTTCTGCAGCGGGTTGTACTTGCCGTGGTCGGGCGGCTCTTTGCGTAACTTCAAATAGTAGAGCTGCATCGGCAGCAGCTTTGGGAGATCCGAAGGCCGTAAGACGATGAGCCCGAGATCCTTACGCAGCGCGCCCGCGACCAGATACGTCACGCCGCAAACCACCATGACCCAGCCGAAGAAGAAATGCCAACGCCTCCCGTCGGCGAGATCCTGGTAGCCGGGAAACGTGATCCAGCCGGGAAACGCACGGTCGGATTCGCCGCCCTGGCCGTCGTCGGTGTAGCCGAGCAGGTGCGTCGTCGCGATCTTCCACCCGCCGATCTTCAAATAACCCGTCTGCGCGCCGGCGGGCGTCTGGTCGGCACCGATTTCGAGCACGCGCCGGGCCGGGTTGCTCTTATCCGAGGCATCGAGCTGGGGCGAGGCGTTGAAGATCTGCAGACCGCTCATCACGAGCACCAGGATCGCGATGAAGCCCACCCAGTGCGTGATCCGCGTCGCGATGGAATGACGGTAGACGACTTGACCCGACTCCGTCGTCGTGCGAATGATCTGGCGCGAACCCGCCGTAGCTTGCATGGAACCATCCTACCATGAGCGGCGCGCGGAGCGCCGTAAGGTGGCCGACGCTCCGGCGCGAAAGCTGCGCCAATGGAGCCGACCCATCTCTCGCTGCGCCGCGAAGGCCCGCTCGCGTACGTCACGCTCGCTCGTCCTGCCGTTCGGAACGCCTTCAATGCCGCGCTGATCGCCGAACTGCACGCCGCTTTCGACACCCTCGGCTCCGACGGCGGCGTGCGCGCGATCGTCCTGGCCGGCGAGGGCAAGACCTTCTGCGGCGGCGCCGACGTGCAGTGGATGCGCGCCGCGCTCGACCTCTCCCGCGAAGAGAATATGGAAGACGCGCGCCGGATGTCGCGGATGTTCCGGGCCCTCGACCGCTGCTCCAAACCCGTCGTCGCGCGCGTCCAAGGCGCCGCCCTGGGCGGCGGCGCGGGCTTGATCGCCTGCTGCGACGTCGTCGTGGCCGCGCGAGACGCGCTGTTCGGCTTCACGGAAACCAAGCTCGGCATCTTGCCGGCGGTGATCTCGCCCTTCGTCCTCGCCAAGATCGGCGCGGGCCACGCGCGCGCCCTCGCGCTGACCGGCGAGCGCTTCGGGGCGGAACGCGCGCTCGCGATCGGCCTCGTTCACGACGTCGTTGCGGACGAAGCCGCCCTCGACGCGGCCGTCGAGCGGGTCATCCGCGAACTCCTGACGGCCAGCCCCACCGGAATTGCGGCGACCAAACGTCTCTTCAGCCAGGTCGGCGCGGCGGCATACGACGACACCCTCGAGCTGACCGCCGAAGCCATCGCGGCGCAGCGCACCAGCCCGGAAGGCCAGGACGGCCTGCGCGCCTTCCTCGAGAAGCGCGCGCCCGCGTGGGCGCAACCGGCTTGAGCCGGCCGATCCACCGGCTCCTGATCGCCAACCGCGGCGAGATCGCGGTTCGGATCGCACGAGCGGCGCGGGCGGCGGGCATCGTGGCGCTCGGGATCTATTCGGAAGCCGACGCGCGCGCGCTGCATGTGGAAGTGATGGACGATGCCGCGTGCATCGGTCCCGGGCCGGCCTCGGAATCGTACCTCGATATCGAACGCGTCCTGGCCGCCGCGGCCACGCTGCGCGCCGATGCCGTCCACCCCGGGTACGGTTTCCTCTCCGAACGCGCCGCCTTTGCGCGCGCCGTGGGCGACGCCGGCCTCGTCTTCGTGGGTCCCCGCCCCGACGCCATCGCGGCCATGGGCGACAAGACCGAAGCCAAGCGGCGCGCCCGCGACCACGGCGTGCCCGTCGTTCCCGGCTACGAAGGCGACGATCAGGACCCGGCGCACCTGCGAGCCGAGGCCGAACGCATCGGTACGCCGCTGCTCATCAAGGCGAGCGCGGGCGGGGGCGGGCGCGGCATGCGGGTCGTCTCCGATCTGACGACCTTCGAGGCCTCGCTCGAAGCGGCGCAACGCGAGGCCCTCGCGGCCTTCGGCGACGCCAAGGTGCTCCTCGAGCGCTATCTCGTTCGGCCGCGCCACATCGAATTCCAGATCCTGGCCGACGCGTTCGGCACGACCCTGCATCTGGGCGAACGCGAGTGCTCGATCCAACGCCGCCATCAAAAGGTCATCGAGGAGGCGCCCTCGGTCGCGCTCGACCCGAAGCTGCGCGAACGCATGGGCGAGGCCGCGGTGCGCGCCGCGCAATCCGTCGGTTACACGAACGCCGGCACGGTCGAGTTCTTACTCGACGAGTGCGGCGAGTTCTATTTCCTCGAAATGAACGCGCGGCTGCAAGTCGAGCATCCCGTCACCGAACTCGTGCACGGCCTCGACCTCGTGCAGTGGCAACTGCGCATCGCCGCAGGCGAACCGCTAACGTTGCGGCAGAGCGACGTGGCGGCGCGCGGCTGGGCGATCGAAGCGCGCGTCAACGCCGAAGATCCGGCTCACGGCTTCCTGCCCGCGACCGGAACGATCGCCCGATACGAGGCGCCCGGCGGCGAGGGCGTCCGGCTCGATAGCGGCGTGCGCGCCGGCAGCGAGATCTCGATTTACTACGATTCGATGCTCGCGAAGCTGATCGCCTTCGGCCCCGATCGCGCGAGCGCGATCAGCCGCCTGACCGCCGCGCTCGACGCCTTCCGCATCGACGGTCTGCCCACGAACCTCCCGCTGCTGCGCGCGATCCTGCGCGACGACGCGTTCCGCGCGGGACGCACCTCGACGGCCTTCCTCGAGGAGCGCGCGAGCGCGCTGGACGCCGCGCTGACGATTCCCGACGACGCGCTGCTCGTCGCGGTCGGCGCCGTCGCCGCCGACGCGCGGGCCTGGCGGATCGGCGCGGTCGGCATCCCGATCAAGCTCGAGGGCGAGGGGCGCCGCGTCGCCGTCACCGCCTCACGCACGGGCGCCGAAGGGCGCTTCCGGTTCACGGGCGATTTCGAGCGCGAGGGCGTCAGCGTCGAACGCTCGGCAGCCCGCGTAACCCTGGCCGGCGAGGCGTTCCGCGTCGCCGGCGAGGCGGTCGTCGACGAATGCGGCGTCGAGGTGACCTATGACGGGCGGCCCTACCGTCTCCGTTTCACGCCCCCGCCCTCGCTCGCGGATGCCGGGTCGTCGGCGGCCGGCGGCGCCGCGGGGGCGATCGTCTCGCCGATGCCGGGCAAGATCGTGAAGGTCGTCGTCGGGCCGGGCGACCCGGTCGCCGAGCGCGACCTCTTGGTCGTCCTGGAAGCCATGAAGATGGAGCACCGCATCGAAGCGACCCACGACGGCGTCGTCAAGCGCGTCGCGGTCGCCGCGGGACAGCTCGTCACCGGCGGCGCCACCCTCGTCGAACTCGAAAGCACGGTGAATCCGGCATGACCGCTCTCTCGCTCTCGGCACTCCCGACCCGCGTCAAAGTCTGCGAGATGGGGCCGCGCGACGGTCTGCAGAACGAGTCCGGCGTCGTTCCGACGGCGGACAAGATCCGCTACATCGATCTCCTGTCGGCCTCGGGCCTCCCGCTGATCGAGACGACGTCCTTCGTGCGGTCGAGCGCGATCCCGCAGTTGACCGACGCGGAAGCCGTGATGGCCGGCATCGACCGGCGGCCCGGCGTGACATATCTATGTCTGACGCCGAACCTGCGCGGCCTCGAGCGGGCACGCTCCGCGGGCGTGCGCGCCGTGGCCGTCTTCACGGCCGCGTCGGAGTCGTTCACGCGCCGCAACATCAATATGACGATCGATGAGTCGTTAGTCGCATTTCGCGAGGTCGTGCGCGCGGCGCGCGGCGAAGGTCTCTGGGTGCGCGGTTATGTGTCCACGGCCTTCGGCTGTCCCTACGAGGGCCACGTCCCGATCGAGAGCGTCGTGCGCGTGACGACGGCCCTGGCGGATATGGGCGTCGACGAGATCTCGATCGGCGACACGATCGGCGTCGGAACGCCCGCGCAGGTCGTCGAGATTGCGGGCGCGCTGCAGACGCAGATGCCCGTCGAGCGGCTCGCGATGCACTTTCACGATACGCGCGGCACGGCGCTCGCCAACGTAATGGCCGCGCTACAGATGAACGTCGAGATCTTCGATAGTTCCAGCGGCGGCCTCGGCGGCTGCCCCTACGCGCCCGGAGCGACCGGGAATCTCGCGACCGAGGATCTCCTGTACATGCTGCACGGCATGGGCATCGAAACGGGCGTCGACTTAGCGAAGGTTCGCGCGGCCTCGCGCTTCATCGCAGGCGTGCTCGGGCGCGACGTCGCCTCGCGCGCCTTCCGCGCCCTCGAAGCCGCCGACGCGCGGCGTTGAACGAGGACCGCTTCCCCGCCGTGATGGCGGCCGCCGCGCACGGACGCATCCTGGCCGACAACGCGGCCGGCACGCAACTGCCCGACGCCGCGCTCGAACGCATTCAACGCTACCTCACCTACGATAACGCACAGCAGGGCCGCATCTTCGCGCGCACCCGCGCCACCACCGATCTCGTCGAGGAAGCGAAATCCGAGTTCGCGGCCCTGATCGCCGCGCCCGCGGCCAACGTGGGCCTCGGCGCCAACGCGACCTCGATCGCGATGGCGCTCTCGCGGCTCCTAGCGAGCACGATCGGGCGCGGCGACCGGATCGTCGTGACCGCCGCCGATCACGAAGCCAACGTGGCGCCGTGGATGTGGCTGCGCCGGTTCGGCGCGCAGGTCGACGTCGTGCCCGTCGACGCGAACGGCGACCTCGACGAAGCCAAGTTCGCGGCGTTTCTCGAGCGCGCGCCGGTCTTGGTCGCGCTGCCCTGGGCCTCGAACGCGACCGGAACCGTCTTCGACGTCGCGCGCTTCGCCAAGCTCGCGAAGCGGGCGCGCGCGACGGTCGTCGTCGACGGCGTTCAGGCGTTCCCGCATTTCGCGCTCGAAATCGATCCCGCGATCGACTTCGTGTTTTTCTCCGCGTACAAGATGTACGGACCGCACTTGGGCTTCTGGTACGCCAGCAACAATCTGTTGGAACGCTTCGTGCGGCCCGGCGACGCCGAGGCGGCGGGCGGCGACGCGCGTTACTGGACGCTCGAGTGCGGGACGCAGAGCTACGAAGCGCTGGCGGGCTGGCTCGGCACGATGACCTACCTGCGCGACGTGGCCGCCATGCCGCGTCTCGCGCTCGAACTGCTCGCGCGTCACGAGATCGAACTCGCGGCCTACGCGCGCGCGAAGTTCGCGGAACGCGCGCCCGAACTCGTGCTGTACGGCCGCGCGCCCGATGCGGCGCGACTGCCCGTGTTCGCGTTCAACATCCCTTCAGTGGCCGGCGCCGAACTGGCCGAGCGCTTCGAGGTCGCGCAGGTCGAAGCGCGGCTCGGGGATTTTTACGCGCCGCGACTGATGCGGCGTCTCGCCCCCGAAACCAACGGTCTCGCGGTGAGGTTGAGTTTCGCGCACTACAACACGACCCAGGAGATCGACCGCTGCTTCGACGTGATCGACGCCGCGCTCGCGGGCGTGGACGCGGCCGTCGAGGTCACGGCTGGGGGCGGAGAGACCTTGCAGTGACCGTTCGTCATTGCGGAAGATGGTCAGATTTGCCGGACTAGTCTCATGGAAACGACCATAGGCCTCGCCGAGGTGCAAGTCTCTTCGCGACATTGCCCATGAAGGGCATCGCTACTAGCGATGGCATTGGTTATCGATATCTCGATCGCTCCTACGCATCCGGCTCACTCCGGCTTGAAGAGATCCGCTACGGCGATTTTCACGCCGAGAACGATAAATGATTCGCCGTACGGCACGACCCGCCCGTGAAGCTGCTGCAGGTCGGTAGCGGATTCGTAGACCTCGACCCGGCGTTCCGGGATGTTTACGATGTACGCCGGGATACCGGCCGCGACGTAGAGCCCGGCTTTACGGCGATCGCGTTTGTAGGTCGTGTCCGAGACTTCGATGACGGCGAAGGTCTCCTTCGCGGTTGGAATCGGGTCGATGTAGCCTTGCGCGATGACCGCGAGGTCGGGTTCCGGTGCGTTCCGCCCCTTCCAGCCGGTGATCGCGACGGCGTCCTGCTGCTGGATGGCATAACGCTCGTCGAGTGCGCGGGTCAGGATCCGGCCGAGAACGTTCAGCGCGTTTCGATGCGCCGCGTTCCGAGGCATCACATCGTAGATGATGCCTTCGATCAACTCGGTCCGGCCGTCGATTGCGAGGGACATGTACTCCTCGACCGTGAGGAGATGAGGCGTCTCCAACAATTCCACGCGTTCGCTCCCGTTCGTAGCCGTGCTCCGCTTCTTCAATAGCCATAAGGCTCGTTCCACCCGTAACTGACTTCGAGCGCGTTAGCGCAACGGCGACGACGACCGCTGGGCCGATTGGCGGCTCTCCGCAGCCGCCATCGCGACGATTAGCCACGTCGGCAAGACCGTCACCCGCCCGGGGGGCCCCGGAGCGGCACCTCAATACAGCCAGGAAGCAAGCGTGGCGCGCATGGCCAGGCAATCCGCCGCAGAAGAACACACTTACCTCGAGGGCCGCGTGCGACGATAAACACACCTTCCGCCATCCGCGTTAGTCGCAGCTCATAGGAATGCGAGACGGCGTCGAAGGTCACACCATGGAGGATCGCGGACGCGCTTCCGACGGCGACTTACCGGGCATGCTCGACGCATTTGCAGCAGGCCTCACGACGCACGCCATTTCGTTGCTGGATAGAGAAGGGAACGTGGTCCGTTGGAACGCCGGCGCCGAACGCATCTTCGGATTCCCGCTCGCCGCGATCGCGGGCCGTCACCTCGCCGCGACGTACCCGGCGGAGGACGTCGCCGCGGGGCTGCCGGAGCGCAACCTCGCTGCCGCCGCCTCGACGGGCACCCTCGAACACGAGGGCTGGCGCGCTCGGGCCGACGGGTCCCGCTTCTGGGCCGGCGCGTGCCTGACGGCGCTCCACCGCGAGGACGGCAGCGTATGCGGCTTCGGCGAGATCGCGCGCGACCGTACCGAACGCCGCGCGGCGGAAGTCGAGTTGCGTCGCAGCGAAGAGCGTTTCCGAACCTGCTTCGACGAAGCGCGCATCGGCATGCTGATCATGGGCCTCGACGGCCGGCTCGAGCGGGCCAACGAGACTTTCTGCCACATGATCGGTTACGATCTCGAACGCCTGCTCGGCACGACCAAAGAGTTCGTGACCCATCCCGACGACCTCAATGCCGATAACGCCGTACGCGCCGCGATGCTCCGCGGCGCCGCGACCTCCCGCACGTTCGAGAAACGCTACGTCAGCGCGTCGGGCGAACTCGTCTGGGTCACGATCTACCTGACCCTCATCCGCGACGCGGGTGGCGAACCGCTGCGCTGGATCGCGCAAGTCCAGGACATCACGGAGCGCCGTTCGTACCAACGCCAGCTGGAGTTCATGGCCGATCACGATCCGCTGACCGGCTTGCTCAACCGCCGTAGTTTCGAGCGCGGACTCGACATCCAGATGGCACGCGTCGCGCGGTTCGGCGCGGAAGGCGCGCTCTTGATCATCGACCTCGATAACTTCAAGCTCTTCAACGACACGTGGGGCCATCGCGAAGGCGACCAGCTCTTGGTTCGCATCGCCGAGGGTCTGCGCGGCCGGCTGCGCGCGAGCGACCTCGTGGCGCGCTTGGGCGGCGACGAGTTCGCCGTGCTCCTGCCCAACGGGAACGAGCGCCAAGCGCAAGCCGTCGCGGAAGCGCTCCTGGAAGTCGTACGCGTGGCTGCCAGGACGACCGGGCCCAACCGCGTCAGCGCGAGCATCGGCATCGCCCTCTTGCGCGAGCAGACGAGCGCGGAGCAAATTCTCGTCGAGGCCGACCTCGCGATGTACGACGCCAAGGGCGCCGGCGGCAGCCGCTGGTCGCGCGAACTGAAGGTCACGACGGGAACCTGACGCAAGGCTCGCGAGTGATGCACTCGCTCGCAGGTTTGCGCTTGGCCCTGCTCGCGCCGATTTCGTGGCCGTCGCCACCGCCCGGATACGGGCCGTGGGAACAGATCGCCTCCAACCTCGCGGAGGGCATGACGGCGCGCGGCCTCGACGTCACGTTATTCGCGACCGGGAACTCGGTCACCACGGCGAAGCTCGAATCCGTCGTGCCCGTCGGCATCAACCAGGATCCGGCGCTGAACGGCGACGTGTACGGGGCGCTGCATACGGCCAACCTCTTCCGTCGCGCCGGCGATTTCGACCTGATCCACAATAACTTCGATTGGAAGCCGCTCACCTACGCGCTCGCGACGACGGCGCCCCCGATGCTCACGACGATCCACGGCTTCTCCTCGCCGCCGATCCTGGCCGCGTACTATGCCGCGGCCGCGCGCAGCTTCTACTGCTCGATCAGCGACTCCGATCGCGACCCCGGACTCGACTACCTCGGAACCACCTATAACGGGATCGATCCGAGCGAATTCACGTTCGTCGATACGCCCGGCGATTACTTATTGTTTCTGGGACGCTTCCATCCCGAAAAAGGCACGCACCTCGCGATCGACATCGCGCGGCGCGCGGGCGTGCGCCTGAAGATCGCGGCCATCCCCCAAGACGCCGCGTACTTCAAAGAGTGCGTCGAGCCGCACATCGACGGCGACCGCGTCCAGTTCCTCGGCGCCGTCGAACGCGAAGCACGCAACGAACTCCTGGGCGGCGCGCTCGCGCTCGTGCACATGACCACGCGCCCCGAACGCTTCGGGCTGACGATGATCGAAGCGATGGCCTGCGGTACGCCGGTGCTGGGCGCGCGCATGGGCTCGATCCCCGAGATCGTCGTCGACGGCGAGACCGGCTTCCTCTGCGACGCCGTCGCCGATGCGGTCGCAAAGGTGCCGCAGCTCGCGAGCCTCGACCGCCGCGCTTGCCGAACGCGGGTGGAGTCGACCTTCTCGCTCGACCACATGCTCGACGCGTACCTCGGCGCGTACGCGCGCGCCGTGGAGCTCGGCACGCCGCCGCCGCCGAGCCCAGCCGTGCGCGCCGCGCGCGACCGCGATTATTGGGACCGCCCGATGGGCTTCACCGATCACCCGCCGAAGCCGGCGACGCTCCGTTCGGGGCCCGGGCTGCGCTGAAGCCAGTGTAATTTCCGGCGCCCCGCTTCGGCGCGCGCGAGCGCTTCCTCGACCGTCGGCGCGAGCACGGTGAAGTGCCCCATCTTGCGGCGCAGCGCCGCGTGGCGTTTGCCGTAGACGTGCAGCTTCACGTCGGGATCGCGCAAGAGCTCGGCGACGCCGGCGAGATGATCGCCCGTGCCGGCGCCGAGCACGTTGACCATCACCGCGGGCTCGAAGAGTTTGGGTTCGACGAGCGGCAGGCCGCAGATCGCGCGCACGTGCGCTTCGTACTGCGAGATCTGCATCGCGTCGAGCGAATAGTGGCCGCTGTTGTGCACGCGCGGCGCGATCTCGTTGACGTAGATATCGCCTTCGAACACGAAATACTCGACGCAGAACGCGCCCACGATGCCCAGCCGTTCGCCGATGCGCGCCGTCGTGCGGCGCGCGCGCTCCGCCAATTCCAGCGGAATCCGCGCGGGCGCGATCGTGGTGGCGAGCACGCCGTGATCGTGCTGGTTCTCGGTGACCGGAAAGCAGACGCTCGCGCCGTCGGCCCCGCGCGCGCAGATGACGGAGACCTCGAGATCGAAGGGCACGAAACGCTCGAAGATCAGCGCGGCGCCGCGCGCCGCCTCGAAGGCCGCGCGCGCATCCGCATCGCTGCGCACGACCCACTGCCCTTTACCGTCGTAGCCGCCGCGCGCCGTCTTGATCACGGCCGGGAAGCCGATCTCCCGCATCGCCTTCTCGAGCTCGGACGGCGACGCGACCGAGGCGAACGGCGCGACGTTACAGCCCGCCTCGCGCACGAAGGTCTTCTCCAAGATGCGATCCTGCGTGACGCGCAGCGCGTCGCCGTTCGGACGCACCAGGCGGCCGTCGCGTTCGAGCGCGCGGACCGATTCCAACGGAATGTTCTCGAACTCGTAGGTGACGACGTCGCTGCGCGCGCCGAGTTCGCCGATCGCGCGCAGGTCGTCGTAGGCGGCCACGATCTGTTCGTCGGCGACTTGACCGGTGGGAGATTCCGGAAAAGGCTCGAGCGTGACGACGCGATAGCCCATGCGTTTGGCCTCGAGCGTCAGCATGCGGCCGAGTTGCCCTCCGCCGAGGATCCCGATCGTGTCGACGCCGGTCAAAGGCGCGTCGTTTCGACGGTGGCGGCCGCGGCGGCGGTGCGTTCCGCGAGCCGGCGCAGCAGATCGTGGTCGGTCAGGGCCAGAATGCGCGCCGCGAACAGCGCGGCGTTGGTCGCGTTGCCGATCGCCATCGTGGCCACGGGCACGCCGGCCGGCATCTGAGCGATCGAGAGCAGCGAATCGAGTCCGTTCAAGTTCGAGCTGCGGACGGGCACGCCGATGACCGGCAACTGCGTCTTGGCAGCGGTCATCCCCGGCAAATGCGCCGCGCCGCCGGCGCCCGCGATGATGACCGCGAGCCCGCGAGCCGCGGCCGTCGAGGCGTAGTCGAAGAGCAGGTCCGGCGTCCGGTGCGCGGAGACGACCCGCATCTCGTGCGCGACGCCGAGCTCCGCAAGCGTCGTCGACGCCGCGCGCATCGTCTCGAGATCCGAGACGCTGCCCATGATGATGCCCACGCGGGGATGATCCATGCGACCGGCTTCGCCCGCCGCGCAGGGGCGACCTCGACGCCGCGGCAAAGCGACGGCATGGCCCGTTTTCTGCTCGGAGTCAACTATTGGCCGCGCACCCGCGCGATGTCGATGTGGTCGCGCTTCGACGCGGGCGAGATCGACGAAGACTTCGCGCGCATCGCGGCTCTGGGGCTCGACGTGGTCCGCTTCTTCCTGCTCTGGGAGGATTTTCAGCCCGCCCCCGACACGATCTCGCCGCTGGCGCTCGAACGCTTCGAGCGCGTCCTTGACTGCGCGGCGGCGCACGGCTTGCGCGCGATGCCCACGCTGTTCTGCGGGCACATGAGCGGCGTCAACTGGCTCCCCGAATGGACGCTCGACGCCGGGTCGCCGAGCGAGCGCTTCCGCACCTTCACGCGGGGCGGCGAGTCGCCGTACGGCATCGGCGATTTCTACACCGGCGATCTGCTCGAGGCGCAGCGGCTCTTCGCACGCGCGGCCGGCGAACGCGCGCGCGACCACAGCGCGCTCTTCGCCTGGGATCTGGGCAACGAGTTCTCCAACTTGCGCGAACCGCGCACGCCCGCGGATGCCGAGCACTGGAGCGCGGCGCTCACGCACGATCTCTTCGAGAGTTCCAACGTCGGCGCGACGGGCGGACTGCACGGCGAGGACGTGACGCGCGACCGGCACATTCGCCCGTCGTCGATCGCGATGCCGTGGAAGTTCGCGACGATGCACGGGTATTCGGTGTACAGCGACTTTTCGCGCGACCGCACGGATCCCGAGGTCGTGCCCTTTCTCGCCGAGCTGACCGCCGCGTGCGCGCGGCAACGCGTGCTCTTCTCGGAGTTCGGAAACCCGACGTGCCCCGCGGATCACGGCACGCACGAATTCGGCGGCGTCGGCTGCCTCTCGGAGTTCGAGATGGCGGAGTACGCGTGGCGCGTGCTCGACCGGCTGCAGCAACGCGGCGCGCTCGGCGCGTTCTGGTGGTGCTGGGCCGATTACGCGCCGGCGCTCGCGCAGACGCCGCCGTTCGACCGCGCGCCGCACGAGCTCACCTTCGGCATCGTGCGCGGCGACGGCAGCGAAAAGCCGGTCGCGGGCGCGCTCGCCGCCTTCGCGCGCGAGCAGCGCAGCGTCGGCGAAGCGCCGCCGCCGATCGTGGATGAAGACACGTATTTCGCGGAATTGCCCGGCTCGCTCTCCCGTGCGTATCGCGAATACGTCGAAGCACATAATCTTTCGGAGGAGGTTTCGTGAGCGAGCGGCGGGTCGCCATCGTCACCGGCGCATCGTCGGGTATCGGGCGCGCGTTGGCCGAACGCGCGGTGCGCGCGGGCTGGAACGTCCTGGCGGTCGGGCGGCGCGCGGAGCGTCTCGACGAGCTGGCCGCGCGCGTGAAGAACGCGACCGGACGAATCGCGACGCTGACGCTCGATCTGCGGGCGCCGCACGCACCCCGGCGCATCGTCGACGACGCGCTCGCGCGTTTCGGTCACATCGACGTACTCGTCAACAACGCCGGCGGCGTGGCCGTCGGGCCGATCTCGCAGCAGAGCGACGACGCGCTCGCCGAGCAGATGGAGACGCACGTCATCGTGCCGCTCGCGCTCACCCGCGAAGCTCTGCCCGCGCTGCGCGCGAGCAAAGGCCACATCTTTTACGTGGGCAGCGGCGTCGCGCGCATTCCGGTGGGGACGCTGGGCGCGTATCCGGCGGCCAAGGCCGCGGTGCGGAGCCTCGCGCGCATCGCGCGCAACGAGCTCAAACCCGACGGCATCGCGGTGACCTACGTGGACCCGGGCGCGGTCGCAACCGAGTTCATGACGCGGGCCGGCTTCGCCGGGCCGCCGCCGGGGATAGCCGCTTCGCCGTACGCGGTGGCGCGCCGGATCTTCGCGGCGTTCGCGACGCGGCGCCCGGTCGTCAACGCGGTCCCGTGGCAGACGTTCTTCGTCGCCGTCGGCGAATCGCTGCCGTCGCTCACGGACGCGCTGCTGCAGCGCGCGCCCGGGCTCGTCGGCGGCGACGCCGCGCCGCCCGCGCTAACCCCGCCGCCGCACGCCGAGGCGCTACCGCCCGCGTCGCCGCAGGCGCCGGCAACGCCGCCGCCGGCCGCCGGAGGCGAGGGCTCCGTGCCGCCGCGCCTCAGCCTGCCCTCGCCGGCCCCCGTCGTGCCGGCAGCGCCCGCAACGCCCGCGCCGCCGCCGTCCGCGGCCGCGATTCCCGCCGTGCCCGCGGCTCCGGCGGCACCCGCGGCGCCGCGCTCCGAGTTCGAAACGGCGCTCGCGCCGCTGGCCGTTCGCATGCAGAAGCTGAAGCTCGGACAGCCGTTCGTGCGCGGCCTGCTGGTGCCGGGAGCCGAGCTCGAGCTCGGCGACGTCTCGATGCGTTGGGCCGGAATGCCCAATAAGAACGAACGGGGCCTCACGAACGAGGTCTTCCAAGCGTTAGCCGCAGCCGGCTTCCTCGAACGCACCGGCGAGGACCGCTACCGCGTGATACGCAACGACGGCTAGCGAGCGACCGTGGAAGTGCTACTTTCGGGGTAAGCGCTTTTCCAACGCTGCCCAATCCGTTCCGGCGGATGCCGCGTTATCGGCGTAGTCAATCGGTTTTTCCCTTGCGCCCCGGTCAGAGGACGGTTCGATGTTCGTTCGGCTCCGCGTTCCGGCGGTCACCCTCGCGCTTTTGGTCGCGACGGCTCTTCCGCTTGCGGCGCATCCGCTCGGGAATTTCACGATCAATCACCTCACGAAGCTGCGCTTCGGAACCGATCGGGCCGAGCTCCGTTACGTGCTCGACATGGCGGAGATTCCCACGTATCAGGCGATGCGCGAGGTCACGCCCGACGGGAAGATGGACGCGGCGCAGATCGCGGCCTGGGCGCGCAGCGAGGCGCGGACGCTGCTGCCCGAGCTCACGCTCGACGACGCGGGAAAGCCGCTGCCGCTCGCGCTCGACGGCGTGGCGGCGCGGACGCGGCCGGGCGCGGGTGGTCTGCCGACCCTGTATCTCACGCTCGACGCGCATGCGCGCCTCCGGCCGGCCACGGCCGCTCGCCGCTTTACCTATAACGATGGAACCTTTCCGGGGCGGCTCGGCTGGCACGACGTCGTCGTCGCGCCCGCGAGCGAGCCGACCCGCGAACTCACCAGCTACCCGAGCGCGCTGATCGGCTCGCCGCGGGCGACGACCGCGGCCGCTATCGACGTCGCCGCGAACGGCACGGCCGTCGCGCACGCCGTGCCCGGCGTCGAAGGCGCAAGCGCCGCCGCCGCGCCGGTGTCGGCCGCGCGCTCGAACCAGCTCTCCGACATGCTGGCCCGCGGAACGAGCAACTGGGGCTTCGTGCTGTTGACGTTCGCGGTGGCGATCGCGCTCGGCGCGCTGCACGCGCTCGAACCCGGGCACGGCAAGACGTTGCTCGCGATCTCGCTGGTCGGCGCGCGCGCGACCGTCAAGCAGGCCGGCATCCTCGCCGGCTCGCTGACGATCGCGCACACGATCGGCGTGCTCGCGCTCGGCGTCGCGATCAACCTCTTCAAAGGATACTTCGTTCCCGAAGCGATCTATCCGTGGATCACGCTCGGTTCGGGCCTCGTGATCGCGATCATCGGCGCCCGCGCGGTGCAGCGCCAGATTCGCGAGCGGCAGCCGCTGGTGCACGCGCACGCGCACGGTCACGCCCACGTCCATCCGCACGACCACGATCACGTTCACTTCCCGCACACGCACCACGCGGGCCACGCGCATCACGGCCACGCGCATCACGACCACGATCACGGACACGCGCACGACCACGACGATCTCGAACACGCCCGGGCACATGCGATTCCCGGCACCGCGCCGCTGACGTTCGGCGGCACGGTGTGGGCCGCGATGAGCGGCGGCGTGGCGCCGTGCCCCGCGGCGCTGGTCGTGCTGCTGGCGGCGATCGCGCTCAACCAGGTAACGTACGGCATCTTCGTGATCGTGGCGTTCAGCTTGGGCCTGGCGCTGACGCTGACGGGGCTCGGCATCGCGGTCGTTCGAGGAGCGAGTTGGCTGCAAGGACGGCCGCAGTTCGAGCGCTTCGTGCAGTACGGGCCGCTCGCATCGGCGCTGGTGATCGCGACGATCGGCGCGGTGATGGTCGGCCAAGGCTTCGCGCAGCAAGGCATTTCGGTGTCGCCGCTCGTGGTCACCGCGCTGACGGCGCTGGCGATCGCGGGCTACGCGTTCTCGCATCCGTTCGCGCCGCGCCGCGTGGAGGCGGCATGATCGGTCTCGGTGCGTTCACCGTCTTCGCGCTCGGGTTACGCCACGGCGCCGACCCCGATCACCTGGCCGCAATCGATAACCTCACGCGCAACTCGATCGACGAGCGCCCGTGGCTGAGCCGCTTCTGCGGTTCGCTCTTCGCGGGCGGCCATTCGATCATGGTCCTCGCCATCGCGGCACTGGTCGGTTTGCTCGGGACGCATCTCGGCCGCTACGGAGCGCAGATCGAAACGGCCGGAACGTGGATCAGCATCGTCGTGCTGGTCTTGATCGCGATCCTCAATCTGCGGCAGTTGCGAGCGGGTTCGACCCGGCTTGCCGGCGTGAAGACGCGGCTCTTACCGGCTTTTCTGCGCGACGCGTCGAGCCCATGGCTCGCGGTGCCCGTGGGCCTACTGTTCGGGTTCGGTTTCGAGACCTCGAGCCAAGTCGCCACGTACGCCGTCGCCTTCGGCGTGAATTCGGGCGTGCTCGGCGCGCTCTTCGTTGGAGCGACGTTCTGTTTGGGTATGCTGTGCACGGATACGCTCGATAGCGTGCTCGTGCACCGGCTCGTCTCCGACCGGTCGAGCCTTCAATTTGCGACCATGCGGGTCTGGATCTGGTCCGTTACGCTGGTCGCCCTCGCCGTCGCAGCCTACGAACTCGCTCAGGTTCTCGGCTGGCAATCACCCGTACCGGACATCTACGTGAGCGTCGCCATCGTTACATCGTTGATTCTGGTCTTCGCGTACGTGTTCGCACGGACGCGCAGCGAACGCTCCATTCCCGTACCGCCCCCCGGCACTGCCACTTGATGAGGACAACGCATGAATCTCAAACGGATCATCGGAGGTGCGACGGCCGCCGTCGCGCTTTCCGCTGCGGCCGTTCTTTACGCGGTCCATCCCGTAAAGAGCTCCGACCACCAAGATACCTATAACCTCGCGAACGCCGTCGGCCACAACACCAGCGCCGACATCACCGACGTCTACGTCTTCCCCTCGCCGTCGAACCCGAACAACGTCGTCTTCGCGATGGACGTGGCACCGCTGATCCCGGCGGGCATGGGCACCTCGAAGTTCTTCGACCCCACGTTGATGTGGCAGTTCAAGATCGCCCACGGCGCGACGAACTATCAGGAAGATCAGGTCATCCAATTCGGCGTGACCGGCACGAACACGAGCCAGGCCATCACGATGTACGGGCCGGCCAAACCGAACGAAGTCGGCACCGCGAACACGTTCGTTCCGGCCAGCATCAAGTTCTCGTATAACCGGACCGCGACGTCCACGATCAACGGCCAAACCGTGCACGTGTTCGCGGGACCGCGCGCCGACCCGTTCATCTTCGATCTCTTCGCGTTCTTCTCGTTCCTGGGCGACCGCAACTACGCGACCCACACCTCGCAATCCGACGTCGGCAAGGGCGATTCGCTCTACAACGGCAATAACGCGGGCGCGCCCGGCGCCTTCGCGCCGGCGTACGACAAGGCGGCGAGCCGCGCGACGATGCCCAGCTTCAACGGCTTCCCGGCGGGCACGATGTCCAGCAGTGCCGCCGGAGCATATGCGTGCTCGACCAATCCGGCGCAGAACGTGCTGGCCGACCTCGGCGGCGGCTTCAACGTCTTGACGTACGTCGTCGAGCTGCCGAAGTCGCTGATCTACGGCGGCAGCAGCGGGTTCTCGAGTCCGGTGATCCACGTCTGGGCGACGGTCAACTCGTCGACCACGAACAGCTAGGAGCGTGCACGACATGAAAAAACACATCAAAGCCGTCACGTCCGTAGCCGCGCTCGGAATCGGCCTCGCCGCGTGCAGCGGCGGCAACCCCACCCTCAACCCGGCTCAGCCGCACCAGGCCGGCCCGACCCCATCGCCGACGCCGGCCGTCTCGTACACGCAGATCGAACGCCTCTCGCGGCCGGCCGTCAAGGAAGTCTTCGAACGGTTCGTCGACCACCAGACCTCGAACGCTGTCGAGCCCTATAACGACCCGACGTTGCAGAACTCGATCGTGGCCGTCGAAGACGCGCTGCGGCCGCCCAATGCGAAGGTCGGTTCTGATTACGGCAAGGCGATCGCGTCGGTCGTCTATCCGGACGAATACACGGTCGACCTGTCGCAGACGTCGCAGAGCTTCCTCGGCTACGAGGCCACCGGCGGTAAGAACTTCGGCGGGCGCAATCCCAACGAAGACGTGGTCGCGCTCGAGTTGAGCGTGCTCTTCGGCAACACGCTCAGCGTGCTCGGCCTGCAACCCGAGGACAACGAAGAGAACAACTGCCTCTCGAAACAGAACGTCGCACAGCGGACGAGTCAGCAGACCACCGGGACCTTCCCGTATCTCGCCAAACCGCACTAACGTGCGGATGAGACGCCGCCGCGCGTCACCCCCTTCGCGCGGCGGCTTCTCATGCTCTCGCCTGAAATCATGAAGAGATTACCAGCGCTCATTACTTGGACCGTGGCCGCAATCGCGCTGATCGCGATCGCGCTGTGGCCGCAGTACGTGGAACACCGTACCGACGAAGCGCGTGCGGCCTCGTTTCCGACGGCCGCGCCGGTCACCAAAGATTATCTGTTGCGGGACAAGACGATCGCGTTCTGGGAGCGCGCCGTGCGCGAGCGCCATCCGGGCGATATGCTGAGCCCCCAAAACCTCGCCGAGCAGTATCTCCAGCGCTACCGCGAACGCGGCGACATCGACGACGTGCTGCGGGCGCAGCACATGGCCTACGCGGCGTGGCGCGCGCAACCGCGCTTCAACGTTCCCGCGATGGTGGCCGTCGCGTCGGTCGATCTGACCTTGCACCGTTTCAAGGAAGCCCTCGCGATGACCAAAGCGATCGAGAGCTTCGATAAGAACGACGAGCAGATGGAGGTCCGCGAGGCCTCGCTCGACATGGAGATCGGGCGCTACGCGGCCGCGCGGCACGTCCTCGATCATTTGCCGCCCGAAGGCCGCTTCGACATCGCGCGCGACACGATCGAGGCGCGGTACGCCGAATTGACCGGGCATTTGGCGGAGGCGCGGACCCTGCTCGAGCGCCCGACCGCGCTCGCGAACAGCCAATTCGACTCCCCCGCGCAATCCCGCGCGTGGTTCTTCTTCCGCTCCGGGGAGATGGCGTTCGAAGCCGGCGACAACGACGCCGCGATCGACGACGAGAACCAGGCGACCCGGATCTTCCCGGGCTACGCCGACGCGCTACGCGCGCAGGCTCGGTTCGAGTGCGCGTTGCACCGGTGGAACGACTGCTTGACGCACGCCACCGCCTCGGCGAACGTCGTGCCGTATCCGGAGACGCTCGGCTACGAGGCCGACGCGCAGCGCGCCCTCGGCGACGCCGCCGGGGCCGCGCGCACCGACGACCTGATCCGCACGATCGAGCGCATCGGCAACGCGCAGCACATCTCCGACCGGCTGCTCGCGATCTACTATTCCGAACACCGCATCCACACCGCGGACGCGTATGCGATCGCGCATCGCGAGCTCGCCGTGCGCGACGACATCTTCACCGAGGATACCCTGGCCTGGGCGGCCGCGATGGACGGCCGCTGGGGCGAGGCACGCACGGCGATCGGTAAAGCGCTGCAGTTCGACACCGAAAATTCGCTGCTGCAGTATCACGCCGGCGTCATCGCGCAGCACTTCGGCGACCTCGAGCAAGCCAAGCGGCGCTTTCACAAGGCGCTTGCCTTGAATCCCCAGTTTCATCAGACGTACGCCGACGACGCCCGGGCGCGCCTCGCGGCCCTGGGCGCATAGCGAGGCTTTGCGGGGCGTTCGGGCGTAACGGAGCCGATATGAAGATGGCTCGTCTCTTCGGCGGGGTGGCCGCGCTGTGCGCGGTCCTGCTCGCCGTGTTCGTCTACGTGCGCGTTCCGGCCCGGGGCGTCGATTTACAGGACTCCCCTGCAACGGTTGCAAACCCAGCCGCCGACATCGTCGATACGTACTTCTTCCCTAGCCCGACCAACCCGAGCAACGTCGTCGTCGTGATGGACGTCGACCCGCTGATCCCCGCGAGTTCGGGCGCCACGACGGCGTTGAATACGTTCTTCAATAACAGCGTGCTGTATACGATGAAGTTCGATACGAACTACACGAGCGAAGCATCCAACGGCGGCCGCCCGATCGAGAACCTGGTCTTGCAGTTCGCGTTCGCCGCGCCCACCGGCCCGACCGGCGACCAAACGCAACAGGTCATCGTGTACGGTCCGGTCGCGCCGGTGGAAACCGGCCCATCGACGATGCTCGTCAACGGCGGCACGGCCAGCGGGGAAGGCTTCATCAACCGCGCGTTCTCGTTCAACAACGGGCAGATTCAAGTCTTCGCGGGCGCGCGGCGCGATCCGGAATTCTTCGATTACTCGCTCTTCAAGAACATTTTTCCAGCAAGCACGAAGGGCTCGGGCGCGTCGTGCTATCCCACGACCTGTCCCCTCGGCTTCGGTACCGGCCCGAATGCGGATACGTTCGCATCGTCCAACGTGCTCTCGATCGTGGTGGAAATGCCCCGCCTCCTGATCGCGAACAACGGCAACGGCGTCGTGGCGTACTGGGCGACGACCAGTTCGAAGAGCGGACAATAGGACCATGGATATGAAACGCTTCCTAGGCCTCAGCGGCGCCGCCGCATTCGCGTTCGCCTCGTTGGCGGCGTGCAGCAACGACCCGACCGTCACGCAGAGCCAAGACGCGACGGGCGCGAACATCACGTTCCACCAGATCGATCGTGAAGGCAAACCCGGCATCAAGGTGCTTTACCTCGCCTACGGCCAGCACGACGGCTACAACCGCAACACGCCGCAGAACGACGCCGCCGCATACGCGCCGTCGATCGCGTCGTTCGTGACCGGAACGGCGGGCCGCAGCGCCGGCATCGCGACGTACGTCGAGGACCTCCTGATGCCGGACGCGCTGATCGCGAACACCAACGTGACCGGCAACGCGAGCTATCTGGGCTGGGAAACCAACGGCCAGATCGCCTCGAGCTGCATCGGCGGCGCGCCGAGCGAGTTCGGTGGCCGCGGCCTCTACGACGACGTGGTGAGCACGGACCTCGGGCTGGCGTTCGGCGACCTCGCGACGTCCGCGACGCTCAAGTCGCCGACGCCCAACGTCGTGAACCTGACCGGCACCGGCACCGCCACGCCGATCCCGCCCAACGACGGCCGCGAGAAAACGGCGCTCTCCGCCCAGCACGTCTCCTGTGCGAACAAGGGCTTCACGAACGCCACCTTCCCGTACCTGGCGGCGCCCATCTAGCCGCCGCCCAGCAGGGCCGGGAGTGCCCGGTGCGGTATTCTGGTCGGTCGGGCCGAGCGCTGCTCGGCCCACTCGTGGGGATGTAGCTCAGCTGGTAGAGCACTTGCTTCGCATGTAAGGGGTCAGGAGTTCGAGTCTCCTCATCTCCACCACGTCCAAGGCTGGTTTCATAAGGGTTTTGGAATCGGCGTTTTTGTTTGGCAGGCGCTGCGGAATTTCAAGACGATTTGACGACCAATTTCCGACGCCCGCGAAGACGAGATCGCTGGCCGGGGGCGGTCCGAAAGCGGCCTCTCGAAGAGGTAGCCGCAGCGTTGGAGGACCATCCGGGGTGCTACCGTGGCCGATGCGGCGGGCGATCAGGAGGGGTCTCCACCCTCGTCGATCAGAACACGAGTTCGAGGAGAGGCGGAGCGAGTCGAAGTCCACGTCGGAGAAGCCGGCGCGGCGTAAGAGCGGTTTGAAGTCGCGGTGAGTGAAGTTGCTGTTCCGCGGTCGCCGTCGGTGAAGACGAGGGCACTGCGAGCGCCCGATTGCTCTCCGCGGTCAGGCTGCGTACCCCTTCGCACGGCATCCGCCGAGTCGGGGTGTGAAGCTCATTCCGACCTTAGCGCCGCCTCCCGACACGCTGACACGAGATTCTCTGTAATCGTCCCCCGTGTTGGAGCCACCGAAAGGCCGATTCCACTTTCGCGACCGCATGCACATCCGCCCCGGGCAACATACTTGGCGTTCGCCTCGGCAGCCAGCAGTAGGTAGCGGGCTGATGCATTACGGCAGCGTGCCCCCTTTTGTGGTCGGCGCTAGTTTCATTTCTCGCGCTGCCGTGCCGACTAACTCTCCCCGCGATTCCCAATGTAATCGAGTCAGTTCGGCCGAATTCGTTCATATCTGCACCGCCGCGACCCCCGAAGGAGAGCAGCGCACGCGCGCGCAAAGACGTTCATGGCAAGGCAACGCACTCCAATCACTGATTCTAAGAACTAGCGAACTCTTTGTAATTTACCCGCTACAACGCGTAACAAGGCGCTACTGCTTTGTCCGTCACCTTGGCGGCAAGCGAAAGTTATTGGCAGTCAACTAAGTATCGCAATTACACTCGCCGCCTCCCGGTAAGTAATATTAGGAGCAATCGTGATCCCCGCCGACGTCGACATTGCTAGCTCTATACTCTTTCTCGGCTCAGGCTTCTCGTGCGATGCTACAAACATTTTAGGCACAACCGTCCCGAGTGGCATCGAGCTGAAGAACATTCTTGCTGACACGCTTGACGTAAGGGATCTCGCTCCATACGATCTGAAAACACTTGCCGATGAGTTCGCAGCGCGGGCAGATCCGGGCCTCTATCAATTGCTATACAATCTTTTCACAATACAGAGTGTTGCCGACTATCAACGCGATCTACTTCAGATGCCCTGGTTGCGCATATATACAACGAATTATGATGACGTCGTCGAATTTTCACGTCATGCCGCAGGCATGGTGACCGAGAGCTTCAACTATGATCAACCTAAGCCTCGGCGATTAGCCCATGGCTCGACAGTTCATCTCCATGGCACGATTCGTAGCACCACGGTGGATAATGTTCACGAACAACTCGTCCTCACCGAAAACTCTTACGTTCGTCAACATTTTGAGACTTCACCGTGGTATGAGGAATTTGTCCGAGATGTGAAATTATGTGACGCTTGTTTTTTTCTCGGCTATAGCCTCTCGGACTATCACATTAAAGCACTGCTATCAAGAACACATGCAAAGAATAAGACTTATTTTATCAAGCGGTCGGAAGATCGCATTTTCTCCAACCGTGTTCGTGAGTATGGTTCAATAATACTCGCGAGCAACGAGGATTTTGCGCTTGAATGCGTTCGTCATGCGACACCGGCACTTAATGACGATCCAACTCACCTGAGAGGCTTCACTTTCCTTGATCCTTTCAAGGATCGCAAGACCACTTCTTCTGCAACGCAGATCGAAGTGCAAAACCTCGTCACATACGGTACGTTTAATTTTTCGCGCTTTATAGCAACACTGCCTAGTAGCACCTACGTCGCTTTACGACCAGCCGCAGTAAAAGAGGCCCTAACCAAACTTACTACCGCTAGTTGCCTATTAGTTCATTCTCGTCTCGGAAACGGTAAGACAATATTCTTGTATATTCTTGCGTCTGCGTTGGCGGAACTTGGCTACAAGTGTTTTCTCTACAATTCTGGTAACACTATTCTCCAGCGTGAGCTAGATGTTATACGAAGGCTGGATAAGTGCGCCATACTCTTCGATTCATATGATACGGCGATCGACGCCATCCAGCTCTTATCCGACTTACCGAGCAGAGTCAAGTTCATAATAGCGGTTCGTACCGGCGTCATGGAAGTGCGCATGCACGAAATTGATGAACGACTTCCCACGCCATTGGAGAGACTTAACATCAACAACCTCCGCGCGGAAGATCGTGAGGACTTCAAAAACCTGCTTGATCGGGCCGGCTTAAGAGTAAAAGGCTTTGACCAAGTCTTGGCGCGTTTTCGAGACTTTCGGGAGGCAGTACTTTCACTCTACAAGCACGCAACGATCGCAGAAAAGCTGAAAACCGAATTATTGCCGCTACTGGCAAGCGCTGGATTCAAAAGGGTTTTCGTTGCAAGTCAGCTCCTAAAATGGATGAGCTTGGACGTCGATACGACGTTCCTCAGTAATGCAATGGGCACCGATGCATATGCGGAGATGGTCAAGTACCGCGAGAAGACGGGTGACGTCTTTCAACTCGACGACGAAAACCTACGAGTACGCTCGGCAATACTGTCAGAATATTTGCTTCAACATTTTATCGATCCTGTTGATATTTCTGAAAGTATCTATAAATTACTAATCGCCGCATCAAGGCGTAAGACTGAAAGACGCTATCGATCCGTATTAGTTAGCTTGACAAATGTTGCGCACCTAAAGGAGGCGCTAGTGGGGGTGCCGGACGCCGACATCGTGATCTTTAAGCTATTCGAACGACTTCGCAACGATTCGGTGATTAATTCTGAACCTTTGTTTTGGCTCCAATATGCCATCCTAATGCATGGTCGTGATGATTTTGTTAGCGCGGAACGTTTTCTGGATACTGCGTACGCCCGAGCACGCGCGACTCCGAACTTTAGAACGTTTCAGCTCGATACTTTTGCCCTTTACCTGTTGCTAGTGATCGAAGAACGAAATGCAGATGGCTCAAAGATCGAAAGATTTGACGCAATCACAAAAAAGCTAAAACTCGTGGCTGAAATGGTTGGGATTCCAAGCAATAGAGATTACGCAATCAGAGTCTTGGGGCACTTGGAGCCATTTGTAGAGTCGAGAATCGGGGCAATGACCGAATCGCAAAAGATGATTTTAGTGCAAGTCTTTAACGGCTTAGCCGATGGCCTGCTCAGGGTTCCTGATAGCGCTGATACAACACCCGTGATTGAGGTAAGACAATCCATTCTTCGATCAAAAGAAAAGCTGGTTCGCGGCAATAAGTCGTAGTTATTTCTCGACGCAGGTCACAATTAGGATTCGCATCGAGCGTTCCGAGCGTTGGATGGATTTGGATACGCTGCGTCAGCAGGCCTCAGCATTCCCAAGCTCGCAACGCTGCGCGGGGTCGGCCGCAACGCCGTCTGGCGGCTTCTCCGGAGCTCGTCACCGCCCACGGCAAGCGCTCGGGAGAAGGGCTGCAAGCTCAAGTTCTTTCTAACCGCTGTTCACCACTTGGCTCGGACATCTAGTCACGTCCCAGTGGACCGAACGGCGGTCGTCAAAGAATAGTTTGTCGCCCCGGCCACGTCCGGGGCCGATGGCCGAGGCCTAGTTTTCGTCAAAGCCGGCCAGGAACTTCAGGTCGACTGGGCCGAAATGCGCGTTGCTCGCGTCGAGGGCTCGAACGCAACTCTAGCAGGTTGCGGAAAATCCACGATTTGAGTTGTGCGCAGGCTGCGTAGATCTGGTCAGGGATCCACGTCGACTACTCACTTCGGCCCTTTCGGAGAGCCGGGATCGGCAGTTTGCTTCGCTTT
>Ga0326727_10000982_pt1 | contig 111016 bp, 105 predicted proteins | sample MB2enrmetagenome_FD_207643 | JGI IMG/M metagenome (GOLD analysis project Ga0326727, IMG submission 207643) | Lab enriched peat soil microbial communities from McLean, Ithaca, NY, United States - MB29MY | ecosystem: Environmental > Terrestrial > Soil > Wetlands > Peat | place: USA: New York...
GTCGAACAAAAACGAGCCGTCGGTGAAATTGGAGATGATCAGATTGTTCTGATCGTCGTAGGAACCGTCGATCGTGACCCAGGCCAGCGTGGCATTGACAGCGTTCGCTTGCGTGCCGCCGCCGTTGAGGATGACCGTCCCGTTATGACCGGCATCCTGCCCGACCGTGTACGTCACCGGGTTGTTGATTGTGCCGTTGGCGAGCCGCCAGGTGGTGTCGGTGAGCCAATATGTTTGCGAGACGTTGCCGCCACTGATATACACCGTGTCCCCGGGGTTCACACCAGAAGCCGAGTTCAGGTCTGTCCACGCATTCACCCACGAGGTCCCATCGTCCAGTCCGGTCGCTGTGCCGTCCACGTACCAGTTCGTGCCGCTGCCTCCGCTGTCATCCACCGGAGCCGGCGTCACCGTGATGCTGCCCGACCCACCCGGCGCGAAGTTGCCGGGGAACTGGGCCAGCAGATTGTTGAAGGTGTATGTGCCCGGGGCCAAGGGCACGCCATTGATCGACACCGCGCTGAACTGGCAATTCTGATGCAGGACCATCACGCTGTTGGCGTCGAGGAGTGTGAGCGCGCCCGGCGTCTGGATGTCGTAATCGACTTCCAATGTGGCCCCATTAGAAACCGTGATATTCCCTGTCCCCAACGATCCCACGCCTGATCCGGTCAGATAGCCATGTTGGACGTACCAGGAGCCACTATACAGATTGTTTGTGCTCTGGACATCCAAGGGAGCCGAGAGGTCGTCGTTAACCACCGTCAAATCGCCGGTGCCGGTGATGCTGGCCGTGATCACGAAACCGCATCCACGACAGATGTGATAAATGGCGGAAGGTCTCGCCACAGCTATCCGCCCCGAAATCGTGAACGTTGAGTCATTCGCATTCGCCATCACCAGCAGGGTTCCGCCGTTGAGAACCAATCCCGGATTCCCGTCAACCCCGAGAAAAACTAAAAACTCTTCATTCGAACCGGTAACAAAAAGTCTGGCGCCCTCATCCAGCGTGAGTGAAACCCCCGGAAAAACCAGAAGTAGGCCCGTGGATGGGGCACGAACAAAACCTCCACTGAGCACTTCGTAGTCATTGTCGGGGGTGGGAGATACAGGGCCCGGTTCCCAGATGGCATCATTCCAAGTTTGTCCCGTAACTTCCTGAATGGACGTCGTGAAATTCTGCGCCCGGCTGGCGGCGATTGGCACACACAGGGCAAACAGGACGGCAATTCTGATTAGTCTTCGTGCCGAAGACCCTTGGCGATTCTTCATTGTGTCGTTGTTCCTTCCAGCTTCATGGCTGGCGTTCTCTGGGTGTCTTTCATCACACCCGACCCTAGCGGCATTCATGGAGAACCTGAAATGACTGGGTTCCCTATTTTCGACGGGGAAAACACCCTAGAGAATTCACCCCGAACGAGACTCTACCGTGCGACTGCATCGCGACCGCTCGTCCGGGGTGAAGAGAACAACGGCGGTAGCAACAAAACAGCAGCGGCGAAATGGCCGCCGAGGGTATGAAACCTCTATTTCTCCTTGTACTATGTTATCCCAACAAACATTCCTGCTATACGAGCCCCCCATATCTTGCGGCAGTTACAGCCCAAGAAACCGGGGTAGAATCAGACTCCGTGCGCGAATTGTCAACACATTTCTTGCCTCCAGCCCAATTTTTTCTTTGGCCGGATGGCGGCGGGCAGGTGAAGCCCGGTACCGGGGGCGGACTGCAACGGCGCGAGACCCGCCTGAGGCGGGCAAGCGCCATGACTACAAAGGACGCAGGCTAAAGCCTGCGGCTACAATGACACGGCCCATTCGACGAGTTCGGCAGGCTGACCGCCGGCAGGCTCAGGGCAAGCAGGCATCCAGCGCTACAAGACGGATCGGGAACTCCCTTTTATGCTTTCCACACGGTTTCATCAGAGGTTTAATGGGGGTCGCACACTTGACCGGTGTGTAAGGAAGAATAGAATGTTATGATGAAACGGCGCGGCTATTTATTCGCGATGATAACAGCCCTAGGATTGATGGGATTCGCATGCGGACGGACCGGGTCCGACGGCCAAGTGCTGGAAACACAGTCTAACGAAACGAAGTCGGTCGGCACGATTGCTGGCAAGTCTACCGGCTCATTATCCATAGGCGCCGAGCCTGCCGGCGGATCTCCCAATGGCTTTGCCAGCGCCCCATTCAACCTCGCCCTGCGAGATTGGTCGGGGCAGGTGGGCCTGTTTATGAAGGCCGAGGGCAAGGACTTGCAAACGCTCCAGTTGCACGACGGCACAGTATTTGTGGGCGAGGTCACAGCCGGCGCTCCGGATGGGCATGGCGTGCTCACCAAGGTGAATGGGACAAACCTGGAGGGTGAATGGCGTCGCGGCAAGGTGTACCGGGTAAACGGTACATGGGTCGAAAACGACGGCACGAAAGAGATTGGAACCTGGAACTACGACGGGAGCCCCAGCAGCGGGACCATTATTTGGAAGGACGGGCGCGTTTACGACGGCGGCTGGAGGGTGATGGAGGGAGGAGATCCCGAGCTACCGGACGGCACGGGGACGATGACGTGGCCGAATGGCCGCACCTACACGGGACATTTTCTGGATGGAGAGATGGACGGGGCAGGAAAGATGAGCTATCCGGATGGCACGATCGAAGAGGGCACCTGGATGCTGGGCAAGTTCACGGGTTCAGGGCCGACGCCGCAGAGAACAATGCCCAATGATTTACGCATAATCGAGTAACCCGCGACGTCAGAAGAGCCAGGGCTGACGACGCGGTGGACCACCGATCTCGGAGTCCCGCTCTCGAATTCAGGGGAAAGCGTGAGAGAGAGGTTGCAACGACCCGGGAACGGCGGAACCCACCCCCCGGCCCCTCCAAGGAGGGGAGGGCGAGAAGCGAAACTGGGAGACAAGACGGCGCTTCGGTTCGACTGGGCTCAACGCAGGCTCCGAAGCGCCGCTACAATGAGGGCCGGACACGCAGGCTAAAGCCTGCGGCTACGCGGCCGCGCGGCGGGTCACCGCGCCCCACCGGCAAGCCTTACTCCGAGAGTTTCTTTTCGGCTTTTTTGACGGCATCGAGGATGAGGGAGGCGCGGACGGCGCGGGCGAGGCCGGCGTTGTAGGGGAGATCGGCGGTCAACGCGCCTTTTTCGTCATAGAGGGTAATTCGGTCCGTGACGATCGAGGTGATCATGCCGGCCAATCGGGGGTAATCGGAGCCGAGAGTAATGACTGGCGAACCGCTGTTGCCGTGGCTGGCGGTGCCATCGATCAGGAACACGGTTCCACCGGCATTCTGGGCGATCATGCCGAACCGGACAATGGGATGGTTGCGGTCTTCCTCGGTACCGAGGGCCAAGGGATAGCCGGCGATCAACACGCCTTTTCCCTCGACCAACGATGAGCCATTATCAAAGATCTCGAGCGGAATGGGGAGGTTTTCGATCTCACCGTTCTCGCCGGGCCCATGGACCGGGTTTATCACAGCGATATCATTTTGAGGGTCAACATACAGAACGCGGCATTGAGACCGGTGAAAACCTTTCGCGGTATTGATTCCCGTATAGATACCCCTGTTAAGCTTGGCGGCGGTTTCCACGACGTGATGGCAGGTCACGCCAACGACCGCCGTCCGGCCGGTAGCCGTCCCGCCGACAAAGAAGCCGCTACCAACTGTCTGCCAGTCGTTGGAGGTGTCGCCCGGCACTTGAACGACGAAGACAGACCTGACCAGATTGGAAGCGGCCTGCGCGGTGCCGACGAAGGTGGAATCCGGGTTGGGCAATCCCTGGGGAGCGGAAACAACGTCGGCGCGCGCCGTGACAAGCGGCGTGAGAAAGAGGGCTAGGGCGCAGATCGGCAAGCGCATGGTCGTTCCTCCATGCCCATGAGTAGTAGTCCGACGCGGTTGATTTGGCGAGAGCAAATTGGAGTCCAACCGTCGATTCACCACTCTACGTGATAAACGCTGGCGGCACACGGCGGGTTGGGATAGATTCTTGGAACCACCGAATGAAACTGCGTCCGCTCATCCCGATACTGATCATCGCCGCTGGGGTCTTGGCCTACCACAACAGTTTTCAGGGGCCATTCATCTTTGATGACTTAGATAACATTCTCGAAAACCCGACCATTCGCCATCTGTGGCCACTCTGGAAGGCATTGTCGCCGCCCTCCGCTTCGCTTGTGGGTGGTCGCCCTGTTATGAACCTCTCGCTGGCCCTGAACCATGCGGCGGGAGGAACCCGTGTTTGGGGCTATCACGCGTTCAATCTGTCAGTACACATTCTGGCAGCCTTGACACTCTACGGGGTTCTGCGCAGGACATTATTACGGCCAGCGTTACGTGAACGACTCGGCGCGGCGGCGGATGGGGTTGCCTTGGCCGTGGCCCTCATCTGGGAGGTTCATCCGTTGCAGACCGAGGCCGTGACGTACATCTCCCAGCGGTGCGAATCCTTAATGGGCCTGTTCTACCTGTTGACCCTGTACGCCTTCATCCGCGGCACCGAATCCAGGAAGCGCGCGTTGTTATGGTTCACCCTGTCGATAATCACCTGCTTCCTGGGCATGGCGACCAAGGAAGTGATGGTGACAGCTCCCATGATGGTGCTGCTGTACGACCGAACGTTTGTCAGCGGGAACTTTCGAGAAGCGTGGACGCGACACTGGGGTCTGTATCTGGCGTTGGCGAGCAGTTGGTTGTTGTTGGCCCATTCGATGGCGGGGCTACAGAGTCGCAGTGTCGGCTATGGTATGGGAGTGACGTGGTGGGGCTACGCGCTCGCAGAATGCCCCACGATTGTGCAATACCTCCGGCTGGCCGTGTGGCCGGCTCCGCTGGTTTTTGACTACGGGAAGTACGTGCTGCCAACCTCTCTGGCACCGGTGACGCCGTACGCGCTGATTTTGGCGGTCGTGGCAACCGGCGTACTATTCGCGCTAAAGCGGCTCCCAGTCATCGGGTTTGTTGGCGCTTGGTTCTTCATGATCCTAGCCCCAACCTCCAGCGTGGTACCGGTGGCAGGTTCCCCGGTGGCGGAACACCGGATGTACCTGCCGCTGGCATCCGTGGTCACGCTCGCCGTTGTCGCCGCGTTTACAGCCGGGAGGCGGTTCTTCAATAGACAGCAGGGCCTCGTGCTCGAATCTGTGGCATGTGCTTGCGTGGCGCTGCTGTTCATATCGCTGACAATACAACGCAATTGGGACTACAACTCGGCGCGGACCATTTGGCAGGACACAGTCCAGAAGGCTCCTTATAATCCCCGGGCATATTGTAACCTCGGGATTGCGCTTGTCCACACAGGCAAAGTTCAGGAGGCGGTCTCCCAGTATGAACAAGCACTGCGTCTTGCACCCGATTACATCGAAGTGCATTACAATTTGGCGATCGCCCTGGCCCGGCAGGGTAGACTGCAAGAGGCGATGGCGCATTGGGAGCAAGCCTTGCGGAGCAAGCCGGATTACGCCGAGGCGCACAACAACTTGGGAGTTGCCCTGATGCGGCTGGGCAGAATGCAGGAGGCGATCGACCACTATCAGCAGGCGCTGCGAATTAAGCCGGATTATGCCGCGTGCCACGACAACTTTGGCCTGGCCTTGCTCCAAATGGGCAAACCACAAGCGGCCCTCGCAGAATTCGAACAGGCACTGCAAATCGAGCCGGATTATTCTGAGGCCCACTACGATTTGGCATTGGCCCTGGAGCAAGCCGGCAAGCCGCGGGAGGCAATCAGACAGTACGAGGAGGTTTTGCGAATCAAACCCGACAACATTGGGACACAAAATAACCTGGCGTGGTTATTGGCGACCCACGCACCGGAGGACGGCGGCGACGCGGTTCGAGGTTTGGGATTGGCCCAGCACGTCTGCGAACTCACCGGCAATCGGGCAGCCGCCTACCTCGACACCTTGGCCGCAGCCTATGCCGCCACCGGCCAATTCAGCAACGCTGTCGCCACTGCTCAACAAGCCATCGATCTAGCTCGCGCTGCCGGACAGCCACAGATAGTCAAGGAGATCGGGCCAAGGCTCGAATTGTATCGCAGCGGGCGCGCGTATCGTCAGTCCGTGAGCGCGAGCGATCCACCTGACCTTTGACATGAGGCGGTAGCCCTCGGAAATTGAAGCCGGCAAAACTCGCCAAGTGTCCAAAGCAGAGAGAGCCGTGAATCGGGAAGCGCTGGCCGCCGGTGGCGCGTTGCGATAGATTATCGAGTCGTTGAATGAAACTGCGTCCGCTCATCCCCATACTGATTGTCGTCGCCGGCATTTGGGCGTATCACAACAGCTTTCAGGGGCCATTCATTTTCGATGATGTGCCCTCGATCCCCGAAAATCTGCACATCCGAAACTGGTGGTCGATTCGCGATGCGATGTATGTTTCGCCGAACCTTCCCGTCCAAGGACGGCCGGTGGGGAGTCTGACGCTGGCGGTGAACTACGCTGTGGGCGGATTGAATGTCTGGGGCTACCACGCGTTCAACCTGATGTTGCATCTGGCGTGCGCGCTGGTGCTGTTTGGGCTCCTGCGACGGACGTTTGAGGGAGAGACACTTCGCGACCGATTCAGCGCGGTATCGATCTGGCTGGCGGCGGCTTGACAGCCCGGATAAGGGACGGGGGTAGAAAACGGCGGGACAACAGGATTCGGCGCATCGTTTGACTGGGTTCAACGCAGGCTCCGATGCGCCGCGACAACCCACTGAAAGCGAGGTCAGGGGGCGTTGCGCAATAGGTCCAGCTTCTTTTGGGCGGGGCCGAACCCGGGCTTCAGGCGGAGGACCTCTTCGAAGTGGGCGATGGCGTCCTGCTTTCGTCCCATATGCAGCAAGGCATTGCCGAGGTTGAAATGGGCCACGTAGGAATCCGGCGCCAGACGCAGGGCTTCTTCGTACTGCGCGATAGCAGCCTCATTCTGGCCCGCCGCGAGCAACGTGTTGCCGAAATTGATGCGCATATTGGAGTTACTCGGGCCAAGTTGCACGGCCCGTTGATAATGCACCAGGGCTTCCGGGATCCGACCCACCTCCTTCAGGGCTAGGCCCAGCTTGAACTGATAATCGGCGGAATCGGGCTTTTCCTGCACCGCACTTTGAAACTCTGCGATCGCCTGTGGGAGTTGGTCCGTGTCCAGCGCCATCAGGCCCAGGTTGTAATGCGCGTCCGCGGAATGCGGATCCAATTGCAATACCCTCTGGAATTCGGCTGTGGCTTCCGTGTTGCGCTTAAGGTTGATCAGGGCAACGCCAAGGGAATTGCGGGCGACGACGTTCTTGGGATCGATCTTCACGGCCTGCTCGAAATGCGGGACCGCCTCGGCCGCCTTGCCCGCTTCCATCAGGGATGTGCCCAACTTGACCTGCGCGTTCGCGTCGTTGGGATTGATGCGCACGGCCTGCTCGTACTCGGCCAAGGCGCTTTGCCCGCCGTGGAGGGCGGGCAGGTAGACGGTCATCGTGAGCGTGATCAAGGCCAGCCCGAGCAGCCAAGGGCGGGTCGGCGGAGAGTTTGGTCGGGCGTCTGTCATCGTACGAATCATAAGGATTTGAAGGAGAGGAGGAAAGAACGAAGACAAGAACGAGGAGACTGGCACACAACGAGAACGGCAGACGGGGGATTACTGCAGCGGCTGGAGTCACGCCAAGCCGTCGCGGGCGGCGGGGAAATCGGGATCGATCTGCAGGGCCTGCCTGTATTGCTCGACTGCCTGCGGGAGCGTGCCGGCGAATTCCAACGCGACTCCGAGATTACTATGGCCCTCGGCGGATTTGGGCCTGATGCGGACGGCCTCTTGGAGGTGTGAAATGGCATTTGTGAGGTCGCCCCTCTGGCCGAGCATGACCCCGAGATTATTATGCGCGTCGAGGTACTCGGGTCGAATGCGCAAGGCTTGCTGAAATTCGGCGATGGCCTGCTGCGGCCTGCGTGTTCGCCTGTAAACGCCGGCCATGTTGCGTCTCAAACCCGATGCCGCGGTCGTGGTGGAGGATACACCACCCTTCGACGTTGTTCGGTTCGACCTCGCTCACCGCAGGCAGGGCAGGCGAAGGGCACGAAGAACAGGAAGGGGGAAGAGAAGGAAAGGCTCGTGGCGGATGGCGAGGTCGGATAGACTGGGGGCATGTTGAAGGCAGGGAAATTGTTCCCAATTGTGGCGATTGTCGGCATGGGGTTGCTGGCGTATCAGAACAGTTTCAGGGGTCCGTTCGTCTTCGATGACAGACCGGCAATTCTAGAGAACCCGACGATCCGTCATCTGTGGCCCGTGTGGCGGGCACTGGCGCCGCCACACAAGGGCAGCACAACGGTGGAGGGTCGTCCCATCCTCAATCTCTCCCTGGCGATCAACTACGCCTGCGGTGGCACCCGGGTGTGGGGGTATCACGCATTGAACCTTACCATCCACATCCTCGCGGGCCTGACGCTGTTGGGGATTGTGCGGCGGACATTGCGGCAGCCGCCGTTGCGTCAGCGTTTCGGCGTGGCGGCAGTGCCCCTGGCGCTGGTGATTGCCGTCATCTGGGTCGTCCATCCTTTGCAGACCGAGTCGGTGACGTATGTCATCCAACGGGCGGAGTCGATGATGGCGCTGTTTTACCTGTTAACGCTTTACGGTGTGATCCGCGGGGCGGAATCGGACTCGCCGAACACCTGGTATGTCCTGTCCGTTGTCTCCTGCCTGTTCGGGATGGCCAGTAAAGAGGTGATGGTATCGGCTCCCGTGATCGTGCTGTTGTACGATCGCACGTTTCTCGCCGGGTCGTTTGCCGAGGCGTGTCGACGGCGGTGGAGGGTGTATATGGGGTTGGCGGCGACGTGGATCCCGCTAGGCTGGTTGGTGATCACCAGTGGGAACCGGGGTGGAGCGGCGGGGCTGGGCACACGAATGGCGTGGCCGGCGTATGCGAAGACGCAATTCCTCGCGATCGTGCATTACCTGCGCCTTGCGGTGTGGCCAAGGCCCCTAGCATTTGATTATGGGACCGGATCGGCAGTGGCGTTCGGGCAGGTGTTGCCGGGCGCGATAATCGTTACGGCATTGCTGATTGGCACGGTGGTCGCCATAAAGCGATGGCCATCAGTGGGGTTTCTTGGCGCATGGTTTTTTGCGATTCTGGCGCCCAGCTCGAGCGTGGTGCCGGTGGTCACGGAAATCATCGCGGAACATCGGATGTACCTGCCATTGGCGGCGGTGATTGCTGGCGTCGTGCTTGGCGGGTTCGAGATCGGGAAACGGCTGTTTGACGAGAGACAGGGCGCAGCGCTGGGATATTTCGCGAGCGGATCGGTGGTGATTCTATTCACATTCCTGACGTTTGCGCGCAACCGGGATTACAGATCGGAGATAAGCATTTGGCGGGACACGGTGGCGAAGATGCCGAGGAGCGAGCGGGCGCGATACAACCTGGGGCACGTTTTGGTGGACGGGGGACGTGTGGCGGAGGGGATTACGGAATTCGAGCAGGCGCTGGTTATCGAGCCGAACAATGCGGACGCGCACAACAATCTGGGCGCGGCGATGGCGCTGCAAGGCCGGGAATCGGAGGCGATCGAGCAGTACCAGGAGGCGTTGCGGATCAGGCCCAACTATGCGGAGGCTCACAACGATTTTGGAGCCGCCCTGGCGCGTATGGGGCGGGTGGAGGAAGCAATCAAGGAGTACCAAGAGGCGTTGCGGATCAAGACGGATTTTGCCGAGGCGCACAACAATTTCGGGGTGGCGTTGCTGCGAGAGGGGCGAGTGACGGAGGCGATCGAGCAGGGCGAGGAGGCGGTGCGGCAGGACCCCGGCATGGCGACGGCGCACCATAACCTGGCGAATGCGTTGTTCGAGAAAGGGGATATCGCGGAGGCGGTGAAGGAATACGAGCGGGCGGTGGAGCTGAGGCCGGAGTATGCGGAGGCGCACAACAATCTGGGGACGGCGTTGATGCGGTTGGGTCAGGTGGCGGAGGCGATTACGCAGTACGAGGAGGCGTTGCGGATTCGGCCGGATTACGCGCGGGCGGAGGCGAATTTGAAGAAAGCGAGGGCGAAAGCGGCCGAGTAGCGGAGGGGGAGAACCGGCTGGATACCACCAAAGAGCCGGCGGAAGGAGGAAGACGGAGGAGGGCGGGTCAGGGGGAGCTGAGCAGCTGGGCGAGTTTCTTTTCGGCCGGGGCGAAACCGGGCTGCAACCGGAGGGCTTCTTTATACTGGGCAATGGCGTCCTGGGTCCGGCCCGCACGCAGGAGTGAATTGCCCAAGTTGAAGTGAGCCACAACGGAATCGGGTGCCAGGCGCAAAGCCGCATTGTATTGCGCAATCGCGTCGTTATTTCTGCTGGCCTGCGTCAGCGCATTGGCCAGATTAATGCGCATGGTTGGGTTATCGGGGGCCAGTTGCACGGCTTGTTGGGCGTGGGCGATCGCTTCTGAAAGTCTGCCGGCTTGGAGGAGGGCGTTCCCCAAGTTGCTATGCGCTTCGGCGTAATCGGGTTTGACCCGGACGGCTTCCTGATACTGCGCGATGGCCTCGGCAAGGTGATTCTCCGATACCAGGGCATTTCCGAGATTGTAGCGTGCGACCGCGTAATCGGGCCGGATTCGTACCGCCTGCTGGTATTGGTCAATCGCCTCTGCGAGCTGGCCTTGCGGCAACAGCGCCGTAGCCAGGTTGTTGTGTGCCTCGGCGTAATCGGGTTTCAACCGGATGGCCTGGCGATACTGGGCGGCGGCCTCAGCGAATTTACCCTGGCGATAGAACAGATTGCCGAGGTTGTTGTAGACGCCGCCATCGTCTGGGCGAAGCTTGAGCGCTGACTGAATGAAGGGGAGCGCTTCATCGACCCGGCCCTGTTCTGAGAGCAGCCCGCCGAGGTTGTTGTAAGCCAGCAAGCAATCGGGATTGCGGGCGAGGGTGGCGCGGTAGAGAGTCTCGGCGCTGGCGTAGGTGGCGGATCGCTGGAAGCTGGTTACTGCCAGCGCCGCCACGACAGGCGCCGCGATCCAAGGTCCAACCTCTTTCCGCAGCCGGGAGGCGGCGGCGGCGACCAGCAGGGTGATCAGTGCCGCGCTGGCGAGGTACTGGAAATGGTCGGCGACGAAGGAATAACGGAAGAAATAGATGTTAAAAAAGCCCAGTACGGGCAGCAGAGCGGTGGCGAAGCAGGCAAGGGCGAAGGCGGCGGGGCGAGCCCAAGGGCGGGCGCGGAAGCGCCACAACAGGCCGATTACGAGGACAAGGCCAACGAACGGGAGCCAAGTGCCGACGGAATCCGTCGGCAGAGTCCATCGTGGATAGACGAAGCACGTGTTGAAGGGCCAGAGGATTTTACCGGCGTAGAACCAGAGGGCGCGGGAGGCGATGGCAAGGCGCTGGGGAAAACCCAGCTGCCATTCGGCGGTGCCTTCGCTGGCGATGTGGTGAGCTTGCTCGATCACGGTGAGCAACGACATGCCAGCGGCGAAAATCACAAGCGGCGAAACGCGGCGCAAATCCTGGAGCGCGCAGCGGCGGCGGCGCCACATGGCGAACAGCAGCAAAATCAAAGGCAGGATGACGGTGGAGGGTTTGCTGAGCATGGCGGCGGCGCCGCAGAGGAGTGCGAGTACGTAATCGCGCGGGCGCAGGTTGTCCTCGAATCGCAGGAAGAGCAGGAGCGCCAAAAGCAGGAACAGGCCCGATTGGGTGTTTTTGAGTTCGGTGATCCAAGCGACGGTTTCGACGTTGACGGGATGGATGGCCCAGAGGGCGGCGGCGAGCCAGGCGCCGGGCACGTGGAGGCGGCGCAGGAGCGTCCAGAGCAAGCAAGCATTGGCGGCCTGGAGGAGGATATTGAGCAGGTGATACGGCCGGGGACGGAGGCCCCAGAGGCGGTACTGCGCCCAGAACGAGGTGAGAGTGAGCGGGTAATAGCGCGAGATTTCCAATGAGGACCAGATTTGGGTCAGGCCGGCGGGGGATTGGACGGCGGCATTTTCGGTGAGGTGATCGTCATCGTCCCAGATAAAGCCGGCGTTCCAGAGTGGCAAATAGACGAGGAGGGTGGCGAGGACCAACAGCACGCCGAGGAGACGCGGATTGAAAGTAGAGAAGGGGGAACGGATGGTTGATGGGGAATGGTTGATGGGTGAGGACGGCATGGGGCAATGATAGGGGGTCGCGTTGAAAACATCAACGGCCATGCGGGTGGAACAGTAAACGCTGGTCGGGTGCGGGTGGCTGGGATAAACTGATGAAACATTGAGACTGCGTCCGTTCATTCCCGTGTTGATCATCGGCACCGGGGTTCTGGCGTATTCCAACAGCTTCCAGGGGCCATTCATTTTCGACGACATCGCTTCGATCCCTGAGAATCCGCACATCCGTCACTTACTCCCCATTGGCGATGCGATGACTGCGCCTGCCAGAGTTGCCGTCACTGGGCGTCCGGTGGTTTGTCTCAGCCTGGCACTGAACTACGCGTTGGGCGGATTGAGTGTGGGGGGCTACCACGCGTTCAATCTGATGGTGCATTTGTGGGCTGTGCGCTGGTGCTGTTTGGGATTCTGCGGAGGACGTTTGAGGGCGGGGAACACCGCGCGGCGCTGTCGGATTGCGAGGCCGGTAGGCCGGTGGCCGTGGGCACGCTTCCCTCGCTCGGCGTACTGTTCACTTGCCGTTCTCACGCCAACGGGCTGACGGCAGGCGCGCCGGCTACGATACAATTCCAGCCGTGGCTCAATATCCCTGACTGCCTAGGGTTGAGCGCCGAGGCGGTCGAGTTGTTGGCGAGCGACGGGAAACTCGGGGTCAATCTGTAATGCCTGGCGGTATTGCTCGATCGCTTGCGGGATGTCACCTGACACCTGGAAAGCCGCGGCAAGATTGCTGTGCGCTTCGGCGGACCTGGGTCTGATGCGGACAGCCTGCTGCAGGTGGGCGATGGCGCTGGTGAGATCGCCCATTTGGCCGAGCATAACGCCGAGGTTGTTGTGAGCGTCGAAGTAGTCCGGCCGAATTTCCAGCGCTCGCTCGAATTCCGGGATGGCCTGCTGCGGTTTGTTCATGCGGCGGTACACACTGGCGATGTTGTAATGGGCGACGGCAGCATCGGGTTTGAGCTGTAAGGTTTCGTGGAACTGCTGGATGGCGTCGTCGTATTTGTGTTCGAGGATGAAGACGGCACCGAGATTGTTGTGGGCCACCCACACCCGCGGATACTTGGCGAGATTGTTCCGCCAGAGTCCCTCGAGATTTTCATAGATAGCGGCGCGTTTCCAGGAGGCGACGGCGAGGACAACTGCCAGCGCAGCCAGCACGAGCGAACGCAGGCTGAAGCCTGCGGCTACGCGGATATGGGATAGAATCGTAAACAAGCCCGCGACGACCAGGGCGATGGGGCCGATGATGGCGTAGTACTGCCAGTGGTCGGCTACGAGGCTGAACTGACTGAACACTGGGGTAGCGAATCCCAGCACCGGAAAAAGCATGACGACGAAGTAACCGAAACCAAAGAGCAAGGGCCGGCCCCACGTGTTCCGTTTCCACCAGAAGAACGCGAAACAGCTCAGCAGCACGAGCCCCGGCGCGAAGTAAACCCAGCGCAGAGGTTCGGCGGTCCATCGCGGATAGATCAACACCAGATTGACGGGCACGAGAGCTTTGTACAGGTAGAACCAGGGGATCCAGCCGGCATTGGCCAGACGCGTGAGAAAATCCGCGCTGGGAATGATCTGGCCTACGGCGGAGCGATGCTGCTGGAACCAGATGGTGACTGGGACCAAGACCAACGAAAGCGCAAAGAACGGCAGGGTGCGCCAGAGGTCGGTCCACTTAAGTCGGCCGTGCATCCACCAGATGCAGCCGAGCAGAACGACGGGCAGGGTGGCGACGCCGATCTTGCTGAGCAGGGCCAAAAGAAAAACAAGAAGAGACAGGCTGTACGAACGCCAAATGGCAGGACGGCGCTTCGTTTCGACTGGGCTCAACGCAGGCTCCGAAGCGCCACTACACTCGGATTCGAGGTAGAGCAAGACCGTCATGGCGGCGAGCAGCAGGGAGAGGGTGTTCTTCTGCTCACTGATCCAGGCGACGGTGGCGACGTTGACGGGATGAACGGCAAAAAGGAGGCCGGCCCACCAGGAGCCCGGCACATTGAGACGGCGGAGGATTCTCCAGAGCAGCAGCGCGTTGGCGGCGTGCAGGGCCACGTTAAGGATGTGATAGCCGCGCGGGTTATTACCCCAGAGCCGCCATTCCAGCCAGAAGGCGGTCGAGGTGACGGGCCAATAATCCATCGGTTCGGTGGTGAACCAGATGCGATAGAGCCCGTTGTCGGCGTGCACCATGCGGTTATCGGTGATGAGCTGGTTGTCGTCCCATATAAAGTCCGCGTTCCAGAGTGGCAAATAGACCAGAAACGTGGCGAGAACCAAGAGCGCACCGAGGATACGCGGATTGGGAGAGCAGGAGGAAGGCGAAGAGGGCGATGGTGACATTGGGAGGAGAATACAAAAAAACGCACGAAATGCGAAACGCGAAATTCGAGTGACGGGGGAAGAGGGACTGGGCGGAACGGGGGCATGGTCGATGGTGAATGGACGGCGGTTGTTGGGGAACGTCTGGCTGATGATGACCGCATAAGAGAAATGATAAGAGAACTGACCGCCCTTCGGCAAGCTCAGGGCAGGCTCTCGGCATCCAGCCCTACAAGACGGGACGGAACGGCGGGGGGAGGGGGGCAATGACCACAGGCGGGAGAAAAGCCGCGGTGTTACCCACCCCCAGCCCCTCCAAGGAGGGGAGCGCGAGAAGACGAGCTTGGCCGCTGGTTTCCTGTTTCTCCACCCCCAACCCCTCCAAGGAGGGGAGCGCGAGATGCGAAACCGGGAGACAGACGGCGCTTCGTTTCGACTGGGCTCAACGCAGGCTCCGAAGCGCCGCTACAATACCGGACGGAAAGGGCAGGGGAGGGAAGGACGTGCAAATCCGGTTTGTAGGGCTGGATGCCCGAGTCTGACGAGGGTATCCAGCCGAAACGGAAACGACACGGCGCGATACCTTGACCCTTCGACTTCGCTCAGGGCAGGCTCTCGGCATCACGCCCTACAATGCGGACCGGAACGGCGGGATACCCCGACACGGCACGGGGCATCGCGCCCTACAATGCAAAACCACACTACGGGGACGACACGACAAAAAGCAAGGGGCCAGTCTTTCGACTGGCCCCTTAGAAACAACCTAACGGGATACCTATATTAGCGACGACGGCGGATCATTGCGATCCCACCGAAGAGGCCCATGGCCACGAGCGCGATGCTCGAAGGCTCAGGAACCAACTCGATAGCGTCTGCACCAGCCAGCGCCCCGCTCACGGTGCCGCCAGTGACATACGTAGCACCGAGGACGATCGTGGTGCCGGCGTCAGAGACGTCGATCGCGGTCGAGCCGCTGTCATCAGCCGCGAACGTCCAAGCCGTATTCTTCAACAGGGCTTCGTCTGTCGAGTTGCCCACTGTCGTGCCGTTAAACACGGCGATGTAGATCGGCTTGCTGAAGAACGTCGAACTGCCCGGTGTACTGGCTTCATCCGCCCACGTGCCGCCGAGGCTAGTGTTATCACCTTCGTAGCCTACGCCACCCGCGCTTGGCGCGAATATGGTGAACCCAGCGATGGTGCCAGCGCTGTCAGCGCCGACTTCAACGAGGTCGCCAATCGCCAATGGATTGCCACTGCCGTCTGTGAAGACGGGGTTGCCGGAAGCATTGCCCCAGACCACATCCAAGGCTTTGGCTTGGTATCCCATCATCGCGACTGCAGCCGCGATGATTACTGTTAACTTTGTTACCTGTTTCATTGTTCTTTCCCTTCGGTTGTTTTTCCCGTAGTCTACTACGATTTTCTTGTTCTGATTGTTTATGTTGTTGCGTTTATATTGTCGAGTTTAGTACTGCGCCGGGATCGTCCACTCGAAGTCGCCGGAGACCCTGCGCAAGACTTTGGCCACGCCGGTGAGCGGGATCTGGTTGGTCGAGGCATCGACCGAGGTGGCTGCGCCAGCGCGCCAGCCCGTGCCGCCGATGGCACCAGCGTTCTTGTACCAGTACGTCGTGGGCGTCTGAGTGGCCGGATTCCAGATCAGCACGTTGTCCGCTGAGGACGAGGTCGAGCCGCCGTGGAGGCCGGTGGAATCGCTGCCCGTATAGAGGCCGGTGACGCTGAGCGGGATCCCTGCGGCTTCGACGTTACCCGCGAAGGTGTAGCCAGGGCCGTAGATCAAACTGACGGTGTTGCTGAGCTTGACGCCACCGACCAACTGGACCGAGAGGTTACCAGAAACCCTGCGGAGGATGTCGAAACCCTGCTCGATGTAGAGCACCGCGTTAGCGGCGTTGACCGAGGTGGCTGCGCCAGCGCGCCAGCCCGTGCCGCCGATGGCACCAGCGTTCTTGTACCAGTACGTCGCCGGCGTCTGAGTGACTGGATTCCAAACCAAGATGTTGTCGGCTGAGCTGGAGGTGCTGCCGCCTTGCAAGCCAGCGGCATCAGCCGCGCCGAACACCTGGCCGATAGTCCAGTGTGGATAAATCTTGAAGGTATCGCCCGGATTTGCGCCGTCGGCGACGGTGGTATACACAGCCGCCGCGTCATTGCTGACGATGTCATCCATGATGCCCGCGTCAACGCCGGAGGTGTACTCGATGAAGTAGGACGGATCGGTCGCCGCACCGACGGTGTTCGTCGGATTGTACTGGCCGGGCGTCAGTGTCGAGTTCAACGTGACCTGCTGGCCGGCCGTGGCTGAAATCGCGCCACGCAGAACCGGAACCTGGGTCATGCCCAAGCCAAGGAAGCTATAGCCGCTGCCTTGGACGCCTAATGATATGAATCCCACCGGGTCCGTATACACATTGACCTGAGCCGATGCTTGATAAGCAATCGCGGCTGAGATCAGCCCCACGGTGATGATAGTTGCTACTTTCGGTAGGAAGCGCAAGCCCCTTGCTGATATCGCTCTTTGCATGTCTTCTCCTCGCCTATTTCCCAAAGCCTCGTTCACGACTCGGTGAACTTTCTATTTCCCTATACATCTACTCCACTGACTCGGTGAATCTAACTGGGGAGAGACTATCAGGGGGCGCATAATGTGTCAATAACTAATTCACATTTTTGTGCGTTTTTTTTAGTCGTTCCTGAGAGAGTCCCAAAACTGCCAAAACTGCCCAGTTTTCAATGGGTTGGGGCGAGTTCACCCCCCTTCTTTTGGCCTGTTATTGAGCGATTCATGCGTACGATTTTGCTACTCCAAAAGCACCCCTATTGCACATTCTGGGCCAGCCGAAAAAGAGGCCATTTCCAAGCCACGAATCACGTAAATATGACACGAATTACGTGAAAAGAGGTTTTTTGGGGGGGCAAACTGGTTACCAAATCGGCTGGATACCTAAACGACAGGCATCCAGCCCTACAATGCGGCAAAGAAAGGGCGAAAGCGGAGGGATGAAGCGAGGAGGGCGGAGGGCGAAAGGGACAACGGCACGGCGCGATACCTTGACCCTTCGACTTCGCTCAGGGCAGGCTCTCGGCATCGCGCCCAATACGACGACCTCAACGACCTGAAACCGGATTGTAGGGCTGGATGCCCGAGTCCGACGAGGGTATCCAGCCGAAACGGAAACGACACGGCACGAAGAAATGGTGTTACGACAACGGCACAGACGAAACGGAAATGACGCGGCGCGATACCTCAGCACGACGCGGGGCATCGCGCCCTACAATACGGAGCGCCGTACGATACGGCTTGCTTGCGGCGCTGCGGTGGCTACATTCGCTCCATGGCCGATCTGCGGAAGCGCCGGCATCTTCATCGCATCCCGGTCTGGTTGGCGCTCGATTCACCGGTTGTTTATTTCGTCACCGCCTGCTGCTACCGCCGCCAACGCCTCTTCATCGCCGACGACCCCGTGCGCGTGGCCGCTGAATGTTTGCGCCGGTGCCAAGAGCGTCACGGCTGGGAGGTTTCACAGATTTGTTTCATGCCCGACCACGTGCATTTGTTCGCCGCGCCGATGCGGCACCGGGAGCAATCGCTCGCGGAGTTCATGCGGGCCTGGAAGAGTTGCGTGACGGTGCGGATGGGGCGCGGAAGAATCTGGCAGGCCGGGTTTTTCGATCATTTGTTGCGGTCGGATGAGAGCGCCGAACGGAAATGGGAATACGTGCGGCAGAATCCGGTGCGAGCGGGATTGTGTGAACGGCCGGAAGATTACGCGTGGAGCGGCACGCCGGGGGAGATATTGAGGCGGGTCGATGGGAAGGGGTAACGGCGCGGCGCGAAGAGACCGCGTTGCGACAACGACGCGGCGCGATACCTTGACCCTTCGACTTCGCTCAGGGCAGGCTCTCGGCATCGCGCCCTACAACACGGACCGGAGACGGCTGGATACCCTCGTCGGACTCAGGCATCCAGCCCTACAACATGGAGCGCCCGACAATTGGTGTTGTGCTTCTGATTACCACAGGCGAGCTCGCAGTCGCGCGACGGCGTCCTGCGCCGGGGTGAGATCGGGCTTGAGCCAGAGCGCCTGCTCGCAGTGGGCGAAGGCTTCCTCAGTCCGGTCCGCTTGCTCCAACGCGAGGGCCAAGCCGTAGTGCGCCTCGGCGTACTCAGGCTGGATCCGCAGGGCCTGGTCATACTGCGCGATGGCGTCGCTGGTTTTTCCCTCCTGCAAGAAGGCGTATCCCAGGCTGCTGTGCGCCTCGGCGTACTCGGGCTTGATCCGCAGGGCCTGCTCGAAGTGGGCGATGGCTTCGTCGGTCCGGCCGGCTTGCTCCAACGCGAGCGCCAGATTGTAGTGGACCTGGTATTGATCCGGCTGGATCCGCAGGGCCTGGTCATACTGCGCGATGGCGTCGCTGATCCGGCCCTCCTGCAGGAAGACATAAGCCAGATTGCCATGCGTCTCGGCGGAATCGGGCTTGATCCGCAGGGCCTGGTCATAGTGCGCGATGGCCTCGCTGATTTTCCCCTCCTGCAAGAAGAGATATCCCAGGCTGTTGTGCGCCACCCAACATGAGGGGTTCTTTGCCAAGGTATCGCGCCAGAGGGTTTCCGAATCCTGGTAAATGCGCGCCTGTCTCCACGTCAGAATTCCGAGCGCGGCCAGCACGGAAGCGGCCGCCACTGCGACAACGCGTCCACCTTCGCTAGAGCTATGGCGGACGAGTCCGCCTTCGCCGAGGCTTCCGCCTTCGCTAGAGCTATGGCGGACAAGTCGGCGGGCCGGGGCTACGGCGGACAAGCCGGCGCGCTGCCAGAGGACCGCGGCGCCGCCGCACACCAACGCAATGATCCCGGCGCTGGCCAGATATTGAAAGCGGTCGGCGACAAAGGAGAACCGAAAATAATAAATGTTAAAGAGCCCGAGCACGGGCGCCAGCATCACCACAAAGTAACCGCCGGCAAACAACACGGCGCGACACCACGGCCGGCCCCGGCAGCGCCAGAGCGCGACGGTGACCGCCACCAGCGCGGCCAACGGCACCCACGACCACCAGGATAACGCGTGAACGTCCCATCGTGGATACATGAAGGCCAGGCGGAAGGGCCACAGGACCCCGGCCGCGTAGAACCAGACGGCTTTCCCGGCGATCACCAACCGCTGGGCCGGTTCCAATCGCCATTCGGCCGCGCCGGCTCTCAGGGCATGACTGTATTGCTCGAGAATCGCCAATCCCGCGACCAGCCAGGCCATGGCGACGTACGGAGCGATGCGCAGGGCGTCCGCGCGCTCGGCATGGCCGCGCTGCCACCACACGGCCAACAACAATGCCAAGGGCAACACGGCGGTCGACGCGTTGCTGAGGATGGCCGCCGACCCGCACAGAAACGCGAGCAGATACCAGAGCGTCGACAGGTAGCCGCTGTACCAGCGAAGCATCTGTCGTCTTTGCTCGTCGAATTTCAAGAACAACAGCACCGCCAAGAAGAAGAAGAACCCGGATTGGATGTTCTTGAACTCGGTGATCCACGCCACCGATTGGACGTTGACCGGGTGGAGGGCCCACACCATCGCGGCCAGCCAGGCCGCGGGTATCCGCAATTGGCGCAAGAGGAAATAGACCACCACCGCGTTGGCGGCATGAAACAGGATGTTCACCAGGTGATACGGCAGCGGATGCAGTCCCCAGAGATGGCGTTGGACCCAGAGGGTTGTCAGGGTCAATGGATAATATCGGCCGACGGCCAGCGACGTCCAAATCATCGTCAGGCCATGGTGGGCGGACATGACCGCGTTGGCGGTCAGGAGATCGTCGTCCCAGATGAAGCCGGCGTGCCAGGCAGGCTGGTACGCCACGAACGTGACGACCACCAAAACCAACGCCAGGAGCCAAGGGCGGGGGACAAAGTGGGATTGCGGCGCCGGGGGCGACGCTGCCGGCGATTGGCGCGGGGCATCATCGATGGGCGGCGTTCTTGTCATCGAGCCGATCATAGCATGAGTGTCTATCTATTAGCATGTTACGGGCCTATTGCCCAAGCGGAATTTCGGTGATTTTTGGCGTGGCGGCGCCCCCAAAAGCCTACGGAAGGCCGAATTCGCTCGAAAAACCCACGGCCGGCGCTCGGAGCAACCGCGCCCGACAATACGGGACCGGGAACGGCGGTGGAACCGAAACGGACACGGCGCGATGCCCGCCTGAGGCGGGCAAGCCTAGAAGGCAAGTCATCCCGAGCTTGTCGAGGGATCTCTGCTGTCGAACCAACCCTCGCTCAAATCACGCCACGCCGAATTCGCTTTCTCAATCAACGCGATTTTCTTTTCACGACGCCAGCCCTTGAGTTGCTTCTCGCGGGCAATGGCGTCGCGGACCTGATCGAACGACTCGAAATGAACCAGCCGGCTGACACGGTATCTGGCGGTGAAGCCGGGCACAGCCTTGCGCTGATGCTCCGACACCCGACGCGTCAGATCGTTGGTGACGCCGATGTACAGCACGCCGGACCTGCTGGCCATGATGTAGACGTGGTATTCGCGCACGCGCCGAATATGAAACGACAGAGACCGTTGCGTCAGCAGCACGACTTTGACGCGTCTCGTCGGACTCGGCTCCGACAAGCTCAGGGTGACAAGCAAAGGAAGTAAGAAGGTTGAGTTGGCAGTCGATGGTCTGTTACTAATGGGGGAGAGCCAAGCAGGATTCAACGGCCACGATGGTTCGGAAGATTTCGGCGGTCATAGACCGCCGCGATGGTATTCACTGAGCGCAAATGAGAATATTTTTTGCCGCGAGCGAGATGACGCCGTACGCCAAGACGGGCGGGCTGGGCGACGTCGTGGGCGCGCTGTCGAGCGCGCTGCGCGAACGCGGGCACGAGGTCACGTGTTGCCTGCCGTACTATCGATCCGTTCGCGAGATCGCGCCCGACGCGAAACCGATCGGACGGACCTTGAGCATCCCGCTCGGGAGCCGGGCGGTGACAGGCGACGTGCTGGAATGGACGCAGCCCGACGGGGTGCGCGTGTTGTTCATCCGCCGCGACGAATTCTTCGACCGCTCGGAACTGTATTACACGGGGGTCCGCGACTACGAGGACAACGCGGAACGATTTTTATTTTTCTCGAAGGCGGTGGTGGAGTTGATCGGCTACACGCGGTTTCGTCCCGACGTGGTGCATTGCCACGACTGGCAGACGGCGTTCGTGCCGGTGCAACTGAGGCACCGAACGCAAGCCGGGACGCTGGCGCCACCGGTCCCCAAGACCGTGTTGACGATCCACAACATCGCGTACCAGGGGATGTTCTGGAGCCTGGATTTTCCGCTGACGAATTTGCCCGGGGAGTTCTTTACGCCGGACACGCTGGAGTTCTACGGCCAGATGAACCTGCTCAAGGGCGGCATCGTTTTCGCCGATAGCATTACCACGGTCAGCCCGACGTACGCGGAAGAGATCCAGACGACGGAGGGCGGGTTCGGGCTCGACACGACGATCGCCGTGCGCGCCGCGGACCTGCACGGGATCATCAACGGGGTGGATTATTCGCGATGGAATCCCGAGATCGACCCGCACTTGCGCCGGCGGTACGGGCCGGGAGATTTGAGCGGCAAACAGGCGTGCCGCGCAGACCTGCTGAAGAAGCTCGGATTGACGCAGGACCCACCCCTAACCCCTCCCAGGAGGGGAAGGGGAGTGCAGCGAGCCGCGCTACCGGGCAAGCGGCCGGTGGCGGGGTTCGTGTCGCGATTGAGCGCGCAGAAGGGCATCGAGATCCTGGCGGGGGCGCTGAAGGACCTTGTCGAATCGGGACTGTCCGTCGCGATTCTGGGAAAGGGCGAGCGCGCCTACGTCGAGATGTTGACCACCATGGCCGAACGGTTCCCGGGCCGGGTGGCGGTGCGGATTGCCCACGACGAAGAACTGGCCCACCAGATCCAGGGGGGCGCGGACATGCTATTGGTGCCGTCGCACTACGAGCCGTGCGGGCTGACGCAGTTGTATGCGCTGAAATACGGGACGATCCCCGTGGTGCGGGCGACGGGCGGCCTGAACGACACGGTGAAGGCGTACGACCCGCGGACGGGGAGCGGAACCGGCTTCAAATTTGCTCCGTATACGTCGGCGGCGTTGGTGGAGGCCGTGCAACAGGCGATTTTACTCCACAAACAGCCGAAGAAGTGGCAGAAGTTGATGGGCCACGCGATGGCCGGCGATTATTCGTGGCAGGCCAGCGCGGTTAAATATGAAAAACTGTACGCGGCGCCCGGAAGCGCGGCGTCTGAATAGTGGGGACAACCGAATATGCCAGAACTGCGCAAGGATCCAGTTGTAGGTCGGTGGGTCATCATCGCGACCGAACGCGGGAAACGCCCGAGCGATTTTATCCCGCAACCCGTGGACGTGCCCGAGCAGGCGCGGAACCCGTTTGCCGAAGGCAACGAACACATGACGCCGCCGGAGATCTTCGCGTTTCGCGACCCGAAGAGCAAAGCGAACGGGACCGGCTGGCAGGTGCGGGTGGTGCCGAACAAGTTCCCGGCGCTGCGCATCGAGGGCGATCTGGACAAGGAAGGGCAGGGGATGTACGACAAGATGAACGGCATCGGCGCGCACGAGGTCATCATCGAGACGCCGAACCCGTCCCTGCAACTGGAGCAGCAGCCCGTCGAGGGCATCGGGCGGGTGATCGAGACGTACAAGATCCGCGTGACCGACCTGCTGCGCGACCCGCGGTTTCGGTATATCCTGGTGTTCAAGAATTTCGGCAAACAGGCCGGCGCGACGATCGGCCATCCGCACTCGCAGTTGATCGCGATGCCGGTGACCCCGAAGCGCATGAAAGAAAAGCTCGTCGGGGCGATGCAGTACTACGCCTACAAGGACCGCAGCCTGTACGAGGACATCCTCAAGCAGGAGATCAAGGAAGGTTCGCGGCTGGTGTATGAGAACGCCGGGTTCGTGGCGTTCTGCCCGTTTGCGTCGCGGTTCCCGTTTGAAGTGACGATCATGCCGCGCCGGCAGTCGGCGTACTTCCAGGACATTCATCCTGATGAAATCCTGTTGCTGGCCGATGGCCTGAAGGTGACGCTGATGAAGTTGGCGAAGGCGCTGAACCAGCCGCAGTACAACTTTCTGGTCAGCACGGGTCCGGCGCGCTATGCCCACCATGGCTATTGGTCGACCATCGACCAGGATTTCCGCTGGCACATCGAGATTCTGCCGCGCCTGACGTTGATCGCGGGATTCGAGGTCGGCACGGGGTTCTACATCAACCCGACGCCGCCCGAGGAAGCGGCCAAGTACCTGCGCGAGATCCTCGTCTGAGGACAGCGAAGGGACCGGGCCATGCCGCTCCACGTCGCCTTCCTCTGGCACATGCACCAGCCGTATTATGTCGACCCGGTGCGCGGGGCGGCGTTGATGCCGTGGGTGCGGCTGCACGCGACGAAGGGCTACCTCGACATGGTCTGGCTGGCGGACCAGTGTCCCGAATTTCACTGCACATTCAACATCACGCCCGTGCTGGTGAAACAGATCCAGCAACTCGCCAACCATGAGGTGGTCGATTTGTGGCATGAGTTGGCCGCGCCGTCTCCCGAGACGCTGACGCCCGAGCAGAAGGCGGGCCTCCTCGAGCATTTCTTCAAGGCGAACTGGGACAACATGATCAAACCGTTCCCGCGCTACTGGGCGTTGCTGCAACGGCGCGGGCTCAACGCGGCCAAAGTCAATCTCGAACACGCCGCCCGCAGTTTCACCGACCAGGAGTTCCGCGATTTGCAGGTATGGTTCAACCTGACGTGGTTCGGCTACGCGGCCGAGCGGTTGTATCCCGAGATCGCGGACTTGAAGCGCAAGGGCGGGGGATTCACCGAGGTTGACAAGAAAGCCGTGTTCGACCAGCAGCAGGACGTCCTGAAGAACGTGCTCAGTTATTACAAGGCGCTGGCCCAGCGCGGCCAGATCGAGATCAGCACCACGCCGTTTTTCCACCCGATCCTGCCGCTGGTGTACAACACGGAATTCGCGCGGCGCTGCATGCCGGGGCGCGAGTTGCCGCCGCCGTTTTCGCATCCCGAGGACGTGCGGGCGCAACTGGCCGCCGCCCGCGATTTGCACGCGCAGGTGTTCGGCGCGCCGCCGCATGGCGTCTGGCCGTCGGAAGGGTCCGTGTGCCCGGAGTTGATCCCGATCCTGCAGGAACTGGGTTACGAATGGTTCGCGACCGACGAGGAAAACCTGTGGCGCAGCCTGGCGGTGGTGCACCCCGGAAAAATCCTCGATCGCAACATGCTGTTCCAGGGCTGGCGGGCGCAGTTCGGCGACGCGAGCGCGTGCCTGGCGTTTCGGGAGCGGACGCTGAGCGATTTCGTCGGGTTCACCGCCTCCCGCAACGACCCGCATCGGGCGGCGGATTTCATGGTGGGCCAGATCGAGCAGATCGCGCGCGGCACACACACGTCCGATCCGCTGTGCGCGGTGATCCTCGACGGCGAAAACGCCTGGGAGAATTTCTACGACGGCGGGCAGGCGTTCCTGCGGGAGATGTACCAGCGATTGTCCTCGAACCCCGCGGTGGTGACGACGACGTTCCACGACTATTTCGCCAAGCATCCGCCGAGCGCCACACTGAGCACGCTGCACACGGGGTCGTGGATTCGCGGGGATTTCGACATCTGGATCGGCGATCCCGAGGAGAACCGCGGCTGGGAGTTGCTGGGGCATACGCGGGACTTTTTGCAGGCGCGGGCCGCCCGCCACGAGATCGCGCCCGATCAATTCAAGAAGGCCATGCAGGAGATTTACGCGGCGGAGGGCAGCGATTGGTTCTGGTGGTACGGCGGGGATTTCGTGACGGACAACGACCTGATTTTCGACGAGTTGTTTCGGACGCACCTGCAAAACGTGTACCGCATTTGCGGCGCGCCGATTCCCGACGTGTTGAAGACGAACATCTGCCGGTCCGAGGTGGCGCGCGAAGTGCGCAAGCCGACCGACCTGATTACGCCCGTGATCGACGGGTTGATGACATCGTATTATGAATGGGCCGGCGCCGGCGTGTACGAAGCCGGCCGCAACATGGGCGCCATGTACCGCAGTGAGCGGTGCGTCGAGGCGGTCCATTTCGGATCGGATTTGACAACCTTTTATCTGCGGGTCGATTTCCGCGAAGGCGTCGAGATTCCCGCCAAGGCGACGTTGCGGGTGAACTTCGTGGACCCGACGCACCGGGCGCTGATTGTGCCGCGACTCAAGCCCGGTCTGGACTCCGCCGAGTTGTGGTTGACCGACCCCGACGGGGCCTACCGGAAGCTGACGGATGTCCGGCTGATCAAGTTTGTGAAGATTCTGGAGTTGGGCATTCCACTGGCTGATTTGGGCTGGAAACAGCGGGACCAAGCGTCCTTCTTCGTCCAGGTCCTGGAAAACGACGTGGAACTGGAGCGCCATCCCGACATCGGCACGTTGAACATGATCGTGCCCGATGAATTGTTTACGGCGGAGAATTGGTGGGTCTAGCCGCAGCCGCGCTTAGCGTTTCGCATCCCTCTTCCGTGTGGCGTAGAAAAGGCAGGGGCCGACGATGGGGAGCCCCAGGATCACGATCATCCACACGAGTTTTTTCTTCTTGTAGACCTTGGATACCAGCAGGGACTTCAACGCGGAGGTAGTCAGGACCAGAATCGCGATAAGGATTACAAAACCCGTCACAAACCATGCGAACTCCAGAAATTGAGCTTGCTGACGCGTGGCGTCTGGCTCTGCGATCAACTTCTCGATGTCGGGCGGGTTCACAGGGAAAGTTGTTCGCAGAAAGGTGGAGTCTTTGCCAGTAGAAAAACTGTGGTGCGAGTCCTGGAAGACAGACCGACGCCTCGACACTGGTTATTGCATTGGGCTTCGTTCCCGGCCCCATCGGTACGTACTCCGTTAGCCGGATACGGGAGAATCGCGGACGAAGAATGATGATTTGCGGGGATGATATTTTTGTTGTGGTGTGGAAGATAGATATTTTCTGGGTTGCGGAGGAGGGCGATTTTTGTAACGAAACGAGTGGGCGCGGCGTCTCATCATACGAGAGTAGAAACAGAATACGTGGGTGTTCCGCGGGCTTGTCTGTTGAAGAGATCGGCCATTGAAGCGCTGCGTAGAAGGCGCGGGAGGATACGGCGGCTGTGTTTAATTTCAATTCCGGTTTGCGGTAAGGCGAATCGGTTCTAGAAAGCGAGTTTGGCAATGTTTTTGTCTTCCCTGACCAATAGTTTCAACGCTGGCGCCTGGACATTCCGTGACTTCCTGGCCTTTGCCTCGCTGGTGTTGCTCTGGGCCGTCGAGAACTTTTTCATTCAGGAATCGGCCTTTGTGGTGCACCCGGCGACGAGAAATCCCAACGTCTATCGGTTCCTGCGGATGGTCCTGAATCTGACGACGGCGACGGCGCTGCTGCTGCTATGCGGCCGGCGGCTGCTGATTGGAGTGCTGGTGGCGGACTCAACGCTTTCGGTGCTGATACTGGCGCATAACAAGTATTTCCGGCATGCGTTTTCGGTGTATTTGGGGCTTAGGATGGCGAAGGAAGGGATGCCCATGACTCTCATTGGGCTGCAATTTGTCCCATTGACTGCGTGCCTGCTGCTATTTTGGGCGCTGGCGACGAAGATCTTCCTGGCGTTTTGTCTTGCCCCAATGCCGGCGGAAGTTGCCAGCCTGGGAAGCCGCGTGGCGTGGGCTGGCGTCTGCCTGGTCCCTGCCGTTCTCATTGTTCTGGCATTGCAGTGGACGAGTTTTTGCTTCCGCAGCATTGCAGCGACACGGGTTACACGGGCGGTGTACGCTTACGGCTATTTCATCAGTTGGATTGCGGAGTTTTTTGTCGTGCCGAGCACGCACGAGTTGGCGCAAGAGCTGGCTCAACTGCAGAACGACTCGCCGGATCGGCTGTCGGGAACGGAAGGGCCGTTGGAGTTCGGGAGCAACGTGGTGGTGATCCAGATGGAGAGCTGGGGTTGGAATGCGCTGGACTGCCAGATGAACGGACAGGAGGTAACGCCTTTTCTCAACGGTCTGGCCCGTAGGAGCCGCCTTTTCAAAGTGGAGGCATATCACCATGTGGCGAGCCTGGATATGGATTATGCGGTGTTGTCAGGTGGAAGCCCCAGCAAGCGTATGGTGAGCTACCTGGTGGCGGATGTTCCGTATGACAAGGCCCTGCCGCGGTTCATGCAACAGCACGGTTTCCGCACGCTGGCGCTGCATGGCAACAGCGGCGAGTTTTTCGGGCGGCGCGAGAACTTCAAACGGATGGGTTTTGACGAGATCTACTTTCAAGAGGATTTCAACTCACGCGCTGTGAAGCGGAGTTATTGGGGGGTTCGGGATGCGGAACTATTCCGGCTGTCCAGCCAAAAGCTCCACAAGGCCGTCGGCCCGGAATTCCATTTTATCATCACGCTCGACAGCCACGTTCCCTTCGACCTCATCTATGAAGAGGAGAAGGAGATCTACCCGCACAGCCAGGCATGGCAGGAGAACTATTTCAACAGCATACGAGTGCTGGATCGGGACATGCGCGAGTATATCGAATCGCTGCCGGCGGGCACGCTGGTCATTCTTTACGGCGACCACACGTCCAACCTGAATTACGCCAAGTTTCAAGCGGCCATTGATGAACATGCCGAATACGTGCCATGCGTTGTACATGTATGCCAAGCTCCGGCAGCACAGTCAGCCCAAACAAGTGAACGGGTGCTGCCCGAGGACTTGCGCATCCTTGACGTGATGAATTGGGTGCGCCACCAGATTGCGGAGCGCAATGGAAAATAGCCTCCGGCGACACCGCAGGGACGACGGGCATGGCTCCGATAGAGCTACACGCGGGAAGACTGGTGACATGAACGGCTGCATCCTCAGAAAACCAACCACAACCCGCGTCGGGTATTATTAGACATAATCTATATTGTGCGACGTTACCTCCATAGCGCCGCCTCTATCCACTGGAGGTAAACGATCACAGGTTCTCTGGCGATTGATTGCTCTGGCGACTCGAGCAGGTCGGCAGCCGGTCGACGGTGGTCTCTCGTTTTCAACTCCTACGCCGCTAGAGTTTGTGCGCGCTCCCCCATCCGAATGGGCTACTTCTACGGAAAAATCCCGAATCTAAACTGACTGGGGTGCGCTGCCGAAAGCAGATCGCGTCCGCCTATGGATGATGGGCGTCGGCCCGGAAGAATTGTTGGGGGCCGGTGGCCGGACCGCAGTCCAAGTTGGTCAGCCCGCCGACGCCGGGGACGTTGCTGAGAATGGTGCTCCACGCACTCGAAACCAGGTCGGTGGTGGTTTGGATGTCATAGTGTGCGTTCGTGGAGGTGTTCATGCCAATCATGACATCCGTCCCATTGAAGAAGATGTCCGAGATGCTGACGGCCGGTTCAGCCGTCAGCAGGATGTTGTCGATCCCGCCCGTGCCGCCAAAGCCGGTGCCGTCTGTGTCTCCGATGCTGATCCCCGCCTGGTTGATCGGCTGGCTAAAACCGATGGGGGCGTTGCTGGCAAGAGAGACGCCGTTAACGGTCAGATCGAAGGTATGCGCCGGCAGATTCAGGCTGAAACTGATGTTCTGAAGGCTGGCGCGAACCAGGTTTGTCGCGAACGAGTACAACACTGTGGGGGAACCGCTGGATCCGTCCACCGACTGCACTTGCATGGTACTGGTCGAAGTCTCTGGAAAACTCAGGACGATCGACGTCACATTGGAACCGGGCGGGCCGGACTGGCCGAACGCGACCGTGGCGCCGACCGTGGTATCCAGCATCAACTGCATATTCAGCGTCACGGCGTTGGAGGAGACGTTGCCCATCTGCATCAGGAAGTTGCCGACGCCCAGCCCGGCGTTGTTGCATACCAGCGGCTGATTGGTCAAGTTGATCGTAAACACCGGGGCGATGTAACAGAAAACCCCGCCCGCGTTGGATCCGCTCGGAGTATAGGACGAGAAGTCGTTGGGCGGCCCGCTGGCGCTGGTATACATCGACCCCGCTGAGAACTGGCTGAAGGTGATATTATACAGGGTCTGAGCGCTGGACGTTACGGGATTGAACAGTCCGATGAGACTGACGGCTGCTACCACGACCCAAAAACTCCTCGCTCGTGGTGTTTGGGTCCAACCGATCACGTCAATCCTTGCTTCCCCTCGGTTACCCAAAGGTCCTGTCAATTTAGTGCCTGCGACGTCGCACCAAGAACAATGCGGAGAGTCCTGCAGCCGCCAAAACAATCGTGCTCGGCTCAGGAACCTGCGTGAACGTTTGGTCAATGTCCGAAATGCTCGCGAAGGCCGGCAGTTCAGCATACAGAAGCACATCTTTCGAGAGGGTCAGAAATGGCTGGGGCGGTGAAATCGGCAAACTGGCTGATAGTTGCGATACTTGATTCGTTGTGGCCGAGATGAACACCTGCATCTGTCCGGCCAACTGATCGTTGTTGGTGAACACCTGTTCGACGACTTGTGCCAAACCAGTGCCGAAGGTCACGGCTCCGTTGAAATCAAGGTTCGCCGCCGAAATCAGGTTCATCGAGTTGGTCACGCTTACCTGATAGACGAGGCTCATATCTTCCGGCTGACCACCGGACACAAACGCGCCAGTGAACCGAATGCCAAAGTTGCCATTTTCCTGGATTGGGGTGACGTTAACCTGATCGGCTTGGTAGTTGCCGCTGATGCTGAAACCTGAGAACTCCTTGTCGCCAACGATCAGGTCTTGGCCATTAACCAGGTTCGTCATGTTGATGCTCGGCCCCAAGATCAGCATTTGGGCTTTGGCACCAGGTACAGAGGCTGAGGCAAGGACAATTGCCGCACAGATGATGGAAAGATGTTGCCTCATGTTAAAACGGTTCAGCATTCGACTCCCGACATATCGAGATCTTCTCACGCGCTGTACTCGCACGGTCGCGCCCCTTCTTCTAATGCCCATCGTACTGGTCACCACCATTGCTTATTGCGCGACATGAGTACCAAATACGCTACACGTTGTCAATAAAGAAATTGCGCCCTTCTCTCACTTCACCAGCAAGAACGGCTGACGGCTCCTCCGCGCTGGTCGGTGCTCGATGTCTATTGCCCACGCCACCCACGTCTGCGGGGCAAGCTGCACGTGAAAGGTCTTCCACCACAACCATTTTCGTGGCCGTTTTAATCAATCAGGCCGAACCGCTTCGTAAATGGCCAGTAAACAAACACGGCCCGGCCGACGAGGTCCTTCTGCGGCAGTGACCCCCAAAATCGTCCGTCCAGGCTGCTGCGGCTGTTGTCGCCCATGACGAACAGGTGCCGGGGCGGTACGGTGTACGTCGCGTCTGGCGAGTTCAGGTATCTCGACCCGGGGAATCCATTGATAATAACGTACCCGTGGTAGCCATTCTGGCACGAATACATCCGCTCGAAGGCCGGGCGCGAGTCCAGGACCTGTCCATTGACCAACACATGCGGCGGCTGGATTTGAATGACATCATTCTCGAGCCCAATCAGCCGCTTGATGTAGAATTTGCCGCGCGCGTTGCCGAGCTCCGTGATATGGGAGGTATCGAACACGATAACCTCACCGCGCTGGGGCTTGCGGAAGTGGTAGCTGATCTTGTCAACGAAGATGTGATCGCCGCGGCTGCGGTAGCCGTATTCCTCGTACATGTTGCCCTGAAAGAGAATCCCGACGATGCGTTCGAGGATCGACGGCCCCTGCAGGGTCTTGTAGGGCTCCGGCGGCGACGTCTCTGGAGCCGGATAAATCCCGTACAGCGTCGGCTGCATCGAGCCCGTGGGGATCTTGAACGGCTGGATAAAAAACGTGCGCACCGCCATCGCGACGATGACCGCCACCAACAGCACCTCGACATTCTCGCGAACCGCGGAATGCTGTTGCGCGGGCAGCGCTCCCTGGATTTTCCGCTCCAACTCATCGGCCCGGGCCGCGGCCTCCGGGGCCTTGCCCGCGCGCAGGGACTGATCGAGTTCCCGCAACTTCGCTTCGATCTCCACGTGTCGGTTCGCAGCCAGCAGGTCGCCGTGGATGCGCAACCATTTCTGGCCGCCGCGAAGAATCTCGCGGGCATACTTCAGCGTCCGGCGATCTTTCCAGTTGATCATCGATGGTTCCCCTACCCCGCCTTCAACACCGAGATGAACGCTTCCTGCGGTATGTTCACCTTGCCGATGGCTTTCATGCGTTTCTTGCCTTCCTTCTGTTTCTCCCAGAGCTTGCGCTTGCGGGTGATGTCACCACCGTAACATTTCGCCGTGACGTTTTTCGACAACGCCCGGACGGTCTCGCGCGCAATAATCTTGCCGCCGATGGCCGCTTGGATCGCCACCTGAAACATCTGCTGCGGGATCACTTCCTTCAGCTTCAGCGCCAGCGCCCGCCCGCGGGTCTCAGCCTTGGTGCGGTGCACAATGCTCGAAAATGCGTCCACAGGCTCGCTGTTCACCAAAATGTCGAGCTTCACCAGGTCGCCCTCGCGATAGCCTTGCGGCTCGTAGTCCATGGACCCATACCCCCGCGTGACGCTTTTGATCTTGTCGTGAAAATCCACGAGGATTTCATTGAGCGGCAACCCCGCGGTCAACATCACCCGCCGCGTGTCGATCGAGTCCGTTTTGGAGACGCTGCCCCGTTTTTCCATGACCAACGAGAGCATGTCGCCGATGTTTTCGTTCGGACAAATGATAAACGCCTTCACGTACGGTTCTTCGATGTGGTCGATCACCGACGGATCCGGCAGGTACACCGGGTTGTCCACGTCCAGCACTTCCCCATCCGTTTTGAGGATTTTATAGATGACGCTGGGATACGTGGCGATGATGTCCATGTCCCACTGCCGCCGCAATCGCTCCTGGACGATCTCCATGTGCAACAATCCCAGGAACCCGCACCGAAATCCGAACCCCAGCGCCGCCGAGCTTTCGGACTGATACTGGAACGCCGAGTCGTTCAACTGCAATTTCCCCAGCGCGGCCTTGAGATGCTCATAATCTGCCGAGTCGATCGGGTACAACCCGCTGAACACCATCGGATGAACCTGCTGGAATCCCGGCAGCGGTTTGCTCGCCGGCTGGCGCGCGTCGGTCATCGTGTCGCCAATCTTCACCTCGGACGTGGTCTTGATGTTGGCGATGACGTAGCCCGTACTGCCCGCCGACAGTTTTTTGCGCGGCTCGGGTTTCGGGGTGAACACCCCCACGTCCTTCACTTCATACTTCAAGCCCGTGCTCATGAGCTGGATCATCATGCCGGGCACGATTTCGCCGGCAAACAACCGCACATGCGTCACCACCCCGCGGTACGTATCGAACATCGAGTCAAACACCAGCGCTTGAAGTGTATTTTCGGGAAAGACCTTCGGGGGCGGGATTCGCGCAATGACGGCCTCCAGAATATCGTGGATGCCGACGCCGGTCTTGGCGCTGGCCAGAATCGCCGTGTCGCCGGGAATCGCGAGTATCTCCTCGAGCTGGCGCTTCGTTTCCTCGACATTGGCGCTGGGCAGATCGATCTTGTTGATGACCGGTGCAATCGTCAGGTTCTGTTTCGACGCCATGTGCACATTGGCCACCGTCTGCGCCTCGACACCTTGCGCCGCGTCGACGATCAGCAGTGCGCCTTCGCACGCCGCCAGGCTGCGCGAGACTTCGTAGGCGAAATCCACGTGCCCGGGCGTGTCGATCAGGTTCAACTCATACACCTGGCCATCGTCGGCGCGGTACGACATCGTAACCGGGTGCGCCTTGATCGTGATGCCGCGCTCGCGTTCCAGGTCCATCGAGTCCAGCACCTGCTCGCGCATCTCGCGTTTCTCCAGCGCACCCGTCGTCTCCAATAGCCGGTCCGACAACGTCGTCTTGCCGTGGTCAATGTGCGCGATGATGCAGAAATTCCGTATATGGCCCAAATCCATGAGCGGCACACTCTACCAGCCTTTTCCGCGTTTGGGTAGTCCCCTGCTCCGATTTTGGGCAACGGTGGGGATCCTCCACAAAACAAATTGGCCCGGCAACACCGTGCCGGGCCAAAATGGAAGGTGAACAGCCGGAACGATCAGGCGCGACGCCGAGCCAGCGTGCGCCAGCCAAGGAGAAGTCCGCTCATCGCCACGAGGACGAATGTGCCCGGCTCAGGAACCGGGATCACCTCTTGGCCGATGCTGAATTCTGAGGCGCCGCTGAATTGTATCGTGTAGCCGAAGTCCAATTCGCCGCCGATCGCGACCGGCGTTCCGCTGGAAAGGTTCAAGGTCCCCTCGTAGTCGCCCGCGAACTGGCCGCTGGGTACCGTGTAGGAAGGGGAAGGCTCAACGACGCTTACAGACCAATCACTGTTGGGCGGATTGTCGACGTATGCACTGAGCGAACCAGAGTTTGCGATTGTGAAGAGTGAACTCAGGTATACATTTACAGTATAGGCCGTCCACGCAAAATTGGTGTCATTGATGATGCTACTGCCGAGCGTAAGCCGCGGATCCGAACCACCTGTCGTGTCGATGGTACCCACCATATGCCCCGGTCCCCAGTACTGATCTCCTGCCATGCTCAAGGTTCCGCTTTGCCCATCGCCGCTCAAAGTCAGATTCGTCCAGGTACAATGGAGCGCACCGTCGCCATCGTCCCACCACGACGCGCTGGTAATAGCGGCCCGGCTGGTCGAGCAACAGAACACCGCGGTCAACACCGTTAACACAAAAGCTCGCACTTTCACTCGAACCCTCCCATTTCCCGCAACCCGGTGGCCCACCAACAGGACACTCGCAACTTTGGGCACGCTATCACTTGCGTCGTCGGACTGTCAAGCTCAATCATCTGTCTAATGAAAGAATCCTCAACCCAAACAGCCGTCGACCGGTCCCTTGAAACACCTGCCTTTCAAGGCCGAACATAACGTCAGCCGCCCGCCTTCCCCCCAGCGCAGAACGCGCTTGCGCGACTGCAAGCTCGCCAGTAAGCCGAGCGCAGCACCAGCGGAGCGAGACGCGCCGGAGATTTGCCGACGGCGCAACGGCAACCTTCGGAACCCCAAACCGCAAGGTTCGCCAATCGTTCAACGCGGACACCGGTCGATTCACCGATGCGGAAACGACTGCTCAAGCGGCAGTCGATTTGGCGCGGTCGAGGGAACAGACGCACGTCGTCAACGAAATCGAGACGCGGCTGAAACTCTATCGCTCGGGCCGCCCGTATCACGAGTCGGCAACCATTGCGAGTCCGCACCACCCTTGACAAAGGCTGTGCCTGACTCCTGAGACGCCAGGGGGCGATGGACGTGACACCAAGCAGCAGGACAGGCCGAGTCCAGTAAGTGTCACGAGTGGCCCAAATCCATGAGCGGCACACTCTACCAGCCTTTTCCGCGTTTGGGTAGTCCCCTGCTCCGATTTTGGGCAACGGTGGGAATCCTCGACAAAACAAATTGGCCCGGCAGTGTGCCGGGCCAACTCGTATCGCAAATCTCCGCAGGTCTTAGCCGCAACGTCGACGGAGCACCGCCAAGCCGCCGAACAGGCCCAAGCCGACCAACACAATGGTCGACGGTTCAGGAATCTGCATGTAGCTCTGGTCGATCGTCGAAATGCTCGAATAAGCCGTTATAGTAAACGAGTCGACGAGCACGTCTTTTTCAAGATTCAGATAGGCTTGGGGCGGGTTAATGGCGATGTTGGTTGACAAGACCTCCGACGACGGAGTGGCATAAACCGACATTTGCCCGTAAGGGTTAGTCATATCCATGTTGGTGACCACCTGCTCGACGACTTCGGCCAGACCGTCACCTCCGCCCACGACCACTCCATTGAAGGACAGAGCTGCCCCGTCTATCAGGTTGGCGGAGTTCGTGACGTTGACCATGTAACCGATCTGAAAATCCATCAGATTGTCGTTGGCGGCAAATCCACCGCCGAACTGAAGACCATAGTTGCCGTCACCATCTATAAAGCCCGTCACGGTGATATTACTGGCGTACGGATCGCCACTGGTGAAGAAATTGGAAAAGTCCTTATCGCCGACGAGAACGTCTCCGCCATTGGTCAGGCTCGTTAGGCTGTAGGATGGCCCGAACGTTTGTGCGCGGGTATCGAGCACGCACAAAAATGGCACGATACACATCACCGCCACCGCCCTCATAATCGATTTTGCTCGCATATTATCCCTCCCCTTCCGCTCCCCACGCCAAGGACTGCGGAAGCACTAAGCAAGTTTTTCGCAGGTTCTTTGCCGATTGTCAATATAATTATACTTAATACTATAGTAATCGATTCCTTTGGGCCGGTAATGTCACCCCCGTGCAGGTACCTGTCGCCAGCCCTGCAAACAGCTACGGCAGACTGATATTGACCCGATAGAATTTCTGCGTTTGGGTCGCGCTTAAGTCGTTGACGGTCACCTGATTCCCGTTGGTCGACAGCGGGCTGGTGGTGGTTAGGGTTGCGTACGTGGCGCCGCTCGTCAGGTTGGTGCGGAACTGCACCGTGTAGGTTTGCCCGAATCCAATCAGGATCGGGTTGTACGTCAGCGCTTTCTGCGTGGGTTGCCCCGCCACCGGGGCGATCTTGAGCACGAATATGGAGGACGGATTCGTCGGGTTCAATCCCGCCACGAACTTGAAGAAGTTGTCCTGGCCCGTGCCGTCGGCATCGCAGGTCGCGCAGTCGTGGGTGTTGGTCGGTGTCGCGGCGCCGAAATACTCCAGTCGCCACCAATCCGGGATGCCGTCGCCGATGCCATCGGGAGCGAAGACTTCCACGCTCGTATTGCTGGTCGCGCCGAGATAATACCCATCCACGACGGCGGGCGTCAGCGCATACACGTCCGCAGGGGTGAGAACTCCGCTCCCGCTGATCGACGCAACCGGGTAGGGTTCGTTGGGACTGCTCCAGGCCACGTCGGAACCGGACAAACTCGACACCGTGTTGTCGTCGAGAGTAGCGGTGCCGCTGAGTTGCGATGTGCTGCCCACCCCAACCGAATTCGGTTCTGCCGTGACGGTGACGCTGACGACCTCGGTGAGCTGGCCGATATAGCCGTCTTTAGCGGTGTCAGCCGAGGCGCTGGAAATGCCGCCGATCCCCCCCACACTCCCATCCACCGCGTAATTGGCGCTCGTCGTGTGCAGTCCTCCGCCATCAATCGTGCTGGTGGTGAGGTTGACAGCAAGGGTGGCAAAAGGAACGACGAGCAACGCCAGTGTTGCGGCCACGGTTGCCGCGCGCCCGGAGGCGTGGCGTCTCGCGGACTCGGGCCCGTGAAGCACGGAGGTGCGATGGTCCCCAAACAATTCGGCGCTTCGCAGAAGCGCTGTTACACCGGCCCGCGGAAAGGATCGCTGATCGCCAATCTCTGATGGTTTCATGATCGCCTCCGTGTCGGGTCACTGTTGCTGGTACAAATAATATGACCCCAACATGTTGGTGGTAGTGGGTTGGGAGAACCATACATCATTGAGAAGGCCATTGCTGCCGTTTCCGCCCAACAGCCACATCTGTCCGTTAAGCGTCACAGCTCCAAACTCCTCCCGTGTTGCCCATGGGGCGGCGTTGGTGGCCTGCGCCCAGTTCACACCGTCGCTTGATGACCACACGTCGTTGGAAAAACCGATGGCGGTATCTCCGCCCAGCACCCACAGTTGCCCGTTAAGCGGCACGGCTCCAAAGACCCACCGTGCTCTCCACGGGGCGGCGTTGGTCTCCTGAATCCAAGTCACGCCGTTGCTTGACGACCAGACATCGTTGAGAAGGCCGCTGCTGCCCTCTCCCCCCAGCACCCACATTTGTCCATTGAGCATCTCGGCTCCAAACCAAGCGCGTTGGCTCCATGGGGCGGCGTTGGTCGCCTGCGTCCAGGTCACGCCGTTGCTCGAGGACCACACATCGTTGAGAACACCACCGCTGGCGTTCTGTCCGCCCAGCAGCCACATTTGGCCGTTGAGCGCCACCGTCTGGTGGCCGATCCGTGCACTCCATGGGGCGGCGTTGATGGCCTGGGTCCAGGTCACACCGTTGCTCGAGGACCACACATCGTTGAGGGTGCCGCTATTGGCGTATCCGCCCATCACCCACATCTGTCCGTTGAGCGTGACGGCTCCAAACTCTTCCCGTGCGCTCCATGGGGCGGCGTTGGTGGCCTGGGTCCAGGTCACACCGTTGCTCGAGGACCACACATCGTTGAGAAAGCCGCTGTTACCCTCCCCCCCCAGCACCCACATCTGTCCGTTGAGCGTCACGACTCCGAAGCGTTCCCGTGCGCTCCACGGGGCGGCGTTGGTGGCTTGGGTCCAGTTGGCGCCGAGAACGGTAAGCACCGGGGCAAACCCGGCCGCCGTCAGGGCGGCATTGCTGGCCGTTGTGGACAGCACAATTCCCCCTACGGGGACAAGGCCCAATCCCGGGGCGAGTTGGGTGGCGGTAACGGCGCCGCTGGCAATGGCAGCGGTGGTGACAGCCCCGGTCGCAAGGTTGGCGGCGGTAATGGTGTTGCTTGCGATGTCGACACTCGTTATGGCACCTGTCGCGAGGGCAGAAGCCGTGATGGCGTTGTTTGCGAGCTGGCCCGCACCGACGGCACCGCTGGCAATGGCGGCAGTCGTGACAGCACCGCTGGCAATCGCGCCAGCCGTGACGGCACCGGCGGCAAGGTTGGCGGCGGTGACGGCATTCGAGGCCAGTTGTGCCGTGGTAATCGCCCCGGTGGGAACGCTGGCCGCCATCATCGCATAGCCAACCGCCGCGAGGCGCTGGTCTGGACTGAGTTGTTGAAAACCGTTCACGCCGTCATTGAACCAGACGCGCAGCAATACGTCAGCGTTGGTGAAAACGGCGGCCGGTATGCTATTCATGTTGGCAATGGTGGTATCACCCAGCAGCACTGAGTACAGCCCTGCGGTGACCGGCAGCAAAACCGCGTTGATGCCATTGCTCCAGACTGTCGTGGCCACGATGTTTGGCGGCGGCGGGGCAATCGTGACGGTCGGGCACGAGTAGTTTTGGCCGACCGTGCCGTTGCTGACGACGACGCTGGTGACCATGCCGCTGGAGACGTTCGCATGGGCCAGCGCTCCCGAACCCGTACCGCAATCGGTAATCGTCACGGGCGGGGACGATGTGTACCCCGAGCCGGCAATGACCACGCCATAGGACGTGATGAAGCCGCTGTTGACTACCGCAGTGGCCGTGGCCGAGATCGCGGTGTTGGTCCCGCTGAGCAGGGCGAACTGGAACTGGCCCGTGCCGGTAAAGTTCGTGCCGCCGTCCACGATCCGACCTTGGTAGTTAATGATGTCCGGCACCTGCGCGTGCGCGCTGAGTGTCAGTGCAATGCCGAGTGCGATAGCAATGGAGATTCTGGTCTTTATGATTGGTTCTCCTTCGATGGCGGCAAAAGCCCGGGGCATCTTCCCGTTCCCCTGTGTGTACACTTCGATCATGGACTATGCGAGAAGATACCACTGGTGTTGATCGTGTAGTTGGTGGCCCCATTGGGCGACAGCCACGAGATTGCGCCGTTGGGCATCACATTCGCGCTCAACGCATTTCCGCCGATGATCCCCCAGCTTGCCGTGGAGATTCTCTGGACGGTGACAAACGCTCCGTTGGTCAGCACCAGATAGCGGAGGCCGGTGTTGGTGAACGAATGCCCACTGCCGCTGTCGATGGTGGCGTTGTTCCCCGTCCAGCCAATGTTGACAATGGTGAATACCTGTCCCACGCTTGGAGGGTTTACGGTGGCAAAGGTTGTCGTGATGCCGTTGACTGTCGTGTCCAGATAGACGACCGAGTTTGTGGCGTTACCCAGCGCAATAGAGGGCGCGCTGTTTGTAAACATGTTGCAAACCAGAGTTCCCTCCACAAGGTTGCTGATTTTTGCGCTGGTGGCTGTCAAGCTCGTGAACGTCCCACAATCCGGTGGCATTCTCTTCATGGAATTCGTCGGCACTGCACACACATCAGGCGGCGTCCCCGGTAGCCAGTAGGTTGCGTTCTCGTTGGTATCGATGGTGCCCATCACGGAAAGCTGCTGAAGGGCGGTTCCGGTAATGATGCCGTTGGGATCAAGGACGTAACAGTTGTAAAATGGGACAATGGTGCTGCCGAGCCAATTATCAACGGCTTGCCACTCGTCACCATAAAAGATGTCGTTCACAAAGAAAACGGTGTTGTTCGGCTCGTTGTCAAAAGCGCCAATCCATGCCTGCCCGGTCGTCGCCCCCGGAGAACCAAACCAATTGCCTATCTTGGCGTTTTTAATGCAGCAGTTGGTGTCAACGCAGCACATCTCCGTCACAAAGGGGGCGTTGCCATAACAAACCCCGTTGGCGGGAACTTCATACTGTCCGTGAAAACCGTCAACGGTTACATTCGCGTCTGCGTCAATAACCAGCAGGGAAACATCTTCGCCAGCGCCAGCACAGAAGGCGGACGTGAAAATCTCCCGGATGTTCCAGTCGCCCAAAATCTGACAGTTAAGACTGTGCTCCATGTCTATCACGCGAGCGTTCCCACCCGGAAACCCAACGCCGGTGGTAATAATATCCTGAATTTGAGGGCCGATGGCTTCAATGGTTGTGTTGGTCTGCCAGTACCACAAAAAACAAAAATTGGTGAGCACGTATTTCCCGCCGACAACAAAGGCTGAATCGCCGCTGATGATGCTCGTTGACCAGTTCGTGATGTTGTCACCAAAATAGATCGTATTGGTGCCGCGCAGAATCGAGCAGCCAAGAGGCAACGCATTCGTCGCCCCGGTCACGGTCGAGTTGACGTAGTTGGTGCTCGCCGCTGCCGCCACCAGATTGTTGATAGTCGACTCCTGTGAGGCCGTGGCGAAGTTGTTGCTGATGTCAGATGCGGTCATCACACCCACGGCCAGAGCGGATGGACCCACGGCTCCCGCCGCGATTTTGTCGGAGGTGATGCTGCCATCCGGCACGTTGGCCGACATCAGCGAGAAACCGACAGCGGCGATGCGCTGGTCGGGCGACAACTGCTGGAAGCCGGTCACGCCGTCGTTGAACCAGACACGTAGTCGCACGTCCGTATTGGTGAACGCGGTAACTGGAATCGCCGACATATTCGTCAGCGTCGTGTCCCCGAGCAGGACGGAGTATAATCCCATGGTCACCGTCACCGGAACGGAGCCGATAGGTTCGCTCCCGCCGCTGCTGGAAGCGTCGTTGCTCCAATAGGTGAGGTTCCCCGTGCCGTTGACCAATGCAAACTGGAACTGGCCCGTACCGGTGAAGTTGGTGCCGTTGTCCACGATGCGGCCCTGATAGTTCATGATGCCCGGTACTTGGGAGAATGAGGATGAGACGAATTGCGCACAGCCGATGGTAATGAGTGAAACGAGCCACCACTTCATGATGGTGCTCTCCTTGCGTGCGAAAGGTACGTTTTGAGTCGCGCGGATGGATCACCGGGTGCCGAGCGTTGACGGCGCACTCGTCGCGAGCCTGGGTCGGGTAAGAGGCTACAGGACTTCGGGAGGCGTTCGGTACTAGACATGCCCGTGATGACGAAACTATGGTTCGAGTCCATTCTCGCGCCAACCCAAACCCGAGACTGGGCAGGCGCGCGTCGTGGCTGCGTCTCCCTCACGATCTGTAAAGACTATCACCAAGTCAATCCTCGCGGCAAGCAAATTTGGGCGTCCGGGGTTGGCTCAAGATTAACGGGCGGGCTGCGGCTGCGCGGGCGCCGGCGGCGGGTCAACTTGTGGAACGTCGGACTGCGCTGCCTCGGCAATGGGCTTCGGTTCTTCGCGGCTCAATTCATCGGCCAGTTGCTCGGCTTTCGCCGGATCGATCCGCTTCATTTCCCGCGCGGCCTCGCCCGCCTTCTCGGTCTCGTGCATGCTCAGGTAGGTCTTGACCAGCCCCCCCCACCCCTCGGCATAATCGGGCCGGAACTTCACCGCCTGCTGGAAGAAGACCGCCGCCTCGTCGTTGCTGCCCTGCTGGTTGGAAACGACGCCGAGATTGAACCACGCCTCGGCGAAATTGGGCTGGTACTTGATGGCCAGCCGAAAGGATTTCACCGCATCCTCAAACTTGGCCTGGCTGGCATAGGCCACGCCGAGATTGAAATGGGCGTCGGCATAATCGGGCTTCAATTGGATCGCCATCTGATACGCGGCGATGGCGTCGGCCTCATGCCCCAGCCGGGCCTGCACGCCGCCCAGGTTGCTCCACACCGGCGCGTCCTTCGGCGTGAACTGGATCAGTTGCTCAAAGACGCCGACGGCCTCGGTAAGTTTCCCCGACTCCGTGTACGCCCAGCCGAGATTGTTCCAGGCATCGATATAATCCGGCTTCAGTTTGATGGCCTGCTGAAACGACGCGGCGGCGTCGGGGAAGAAGTGCATCTTCCCGTAGGCCACCCCGAGAATGTAGTGCGCCAGACTGCTTTCGGGATAATCGCCGACCAGTTGCTTTGCATTCTTGAGTAGCCCCGCGTAGTCCTTGGTGTCTTCAGCCTTTTCCGCAGCCACATAATCCGGGTCCGCGTAGATGTAGCCGTTGGCGCCGCGCGCATACTTCCGCAGCGGCCCCCGCATATTGAACGGCCACTGATCAAACCACCACGCCGCCATGCTGCCGGACAGCGCGATCAACACCACCACGCCCACAGAAGCGGAAACACTTCTTCGCTTCCGTCTCGGTAGCGCCCCCGGCGCCTTCGCCAACGGCGGTTCCTCGCGAAATGTAACGGTGGCTTCGGGCTCCGTGCTCGGCCGCACCTTGACCGGCTCCTCCCACAACATTTCCTTCGGCGGCGTGCCCAGCATGTTCGTGGGGATATCATTTCCGGCGAGCGCTTCGGCAAATTCGGGGTGGTCCGACAGCCGCTTCCAGTGGCCCCGCGACTCCGCCGGCACCCAGGTGTGGGCATTGGCAAATCCTTGCTGGATCCACTTGCACACACTCGCGGCATCCACCGGTCCGTACGTCCGACCGTCCGCGCCGACTATCTTGAAGCGCCGATCGTGAGCGGGCGTCCAAGGGATGGGCCGCGAACGTCCCAACGGGAGAACCGCCTGCGGCAATTCGATCCGCAGTTCCGACGCGACACCCTGCAGTTCTTCATACCGCATTTCAACTTCCCCAAACCGCAGGACGTCCCCATGGCGCAGCACGGCGTCCATCGTCCGTTCACCATTGACGTACGTGCCGTTGGTGGAAATCAGATCGCGGAGTTTGAAGTGGTCGCCGATGCGGACCAGCAGCGCGTGATGGGAGGAAACGGTGTCATCTTTGATACAAATGACATTAGAGTCGTCGCGTCCGATATTGACGCGCTCCTGCGTCAGATCAAACGCGCGACCCAATCCTTTGCCCGAAACAAACTGCAGTCTGGCTCGGGCACTCGTCGTCTCGGCACCAACCATTGCGGCAACCCTCTTCCAAAGATTAGAATGCCTTGTGCCCGGCCATTTTGCAAGCGGCGTGGCCTTTTGGCTGACACTTTTAATCCGGTGGCGGATTTCGTGATGCCGGACGCTCTCTTACACCCCTTCCCCCGGCCCTCATGCACCCGCACCATCATATTGGTTGCCACCCAAATCCCCCACAACCCCGTGGCGTGACGGATCGCGACAACGTGGCAGGCCATTCAGGCGGATAGACAGAACGTCACTGCTTGACCAAAACAGTACCATGTCCCCATGGCGCAACTTCATCCGCCATGCAACGTGAACATCCCGCCATCTCGCTTGCGCTTACAGCAATGACATCTCCGCGACGAAGCACGTGCGGTCCATCACGAGCGCCCGTTGGTTCTCGCCCCTCGGCGGCCTTTCGCACGACTCCAAAAGCCGGCCAGAAGCAACAGGCCCGCGCCCGCCATGGCCAGAGAAGACGGCTCCGGGACATCAATCAGTGGAATCTCGGTGGCAATCCAGTTCGTGTACGAGGAGATCTGAACGTCAGCCGATAATTGCCCCTGTTGGGTCCAGGTTTGTCCCAGGTTATTCGTGTAAAAGGAGCCCCAAGAGTGGACGCCAACCAATGAGAAACCACCGAAACCGTTCGTGCCAAAAGTCGGGCCCCCAGAGTCGCCGGGAAGGATAGCCGTCGTACCAGACAGAACGGTAGCGCCGCTGGTGGTCAATTGGAATGTAGTTTGGATGGCGTCGTTCATGTAGGGCGTTCCTCTGGCACTGTTGAACGGAGTAACGAGATTCGACACGAGTCCCGTCGAGGGTATCGTATTCGCGCCCGCGTCGTACGTCCCGAGGTTGTTGGTCCACAGATACCGATTCACGCCGGCCGGGGCGGGCCCGCCGATGCCGGCTGTCGCCTGCGTCCCGTAACCCGCTTGGACGATCAGGTTGCCCGCGGCGTTATTGGGCGACGAAAAGGTGACGGGCAACAACCCACCCGGTGCGATAATGTTGGTTTGGGCCATTTGCGCTGCGGTCACGTCGATGGCGAACAACGCCAAATCGGGTCCCCTCCCCCCCGGCCCGTTCGCCCCGTCCACGGCAACGTTGTTCGTACTGGCAACGCCTAATGGAAGTTGGTTGAACGCAGGCGTCGGGTTGCCCACGAACCCCATGGTGATGCTCCACGGGTTGGCATTGGTCCCGGCGTTGTACGCGTCGTACACCACATGGTCGGCGGTGAGCACGTTGTACCAGTACCCACCACTCCCATCCGGCACGGTACTGATGATCGTGCCGGAGCCGTCCGCTCCATTCCCCGGACCATTACCGGGAAAGGTTTCATCAATGCGCACTACGTCATTGGCCAGACCGGCCGGCAGCCCGTAAAAGTCGTTGGTTTCCGCCAGTGCAAAACTCCTCGTGGGCAACGCGCTCAACGCGATCGCCGCCACAAACAAACTCACTCGAACACGTACGGATTCGATGGGTGCTTTCATTTGACTCTCCGATGGTGGTTATGGTTGGTTGAGGTGGCGACAGTTTGACTGTCAGGTGGGAATGGACCGAGACTGCTCATCATCAACGTTGCCCCCGAGACTCGTAACGCCTCCGATCTAACAATCTAACCAATACACGGCGTTCACATGCGAACGCGTGCAGTTCTGTCACCGAGACGGGATACTACATAGTTACATCCTGCCGTCAAGCACAATCGATGGTTTGGACGCGCAAAACCCGGGCGCAAATCTCCACTCCTGCGTATCGCTTGCTTAAACACCGTAACTCGTCACTCGCCTATTCCTTCGCGATCTTTAGCGCCAGGGCCTGACCGTGTTCGAGCAACTTCTTCACCCGCGCTGCCGTGGAGGCCTCGCTGTAAATCCGGATAATCGGCTCGGTGCCGGACGTGCGGAACATCAGCCACGAATCGTCTTTGCAAATGTACTTCACGCCATCGAAATCCTTCATCTGCGCCACCGGCACGCCCTGCAACTCCTTCGGTGCCTTGGCCCGCAGCGTCTCGATGAATTTCTCGCGTTTCTCCATGGGGAAATGCATGTCGATGCGGTCATAGAAACTCGCGCCAAACTCCTTCTGCACGTCGTGCGCGATCTCGCTGAGCCGCTTCCCCGTCACCGTCAACATCTCCAGCAACATCAGGTTGGCCAGGATCCCGTCGCGTTCGGGAATGTGACCCTGAAACCCGATCCCGCCGCTCTCTTCCCCGCCAATCAACACATCCGTCTCGCGCATCTTCTCGCAAATATATTTGAACCCCACCGGCACCTCGGCCAGCTTCAAGCCGTTCGCCCGGCAAATCCGATCGATCAACACCGTGCTGTTCGCCGATTTCACCACCAACCCCGTCTTCTGTCCGCGATGGCGCAGCAGGTGCAGCAACAGCATCGAGAACACCAATTGAATCGACACGTACTTGCCCTTGTCGTCCACGATCCCCAGCCGGTCCGCATCCCCGTCCGTCGCCAACCCAATCTGCGCGCGCGACTTCTTCACCGCATCGCACAGCGCCCCGAGGTTCTTGCCAATCGGCTCCGGGCTGATGCCGCCAAACAACGGATCGCGCTCGCCCCGGATCGTCTGTACCTGGCAGGCCGACTTCTCCAGGAGCGACTCCAAAAGATGCCCGCCGCACCCGTACATCGAATCGGCCACCACCGGCAACTTCGCGGCGCGGATCTTCTTCAAATCAACAATTTGCTTCACCGCCGCCACGTGCGCCGGTACCGGGTCATAGATTTCAATCGTCCCGTTCTTCAGTCCGTCCTCAAAATTGATCGTCCGCAACAACGACCGGTCCACGCGCGCCTCGACTTGCGCGCAAATCTCGGGGTCGGCCGGCCCGGCATAGTGCGCCTTGAGCTTGTAGCCGTTGAATTGCGGCGGGTTATGGCTCGCGGTAATCATGACCGCGCCGCAGAGCTTGCGGTCGCGCACGGCAAACGTCACCGCCGGCGTCGGACTCGCCGACGGCGGATACAGCGCCTTGATTCCATTCGCCGCCAGCACCTCGCACACGAGTTTCGCGTAAATCTCCGACAGGAACCGGTTGTCGTACCCGACAATCGCCGCCTTGTTCGTTCCCACCATCGAGTTCCAGTAATCCGCCGTGGCCTGCGCCACGCGCCGCACGTTTTCAAAGGTGAAATCGTCGGCGATCACCCCGCGCCATCCGTCCGTTCCGAATTTAATCTTGCTCAGTTGCATGCTCTCCTCAATTCCGTAATTGCCGCACCCAAATCCAACGTCTTGTGTCGAAATAACGAATTGCCGGCCACCATGACATTCGCTCCGGCCTCCGCACATTGCCGGCCCGTCTCCGGGTTGATCCCGCCGTCCACGATGATCGGCAACTGCTTCGCCGCCGCCCGTAATGCGCGGATTTTCGGCAGCATGTCCGCCATGAACGACTGCCCGCCAAATCCCGGATTCACCGTCATCACCATCAACTCATCGATCTGCCCGAGAAACGGGATCACCTTGTCCGCCGGCGTGGCGGGCTTGATCGCCAACCCCGCCGCCCTCCCGCACCGCCGAATCAATGCCAGCGTCTTGCCGACATCATGCTGCGCTTCCAGATGCACAATCACATGGCTGGCGCCCGCGTCGATAAACCGCTCGGCGTACAGGTCCGGCCGGTCGATCATCAAATGCACATCCAACGGCAGTTTCGTCGCTTTGCGAAACGCGGCGATCGTGTCCGGGCCGAACGTGATGTTCTCCACGAAATGACCGTCCATCACGTCGCAATGCAGCCAATCTCCCCCACCCTCTTCCGCCCGCTTCGCGTCCCGCGCAAAATTGCCGAAGTCCCCCGCCAGGATCGACGGCGCGATGAGGAGTGGTGGCTTGGCGGTCACGGTTTCGCCCGCTGAATGAGCTCGATTTCGTAGCCTTCCGGCGCATCGACGAAGGCCAGTACCATCCCGGAGCCCGACCTCGTTGGTCCATCCGACAACTTGACGCCCTTTTTCTCCAATTGTTTGGTGAACGCTTCCAAATCATCCACCTCAAACGCCAAATGCGTCAGGTCAGGCTGCACGTGAACCGGTCCGCTGGCCGGATACGAGCACAACTCGATTTCCTCCTCGCTTTCGGGCGCCTTCATAAACACCAACTCCGACCCCCGCGACGATTTGTGCCGGCCCGTCTCGCGCAGCCCGAGCACGTCGCGGTAAAACGCCACCGTTTTCTCCAAATCGTTCACGCGATAACGCGTATGCAAGAGTTTTCTAATCCCTGCCATGGTCGCCTCAGTGATAACCGGGTGTTGGAAACTGCCCGGCCGACCCGAATTGGTCATCGTACCAGTACACCGCCGACACCGACACCAAAATGCCGGCCAGAAACACTGCCATCGGGAGTACCAGTTTCCTCATCGCGCTCCAGTGTACCGAACCCCGGCCCGCACGACAAGTCGGGAGACGTGGCAATCCCCGGGCGTCCCGACCTGCTGACCGATGCGCTTCCAACCTTGCGCCCGGCGCTGGAACCGTTACACTTCGCCCGCCATGGTGATCGATTACCACATGCACACCGAGTTGACCGATGGCACCGGCCGACCCGTCGATTACGCCCGGGTCGCCGTCGAGCGCGGCCTCGACGAAATCGGCTGCTCGGACCACGCGCCGTTGGCCGGCCGCGACACCGACTGGCACATGCAGAAGTCCGACCTCGAAACCTACGTCGGCTGGGTCCGTGACGCGCAGGCCAAGTTCCCGCAACTGCCAGTCAAACTCGGGCTCGAAGTCGATTTCATTCCCGGGTGCGAAGACTGGGTGCGCGACCTCGCGGCCACGTACCCGTGGGACTTCTTTCTCGGCAGCGTGCATTACCTCGGCGAATTCAACGTCGACCGCAGCGCGAAAGATTGGGCAACCGAAGACGTCGACGCGCGCTGGCGCCAGTATTTCGATCTCTGGAAGCAAGCCGCGCGCTCGCGCCTGTTTGATTCCCTCGCCCACCCGGACCTGCCCAAGAAATTTAACTTCCGCCCGAAGACCGATTTCACGGATGTGTTCGAGGACGCGTTGCGCGCCGTCGCCGCATCCAATGTGGCCATCGAAGTCAGCACCGCCGGCCTCCGCAAACCCTGTAAGGAAATCTACCCGAGCGAACAGTTTCTCCGCATCGCCCGCCGCCTGAATGTCCCCATCACCCTCGGCAGTGATGCGCACGTTCCTCACGATGTCGGCGCGGATTTCGGAAAAGCCGTGTCTCTGGCGAGGACCTGCGGGTACGAGAAAATTGCCCGATTTACACTGCGCAAACGGGATCTGGTGAAACTGTAGCCGCATCCTTCAGGGTGTGCTCCGATGCACAAGCTAAAGGCTGCGTCTACTTCGCCGCTGCCAGCACCGCGCTGAATGCCTTCGGGTCGTTCGCCGCGAGATCGGCAAGGCTCTTGCGATCCAACGCAATGTTCGCCTTCTTGAGCGCCGCGATGAACCGGCTGTAAGTCATCCCTTCCGCGCGACAGGCGGCATTGATTCGCGCCGTCCACAACATGCGGTAGTCCGCCTTCTTGTCCTTGCGGTGGGCGAAACTGTAGGTCAGGCCGTGCCAGACGGCGTTCTTGGCATACCGAAATTTCCGGCTGCGCCAGCCGCGATACCCTTTCGCGGCTAAGACCATCCGTTTGCGTCGGCTTTGGCTGGAGACTGCGTTGGTGGCTCTTGGCATGGTGAATTCCTAAAATTTCAAATCATCAATTTCAATTTCTTCGTGCTACCCGCGATGGCTGAAGGGCATCACGTCCGTGATGTGATGTTTGTGCGTGTCGCTGACGGCCTTGGTCTGGCCCAGCCGGCGCTTGTGTTTCGCTGACTTGTGCCCGAGCAAATGGCGTTTACCCGCCCCATACCGCATCACCTTGCCGGTCGCCGTGATCTTGAACCGCTTCGCCGCGGCCTTCTTCGTCTTCGCTGATTTCCAACGTGGCATGTCCTTTTCCTTCCTGAAAATTCCTAGTCTTCGCTTGGTTCGCTGGCGCGCTGCTCCCCGGCTTTCTTCCCGGCGCCGCGGAACGGAGAAATCATCATCGTAATGCTCCGTCCCATCAATTTCGGCATCACTTCGGGCCGACCACAATCCGTCAGGTCCTCGATAACCTTCTGCATCATCTTGTTGCCGAACTCGGGATGCGCGTTCTCGCGGCCCCGCAACATCATCGTCACTTTCACCTTCATCCCGTCGTTCAGAAAATCCCGCATGTGGTTGCACTTCGTCACATAATCATGCGGGTCAATATTCAACCGGATCTTGATCTCCTTGAGCTTCGTCGCGTGCTGGTGCTTGCGCGCCTCGCGGTCCCGCTTCTCCTGCTCGTACTTGTACTTGCCAAAATCGACGATCCGGCATACGGGCGGCGTCGCGTTCGGCGCCACCTCCACCAGGTCCATCCCCCGCTGCTGCGCCGCCGACAGCGCCACGCTGATCGAGATGACCCCGAGTTGTTTTCCGTCTGAGTCTACCACCCGCACTTCGCGGGCGCGAATCTTCTGATTGACGCGAACAAATTGTTGAATTGCTGCGATCTCCTGTTGGCCCTTCGCGGGTCAGCTATGTTGACTCTCTAAACTCACAATTTCTGCTTCTGCGCGCCCCTCCCCTCCGGCAACTCCGCTTTCAACCTCACCATCGGGACGAGCGCGATTGGCCCGTTCTTGTACGGCTTTTCACGCCCCATTGCAACTGTCTTTTTAGCGGCCCACTCCGACCGCCCATTACACCCTCTTTTTACCCCAAAATCGTCCCCAAATGCCTCTCCCACCACCCCAAAGCCGAATCCGACGAGACGCCGCTGTCGTGTGCGGCAAATGGGTTCGTTTTTGGCTTCGTTTCCCCAACTTTTCCACGCCGGCCTGCTTAAAATTGGGTTCGTTTCGCAAAAACACCTTTTCGCGCCCCCTCCCCCTGTAGCGTCCGCAAGCGGAGTCCGACGACACGCGCCGAATATGTGCCCCCGGCGCAATCTCAGGCGAAACGCAGCTCCTCGGCCGTGCCTCCCGGTTGTCATCCTGAGCTTGTCGAAGGATCTCCCACACGTCTTCGTGCAGCCAACTCACAGGATACGCCCGTTCCGACCAATCCACTTTCCCCACGCCGAAAGGAAGCCGGTCAGCCATTTCCCATTAACCATCCTCCGACTATATCAAACAACAAACCAACCTCGCCGATCCTACCACAATTCCCTCCCCGAATCCAATCATAATCGCTGAAAGATAATTGCTTCAATCGACGACGTTGGCAGCGCTTGGCGCGACCCACCTCCCGGTCGCCGCCGTCTTCCGCAGATATCGTAGCCGCAGGCTTCAGCCTGCGTTCGTCGGTAGCCGCGTACCGTGTACGCAGACCCTGCCATTCCAGCCGCCTACAAACGGCCTCGCCTTTTTGCGTCGCATCTAGGATTCTTCTCCCCATGCCGGTTCCTGAGACAACTTCTGCGGAAGCACTGGAACGCTATCTCGGCGGGAAATGCCTCGTCGCCGGTCGCGGCAAAGCCTGGCAAGACATCAAAGCCTTGATCGTCGCCCTGCCGTCTGTCGCCAATACGTTGCCGCTTCCCTCCGTCAGCGAACCGTTCCTCGCGTGGACCCTGTCAGGTGAAATCGACTTTCAGGAGCGCGAAGGCAAACGGCCCTGGGTCACTCATCGGATCAAGAGAGGATCTTTCTTTCTCACGTCAGGCGGCGCTCCCTACGAGTGCCGCTGGAAAGCGGCGACCCCCGAGCCATTTCAAGCCATGTCGGTGTTCATCGAGCTGCCGCTCCTGCAACGCGCCCTCGAAGAGGTCTTCGGAGCCGATGCGCCGCACGCCCGGCTGCGGGACGTTTCCGCGTTCACCGACGCCGCGCTGAATTCGTTTATGGAGCGATTACGGGATGAGCTGATGCGCCGACACGCCAGCCCCCTGTTCCTGCAAGGCATCGCCCAGGCCATCGCCATCCATCTGGCCCGCAACTATGCCGAACTGGACAAAGCGTCGCGTCGCGGCAGTCCGTCGCTGCCCGGCTACAAGCTTCGACAAATCACCGACTGGATGGCCGAACACGTCGCCGAAGAGTTCAGTCTCGATCGGTTGGCGGCTCAGGTGGGGCTGAGCAAATTTCACTTCGATCGCCTGTTCAAGACTGCCATGGGCGTGTCACCGTCGCGTTACCACATCAACTTGCGGATGGATGCGGCGAAACGCTTGCTCCGCGAATCGAAGCAGAGCGTCGTGACCGTTGCCCTCGACGTCGGCTACACCAATCCCAGCCATTTCGCCCAACTCTTCCGCCGCGAAACCGGCCTTTCCCCGAGCGACTACCGCCGTCAGCGGTGACGCCGCTTCTGCCGGAAGACTCGCCGACAAACGCGGTGATAGGCACGCACGCCAGAGCATCGAAAACCCACAGGATACCCCCGGCCACTTCTCTCATAACGGTTACTTGTCGCGGATCAGGATATTTGCGAGCACGGTAACGAAGAGAGCTGTGAAGCATATACCAACAAACGAGCTAAGCACATAAAAGCATTGATAACCCAATGCCAGTGAATCCAAGAGACTTATTTTGGCGCCGAACGTAAAGAGCGCTCCGCAAGTGAAAATCATCGCGTCTCGCGGTGGAAGCGCGGTAAGGAATACGCTCAAGGCCAAGAGAAAGTAAACCGTCAAACACGCTACAACGCGCGTCGGTCGCAGACCGTATCCCATCAAGTACTCGGATATAAATCCGGCCCACCTTTCGGCGCGGGTTTGGCTGTTGTAGCGTGTCACGGCCTGTCGCTGGAGGAACCGGTAACGCCTCGCCTTGGTCACGGCGCTGCGTGCGTAGTAGGCGTCGGAGATACCCCCGTACAAATCCGAAAGTGCAGTATCCTCCAAACTTGTCTTTGTGCTCACTCCCACCGGCGTCTTCGGCAGCGACGTTATGTCTGTCTGCGCATCGAATGCACAGTCAACAAACACATTGTATGGAAGGAAGCTATTGGAAAACGTGCAATCTATGAAATCACAGTTCGTAAACGTGTCATGTTCTATGAAATTGCAGTCGATGAACTTCACTTTTTCAAAACGACACGCGTAGCAGTGATTGAAGCAAAAGACGCACTTCTCAAATGTGCAATTGTAGAATCGCGCGAATGGCGTGTGGCTCTCGAAAAAGACGGCATTTCTGAGCTTCGTGTGCCAGAACTGAGCGTAAGAAAAATCGATCGCGTAGAAGTTGTCCAATTCAGGAAAGACAATCTCCTCTTGGAAGAATTGAATGCCCTTGAGGTCTAGCTCATCCTCGAGGAAGCCTAACTTTCCACCCTCGAAATCCCACTGGAGAAAATGCTTTCCGGCTCCCTTGCGGATCTTTTCCATGATCCTATCATGCAACTGTCTTCCTTCCGGTGTCTCCCAGCGTGAGCGATATTTCGCCCGGTCCTCGGAAATACTCTGCGGAAGAAGATGAATTGGCGTGAACATATCTCACCGTTTACTCCATTGCCTCTGTCGCCTTACGTAGCCGCATCCTCACGCACGCGCTGCACACGTCGCTTGCGCCAAAGGTATTTGGCCTTCTTGTGAGCCATTGATCAGCAGTATGCCAACGTGATTGCCTGCTGGCAACACTACGTTGCGCTGGTGTCCGGGCTGGTTCTCCGGATTGACGGTAAGCCTTCCGGTAAGATCTTGCTGCGGACTTCCAGACAAAGCCCATTCAGGGTATTGGTCTCGTGCGCCCTCTGCACTTTCCAGCAAGATCGCAACAGGTGGAGCAAGAACACATGCGACAGGAGCGCTGATGTGGGGTAGGTTCGTCTCGGCGTTAAACTAAAAAAGGAGTTCACAACATGCAAAAGCGCAAACTGGGAAAGAGTAATTTGGAAGTGTCGGCGGTCGGTCTCGGCTGCATGGGTATGAGTTTTTCGTACGGCCCGCCCAAAGACAAAAAAGAGATGACCGCCCTGCTCCGTGCCGCCGTGGAACGCGGCATCACGTTCTTCGACACCGCCGAGGTCTATGGGCCGTTCACCAACGAAGAACTCGTCGGCGAAGCGCTCGCGCCGTTCCGCAAGCAGTTGGTGATCGCGACCAAATTCGGGTTCGACCTCGGTGGCCCCGATACGCGGCCCGGTGCGGCGGGCCTGAACAGCCAGCCCAAGCACATCAAGCAGGCCGTCGAAGGCTCGCTCAAACGGCTCAAGATCGCGACCATCGATCTGCTTTATCAGCATCGGGTTGACCCAAACGTGCCCATCGAAGACGTCGCGGGTGCCGTGAAGGAACTGATCCAGCAAGGCAAGGTGAAGCATTTCGGTCTTTCGGAAGCCGGCGTGCAAACCATCCGTCGCGCCCACAAAGTCCAGCCGCTGACCGCCCTCCAGAGCGAATACTCGCTGTGGACGAGAACTCCCGAGAAGGAAGTGATTCCGACGCTCGAAGAACTCGGCATCGGCTTCGTTACGTACAGCCCGCTCGGCAAGGGGTTTCTCACGGGCAAGATCGACGAAAAAACGAAGTTCGACAGCACCGATTTCCGTAGCACCCTCCCCCGCTTCACGCCGGAGGCGATGAAGGCGAATCAGGCCGTGGTCGATCTGCTCGGCAGGATCGGCAAACGGAAGAAGGCGACAGTCGCTCAGATCGCGCTGGCGTGGTTGCTGGCCCAAAAGCCGTGGATTGTTCCGATCCCGGGCACGACGAAGCTAAATCGCTTGGACGAAAACATCGGAGCCGTTGCCGTCCAACTCACGCCCGACGACCTTCGCGAAATCGAAACCGCCGCCTCCCAAATCAAGGTGCAAGGCGCCCGGTATCCGGAAAAGCTCGAGCAAATGACCGGTCGCTGAGCGAGACAAACGACCGCGGCCATCGTTTACCCAGCGTTGCCGGACTAAAGCGTTACCGGCAGGCTTGCCCTTACCAGCTTGCGCCGCATACTGCCATGGCACTATGCCTCATTTCCTTTGATCGCGCATCGAGGGAGTGTAAGCGACACCGATCAGCAGCCCCTCGGGTGAAAGCAGGCGGCTGACCACCTGCCCCCATGGTTCCCTGCGGGCGGAGACGAGAAGCTTGTATCCTCGTTTTTCCAATTCCTTCGATGCGGCTTCGACGTCTTCAACATCGAATTCGAGCCAAGCTTGGGGAATCGGAACCTCCGACGGCCAAGTGTCCGTTCCGAAGCAGGAGTGAGCGGCATGGGAAAGCGGCCACAACGCAAACGTCTTGGCTCCCTCAACTTCTTCCGTATGCAGATACCCGCCTTCTTCCTCTTTGAACGACAGGCCGAGATCATCCGCGTAGAGTTTCCAGCTCGATTTTTGATCCCGGACGATGGGGCCAAAACCACTGATGAACAAGACCTTGGTTTTCTTAGGCGACTTTTTCATTCTCAAACCTCCCCTGGGCCAATAACATACTGGCCATTGGTCGGCACGCATGATAGCAAACGGCAAAACGCTAATTCGCTCTGTCTTCTAAGTCAAATAAAGGGAGCTCAAACTATGGAAATCAAACGAAGTGGCTCACAGCCCTCCAGCAAAGGGCCGGCCGATTGGTTTACCGGCACGGTGCGCATCGATTCCCCGTTTAAGGGGACCGAGCCCGCGCGTCTTAGCGGCGCAGTCGTCACGTTCGAGCCTGGCGCTCGAACCGCCTGGCACACCCATCCGCTGGGCCAGACGCTGATCGTCATGGCGGGCGGTGGGCGAGCGCAGCGCTGGGGCGGCCCGATCGAGGAAATCCGGCCCGGTGACGTGATCTGGTTCCCGCCGGGTGAGAAGCATTGGCATGGCGCCGCGCCCACCACGGCCATGACGCACATCGCCATTCAGGAAGCGCTCGACGGCAAAGTGGTTGACTGGATGGAAAAGGTCACCGACGAACAATACCAAGCCCCCAAAGCAAACCAATAGGAGCATCAAACTACTCCGCCCCGCCACCTTCAAACCGATACCCGATCTCCCGAATCGTATATATAAACGTCGGGTGATGCGGGTCGGGCTCGATCTTGGCGCGAAGCGTGGTCACGCACCGATCCACACTCCGCGCCGTAACCATGATGCTGTTGCCCCACACCGCGTTCATGATGCTGTCCCGAGTGAACGCCCGACCGGGATGCTGCAGAAAGTATTCCAGCAGCCGAAACTCCTTGTTGGTAAGCGCAACTTCGACGCCGTCCTTCAGCAATCGATGCGACACCGTATCGAGTTGGCACTGGCCGAACGTGTAACTCGGCGCCGCGCCCGCCTGGGTCCGACGCAGAAACGCCTGTGCCCGCGCCAACAGTTCGCGCACGCTGAACGGCTTGGTGATGTAGTCGTCCGCGCCGAGTTCCAGTCCGCGCACGATGTCTTCCTCCTGCCCTTTCGCGGTCAGCATCAGGATTGGCATGTCGAGTTTCTCCGCGCGCACCGCCCGGCAGATCTCAAACCCGTTGACCTTCGGCAGCATGATATCCAGGATAATAAGATCGGGACCGCCATTCAGCGCTGCCTCCAACCCTTCTTCGCCGTTGCGCGCCGTCCGCACGCGATAGCCCCGCGACACAAAATTGTCCTTCACCACCCGCAGGATCGTCGAATCATCTTCGATGATGAGAATATTGGCCGGTGTCACGATGTGCCTCCTTCGACCGCAGGAATCTCGATGATGAACGTGCTGCCACGCCCGACCTCGCTCTCAACGCGCACGGAACCACGGTGCGCCTCGATGATTGATTGCACGATGCTCAGCCCAAGCCCGCACCCGCCCACCGTCCGCGCCAATCGCTGATCGCTCTGGTAAAACCGCCGAAACACGCGCCGTTGTTCGAGAGCCGAGAGTCCGATGCCGTTGTCCTTGACCGCAAAATCGACATGCCCGTCCCGCGCCTCGGCGCGCACCACGATATGCTTCTCGTCCCCCGAATATTTCCAGGCGTTGTCGAGCAGGTTCAGCAATGCCGTTGTCAGCGCATCAGCGTCGCCGTTGATCTCCGGGATGCCGGGCGCGACGTGGGATTCCACTTTGCATCCCGCCGCGTGCGCTCGCTCGCCCATCGCCGCTATCGCACTCTCGACGATTCGTTGCGGGCTGACCAACGCAAACTCAAATTTGAATTTGTTCCGCTCCAACCGCGAGAAGGTCAGGAAATTATCAATCAACCGGCTCAGCCGCGCATTCTCCGTCGCCAGCAGCTTCAGGTACTCGCGCGTCGTCTTCTCATCCAACCGCTCGGTATCGAGCAACGTGTCCACCAACGCCCGCATCGCCGTCAGCGGCGTCTTCAGTTCGTGCGACACGTTCGCCACCAGATCGTTCTTCAACCGCGCCAACTGCACCTGCCGCCCAAAACCGCTGGCAATAAACGTTGCCAATACGAGCATCGCGGCAATCACGCAACTGCCAATGACGAGATACCGCAAGACCCGTCGCTCCGCCTCCGTATCGAAGATTGAGTTGTTGTCGAGCGACAGCGAGAGCCGCCAACCGGGCAGACCAGGGTCAATCGACATGGTCGCTATCGTCGAGTCGCTCATGGCATCTTCCCCGGGCGCGCTGACCATGATATGCACCCCCTTTGGCATGGTAGGACTCGCATCACGAACCGCGTTGTCCAGACGCCTGCGCAAACCAGCGGTCGTGAACAGCGCCAGTGCCCGTCCGTTCGCCGATGATGCTGACCACACATCGCGTAGCGTCGTCGCGCGCAACACTGGCTCGCGCGGGGTGTCTGCCAACCCGGCATCGAGATAACGGGCGGCAAGCTCCTCGGCCGCTAGCGTCGGAAGCACGCTCTGGGGATCGAGCCGCCGCAGTTCGTGCATGATGAAACGACGCTGCGCCGACGGCATCGTATCTTCCGAATAGTTGTTCACCCGCGCTTGCAGCAGTCCCAGAAGCTGGATGTACGGCGGGATCATGTGATCGGTCGGCGATTCGAGCTTGAGCAGTTCCGCGTTCGCCTCGACGTCTCGCGGCGCCGCATCGTCCGCCGACGTCAGGCGTGGATAGGCCGGGCGGCCTTGTTCATCGAAATAAATCACACTGTCAGCCAGACCATTCCATGCGCACTGGGCAAACCGGATTGTCGCGGGCTGTACGTAGCCTAGTACCTCAAGCCGTTGGTTCCATTGTTCCAAGACCTTGGACTGCACAAGCGCCAATTGGCTCCGATACGCTTCCGCCAGCGTTTCGCGCACCGCCATCCGCTCGTTCTGCATCGCCTCGTGCATGAACCACAGTACGCAGCCGATGGCGACAACCACGACCACCAGCAATAGCGCCAGCATGGGCCAGGCGCGTACGTCCTGGCCCACGCGGCGCGGAAACAAATTGAACCGGCGCACGTTCACATCATTTGCTCAATGGAACCGATTTGTTGACGTCAGCCCTGTCGTTTCATGATTAACCGGCTGATTTCGACGAACTTCTCGGGATCATCCGGGGTGAACCGCAGGCGCTTCATCATTCCCTTCCGCCGACGTATGGCGACGTGGCGACACAAATCCGCCAGATCGAGTTTCAACGCCCAGCCATACGCCAGGCCCTTTCCCCGAAAAACGTCTGCTCCCACAAACGGCGGACGAATCTCCATCTCCAGGATGTCGTCTGCCGCAATGACCTTCCGGCCAAGCCAGGAATCGAGTTCGATGCGATCTGGGTAAACTCGGTATTCCTTCCCCAAACTGCGCCACGACCGCCTCGATGCGTACAAGGGTCTGTCGTTCATCGTCATGCCTCCCCTTTTGGAGGTGCTAACGTTCACTTCGTCCGATAACTGGCCATGATCGTGTCAAGCTGCGCCTTGAGCACGTCGAATTTGTCCGGCGGACTGGTGATCACGAACAGCTCGGAGTATTTCGGGCCCAACACCCGCGCGAGATATTGCACGTGCGGCTTGCCACCCTCTGTGTAGTCCGCCACATAACTCACCGCCGGCCGACCGTCGATGGTGAAGTTCTTCCAGCTATCGGGACGAACCTTGATCTGCTTGTTCGCTTCCAAATCCTCTTCCGTCCAGGCCTGCGCTGACTTCCGCGCCGCTTCCGACAGCGTATCGGTTGCAACCAGCCGCATCCCGCCATCATAAGTGTCCGCGCCGGGATCGAGTGTCCGGATCAACACCTGCCCGTCCGGTTGACCGTGTATGGCTCGCCAAACCACCCACTCCGCCGGGGCGGTGAACGATACGCCGGTCTCCGCGTCGTGAAATGCCACCGCCTCACCCGGCCGGCGTTGCGCGATAGAGGTCAACTCCGCCGAGACGCCGCCCGCCTCAAACTTCACCAGATAGCGGTGCGCATCGTCCGAGTACCAGAAATCCTGGTTCACTGTGTTCAGATGTACTTTGAAGCAATCGAATTCGCCCGCAGGCGTCTCGACGATTTCCTTCCCCTGGACCTCGATCCCGACCGAAAACGGGCTTCCATTCCCCATGGTGCTGAACACCGGCACGGCTGCCGTGTAACCAACTTTGAGCGGGAGCCGACGCATGGCGTGCACGACCTCTTCGTTGTCATAAACGACCCCCTCCACCACGTTCGTGGACGTGCCCGCCCGTCCGCTACGTTGCATTCGCACTTGGTCCTCGCGATAGGTCGCCGTCACTTCGCCCAATAGCGAATGTTTCCAACGACTGCTGAGCGGGCGGAACGTATCCGCGTCCACATCCACGCTGCTCACCGATTGCGGCCCGGCCATCAACCGCGCCCCGACACGCCAAATCTTGCCTCCAGTGGCTTGTCGGACAAGGTCAGCACGATATTCAACCGTCCCGATTTCCACTCCGGTCCCGATCGTGACCGTGAGTTGCATCCGCTCGCCGTCCACCCACGGCACCGGCCCAAACGTGAGCCCGCCCGGCAGATACTCGCGCGCCTGGGCCACGAGGTTCGTTTCATTCGGATAATCATGCACCAATTTCTGAAACGCCGCCGTAGCGTCGGCAGTGCGGTTTTGCTTCTGGTAACACTGCGCTAACCGGAACTGCGCCTGCGCGGCCAGTGACCGGTTGATGTCCTGTTCGGCGACCAATTGCCGGTAGATCGCGATGGCCGAATCGATGTCGCCCTTGGTGTCTTGGGCGTAAATCCCCTTCTCAAGCAACTCGGAAGGAGACGCGGGCGCGGTCTGGGCACGGACGACAACGGTCATGCCCGTGACGAGGATTGTGAATACGATCAACAAAGTAGTTGTACTTTTCATGGTCAACACCTTCGCAAACCCATGTTACCACTTTGTTACCAGTATGTCCGTTGTTTGTCCAACGGCCAGCCCTGCACTTTCTCCTACTTCACCGGCACCAGCACCGGCCACCCATCACTCCCCCACTCCACCTGTCCCATCCCCAGCATCGGCTTTCCGTCCTGCTTACCGTCATAGAAATGACAGCTAAACCAATCCGTCTTGCCGACCGAGATAATCCCCGCGTGTCCCGGCCCAATGAACGCGCCCTCCGACCCCAGAAACAAACTTCCACCGCCATGCAGCATGTCTTTCCCGTCTTTGTCGAGGTACGGCCCCGTAATCTCATGGCTCCGGCCGATCCGAATGTTGTACGTGCTGTTTGTCCCGCGACAACATTGCCCCCAATCCACGAACAGGTAATAAAACTCGCCATGGTGATAGATGTACGACGCCTCGATGGACCCCGAATACGCCAGCGCATGGATTGTTTTGTCGTTTGCGAACCGCAGCCCCGTCGCCGGGTCGAGCGCTATCAATTTGATCCCGCTCCAGTAGGACCCAAATGCGAGCCACAACCCGCCCTTCTCGTCCTGCGTGATGGCGGGATCGATCGTGTTGAAGTTGTCGCCCTCACATGACTGGATGACGACACCGCGATCCGTCCAGTGATACTTCGGGTCGCGCGGATCGAGCGTCGGGTTCGTCGCCAACGCGATGGCCGACGTGTTCTTGCCCCACGTCGAGACGGCGTAGTACAGCAGGTATTGTTTGCCGACGTACATCACGTCCGGTGCCCAGATCTGATTCCCTTTGTGCGCCGGCACGGCCTGTGTCACTTCTTCCGGTAGATTGGTGAACACCGCCGGCCCGCTCTCCCATTTCACCAAATCCTTCGAGTGCGCCGAGGGAACCCCGTCGCCCGTGTAAAACACCCAATACTCCCCTCCGCACTTCACAATCGTCGACGGATCGTGAACGCTCACATCCCGCTTGCTGAGATGCACGAGATGCGGTTCGTCAGCACGCACCAACCAATTGCCAACCATCACACCAAGCATCATCGCGGCGATCGTCACGACGATCAGTATCCTGTGTGACGTGAGCAAAGCGATTCTTGCTTTCATGGCTCTCGGTTTCTCGAAAACATGTCAGCCCGTCCTTTGCTTCCAAGCCCTCAGTCTTTTGGTGTCAACGGCGTGTACCAATAAATGACAGTGTAGGTGGCCGGGACTTTGCCGGGATTGTGCAGGCACGTGGTGGCATGGGAGGCGAAAAATATGACCGAACCCGGCCCGACCGTCTCCGTGTGCCCATCGTACCTCGCCTCAATCGTGCCTTCCTTGACGATGACAACCTCCTCCTGCCGATGTAGACGCGGCGCGCCGCTGGATTGACCGGGATTGAGAGTGGTGATGTGACAATTGATCTTGTCGAGCGTCGCGGTGGGTCCGTCAAACACGGTTCGGCGGACGCCGTTCGACACCACGCTGGTCTGCATCTTGTTCCAATCAAATACCGCCGAAGTCAGTTTCGTCTGATTTGACGATGACATGACAGAGGTGGCCCCCTGAGTTTGTGCCGATAGCGCCGTCCCGAGCGCGGCCACTGTCAGGATGCAGAGAAATGTCTTCATGGCGGGATTATACCCCTCCTCGCCGTGTGGCCGCCAGACCTTATGGCCCGTGGTAATCGCGTTCCACCCGACAAACCTGGACGTGATACTCCGCGTAAAACTCCTCGCGGCCCAGCCGCTGCGCTTCGCGGTGCTCCGGATGACTGCGCCACGCCTCTTGCGTCTCGGGGGATTCAAACTCCTCAATCGACACCCGCTCGCCGTCCGGTGCCGTGAACGTCTTCGCGGAGACAAACCCGGGCATGGCTTCCGCCAGCGCCCGCATTCGCGGTGCCCAGCGTTGGTATTCTTCAACATGCTCCGGCCGGAGCCGGGACCGGAAGACCGTGACGATCATATGTGGCTCCGTCTTGTTATCGAGCTACGCCCGGCGTTCTTTGATCGACTGCAGAATCTCGGCGATAACTTCCGCCTTGGGTTTGGCACCCACGTTGCCTTTGCCGTGGAGACGGACGCTGACCGCGCCCGCTTGCATGTCGCGCGGGCCAATAACGAGCATGGTGTGGACCTTCGCCTTCTCAGCGTCCTGGATCTTCCCGTTGATCTTGTCCGCGCTGTAATCGCCCTCCGCCCGCACCTGCTGGCCGCGAAGTTCGTTGACGATCCCCTCGGCGTAATCCACCAACGCCGCATCCTCTCCGATGGTCAGGACGCGCACCTGCTCCGGCGCGAGCCAGAGCGGGAAATTGCCATTAAAATGCTCAATCAACACGCCGCAGAACCGTTCCATCGAACCAAACGGTGCGCGATGAACCATCACGGGACGATGCGGCCGGTTATCCGGGCCGACATAACTTAAATCGAAACGTTCTGGCAGATTGTAGTCAACCTGGACAGTGCCGAGTTGCCATTCGCGCCCGATAACATCTTTGACCATGAAGTCAATCTTCGGCCCGTAAAACGCGGCTTCGCCCGGCTCCTCAACAAAGGGCATACCGAGTTCCTTCACCGCCCCCCGCAACGCGTTTTCCGCCTTCTCCCAATTGTCCGGGCTGCCCACGTATTTCGACGACTTTGGATCCCGCAGACCCACGCGCACGCGATACTCATTCATGCTGAGCGTGGTCAACACGGTCTTCACCAATCCGAGGCAGCCCATGATTTCGACGGGCAACTGTTCCTCGGTGACAAACAGGTGCGCGTCGTCCTGGGTGAACCCACGGACGCGCGTCATCCCGCCAAGCTCGCCGGATTGTTCCCAACGATAAACCGTGCCAAACTCCGCGAGGCGAATCGGCATCTCGCGATACGAGCGCGGACGTTGCGCAAAAATCCGAATGTGCATCGGGCAATTCATGGGCTTGAGGAGGAAGCCCTCGATGTCGCCCTTTTCCAGCCGGTTCGCCAGATCGGCGCAGGAGCAGCCTTCCGCCGCCAGTTTCGCGAGTTGATCGTGCTCGATGATCGGCGGGAACTGCGATTCGCGGTAATACGGAAAATGTCCGGATGTCCGATACAGCCCGAGCCGGCCAATGTGCGGTGTGAAAACCTGCTGGTAGCCCTGCTTCCGCAATTCTTCCCCAATGAAATTCTGTAGTTGCTCGCGAACAATCGCCCCCTTTGGCAACCACAGGACCAATCCCTGGCCGACGGCTTCATCCACTGCAAATAATTCCAGACTGCGGCCGAGCTTGCGGTGGTCGCGCTCCTTCGCCTCCTCGAGCATTTTGAAATGCTCGTCGAGCTGGGTCTTGTTCTTGAACGCGGTCCCGTAGATGCGCTGGAGCTGTGGGTTCTTCTCGTCGCCCTTGTAATACGCGCTGGCCACGCTGGTGAGCCTGAACGCGCCAACATTCCCCGTCCGCATCACGTGCGGCCCGGCACACAAATCAATAAAATCGCCGTTCTTGAAATAGGTGATCTCTTCGCCTTCGGGAATGGCTTCGAGGTTGCCAATCTTGAACTTGCTTGGATTGCCCGGCCGCTCCCTCAACCCGCCGAGCCGACCGCTCTGCGCGTCCTGGATCGCCTGTTCGCGGGTGACGACGACTTTCTCGAAGACGTGGTTCGCCTTGATCTCCTTCTTCATCTCCTCTTCGATCTTCGGGAAATCTTCGGTCGAAATGCGGTGCGGCATGTCCAGGTCGTAATAGAATCCGTCGTCGACCGGCGGCCCGGCGGCAAACTGCGCCTCCGGCCAAATCCGCAGGATCGCGGTGGCCATCACATGCGCCGCCGAGTGCCGCAACCGTTCGAGGTCGGACATCTGCGCGCGTTGATCGAGAGTTTTGCGTTCCATAGGGAAAGTGAGCCTTTCACCCTGTAGCCGTAGATTCACTCAGAAGGCCGTCGCGGCCCTACCGAGTGCGGCTACTGGGAGTCGTCGTCGTTTGCACAGCATCGAACGGTACGAAAAATGGCCGCGAAAGTCAACCCCGACGCTGCGTCGGGGACAACCGCGCGCCCGTCAACGCGAGCGCGAGATGCCTCTTGCCTGCAAAAAATCACCCAACCCGGCCGCCGCTTCATCCAGTGCCGGCAGGGAGGACACGGGGCAAAGCTGGATTTCCAATTCATCGCAGAGTGGTTGCAGAACTTCTTGGAAACGCGAGCCACCGATGAAGATCTTTTCGGGAAGAACATTTGCCTGAAGAAGAGCGCGGACCAAGCCGCGTCCAGTGGCTTCGCCGGGAGCAAGTCCGCCGCTTAGGAGTTCCATGCCCAAGATGAGACCGCGCCGAGTTTCCACCAGCAAGCTGATCCGGCCAAAACACCCGCGGCCATCTTCAATGAACGACGCTCCCGGGATCAGGCTGCAATCAAACTCGCACTCGAGGCCGGCTTTGCGCGGGAGCGCGCGGAGTTTGTCCAGTTGATCGACCGCAAGGCGGAACGGCTCAAAGCCGGCTCGCGGCGGCGGCAGGAGCGGTCGCCAATCGAGGTCTTGGGGCGCGAGCGGGCGGTCTGGCAATGTGGCAGGCAGAAAGGGAATCTCGGTAGGCGGGCGGTCACCGAACAGGTCAGGGTCTTTCTGGAACATCTTACAAAACGCGGTGAGGCGCGGCAGGTCTGCCAGAAGTTGATTGGCCTCGGCCTGATTGATGTACCAAGGATGCCAGCCCGGAGTGGACGAGCGGAATCGCGGCCAGACGCAGCCTTTGCCGGTCGGCTTGAACCCTGCGGCATTCAAAACCGCAAGGTCCTCCTTCCAAAGCTCGCGTTTTGGGACGAACTCGACTTGAAGAGAATCGATGCCCTCGGCATTGTTCATGTCTTCCGGATCGGGCGCATCGCTGAACATGGCCAGAATCCAGCGCAGTCCGACCCGTCGATAGAAAACGGCAGCGAATACTTCGCGGGCGTTGCCAAGGACGTGGCCGATGCGAGTTTCGCCAGTGATAGCGTCTATCAAGCCAACAGCATCGTTGTCGCAAGCGAACTCCCACGGTTCGAGCGCCGCGAAATCGGCAGCGGCCTGTAGCAAAACGCGCCAAGTTCCCGGTGCAACAGGAGGTGGAGGGGCGAATTTGGGCATGGTGGCGTCTCAGCTTCGATGACTTTTACCAAAGCCAAAGACAGGCTGGTCGGTAAACTGCGCCTCCGGCCAGAGGCGGAAGATCGCGGTGGCCATCACATGCGCCGCCGAATGCCGCAACCGTTCGAGGTCGGTCATCTGAGCGCGTTGATCTAATACCTTCCGTTCCATGGGAATAATCCAAGTGTCAGTCGAACCTCGGTTGGATACGGCGCAGACGAGGCAAAGTCAATCCTGCGTCGGAAACGACTCCGCACGGGTCGGAGGGACGCGCCAGCATGCCACCTCGCCGGCGCTCGATCCAAGAGTTGCGGAACGATGAAGGGCGGAGTTGCATCCCGCGGCTGTGATTGTGATAAACTGGCAGCATTGAAGGTGGCTCGCACGGTCGTTCCAGCAAACAAACGTATCATGAAGGACAACTCATCCGAAGCGCATCCTGTCGTCATTGTGTCGGACGAAAAGCGCGGCGCTTGGCCACGGTGGATTGCGCCCACGGCCTTGGTGGTGGTGGTCTTCGCCATCAATTTTGCCGCCATGCCCGCAACGTGGTGGGCGGGAGATCCCTCGGCGTGGCGTGAGGAAACCCGAAGCATCCTGCGGGATAGCGTGTTCCATGTGAATACGCAATACGCCGAGCATATCGGCGAGCCCGGGCAGTATTTTGTCTTCAACGCCCAAAACGGCTGGTGGTACTCCAAGTACGGTCTCATGAACTCGCTAATGGCCCTGCCGCCGACCGCGCTGGAGGCGGCCATTCATGGACGAATCCCCGGTGCTGGGGAGCAATCTGACCTGCTGATCTTCAATTTGTACAACATCCTCCTCAGCGTGCTGGTGTGCGGACTGTTGTATCGAATCACGGGCTGGTACACGGATCGGACCTGGGTGCGGGTCGTGTACGTATTGTGCACCTGCTACGCCACGTTCTTCTGGTACTACCAGCGAGCGCAGGGAGCCGAGGTTTATCAGGTTCTCTTTTTCACTACCGCGTTCTATTTCCTCATGAGCTACCTGCGCGGGCTGCGCGACACGCGCGGCGAGCCCGGCCGGAAACATATGCTGGCGCTGGCGGGGGCATGGATATTTGTGACGGCGCTGCTGTTGACGCGCATCATCTTTGGACTCCTCATTCCAACCGTATGGCTTGCGGTGATCTATGTGGCGACTGGCCTGGATAAGGAGCGGCGGTGGCAAATCTTGAGGCGTCAGAGCGTCTGGCTCTTGCTGCTGCCGGCACTGGCAATCGGCCTGCTCCTGTGGATCAACCAGGTCAAGTTCGGATCGCCGTGGCTCACGGGCTATCATCAATGGCGGCCGCGGGAACACCTGCCGGTCGGGCGATGGCAGGATGGGATCTGGGGTGTCCTGTTCGATCCGCAAGCCAGCATCCTGCTGCATTTTCCGATTCTCGCGTTTGGTTTGTTGGGCCTCCGGGAATTCTACCGACGCTACAAACTGGACATGGTGGTCCTTTTTCTCTTGCCGTCAGCCCTGTTCCTATGGCTGACGAAAACGCCTTCGTGGCGCGGAGAATGGACGTATGGGCCGCGATATCTGATCTTCGCCTTGCCCCTGCTGTCCTTGCCGTTCGTGGTTTTCCTCGAATGGCTCGTCCAAGCGCCGTCGCGGGGAGGCAAAGCCGCTATCGCCGCGGCAACCGTCGCGACATTGGGCTACTCGACCTTTCTGCAATACCAGGTGAATCGGCTGGGCTTCTGGACCATGTATCAGGTCAGCGCGACAGTCGACGACGCTTGGAGCCGGGAGATGGCGCGGTACTTCTTGGAACACGGAATGGGCGCCTTCAACAGTGACCTAATCCGTCACAGGGATAATCTGGATGACCTGCCCATTGTTGCCGAATTGAAAAAGCGTGGATTGACCGGACAACAGCTTGAGAATTACAAGATGCTGCTCCGCGGATTCGCCGATGAAGAGAATTTCTACTGGAAACGCGCCCCATCTTCCCCAGCCACGCCAACCACCGGACAATAATATCACCGGGTGTGGGGCCATCCCCATCCCGTTTTGGTTGGAAGCGACCAAAAACTGTTAGGAGAGAATCAAAGTTGCGGCGCTCGGTGACCGGCACAATGCGATCCGATCTCACTCCACATGAAATAATGCAGGCCGATGTCTGGCAGCATGAATTCCTCGCCGCGCACCTGAAAATCGTGCGCCTGATAGAAAGGAACCGCGGGCGTACGCGCGTTGAACCACATCGTCGTGCCGCCGTGCTGTCTTGCGTGATCGATGCATGCGCAAAGCAAGAGACTGCCGATCCCCTTGCGGTGTAATTGCGGCACCACCGCCATCCCGCGGAGTCGCCACGCTCCTTCGTTTGCCTCGCCATGCGGCGGCTCGTGGTACACCGAAGCGATCCCGATGAGTTCGCCATCAAGAAACGCGCCGAAGTGCGCCGTCTCCACCGCGCCGTCGCCCGGATAAACCAATTCCTCCACGCGTTGATGAGGACGCAGAACCGCCTGCCGCAACGGCCGCGTCTCGACCGCGGAAATCCGGCGGATGACAGGCGGCGTCTTCACGGCACCGGCCAGAGAAACCATTTGTGCGCGAGGAAATACTCGATTTGCTGGACCGTCTGCCTGGCTTTGCGGTCGACCGCCTCGGCGGTGTTGAATGAATTGTGCGGCGTGAGGATCACGTTGGGCCGTCCCAACAACGGGAAGTCCGATTGGCCCGACCGCAACGCCACGGCCAGCGCGCTTTCATTCTCATAGACATCGAGAGCCAGCCCGCTGAGATGTCCTTCATCGAGCAGCATCACCATGTCCTCCGTTGGCGTGAACTCGCCGCGAGCGACATTGACAAACACCACGCCCTTCCTGGCTCGCTTGAGTGTCTCGTAGGAAAAATAGCAGGCGTTGTCCTTCGTCAGGTTCATCGCGCAGACGATGATGTCCGCCCAGGCCAGCCCGTCCTCTAGCGTCACGTAGGAAATGGATGCGTGCTTTTCCACCAGATCAACGCCGTGCACGTGCATCCCCAGCGCCAGTCCAATCTTCACAATTTCCGTGCCGATGTTGCCAACACCGACAACCAACAGCTTTTTCCCCGCGCACTCACTTCCCGTCAACCCGTCCCGATGAAACGCGGGAAACTGCGCGACTTGCGCCGGCAATTTCCGCAGCAATGCCATGACCAGGAGGATCGCCTGTTCCGCCACCGCATGGCTGCAGTAATGCGGCAGATAACCGCAGGGGATCCGGCAACCGACCAGATGATCGTAACCGGTCGTTCGCGAGACGACGCCCTTCAGGTTCCCTGCCCATGCCGGCGGGATGATCGATTGTGTCCGAATGCTGATGAGTTCGGCGGGTGGTTTCGTGTCGCCCGCTTCCTGGATTGTGTTCGACGTGAAATGCGCGCGGATATGTGCGGGCAAATACTGCCGCAGCACAACGATTTCTTCCTCAAACGCCTCGTAAAAGTGGACGTCCATCGTTCGCCGGCCATTGTAGCAAGACCAAGGCCAGCCCTTGAAGGCTTTTCCGGGCCAGTTGACACCTTTTCACGCGGCTTGTACTATGCGGTTGCGGGGGACGATTAGCTCAGTTGAAAGATTTTATACCGCGGATTTACTTTTTCGTTTCCCTCGTTTTCCGAAAGCATCCGCATTGCCCGTAAAATCAGGGTTTCTCAATTCGTTGGTTGTGTCGCCGTCCCTGCCCGTCTGTCAAAATCCTCCCGTTTCTTCCCGCAGTTTGAGAACTCGGTTTGACAACTTGAGCGGCTGAAAAGCCAGATGATTTCTCGAATGATTTTGCCCGACGATTCAATAGCCTATCGCCGGTCAATAGACTAATGCCCTGCCCGGCAGCCTCGCCGTTTGGCAACCCGCCGATGCAACCGCCAGAATGCCCGCCCCTCTCGCCACGATGCCCGTTGATGGGTCGGGCGTTGGCGAGGGCGGTCATGTCCGAAAGAGGTCTGTGAACCGAAACGGCTTTGACCGAAACGTCTTGGTTGCAGTCGCAACTTCAATGACGGATTCCCCTGTTGGCGGCTCCATGAAGTGCTCGCAGTTTTCGGCCATCATTGGTATCTCGGTTGTTTTGATGTCCTCAACTTCCAAACGGAAAAGCGGACTATCAGAGGCCCCATAGAGATGTTTTTTGGACGAGTCAGTTATTGCAACCCCGTCGATGCTGACCGGCTTTGCCCCGGTGTTTTTGAGTTTGACGGTCAATGCGGCAGGTTTGGTTCCGGTTTTTGCCTCCACGACGTGAAACGGTTCTCCCTCCCAATCGTTTCCTACCCCTGCTGTGATGATTAAATCCTGAGCCGGTCGAAAACTAATGGGCATGACTTCAACGGAAACCCGGTTGCTTCTTCGGTATGTGTAAACGGCAAACAGGATGCTGGCCGCCGTCAGAACCAAACCGATGATAACCGTGACAACCGGAAACATACTTCGATGGTAATGGCAACCGTGCTATTTTTCAATTCCAGAAGTCCCGCCATGATGCCCGCCGTTGTCCCCACGATGCCCGCTGTGGCGTTCAATGAGCGGCTCTGGCGTTCGTATTGTCGTCGCCGAGGTCGAGGAGCGTCGGGTTTGTCGAGACCGTGAAAACGCCAGTCTGGAAAACGCCCTTGAAAATCTCCGAGGGTAGCAGTCTCATTGTTTGAGACGCATCGTCCAACGGATAATACTTGAATGCGTTTACAGTAAATCGCAATCTGCCGATTTTCTGACCCAAGATGTGCCGGTTCCCATCACCATCAATAATCTGACAAGAGATGTACACATTAAGGTCTTCGTTTGTCTTCGATTGACTCCGGATGTTATCAAACTGTGTCATCGCAAATCGCTTTGAGACTGTCTTGCCCGCAGGTATTACAGTCGTTTCGTTCATCTCTTTCGCTCCCCAAAGGCCGAGCGTACCGTGCATGTCTCCATACAGGGCAACCCCTACCCCCGCCTCTACGATGCTTGCGTCTCGGTCTCCGTTGTTAATAAATAGAACATGGGAATAATTCGTACCAAGATCCGGTTCAATGAAGGACGAGACCGTCAAAACCAAATCGTCGTGCTGGTTACGGATGCCATTCGTCATTCCGAAGTAGTTGTTAAATGTCTGGCTGTTACCTGTGCCGGTCTGTAGCGCCTGAACATTACCTGTGCCAGCTTGAGACGCTTGATTCGCATCGGGAGAGCTTTTCTGCATGTTACCGCTTCTGCTACCAAAATAGATGACGGCCACCACCCCAAGCAGGCCGATAACCGCCGCGATGATCGTACCATTTCTCTGGAGTTTTGCGCCTCGGATTGTTACCGGCGTGTTCGGCATGGGCGGAGTTTACTAAATCCTCCGTTCAAACTCAAGAAACCGGAGCGGCGGTCAGCGAAAAGCAAAACGGCTGGACTACCCCCGACAGATAGCCCAGCCGTCCGCGTCAGCGGCGCGTATGAGACGAGCGACAGACACCGCGCCGCCTAAGTTTTACTCACGTGGACACGCGGCAGCGTGTCCCTACCGCACGTCGCGGCTTGTTGACACCTTTTCACGCGGCTTGTACTATGCGGGCGGTTGCGGGGGACGATTAGCTCAGTTGGCTAGAGCGCTTCCTTGACATGGAAGAGGCCACAGGTTCAAGTCCTGTATCGTCCACCATTTCATCAACACGAAACAGGAGAATACACATGGCACTGAAAGTTGGCGACAAAGCACCAGATTTTGAACTGACCACGAAATCGGCCGAGGGTCCGAAGAAGATCAAGCTCAGCGGCAATTTCGGCAAGAAAAATACCGTCCTGCTGTTTTTCCCGATGGCGTTCACGGGCGTCTGCACGAAGGAGATGTGCGAAGTCAGCCAGGGCTTGGGGGCGTACAGCAGCCTCAACGCCGACGTGCTCGGCATCAGCGGCGACAACCCGTTCGCGCAAGGCGCCTGGGCGGAGAAGGAAAAGATCACCGTGCCGCTGTTGTCCGATTACGAGCACAAAGTCGCCGTCGCCTACGGCATCGCCTATGACAGCTTCCTCCCGCAAAAGAATCTCGGCATGGGCGGCGTCCCCAAGCGCTCCGCCTTCGTCATCGACAAGCAGGGCGTTGTCCGCTACGCCGAATCCAGCGATGACCCCGGCCAATTGCCCAGCTTCGAAAAGATCAAAGGTGCGTTGGCGCAGTTGAAGTAGCGCCGGGCGTGTCGGCACATGGCGAGTTCGTTTCAGCCATTTTGCGCCTTTCAGGACGTAACATCGCGCCACGCAGTCATCGCTGTCGACATTGGCTACTCGTCGAAGAGAAAGACTTGCGGCCTCGCATGCGATGAACAGATAGTGCCACGTTCCCTGTGCTTTGGAGAGTGCGTCACAGAGGTGGCTGAGCTTTGCCGAAAACTCGAGGACCCGATTCTGGTCATTGAGGCGCCACTGAGCACCCGCCATCAAGAAAACGGGAACCCCGCGATGCGAGGCCGTTTTGAGAAGGCTCGCGAGTGGTACCGCGGTCCGGGTGCGATGACATTACTCGCGGCCATGCGCTTCTTGAAGGAAGTTGGCAACAGGCTTCCTGCTGGAAGGCCCATATTCTTGGCCGAGGCGTTCCTATCCAAGAAGAAGACCAAAAGCAGGCATGAGGACGATGCCCGGAGGATTGTTGATGAGTTCTGGCGGAGGGAAATCGAGACGCTGTACGAAGGTGTGGAACCAGCCGTCGATCTCATATCTGGCGTCCCATGCGTTCGTGTTTTTCCGACGGAGTGATTCGTTGGCGGGATGCTACAGCCGGCGGGGGCCGTCGCGTTGGGCGGGTCAGACAAAGGGAGGTTGCCTTCTTGCCCGCAATCGTCTATCTGACGGCGCATGCCAAGCATCTTTGAGCAGGACGGCTATCGGTTCTTCTTCTATAGCAACGAACACCGACCGATTCACGTCCACGTGCGCCGGGGCGGAGGTGAAGCAGTGTTCAACGTCGAGGAAGGCGTCGAGTTGCGTGAGTCACAGGGTCTCAAGGTCAAGGAATTGGCACGCGCCGAGGAGCTTGCGCAGCAGCACAGAGAGCTTATAATTCAGAAATGGCATGAGCACGTTGACTGACATCGCGTTGAGAGCCGTCTGTCGAGACGGACACATCATCGTCACGATGAAAAGTGGCGTCGAGATTCGTTTCCCCGTCGCGCAGAACCCGCGTTTGGCGCGCGGCACGGAAAAACAACTCAACAACATCGAGATTTCACCCTTTGGCCTTCACTGGCCTAATCTGGACGAGGACCTTTCCTTCCGTGGGATCGCGGAGGGTGACTTTGGGCAAGACCAAAAGGGTCGTCCCGCTTGACAAGCGGAAAGCGGGTTCAGCTCGCGCCGACGAGGCTGATCACTGCCATACCCGTTACCCGCTGCTTGCCTAACGCGCCGCGCACCGTATAATGTTTTGGCGATGAGCGAGCCACATAATTCGTTTAATTCACTGCAAACATTTGACCTTGGCGGCAAGCGCAAGGGACGATTTTATTCTCTCCCCGCCCTGGAGGCCGCGGGTGTCGGCAAGATCTCGCGGCTGCCGATCAGTATTCGCATCGTGCTCGAATCGGTGCTGCGCAATGTCGACGGCAAAAAAGTGACCGAGCGCGACGTGCGGACGCTGGCCAACTGGAACGCCAAATCGCCCGCGCAAGAGGAAATCCCGTTCATCGTCGCCCGGATCGTCTTGCAGGATTTCACGGGCGTGCCATTGCTGGTCGATCTTGCCGCGATGCGGTCGGTTGTCGCGCGCCTGAACAAGGACCCGAAGATCGTCGAGCCGCTCGTGCCCGTCGATCTCGTGGTTGACCATTCTGTACAGGTCGATTTTTTCGGGACCGCCGAGGCCATGAAGTTGAACCTCGAAATGGAATTCAAGCGCAACCGCGAACGCTACGAACTTCTCAAGTGGGGCCAGCAAGCGTTCAAGACCTTCAAGGTCGTCCCGCCCGGCATCGGCATTGTGCATCAGGTGAATCTCGAACACCTCGCGAAGGGCGTGTTGTCCGCGAATGGTGTCTATTACCCTGACACGCTGGTTGGGACCGATTCGCACACGACGATGATCAATGGGCTCGGCATTGTTGGCTGGGGCGTGGGCGGTATCGAAGCCGAAGCCGGCATGCTCGGCCAACCCGTCTATTTTCTCACGCCCGAAGTCGTCGGCGTGCACATGACGGGCGCGCTCCGTGAAGGCGTGACCGCGACCGACCTCGCGCTGCACGTCACGCAAATGCTGCGCAAAGCGAAGGTCGTTGGCAAATTCGTCGAGTTCTTCGGGGAAGGCGCGGCATCGCTGCCCGTGGCTGACCGCGCCACCATCGCCAACATGGCACCCGAATACGGCGCGACGATGGGATTTTTCCCCGTGGACGACGAATCGCTGAATTACCTGCGCGCGACGGGCCGCACCGACGAACAGGTCGTCGCGTTCGGCAATTATTTCAAAGCACAGAACATGTTTCGTATCCCGCGCAAGGGCGAGATCGATTACAGCATCGAAGTCGAACTCAATCTCGCCGACGTCCACCCCAGCGTCGCCGGCCCGAAGCGCCCGCAAGACCGCATCGAGTTGCCGAAGCTCAAGAACACGTTCACCGAACTTTTCTCCAAGCCGCTCACGGAAAATGGCTACAACAAACCCCGCGAAGAGTTGAGCAAGCGCGTCCCCGTCCACCTCGATTCCTTCACGCCCGTTGAGCAATCGCTTCGCGGGGACAGCGGCAAGGACCGCGTTTCGGCCAGCGAATCGGAGATGCGCGACGAGCATCCCACACCCGATACGGTTCACAACTCTGTTCCAACACGAGACGGCGATTGGCAAATCGGTCACGGTTCGGTGGTCATCGCGGCCATCACAAGTTGCACCAACACATCCAACCCGAGCGTGATGTTAGCCGCCGGCCTGCTGGCGAAAAAAGCCGTCGAACGCGGGCTGCAGGTTCCCGCGTATGTCAAAAGCTCTCTCGCCCCGGGCTCGCGCGTGGTCAGCGATTACCTCACGAAGACCGGGCTGCAGCGCTACCTTGACGCTCTGGGCTTCAATCTCGTCGGCTACGGTTGCACGACCTGCATCGGCAACTCGGGCCCGCTCCCCGCGCCCATCGAAGAAGCGGTGGTGAAGAACGATCTCGTTGCCGCCAGCGTGCTCAGTGGCAACCGCAACTTCGAAGCCCGTGTCCATTCCAGCGTGAAAGCCAACTTCCTGATGTCGCCGCCGCTCGTGGTCGCGTTCGCGCTCGCAGGCCACATTGATATCGATCTGACGACCGAACCCATCGCCAAGGACAAGGACGGGAGGGACGTGTATCTGCGCGATTTGTGGCCGACAACACAGGAAATCCGCGATGCGATGAAGAGCGCGCTCAAACCCGAAATCTTCCGCGCGTTGTACAAGGATTTCGCCGCGCAAAACCCGGCCTGGAACGAAATCCCGTCCTCCGTCGGCGACGTATATCGCTGGGACGTCAAGAGCACGTACATCCAGGAACCGCCGTTCTTCGAAAACTTCTCCATGACGCCCGGCTCGATCAGTGATATTCACGGTGCTTCCGCGCTCGGCATCTTCGGCGATTCGGTCACCACCGACCACATCTCACCCGCCGGCAGCATCAAGAAAGATTCGCCCGCGGGCAAATACCTCATCGAGCACGGCGTCCAGCCCGCCGATTTCAACAGCTACGGCGCGCGCCGCGGCAACGATCGTGTGATGACCCGTGGCACGTTCGCCAACGTGCGCATCAAGAACCTCATGCTCCCCGGCGTCGAAGGCGGCGTGACGAAGTACAACGGTCAGCCGACCACGATTTACGATGCTTCCATGAAATTCCAGAAGACCGCCGTCCCGCTCGTCGTGTTCGCCGGCCAGGAATACGGCACCGGCAGCTCCCGCGACTGGGCCGCCAAGGGCACGCGTCTGCTCGGCGTCCGCGCCGTCGTCGCCCAGAGCTTCGAGCGCATCCATCGCTCGAACCTCGTCGGCATGGGCGTCCTCCCCTGTCAATTCCAAGACGGCACCACCGCCCAGACCCTGAAACTCGACGGCTCCGAGACCTACGATATCCTCGGCCTGACGAACCAACTCGCCCCGCGCCAAGCCTTGACCCTCGTAATCCATCGCCCCGACGGCACCCAGCAAAAAGTCCCCATCACCGCCCGCATCGACACGCCCATCGAGGTGGAGTACTACCGCCACGGCGGCATCCTCCCCTTCGTCCTCCGCCAGCTCCTTAGCTAGCCAATTGTTTTCGCAAAGCCGGAGCGTGGTTGTGATCTTTCAAGGCCCGACTGGCAAGGCGTGGTCAGGAACATCAAGCGACTTACTGACAGGATGTCTTGCTCTCCAGAAGTATTAGCTTCAAGGACAACGAGCGTTGGATTCAGCGTGGGATCAGGCAGGCTTCTTCGAGCGCGCTACCCGTTCAGCGCACTTATCGGAGAGCAGTTTCACGGCCTTCTGTATTCTGACCCTTCTTGTCTCGGGCCGCTTTGCTTCGGCGATCCACTTCAAGTGTTCTCGGCGGTGGGCGGTCGTGCAGATGGCAAAGAAGTCATCCAGCCCAGCTTTCTTCAATGCGTCGGAGAAATCTTTTGAAATATCAGTCATATCGTCGCTACTCATCTCGATAATCTTTGCCGCTCTGGCATGTTAACACAGCACCCACAGCTGCCCGTCAAAACCTCACGGCCTCTCTTCATGGTACGGCTTGTTCTGTTCGTAGAGGCTGAGCCGCTGGTGGGCTTTCTCCGGGGTGTCGGTGGATGAACTGGATTCCAGATAATCGGATTCCAAATATTTGTTCTGCCATTTGATGGCGTCGTCAAAGCGGCCCGCCTCGGCATAGGCCGCCGCCAGCGTACCGAGCAGGGAATCGTCCTTCCATTCTGACAGTTCACAGGCCTTCAATGCATAGTCGACGGCGTACTCCCCATTTCGAGAATTGACATCGGGGCAGACCGCCAACAGCCACGCGAGGTGGTTGTAGGCCTCCACGAAATCCGGCTTGAGAGTGATGGCTTGGTAGTAATCCGCGATGGCCTTGTCATAGCGACCGTGGTGGTCGTAGAAAGCTCCCCGGGCGTAGCAGGCCTCGACGAAACGCGGATTGAGCCGGAGGGCTTCGGTTTCGTCGGCAATGGCCTTGTCCCAGTCGCCTTTGTAGCCGTAGGCGTTGCCCCGGCTGTAGTACGCCGCGATATAATCCGACTCGAACCGGATGGCGTCGTTGTAATCGGCGATGGCCTTGTCATAGTCGCCTTTGTCGCTATAGGCGTTGGCGCGGTTGTAATGGGCCATGGAATCCTCCGGCTTGAGCCGGATCGCGTCGCTGAACTCGGCAATGGCGACGTCATAATTATGCGTGCGATTCGCTTCCAACCCTCTCTCAAAGTCTCCCGAGAATTCGGCGGTCTTGTCTGGCTGATTGTTCCCGCACCCCTGGCCCGCCACCAGCAACGAGAGGAAAATCCCCAGCCATGACAGCCGTGCGAAAAGCCGCTGGACGGGCGGACTCGAAGGCCGGCCCGGCTGCGGGGCCATCGGTGTTTCGGACTCCGAGCCGTTCTCTGGATTCCAATACGCAGCGGATGTGGGCTCCATTTTCGGCATGGCGGTATTTTGGGAATATCCCCACAGGAAAGTCGAGGACGATTTGTCGGGGGAGCCTGCGAGAACTCGAAAGACTACTGGAGAAGATCCGGGGAATCCGGCCTCTCGAATCGACGCCGAGCCTGATGGCGACAAATGACGCCCGAACCAAACCGTATAGCAAACTCGCATGCGTCAGGGTTTTCCACCAGGCATTGCGAGACATCGGCTGGCGCTATATACGTGGTCCGGCATATTTCCGTATCTGGAAGACTTCTCTGATTGCTGACCGTGTTGTGCGTCATGCTCCTGGGAAAGGCAATCGGCTTGCCAGCCGCACCCCAATTGCCAGAGGTTAGATCGGTGGCGAACAGCGTTTGCAAATCGGCCACCGAACAAGAACACCCCAACCCTCGCCACTTCCATCCCGGCAAACGCGCCCGAGGTGTTCCGGGTAACCCCGATGGATCAATGGGGAGCTGTGCCCTCGAAACCAGACCGCCCCCCCAGCACCTTGAAGCGCACGGGCATTTGTACGTTACACGGTCAACATCTTGTGATACACTGCCTGTGTGAAGCGCTGGGCAGGATTTCTCGTACTGGTGTTCCTGCTCGCGGCGGCCACAGCGCCCGCGGAGACGGTGTGCCTGATACAAGTCGAAGGCACGATCGGGCCGGCAACGGCCGGCTACATTTCCCGCGCGGTGGATGAGGCGGCGTCGCGAGGCGCGCAATGTTTGATCATCCAACTCGACACCCCCGGCGGACTGCTCGATCCGACCAAGGAGATCGTGCAGAAGTTTCTTGCCTCGACCGTGCCGACAGTCGTTTACGTCGCGCCACAAGGGGCCCAGGCCGGCAGCGCCGGCTGTTTCATTACGCTGGCGGCCGACGTGGCGGCGATGGCGCCGGCCACCGCCATCGGCGCGGCGCACCCCGTCGAGTTGGGTGGCAGCGAGATTGACCAGACGATGAAGGAGAAGCTGGAGAACTTTTACAGCAGCTATATCGAGGGCATCGCCGTCAAACGGAAACGGAACGCGGAGTGGGCGAGGTCATCGGTGCGCGACAGCGCGTCGACCACGGCGGAAAAGGCGCTGCAGATGAAAGTCATCGATTTCATCGCGAAGGATCGTGACGACCTGTTGAAGCAACTCGACGGGCGCGAGGTGAACGGCCGGAAACTGAAGACGGCGGCGGCGACAGTGATGGAGATTCCGCCGTCCCTGCGCGAAAAGGTTTTCCAGGCCATCGCGCATCCGCAGATGATGCTGGTGCTGACGTTGATCGTGATGTACGGGATCATCGGGGAGTTGACCAGCCCCGGCGCGATTCTGCCCGGTGTGGCCGGCGTGATCGCGCTGGTGTTGTTGCTGTACCTGGCGACGGCGCTGCCGATGAACGTGGCCGGACTGGTGTTGTTCGGCGTGGCGATCGCATTGTTTCTCATCGATGCGTTTGCCCCCACGCACGGGGTGTTGACGGCCGGCGGTATCGTGGCGTTTTTCCTGGGCGCGCTGATGCTGTTTGACCGGTCCGATCCGTACCTGAGGTTGTCGCTGACGTGGGTGATACCGGCCACGGTGGTGACGGCGTTGTTTTTCATTTTCGTGGTCGGCAGCGGCTTGCGGGCGCAACAAATGCCCATCAAGGCCGGCGCGGAGACGATGCGCGGCACGGTGGTGACGGCGTTGACAGACATTGACGGGCGGGGTGGCAAAGTGTTTGTCGAAGGAGAATACTGGCAGGCGGTCAGCGACGTCCCCGTGGCGCAAGGCCAGCGCGTCGAGATCGTCGAGAGGCAGGGACTGACGTTGAAAGTGAAACCCAAACCCACGTAAAGGAGTGCCGATCATGGACGCCGCGGAAAAATCGTTTGGTCTGATCCCCTGGATTGTGGTGTTGTTCGTGTTGGGCGTGGTCGTGCTGCCCCAGATGATCCGCATCCTGCGCGAGTATGAGCGCGGGGTGATTTTTCGATTGGGCAAACTGCTCGGCGCCAAAGGGCCCGGGCTGATCCTGCTCATCCCGATTGTGGATCGCATGGTCAAAATCGATCTCCGCGTCATCACGATCGAGGTGCCGAAACAGGAAGTGATGACCCGGGACAACGTGCCCGCGACGGTGGACGCGGTCATTTACTTCCGCGTCGTCGACCCGCAAGCGGCGGTGGTCAAGGTGGAGAATTATCTCAAAGCCAGTTCGCTGATCGCCCAGACGACACTGCGCAGTGTGCTCGGCCAGTCGCAGCTCGACGAGTTGCTGGCCCAGCGCGACAAGATCAACCAGCAACTCCAGGAAATCATCGACAAGCACACCGAGCCGTGGGGCGTCAAAGTCACCTCCGTCGAGGTTCGCGACGTCGTCCTGCCCGACACAATGAAGCGCGCCATGGCCAAACAGGCGGAGGCGGAGCGTGAACGTCGCGCCAAGGTGGTCAACGCCGAGGGCGAATTTCAGGCCGCCGAAAAACTCGTGCAGGCGGCGGGCATGATTTCGGCGCAGCCCATCGCCTTGCAGTTGCGCTACCTGCAAACGATGGCGGAGATCGCCAGCGAGCACAACACGACGACGTTTATCCCGATCCCGATGGACCTGTTCACGCCGTTCCTGAAGAAAGCCGGCGACGAGCCGACGAAGAAATAAACTCCGCGGGTCAACTCCCCCGTACGCGAGAATCATTCCGCCTGGTGGATGGGTCCGGCCGCGGCGGGCGCACGGCGAGCGGGACGGTTCAAGAATTGGCGCGGGGGAGGATTGTATAGATTGTAAGGCGGTGACCCATTCAACCATCAATGGTTGAGAAATGAAAGGCATCGATGATCTTCTGCGCGGCTTCGGCGGCGGGGAGGTTGGTATTGTCGATCTTCACGTAATTCTCCTGGTAGAAGAAGTCCCCGGTTGAATTCAGCTTGTGTTCTTTTTCGACGTCCAACACATGCTGCCGGGGGTTTTCCAGATTCCGCTTGGATGGTTTTTGGGTGAGGCGGAACTCCGACTCATTTCGTCGAAGCCGTTCCTGCAGGTCGGCTTGCAGTTCCACGAAATAGATCTCGCCACCCTTCTCGCGGAAAATGGCACAGGCGTCGTCGATGTATTTGCGATCGGATTCCAGTTGGAGCGACCACACGAACGTGAAGATGAGCCCGGGCAGGTCACTGGCCGCGACTTCCTCGAAGATCCGTTTCCGAAACTCGGAAACGAGCCGGTGGAATGGAAGCTCCCCAAAGCCAAAGAAATTCAATGCCAAATCGATCGACATGTGGTTATGGAACAGTTTGAGGCCCGTGCGTTTGGCCAGCTCGTGGCCGACGGTCATTTTTCCGACCGCCGGCGGCCCGAATATGACGATGAATTTCACGGCTGAATCCTGACGCTGACCCTGCGATTGCGCAAGCAAAACGAACAGTCAACGGTAGGGTCAACACCCCATGGCGTTTGGCCGTTGTCCCGCGTACTCTTCACTCATGAATCGTACTTTGAAATGGTCAGCTTTGAAACTGGCGGTGTTATGACTCCCATCGAAACACAGTATCGAAACCATAAGATTGTGATCCGGGACGAGTTTGCATCCGCATCTCATGGCGTCATGTTGACGTTGAATCAACCGCCGCGCGGCAAGCGGATCATTGAAGTGGACGACGTGGATGTGACGAATCGTTGCCGTGTGTCCGACACCGATGAAGCGAAAACGGAGACGGCCATGCGGTTTATTGATCGGATCTACCCGAAAGGTAGAAGCTCGTAGGCGGAGTTCAGCAATCTGCCAATTGTGAGGTGTTGACCCATTCCTCGCTTTCAGGCATTCTCGTCTGAGATAACAATTATGGGTCAACAGATGAGAAGAGTCAAAATTCCTCCGGCGAATCTGTCGGAATGGGTCGAATTCTACTGGTTGCTGATCGTCAACCCGACGTTTCAAAAGTCCCCCGACAAGCGCAAAGCCTATTTCGAATACCGCATCGGGAAAATCTACAACTGCCCCTGCTACTGACGTTCCCTCCCCGGCGTAGGGCGGACGTGGCGCACGTCATTATCCTAAAGCAGGCATACGCGATCCGGTGAGGAGTGTCGGAACGCGCCGACGGACCGGCGCGGCGACAATGGCGGGCCGGAGGGAATCCTTCACGCGTGGCGGAACGATTGGTGGTAGGGTTCATCGAAAATGGCGGAGGAATGCGATGACGAAGAAATTTAGCGGGAAGGTGGTGTTGATCACGGGGGCGTCTTCGGGGATGGGGAAGGATTTTGCGCTGCGATTGATACGCGAGGGCTATACGGTTTACGGCGCGGCGCGGCGTGTCGCCCGAATGGAGGACATCCAGGCTGACGGTGGTCATGTGCTGGCGATGGACGTGACGGACGACGCTTCGCTGGTCACGGGGGTCGACGAGGTCATTCGGAAGGAGGGCCGGATCGATGTGTTGATCAATAACGCGGGGTATGGCTGTTATGGCGCCATCGAAGATGTGCCGCTGGCCGAGGCGCGGCGGCAGTTTGAGGTCAATGTTTTCGGCCTCGCGCGGTTGACACAGTTGGTGCTGCCCCACATGCGGGCGAAAGGCAGCGGACGGATCATTAACATCTCCTCGATCGCCGGAAAGATCTATGCGCCGCTCGGTGGGTGGTATCACGCCACGAAACACGCCGTCGAGGCATTGTCGGACTGCCTGCGGTTCGAGACCCGCCCATTCGGCATCGACGTGGTCATCATCGAGCCGGGCGGGGTCCAGACGGAATGGGGCGAAATCGCGATGGATTCGGCGGAGAAATATTCGGGCAACACGGTGTATGCCGGCTACGCGCGGGGTTGGGCCAAGCTGGTCAGGAGCATCAAGACGCAGGCACCTCCCGCGGTGATTACCGAGCTGGTGGTCAAAGCGCTCAAGGCCAGGCATCCCAAGACGCGGTATGTTGCCGGGACCGCCGCCAAGCCGATGCTGTTACTGCGTTCGATCCTTTCGGACCGGATGTTTGATCGAATGCTTCGGCTTGCGTCGCGGTCAGCGCGGGCGGGAACAGATTGACGTTCGAGGTCCGGCGCCAAACGACGGCGTGGCTAGGTGATCGGTGGTGGCGGTTCCGAGGCCTGGCTGAACCGCAGGACGCACTGTCCGCAGCCTTCACAGATCTGCTGCTGAAGCTCGAACTGGATGTTGCCGAACTCGGCGGCCCAGACCGGGTATTCCGTTTGGCAGATCCGTCGGCCCACGGTACCCGAGAGATGTTTTCGGCCTGATTTCACCATTTGCTCGTGCCACGGGCAGCGTTTGATGAAGACGCTGAAGCCATCGGTAGTCTTCTGCGTCTCGAATTCAAACTCCTCGAGAGTCAGCCTCGTCGTCAAACATTCCCGGAGCGCATCGATTCCCTGATCGACACCCAGCGCGGACTTGAGCATCCGCGCCTGAATTTTGGGCAGGACTTTCCAGACTTGTTCGTCAGCTTCCAACGCGGCGACCAAGCCGTGCTTCTCCTCGACCTTCATAAACCACAAGCCATCGACGGCGGTGTAGCAGCGCCGGAAGTACTGAGCTACTTGTTTGTCCGTCAGCATTGCTAATGATCCCCAGAATGCTGTGGGTATTATCGCATGGCCGTCAAGACCGGAGGAGGACATCCGGCGCTGATTCGCTCCGTTGGTTGGACAATCCGGCTTGACCGGCAACGGCGAAGGAGTATGTTCCGCTTCGTCGCAGTTTAACCATTGGAGGCGAGAACTATGAAGATACTATTGGACGTCACCATTCCACACGAACCCTTCAACACCCTTGCCCGCAAAGGCGTCGTCGGCAAGAAACTCGGGGAAATCCTGGAGGCGCTCAAGCCCGAGGCCGCCTATTTCACCTCCCAAGATGGCAAACGCGGGGCGATCCTCGTGGTCAACCTGGCCGATCCGACCAAGATCCCCTCGCTGGCCGAGCCTTTCTTTCTCACGTTCAATGCCGACGTCAGTTTTCGCCCCTTCATGAGTCCCGACGACCTGAAGAACGGCGGGCTCGATGCCCTCGGCAAGAAATGGGCGTAGACGGCTCGGCACCGGCCGGGCGAGAACGAATGGCCCGTAGTGGCCGCGGTTACTTGGTCCGGATGGACCGAGTCTGTCGCTTCATCGTTTCACGAGCCACAAAGCGCCGTAGCCAGCGAGAATCGCGGAGACAGCGAATCCCACGAAGCCGAGGAGCGTCAGAAATGCGTGGGTGCCCCGACTGCGAAACAGGTAGTAGAGCAACGCGATTGGCCATGCGATAAAGATGAAGAAGTCGAAGTCGTAACAGAGGCGTTGACACCGTATCCGGGCGTCGCTGTCCACCCATGAAACAAGGAGGAGTAGCAGCGCGAGTCGCTCGGCAAGGGACAGGCCGATAGAGACCTGTCCGTGAGACTCCGTTATCGCCCCATAAGAAAGAGCGTCCGCCGCCCAGAAGATCCACAGCAACACTCCGGTCGCGACCTTCTCCTTCCCGGCTGTCATGCCCCGTAGTCTATCAGGACTGGCGGGACAAAGTCATTTGAGAAAGGGGCCGGCCGCGTGACGCCCGTAGGGCGAACGCGGGCTTCGCCGCAGTAGGCGATCCGGCGAGCGGAGGGGAAGCGGTGGGTCCGGATGGCAAGTGTTTCATTGAGACGTGCCCTAGCACAGCCACGCAGGCTGAAGCCTGCGGCTACACTCAACTACGAGGATGGCTCTACGACCGCGGCATGTATTGGGGGTGCTTGGGGGAAGCGGGGTCGAGGAGGTCCCAGGGCTGGGCGTCGGCGACGAAGATGTCCATGGTGGGCTGGAAGAGGGATGGGTCGTCGAGGCTGGAGGCGGTGATGCCGATGTAATCCCGTTTCGGATTCTCCGCGCCCGTGAGACGGGAACCGCAGTTGGCGCAGAAACCGCGTTGGTTGGGTCGGCCCAACACGCTGGGAGTGGGAAAATACTTCAATTCGCCCTTGGTAATCCTGAACGCGCTGAGCGGGACGACCACCACAGGCAGGTACGGTCCGCCGCTGAGCTGCTGACAGTCGCGGCAGTGACATTTTAACATTCGGAGCGGTTCGGCGGTGCATTCGTAGCGAATTGTGCCGCAGAGGCAACCGCCGGTAATGGGCAGGTTCATGGGACAGAGTGTAGCGTAAGTTAGCGGGAAGAACACGCAACACTCGCTGGTGGCGCTGATGCGGCAGTCGATCTTTAGCCGGCTGGCTGGATACGAAGACACCCATGACGCCGAACGGCTCGCGGATACCAACAGCCGGAGTTTGTCACGTTCTCGGAATTAAACGATACCAATTAACGACTTCTTTCATTACAATGCGCGGGATGTCGCAGTGTACCAGAATCGTGCTGCTGATCGGGATCATGTGTCTCGGATTGCTGCTGCGATTGGCAGGCCTGTATTGGGGCCAAGCTTACCAAGACAAGGCCATGGGAGACCAAATGGCGGCGTATCGGGTCGCCCTCGGTTTGGATGCCGGCGAAGAGCGGGCCCGCTACATCGGCCAGCCCAAGTTCAAGACCGGGAACCTTCCGGGGCCAATGTGGGCGCTGTTTTGGCTGGCCGGTCTGAAAATCGGTGGTTCTCCCGACACGGTCTGCCTGATGATGATCGTCCTGCACACGTGCGTCATCTATTTCGTCTTTTGTTTGGCGGAAAACATCTTCGGTCCACGGTATTCGCTTTGGGCTGCCTTGTTCTTCGCCACGTCCCCTTGGCCCGTCCACTATTCCATCGCGGCCTGGAACCCCATCCCGATGGCGTTCTTCGGCGCATTATTGTACCTGACGCTTTGGGACGTGGTCACGCAGCCGAACTCACGAAACATCTTTTGGGTTTGTGTGCTCCTGGGCATCATGCCGCAGTTTCATATGATCGTGATGTTTACCGTGCCGGTGGTGGCACTACTGTTGTACTGGAGCCCGTCACCCCTGAATCGAAGATGGCTGGCGGCTGGACTGCTGACTGCGGCGTTGCTCTACATTCCGTATGTCATGGGCGAAATGCGGCACGGCTGGGAGAACACCCGCCGGATCCTCGTGGGTCGACTCCCCGTGTCCTTCTCGGTGCTGAAGATACTAACCCTCCCGATTGCCGACCTGTCCAACCTGGTGAGTGGCGCAACCAGACGCGACCTCTCCGAATACCGTGCGTTCGGCGACACGTGGTTTGGTTCCTTTTGGATTCTCGGCGCCTTCAACGCCCTGTCGCTGACCTTGAGCGTCATAATTATCGGCACCTTTCTCGTCCGCCTTGTTCAGTCATGGCGGGGGAAGTGGCGTTCGCCGAAGCGGGCTTTTGCCGACGCGCCCTCCGAGGTGTTCGTCGGGTCGCTGCTGGTTCTCCCGTTGCTTCTGTTTGTTTTGTCCTTCAGCGATTTCAGCAGCCGCTACCTGATCGTGCAATTCCCGCTGCTGTTCCTCTTGCCCGCCGTTTTCATGGTGCGCGGATTGGACCGTAGCCGCTGGCGCGGTCCCGTGCGCATGTCGATGCTTCTAACGATCGGCTTCAACGTCATCTTCAGCCTGGCGTATTTTAAACATCAGGGCACGAACATCGCCAACGGGGATTACTTCCTGCCCAGCTTTCGCAAGATGGAGTCGATCCGCCAGCAGCTCAAAGCGGACGCCGGCGCCAGCTATCGGGTCCGCATCGATGAGGCAACGTTCCTCAACACCATGACCAGGAAGTACACCGAAGGCGTGATGGATCTGGTGGAATATGTCGACCTGCGTGAACAATACGACCCGCTTGCGTCGCAGGCGCGAATGGTCAAGACCTACCGGGTGCGCACGACCGGGGACGCTCTCCATGCAACCGCGCGCGTGGTATGTGCCACCAACGGCATCGCTCTCATTGCTGGCGACTAGAGGCCTGCGAAGAAGAAGCGGCCGCGACACACCAACACACCCTGTCCTTTGCGGCCAAGGCTCGGTCTCGTGTCGAGAAGATGGCCTCGGCGCGGCAGGCGATCCGGTGAGCGGAGGGGAAAGTGGAGTGAGGATCCGGATGGCCAATGTTACAGTGATTAGATGTGACCGCGAAATCTCAAGCCAAATCCTTTCCGGGCGAGTGGGCGATATTACAGCCTGCATTATAAACAATGCAGACGACAGATTACGGCACCAGCACTCGAATCCGGTAGTATCGCGTCGGAGCGTTGGTCGCGCCGCCGACATCGACCATGTTGGTCACCATGCCGAGACCGTTTCCGCCGCTGAGGATGTTGGTCTGGCCGGTGGTCGCGAAGTTATTCGAGTAGCTGCCGCTGGCGGTGCCTGCCGTGAACTCCAGCACGTTGGTGCGCGAGGCAATGCCTGGCGTGTAGGTGTCATCGCCGTTGGCCCCGAGGTAGATCACGTTAACGTCCGTGGTGTTCGTGGGGGCGATGCTGATGATGTGCAGGTACGCCACTGGATTCACAGGGCTGAAGCCCGCCAGGAACTTGTTGGTGTTGCTCATGCCGTCGCCCGTGTAGGAGGCGTTGGCACCACTCAACGTGCCGGTGAGGCCGTAGAACTGCTGCCACTGCGCGAATGTGTAAGCAGACACGCTAATCGTCCCCGTATTGGTGCTGGATCCGCCCGCGCTGGCCACAATCTGGGTCACCGTGTACGTACCCGGATAGTCGTATGTGTAGCTCGGGTCCTGCACCGCTGACGTGCCGATGCCGTCACCAAACGTCCAGCTCCAACTCGTGGGCGAGCCGGTCGAAGTATCGTAAAAGTTCACGGTCAATGGCGCCGGCCCGCTGGCGGGATTGTTCGTGAAACTGGCCACAGGCGCCGCCGGGAGCACCGTCAACGTCGCGGAGGGGTTGCTGGTGACAATGCCGCCCGTGAGGTCGGTGACCGCCACGGAGTAATTGCCGGCGTTGGTGAGCTGTGCGTCGGGGATCGTGAGGATGGCATTGGTCGCCTGGTTGATGGGTGTGTTGTTCAGCAGCCAGGCATATCCCAACGGCGGGCTGCCGAGCGCGCCCACGCTGAAGGTCACATTGCTGCCCACCGAAACGGTCTGGCTGGCGGGCTGGTTGGTGATGCTCGGCGCGTCGTATCGGGTCAGGGCGTAAAAGGCGACGCGGGAGCCGTCGGTGGCGCAGTTACAGGTGTTGGTGGTCTGGTTATAGTCTCCCGCCTTGAAATACAGGGTATTACTGGAGGCGATGCTCCAGTTCTGAGCGATATGGCCCTCGTAATTCGTGCCACTGAGCAGGTTCCACGAATTGGTGATGTTATTGACAACGATCATCAACTCACCGTTCACCATCGACATCGTGTAATTGATGGTGTTGCTCAACGCGACACCGGAGCCTGATATAAGCGTCTGACTGAAGCTACTGGAGAGGTCTCCATCCAAATTGATGTTCACATAGATTTTGAGGCTTTCGAGGTCGAACATGATCATCTGCTCATTATTCGCGCTCGCGCTGCCATCAGGCTTTGTGTCCGGTTCATGGATCTGGCCAATGCAGACCTTCTCGGTGTCGGAGGGCACCTGCAATACCTTGCATTGGGCGGTCATGATGTGCGTGCCATACACGGTCCAATTGACATTGTCGTTGCCTGGAACCAACTCCTCCCGCAACTCGCTGCGTGGATGAGTGGAGCCACCGGTTCTGGCCCCGTCATCTGGCGCCCAGAACACCATCGAGCCATCTGATCCGGTGTAGAAGTACGTGTTGGTAAAGCCAGCCGTGAGCTGGGCTGGAGTTTCCTCATCCACGGTGCCGCTGGCGGCGGTAAGCACGCCGTTGGAAGTGGGCAGTTGAAGTTTCCAATTATTCAAATTAAAATTGCTGCCCGGCGGGAAGCTGGGGTTGAGCGCCCAAGCCGCGGCACCGGCGAGACACAACGCCAGCGTGGGAACAGCCCGCGGGAACCGGTTTACCGTCATAACAATTCGATACCGCGGTAATTTACGGCAATGGATAACTCTTGTAAAGGGCGGCGGGCCCTACTCATCGACACGGAGCCCCGAAAGGGCCTCGTGAAACGAGGTAAAGATTCGGGGGATAAACGGTGCGGCAGGCGATCCGATGAGCGGAGGGGAAAGTCGGCGGGAGGAACCGGATGGCAAATGTTGCAATGTTGAGACCAGGCCCCGAAGCGCCCAGAGTTACTCTTCCTCTTGCTCGCCGTTTTCATTGTGCGCGGACTGCCGTCGATTGCGCGGAGGTTCTACAGGAATCACGCGGAAGGAGAGCTACAGCATTCTTCAAGATGCGCTGAGGAATCATGCACGATGGGTAAGCAAGGGAGTACGACACGGAGCGGCGCGTCAGGGGACGCGGCCGACGGGGGCGACGAACCGGCGGGGCTCGTGTTCAACCCGGAACGGCGGCAGCCGGGCCGGCTGCCCTACAAATGACCCGGGTCGGCGCGAAACCCGTTGGGCGTTCGCGCCCTACAATTCGGAGAGGAGAAACGCGCCGACAGAGCGGCGCGGCTACAAGGGCGGTCGGGATTGACGATCGATGGGAAGCGGACGCGCGTCCCTCCGAACGCGTGCGGAACGGTAAATGGCGAAACAATTTGGGAGACACTATCCCCGCGGCATGTATTGGGGGTGCTTGGGGGAAGCGGGGTCGAGGAGGTCCCAGGGCTGGGCGTCGGCGACGAAGATGTCGATGGTGGGCTGGCAGGTTCCATCGGCCCTGGTATGTGACATGGAATCGCTTTTAGATTGACAGGGTATCGTTGTATGATATGCTGTGCGCGATGGCTGAGGGTCGACAGGCGAAGGTGGGACTGGCATTGAACCACAGAGACACGAAGGGCACGAAGCACGGCGACGGAGCGCCGTGGCTACAAGGGGAAGCGGCGGGCTGGGCCAGCCCGCCCTACCGGGGCGATTGCTATAGAAACAAGGGGCCGAAAACGCGAAAATTACCAAACGAACCCAATTTTAATCAAGCCGGCGTGGAAAAGTCGGGAAAACGAAGCCAAAAACGAAGCCAAATTGGGGGGGTGTCAGGCAGGCTTGGGGGCCTGTTTCCGTGACCCCGCACGGGACGTGAAATCACGCCGTCAGCTTCAGGAAATTCGTCAATATCTGTTTGCCGTTTTCGGTGAGGATGGATTCGGGATGGAATTGGACGCCCCAGATGGGGAATTGTTTGTGGCGGAGGCCCATGATTTCGCCTTCGGGTTTGGTTTCGGCGGTGATCTCGAGGGTATCGGGCAGCGTGTCGCGTTTGACGAGGAGCGAATGGTAGCGCGTGGCGGTGAACGGATTGGGCATGCCTTCGAACAGGTCGCGGCCATTATGGTGGATGGGCGAGGTCTTGCCGTGCATGAGGCGGTCGGCGCGGACGACGTCGCCGCCGAAGACGTGGCCCAGGCATTGGTGGCCGAGGCAGACGCCGAAGGTGGGGACGGTGGGGCCGAAGGTTTTGAGAATGTCGTTGGAGAGGCCGGATTCGCGGGGCGAACACGGGCCGGGCGAAATGAGGATGCGGGACGGTTTCAGCGCGCGGATCTGGTCGAGGGAGATCTCGTCGTTGCGGAAAATTTTCATCTCCACGCCCAACTCGCCGAGGTACTGCACGAGGTTGTACGTGAAACTGTCGTAATTGTCGATGACCAGGAGCATGCGTGTGACGGTATGATAAACGGGAGCGTTGACCAAGTCAAAAGGCAGGCCGCGTTTTACTCTTGCGACGATGTGGATCGTCGTGCAATGTACTGACCTATGGACTCGGTGCCGCCCTATCTTGTCAGCCAGCCGCCGCCGCCGCCGAGGCGGACGGGGTGGATTGTGTATGCCGTGATTGTGACGTTTTTCCTGTTTCTGAGCGTGCTGGCCAATCTGGTGTTATTTGCCGCGGTGTTTGGGGCGGGCGGAACCGATGCCATTTCCGTGACGAGCCGTCGCGGTCGGTACGAGGAACGGTATCTCGAAGGCGAAGAGGACGCAAAGGACAAGATCGCGGTGATTTACGTGCAGGGCGTGATCAGTTCTTCGGAGGACGGTTACACGAGCGAAGAAGGCATGGTGGGGGACATCGAAGACCAGCTTCAACAGGCGGTCGATGACAAGCACGTGAAGGCCATTATCCTGCGGATCGACTCGCCGGGGGGCGAGGTGGTGGCTTCCGATACGATTTATCAGGCGGTGGTGGCGGCCCGCGAGAAGAAACCGGTGGTGGCGGACATCGACACCATGGGGGCATCGGGTGCGTACTATATCGCGGTCGGCGCGGACTACATTGTGGCCAACGAGTTGAGCATCACCGGCAGCATCGGGGTGATCATGGAGAGCTTTACGTTCAGCGGCCTCGCAGACAAGGTGGGGATCAAGTTTTACACGTTCAAGTCGGGCAAGTACAAAGACATCTTGAACCCCTCGCGAGAACCGACGGAGGACGAGAAGGCCCTCGTGCAAGGGATGGTGATGGAAGTCTACGAAAAATTCGTTGGCATCGTGGCGCAGGAACGCGACATGAAGGTGGACGATTTGAAAAACGGCCTGGCCGACGGGCGCATCCTCTCGGGTAAGCAGGCGTTGGATGCGGGCTTCGTCGATGGCCTTGGCTATTTCGACGACGCCATCGACAAGGCGGAAGAACTCGCGTCGATCAAGAAGGCGCGGGTGATTCGGTATGTGGAACCGTTCAATTTGCGCAACCTGCTTCGGTTCATGGGCAAGAACGACAAGGCCAAGATTCAGATCGAGTTGACGCCGGATGTGCTCAAGTTGCAGGCGGGACGAATGTATTTCCTGCCGTCGTACATGTTCCACTGAACCTGACTACGATTTCGGCTCGTCGTTGAGTTGATCGATTTTTCCGCCCCAGGAGAGAACCGTGGCCAGACCCTTTTCCTTCTCGGCCATGGCTTTGTCGCCTGCGCGCATGTAGTACATGGACAGGCTCGTGTGCGCGAGCATGTCGTTGGGACTGATCTCGATTGCCCGTTTGCCGGCCTCGATCGCTTCGGGGATTCTGTTCGCGCGGAGGTAGGCCATCCCCAGCGCGTGCCAGGCGTCGAAATACGACGAGTCGATCTCCACGGCTTTCCGGTAACACTCGATGGCCTTGTCATATTCCGCCATCGCGAATTCCGCCATGCCTTGGTCGTAATGCTCTTCTTTCGTCATGGTCTTGGATTTGCTAACGCGGTTTGTTTTGACTTCTGATGATCGATACTACCTATTCTGCAATCAATTGCTCTCGCTGCAACTTGCGTTTCAGCCACCAATCCGGATCATAATGCCCATCCGCATCACCCAATGGCTTGCCGGCGCCTTCCAAATGGTCGAACTCCCCCTGCTCCATCGCTTCGCGAATTCGGTTCTCGGCAATGATGGGAATCGCTCCGATCATTTCTTCGTCACCAACGCCAGAATTGCTTCCACCAAGCCGGGCACGGTATGCACCTTCGCTTCGACGGCGACTTCCAATCCCTTCTCGCGCGCCGCTTGCGATGTCTGCGGCCCAATACTGGCGAACCTCATATCAGGGTACTGCTTCATCAGCGCCGGAACATCCACCAGTTTGCAGAAGTTTACGACCGTGGACGAACTGGTAAACGTTACAATGTCGGCGCCTTCGCCGAGCAATCGCGCGCGGTGGCCGTTGCGATCCTCGGTGTCGGGCACGGTTTGATACGCATCCACATCGTCCACAATGGCCCCCAGGTCCTCCAACCCACGCGCCAGCCGCTGGTCCGCCAGATCCGCCCGGGGCATGAGCATTTTCAGGTTCTCGCAACTTACCGATTTCTTGAATTCCGCCAGCAATGCCTCGGTCGTGAACTCCTTGGGCTGCAAATCCACCTCCAAGTGCAACTCAGCGAGTTTCTGTGTCGTCACCGCGCCAATGGCCGAAATCTTCACAGGACCAATCTCGCGAATGTCCTTGTGGTGCGCAAAGAACTCACCAAAAAACGCCTCCACACCGTTGGGGCTGGTGAAGATCAACCAATCATATTCGCCCAGGCCATCAACCGCTTCCCGCAATGGCGCAAGACTCTGGGGCGGCTTGATGCGAATCGTGGGAATCTCCAGAACATCTGCGCCCAGCTCGCTGAGTTGACGCACGAGTTCGCTCGCCTGCTCGCGGCTGCGCGTGACGACGATCCGCCGGCCGAAAAGCGGGCGCTGCTCGAACCAGTTCAGGTTCTCGCGCAAGCGAACCACCTCGCCCACTATCGTGACGGCCGGTGGCTTGAAATCCGCCTTGGAAGCGACGTCGGCGATTGTGGCCAGTGTACCTTGAATGGTTTGTTGCCTTCCCGTGGTGCCCCAACGCACCATGGCGACCGGGGTTTCCGGCGACGCGCCGTGCCGGATCAATTCCTCGGCAATGGTGCCGATGCGTTCCACTCCCATGAGGATGACCCGTGTTCCAAAGAACTTGGCCACCCCCGCCCAATCCACCTGGGTCTCTTCCTTTGTCGGGTCCTCGTGTCCCGTGATGACCATAAACGCTGTAGCGACCCCGCGGTGCGTCACCGGGATTCCCGCGTAGGCCGGCGCAGCAATCGACGAACTGATTCCGGGGACAATCTCAAATTGGAAACCGGCCTTGCGCAGTTCTTCCGCCTCTTCCCCGCCACGCCCGAAGACAAACGGATCGCCGCCTTTCAGGCGGGTCACAATCTTCCCTTCACGCGCTTTCTCAACGAGCAACGCATTGATCTCATCCTGAGTGAGAGTGTGTTGTTTGGACGTTTTGCCCGCGAAGATGATTTCCGCATCTGGTCGCGCATGCTTCAGGAGCGACGGATTCACCAAATTGTCGTAGACGATCACCTCCGCGAGTTGGATGCACTCCCGACCGCGCACGGTGATCAAACCGGCGTCGCCTGGTCCCGCTCCCACCAAATATACTTTCCCCTTCTTCGTCATGTGAGAACCTGCTTCGCGGCCCGCTCGCCCAAACCTCGCGGGTCACTCATCGGCCCGGCAATATCCACGCGATGGACGTCCCTGCCCTCCGGACTAAACGTCGCGCCGATCAAGTGCAGTCGCTCGCCTTCGGTCCTGGTATGGGCGGCGTACGGCACCTGACAACCACCGCCCAACGCCCGCAGAAAGGCTCGTTCGGTGGTTATACAAGCCGCCGTGTTCGCGTCGTTGATGCCCGCCAACGCCGCACGCGTCTCGGTGTCTGCTTCGCGAACCTCACACGCGATGGCACCCTGCCCCACCGCCGGAATCATTACGTCGAAGCCGATCTCCTGCCAGTGAAAGTTTCCAAATTTCTTCCAGAGACCAAGCCGCCGCAATCCGGCGGCGGCAAGAATCAGGGCATCAATGGCATTGTTCTCCGCGAGCTTGCGCAGTCGCGTTTCCACATTGCCGCGGATCTCCTCGATTTGCAGATCGGGCCGTCGCGTCAACAACTGCGCGCGACGCCGGATGCTGCTGGTGGCGACGCGCGCACCGTTTGGCAACTCCGGAATTGATTGGAACGCTTTCGAAATGAACACGTCGTGGGCATTTTCACGCGGCGGGACCGCGCCGACGATCAGCCCGTCGGGCAACACGGTCGGCAGGTCTTTCATGCTATGAACGGCCACGTGGATATTGCCATTAAGAAGCTGTTCCTCGATTTCTTTGGTAAACAACCCCTTGCCCCCACCGGCAACGAGCGAAAGATTCACGAAGTTATCACCGCTGGTCTTGATAATCTTGGTGTCCACCCGAAGCGCCGGATTCGCCTTCTGAAAAAGCCCACGGATAATCTCGACCTGGGCCAATGCCAGCGGGCTGCCGCGTGTGCCGATGATTAAGGGTTTCATGACACGTGGGGGCTGGCGGGATTGCGCACCGGCGAGTCGGCAACGCGGCGGCGGTATCGGTCTTCGACAGTGCCACGATTGCTCTCCAGCCAGTCCGCGAGACGTCGCACGTGCTGGGCAATCAACACCTGGCATGCGGCGATCTCGCGTTCGCGCGCTGCCATGTTCTCCCGCGCGATCTGTTGAAGATCATCAATATCATACAGGTACACGCCATCCAATTCGTCGCACGCGCGCTCCATGTCGCGGGGCACCGCGATATCGATGAGGAATAGCGGGCGTTGACGGCGCATCTTCATCAATGGGCCAAGTTTTTCCTTGGTAATGATCGGGTGCGGTGCGGCGGTCGAACTGATGACGATATCAACCATGGGAAACTCGTTCGGCCACTGGTCATAGGAGATCGCCCGTCCCTGAAGTTGGGCGGCCAGTGCCTCGGCCCGTTCGTTCGTGCGGCTGCAGACCAGAATTGCGCCTGCGCCGCGACTCTGAAGGGCGCGCGCCGTCGCTTCGCTCATCTGGCCTGTGCCGATGACCATCACAACGCACTTGCCGAGTTTGCCGAAGATCTTTTCCGCGAGATCGACCGCAACCGTCCCGACGGAGGTCGAGCCGCGCGTAATGGCCGTGGTGGACCGGATGTGCTTGGCGGCAGAGAACGCTTTCTGGAAAACGCGATTGAGGACCACTCCTGTCGTACCGGCGACTTGCGCGACGGAGTACGCATCTTTCACCTGGCCAAAGATCTCCGTCTCGCCGAGCACCATCGAGTCGAGCCCGCAAGCAACTTCGAGCAAATGTTGGACGCACGAGTCGTCACGGTGCTCGTAGAAATGGGCATCCATGCGATCGGTCAAGCGGTGATGGTCGTGGAGAAACTCCCGTACGGAGCGGGCGGCTTCACCGACGTTGTCCGCGAGGGCATACACTTCCACGCGATTGCACGTTGAGAGGATCACCGTCTCGTGCAGGGGGCTGGCAGCAAGCAACCGGGTGTGCGCATCGGCGAGGCTTGTCTTGGCAAACGCCAGTTGTTCGCGCACTTCCACAGGCGCGCTTCGATGGTTCAAGCCGATGACGAGCAGGTTCATCGCTGGAACAGGTTTACTCCCCAGAATCCGACAAGCATTAGCGCAAAGAACACCATCGACGCCACCGCCACCTTTCGCCCCCGCAATGTCCATAACCCACGCGCCACAACGAGCCCGCCGTAGAGCAGCCACACCGACGATGCCCAGATAATCTTCGGGATCGTCCAGTGACCCACGATGTGATACGAGATCATGCCACCCACCATGCCCGCGGTCAGCATCGTAAACCCCATGATCAACAACCGGAAATGGATGACGTCAAGTTGTTCAATCGACGGCAGGAGCAGAAAGGAGGAAGTGAGCCGTCGCGTCTTGAGTTGACGCTCTTGAATCAGGTACATGGCACCGGTGACAAACGCCAGGGCAAACGCGCCGCAGGCAACAACGGCAATCGCCGCATGAAATTCAATCCACGCGCTGTGGCGCGGCGGTGTGGCCTGCACGACATCCACGGGTAACAGCAGCGCTGACAAGCAAATCACAAGCACCAACGGGGCCGTAAACGCGCCAAGAAATGAAACACGGTACGATGGACCGATTAACAAGAAGAACAAAACCGCCGCCCACGCGATAAACGCCTGCGTTTCGAATAAATTCGTCAACGGACACCGCCCGACCGTTTGTCCTCGCAAATAGAGAAAAATGGTGTGGAAGAAGAACCCGGTGATCATGACGAAGTAATTGGCGCGTTGCAACGCTGCTCCGCCATCGCCCGCACGAAGGCGACGGAGGGTCACCACGCAGCTGGCCGCGTAGAAAGCCTGCGCAATCCAAAGAAATGTTCGTTCGGTAATCATCTTTTATCTGCGCGCCGCGCCGCGCTCATTCTCTTCAGGAGTTCAGGATACCCGTGACCGAGGAAGCGATCAAGATCGCGGCGCAACCGCTTGGCAAACGCCGGACTCGCTCCTCCCGTCGAAATCGCGAGTGAAATCCCGCCTCGACGCACGAGAGACGGGACGATGAAATTGCCGGCCGACGGTGGGGCAATACAGTTGACAAGCACCCGAAGGCGCTTCGCCTCGGCGCACACCGACTCGTTGACGACCGGATCGTTTGTGGCTGCAATCGCGAGGGACGCGCCGCGGAGATCGCCCCGTCGGTACGGTCTGCGCACCCACCGAATCCGCTTGCTTCGTACCAGTCGGCGGATCGTCGCTTTGGCTTCGGGGCTGATGACGGTCACCCGCGCCTGAGCGGCCAGCAGCGTGCGGACCTTGCGTGTGGCGACACCGCCCGCGCCAATGACGACAACGGGTTGGTTCGCGAGATCGAGAAACAGTGGATAGTGCATCTCAGAAAGTGGCAGCGGGGGTGACGCTGTCGTCACCCCCGCCATCCGTTCATTGGAAGGGCCGTAAGCCAGATTCTGTTTCTGATAGCCATTTATCTATGCGACCGGTACCCGCGGCTTTCGCCTCGAATTGCTTCGAGGCACTGATGCGGGCCACATCTCGCCGCCTATTTGGTCTTGCTCCCGATGGGGTTTTCCGTGCCGCCGATATCGCTATCGGCGCGGTGGGCTCTTACCCCGCCATTTCACCCTTACCCGCCCCAGAAGCTGACGAGGCGGGCGGTTTGTTTTCTGTGGCACTGTCCGTCAACCCGACGTTACATCGGGCTGCCCCCGCTTGCGAGGGGCATCGCGCCCTGGGGAGTCTGGACTTTCCTCCCAGCCCTTTCGAGCTCAGCGGCTATCCGCCCTTCCAAATCGAATTCAAATCAAATAACAGTCCGGCCAGTCATCATTCCGGCTGCCAATATAAAATGCGCCCGCAGTAATCGCAACTGGTCAGCTCGCTGCCATGCTTGGCGTTATGAACCAATTGCGGTGGGATATTCAGATGGCATCCGCCACAATTCCCGTTGCGGATCGGCACGATCGCGAAATCATTCTTGCTGCGCATCAGCCGCTCATAGCGGTTCAACGCATCGGGATCAATTTCCTGCGCGAGTTGTTGTCGCTCGGCCAGCACTTGCTTCAGGTCTTGATCGATGATGTCAATGCGTTTCTGAAGGTCGGCCCGTTCCGCCTCCACTTTGGCCGTGATCTCTTTCAGCGTCACCTGCTCTGTCTTCACCGCAGGCTGAAGGTGGTCACCCTTCTCCATCACTTCCAGCTCGTGCGTCTCAATCTCGTCGATTTCCCCTTCGACCCTGGCGATTTCCTTCAGCAACGCCTGGTACTCGGTGTTCGACTTGATCTGGGAAAGCTGTGTCCGGTATTTCGCAATCTGCGTGCGCTTGGCCTCGGCATCGATCTCCCATTTTTTGCGCTCCGCCTCAATGTGTTTCGCCTCGTCTCGCAACCCCTCCAGACGAGCAGACTCGGCCTTCAGGCGTTGTTCGGCCGCCGCGACCTGCTCGGGTATGCGCATCCGCTCCATCTTGAGTTGCGCAATCCGCCGATCCCGGTCCTGCACTAACAGGAGTTTTTCGACAGCTGGTAGCATGACATCCTTCTTACAATAATCAGTGTAAAGGGACGCGCACATTGTGTCAACGCCGCGCCCGGCCCCGCTTTCCAAGAAGTTGATCGACGTATTTGCCCAGGATGTCCGCTTCCAGGTTCACCAAATCACCGTCCCGGCACGCCCGCAGGTTCGTGACCTCCCACGTGTGCGGGATGATCCAGATACGGAACCAGTTGCGATAGACGCCCGCGACAGTCAGGCTCATTCCGTCGACCGCGATCGACCCCTTCTCAACGACATACCGCATCACCGAAAGCGGCGCCTTCACATCCAGCACGTAGTCTTTGCCCTCCCGCTCAAACCGCCGCACCTTTCCCCGTCCATCCACGTGGCCCAGCACAAAATGCCCATCCAGCCGCGCATCGGCGCGAAGCGGTCGCTCCAGATTAACGAAGGACCCGCTTCGGACGAATTCGAGGTTGGTCCGCCGCAGCGTCTCGTCTAGCACGTCAAACTTCAGCGTGACGCCACGCGATCCGACGACCGTCAGGCACGCGCCATTGACCGCCACGCTGTTTCCCACGCGAAGCGACCGCCCAATCTTCGGCGCGCGAATGGTCAGTTCCGTTGACCGCTTTCCTGCGCGGATCTTCTCCACGACGCCCGCTTCTTCAACGATTCCCGTAAACATGGCTCAGACGATAAGGACGCGCTTCTGGTGTGTCGAGCAAAGTCTTTTCACATCCGCGAGTCGCACGAGTCCCGGCTCCACGGTCATCGCGTTCACCGCGCCACAGGCGATCCCGAGACGGACGGCTTCCGCCATCGCCTCGCCGCGCCACAACCCAACCGCAATCCCGGCCATCATCGCGTCGCCGGAGCCGATCGGGTTCTTCGCCTTCACGCGCGGCGGTTTCCACATCATCATGCTACGACCGGGCTTCTCGGTTGCGTACACGCTTTTCGCGCCATCGGTGATCACGGCATGTTGCGGCCCTTCCCTCACCAACTCGCGCAGTGCCCGCGACACGGCAGCCTTGTCATCGCAGTTTACCCGCGTTGCCGCCGCGAATTCATCGCGATTGATCTTCACGAGAAACGGTCGCCGCTTCAACGCATTCACGAGTTGCGTTTTCTGCGCGTCGATCAGCACGGGGACACCCAGCCGTCGCGACTCGGTGACCAACCGCGCATAAAAGTCGTCACCGCAGCCATTGGGCACAGTCCCCGTCAGGATCACCAACTTCGCCTTCTGCGCCTCCGCTCCAAACGCGCGCCGCACGTTTCTCACCTCGACCGACGTCAACGCCCCCGCTTCTTCCACCAGTTCCGTAGCGCCATCGCCGCCCAGCAACGTCTGGCAAATCCGCGTCTCAACTTTCACTCGCATGATGCGCGTCCCGAATCGTTGCTGTCCCAGTTTCGACCGAAGCAACCGTCCCCGAGCGCCACCCGCCACCGTCAACAGCCGCACGTCCGCGCCGAGAATCGACGCCACGCGCGCGACATTCACCCCTTTCCCAGATGCCGTTTCGCTGACCTGCGTCGCGCGGTTGACATTCCCGGGAATGAGTTCTTCAAACCTCAGCGTCCGTTGCCACGCGGGCGACAAACCGACCACGAGAATCATCGCGCCACGCTCGCTTCCAACAGCATCTCGTCCTTGCCGATCCGCCGCCAACGACAATCCCGAAGCCGCACAGCTTCTCCGACCCTGGCCACGCCTTCGCCCGCAACCGCTGCGACCGCCCCGCGTCCGCCGATGACCATCGGCGCATAGAACAGCGCCACCCTGTCCACCAGCCGCGCATCAAACAGCGACCCGTGCAATTCGCCGCCGCCTTCCACCAACACGCTCGTAATCTCTCGCCGCCCGAGGGCCTTCAACGCCGCCCGCAAATCCACCCGTCCATTCTTGTGCGGCAACACGATCGCCTCGACGCCCATCCGCAACAAATATCCCCGCCACGCTGCCGACGACAGGCTCGTCGTGAGAACCAACGTACGCCGGCGTTGCGCGTCCCGGAAAACCTTCGCCGTCCTCGATACGCGCCCGCGCGCATCAACCACCACCCGCCACGGTTGTTGGCCGCAGACCCCATGCCGCACGGTCAATTCCGGGTCGTCGCGTACCACCGTGTTCGTGCCCACCAAAATGGCATCGACCCGCGCCCGCAAGCGGTGCCCCTCGCGCCGCGCCGCTTCGCCCGTGATCCACTTCGCGTCGCCCGTGCGCGTGGCGATCTTCCCGTCGAGACTCATGCCCGCCTTGGCGATCACCAACGGCATCCCCGTCGTAATCCATTGATTGAAGCCCGCATTCATCCCCGCCGCTTCCTCGGCCAGCAACCCCGCCTCGACGCGAATCCCGGCGCCCCGCAACACTTTCAATCCGCGTCCGTTGTGTTTCGGATTCGGATCTCGCGCCGCAACAATAACCCGCTTCACCCCCGCCCCGATAATCGCCTCCGTACACGGCGGCGTCCTGCCCCACGTGCTGCACGGTTCGAGAGTCACATATAACGTCGCACCTCGCGCGTTCACGTCACGCAACGCACACACCTCCGCATGCGGTCCACCCGCCTTCCTATGCCATCCCTCGCCGACAACGCCTCCCTTCCGCACAAGCACCGCACCGACCGCCGGGTTCGGGCTGGTCTTTCCCAACCCGCGCCGGGCCAGCGCCAGCGCCCGCCGCATGAACCGTTCATCCTGTTTGCCGAAAGCCATGGCTCCGACTTTACCAGTTTGCCATCCCCAGCGCACCGACAACCTTCATGAGGAGGGCGAGGCTCCCGCCGAGCCGACGCGGCTGCCTTTTTGCCTTCCGGATTGTGGGGCGCGATGCCCGTCATAGGTATCGCGCCGTTTTCTCGCGCCGCCGTGTTGGCCGCGCCCCATCCGTGTCGCTGGACCTGCTCGTCCGAGCACTCCTGACACTGCGTCTCACGCCCCGTCTGGTGACCGGAACGAGTCGTCATGCCGCCGTCAGGATGCAACAGAGCGTGTCGGCATCGCACGGCGCGTGGATACTCACACCCGTAACGACTTCGTGTCGCCGACCGCTCTCGCACCCCCGATCAGAATGGCAATCGCGCTGACAGGACCACGTTGTGATTGTAGGTCGGATTGCCGGTCACCGCGACCTGGTAGCCCAGCCCGATTGTCAATCCCAGCCGCTCCCAAATCGGCAGCCGTCCAATGATAAATCCCGGCGTCAAGAACACCTGGTTCTTGCCATCGTGCTCCCCATCGGGCCAGTAGGTATAGTTGACCTCAAATTCCGGCCACAGCACCTTGACGATTCGATATTGGAACGCCGTGTTGAGTACCAGTGGCGTGCCCGGACCGGCGGTTGCTGTCCCATCGTCGGGGACGGTCACTCCAAACGTGCTTTGGACGTCAAAATGGCCCCAGCCCTTGCCGAACGCGATCGTCGGCGTCACCATGTAATGATGCTTGGTGTTTTGTTCGCTGCCGGTCGGCGCTTGCAGGCCCAGGAACGCGGTCACAATGTAATTGCCGTTCTCTTCGTTAGCGGATGCCAGGCGATACTTGAGGAGAAAGCTGTCGTCGGCAAAGCCGTCCGTTCCCGGCGTGTTCCGCGTCTGGTACGCGGGAATACCGAGAATGACTTCCACGTTTTGAATGGGAATCAGTTCCAGCCCCTTACCGCCGCCGTAACTCGTCAGGTGGTAGCCCGAGTCTGTCGTTTCCCAGGATTGATCGTACCGCACCTCCTCCTCCAGCCGGGGCGTGACCGTGGTCAACGGCGTGATCCAGTGGGGCTGCTCGGACTGGATTTTGGTCACGCGCGCAAACCAGTTGCCGAAATAGTCCTCGTCAGGAGAAGACACCGGAGGAGCTGGATTGGCGGCATCCTGGGCCGCCGCGCCCCGCGGCAGGGCGACTGCCAGGAGAACGGCGAGCGATGATAGCAACCGAAATGAGTGCGACCCCCTCCGAAACGCCTGACATGTGATTTTCATGGGGGCGTTATATTTCAAGAAATATATCGTAACGCAAGAACAAAATGAAATAGTCCGGATCGGACATCCTCTCGTTAATGTACCCGCCAGTGTAAGGTCCCTGTCCTCAAGCAACGACGACTACGGAACGTCGGCCGGTGGCTCAACCTACGCGCCTCCAAGCTGTCAGCGAGCAGCGCCTTGGTGAACTGTTTTGGGTCGAACGGCGTTACAACTCGTCCCCGCGCTCACCTCACCCCTCCAGTTCGCCTTACCGAAGCCGCGCGGCATACTCCTTGGTCAACTGGAGATACGTATCGCCGAATTCGATGCTCGGCTCGATCTCAGTGCCTTCGTGCCATTCGTTCCACGACGTGATCAGCACCCAATCGGGGTTGGCATCCAGCGCCGCCTGCCAGAGCGCACGATAGACCTCTCCGTTCTGTCGGTCGACCTTGAACCCGGAGTGGCGAATCTTCGTATCGTCATAGCCGGGGATGACCGTAATGCAGGCAATCGACTGGCGGTCCCGCGCCTGATTCACGGCATACGCGCAATTTTTCCCGGCCCACGCGGGCAAATCAGCCAACTTCATGTGTTCGAGCGCGCCGGCAAAGTTGTACACGTGGACGGCGTCAAATACGCGGGCCTGCTCGTCATCGCAACCATCTGCCACGAGTATGAAATCGGCGGCCTTCGCCCGCGCCCCGCTCAAGATGGCCGGCCACGAATCCAGCGGCACTTGCTGCACCACCCGGCTATACACGAAAATGACCGGTTTCCCGTCCACCTTGAGGAACGCCTTCCTCGTGCCGTAATGGTTCACGATGTACACGAGGTCGCTAATGGCTTGGCTAATCTGTCCGGTGCCTTTGCCGGGCGCCGTTTCCCAGTACACCGAGACGTGGCAACCCTTCTTCTCCGCGGCATCGAGCAGCAGCGGCATGGCCTCGTCTTCAAACGTCTTCTGCCCCCACCAACTGCTCACGAAACCGGTCAGGCCGTGGGTTCGCGCCATCTCGATCTGCGAATCGATCACCCCGCGGTCATGGGAATCATACGGGCCCGCCACGGGATAATGCGTGGCATTGAGGATCTCATGCTGGGCCGGGTTGCTCCCGCCCCAATGCCGCCCGTTGCGTCCATACCACGGGTAGTAAAAGGCCAAAACTTCGTGCCCGTGGGCGTTACTGGCTGCCGCTTGCTGCCTGGCCAAATCCGCGCGCCGCACCGCATCCGCCGCCGCTTCCCGCTTCTGCCAATCGGCTGCCTTGGCGGGATCGTACCCAAACTTCTGCTGCAGCTCCGGCGGCAGCTTCTCCAACGGAATCGACGCCACGCCTGTCCGGTGAAAAATGGAAACCGTCGCCGGCGTGACCGACCGCCAGGTGACATTGGAATAGGTGATGCCGTCAACCGTGATCGTGCCGGGCAGCGCGTTCGTGTCCCCGGCACGAGCGGCGACGACAACAGTGACGGCCAAAAGTAGAAGACAAACTCGCAGGCGATTCATCGCAATTTCTCCTTCCGTTTCGGCGTGCAGCCACGCCAGAGTTTCACCAAGTGGGCAAACCGTCGCTGCTTAAATTCACACCTACGAGCCAGTACGCCGTCTTGTCGAATTCTGCGCCTTTGTGCCGATCGGTGGTGTATGATCGCCCGTAAACGGAATAGCAGTTTCTTTGGGGAGCATCCGCGCTCTCGCCATAGTATGAGTCGGTCGTGCTTACAGGACAAGTCTGCGTAGCGTTTCTCATGTATGGCAAGCCCGCGCTTGGTATCTTGACGAAAACCTCGCGGTTGCTGTCGGCATCGAAAATATTTGCCGTGCTCGTGCCATCGGGGAGCGCCTGAATGTTGGAGGCGTAAGCGAATTTCAGCGTCACCACGGGACCAAGGCTCTGGGCGAAATCCTCGGCTTTCTTCTTCGCTGCCGCTGCGGCGGCCTGCTTCGTGGCCGCAGCCTCAGCCTCTTGCTTCGCCTGTGCTTCGGCCGCTTGCTTCTGCGCCTCCGCTTCTTCGGCATATCGCTTCCGCAACGCCTCCTGCCTGGCAGCCTCCGCGCTTTGCTCCGCCGCTCGGTATTCCGCCGCTTTCTCCGGATCATAGCGGAATCGCTTCTGGAGTTCGGGCGGAAGTTTCTCCAGCGCGATCATGGCAGCACCCGTACTGTGAATGATGGAAACCGCGGCTGGCGTGACCGTGCCCCACGTGACGTTGGAATAAGTGATGCCGTCAACCGTGATCGTCCTGGGCAGCGCGTTCGTGTCCTCGGCGCGAACTGCGACGACAACAGTGAAAGCGACAAGCAGAAGACAAACTCGCAGGCGATTCATCATAGTGGCTTGTTCCGGTTACGTCATCCGTATGGTAACGCCGGGCGGGATGCGCGGCAAGGCTCCAGAATTAGCTGTAATCGCCGCTTCACCGCGCTTTTCAACCGCCCTTTATACCGTACTCGCCAGCAAATGAACAAAAGGCGGAGAGGGCTTGCACAGCCCTCTCCGCCTCATTCTAACCAAGTTCTTCCGCGCGGATACAACTTGCCGCGGCTAGATTACCTCCTGCCGAAAGAGGCTCTTGTCTCGATCAAAGGCTCGAGCACGTGCCTTGGCACGTCCAGTTCGTCGCCGTCACCTTGATGGTGAAACCCTTGCACTTCGTCTTCTTCCCGTTGGACTCACAGCCTTTACCGGTGGCTGTAATGCTCGCGCTGGTCGGCACTCCACTGCTGAGGGTAATCTTGGACCACTTAGCGCCATTGACGGTAGCTGTAGCCCCAGAATACTCGCCTTCAATTATGCTGATGATGTCATTCTCAATCGTCTGTACCTCGCTGGCACTTGACTTGATTGTGGCCGTCTTGCCATTCTTCGCCACAGAGTATGTACCCGAGAACTGAATGCCGTAGCTGCCGCTGCCAACCAGATTAAAGGTTCCGTCGCTCAGAAAGTAAGCCGTCGCCGATGATGGCAACGAACCGGTGTCTTTGCCGACCTTATACGTAATTGTTGCGTCTACGGTATAAACCGCGGTGGTTGTCTGGCCGAACGCGGACACCTGTGTCATGAACCCCGCAAGACATGCTGCCAGGAAAACAACAATCCGTGAGCGTTTCGTCATAAAAGCGTCTCCTTTGTGATTAGTGCCAGATGACAGGCTCGCGCGTGTGCACAACACCGCGACTCCCCGCCGATCCGTCATCTCGTTAACTTTATCCAACAGCTTGATCGTGAATGATTTCACAAGCTCGGACCCCTGTCAAGAGTTTCCGATGGACCTAATCTCGCCGTTATCAGACACCGACAAAGGCCAGCTACCCGCCCCCTGCCCTGTTCTTCGTCACAACGACGTCAACGCTTGGTAACCCGCGGCGGACGATTCACTGACCGTTCAGTGAATCGATGGCGGATTGGGCAGCATTGCGGACGACCTCATCGCGATCCATCAGAAACGGCTGAAGTAATGGGATGGCCCGCTTATCACTCAAGTCATCCAGCGCCTCAATCGCCGCCGTATGGACCTCATCTGGCTGGTGCTGATCCAGCCCTGCAACGATCTGATCGTAGGCCGACGGATCTTCCAGGTCGCCCAGTTCGTTCAGGATGTCCGTCTTGACGTCCACGCTGTTCTCGTCCCGAAATAGATTACCCAAGGCGCTGGCAATCTGCGGTTTGGGCACCCCGGCATCCGCCAGCCTGCCCATCTCAGTGGCTATCGCCGACCGCTGGATCCGGTCCCCAGCTGTGTGGAAATCGCGGAGCATGTCCTGCAACCTGGAATCCAGGTTCTGCACCGGGATGTCACTCGCCAACGGCGCCGCTGTAACCGCCTCCGCCTGTGTCGGACTGTCTGCGGGCATTGGCTGCTCGACCACGTTGGAATTGTCACCGACCGCCGCGCCCGTCTCCTCAACCTTCGATCCCGAATCCATGGCCAGGGCCGACTCAGCGTTCTCCGTCTGACCGGTACCCTGTGCTGTCTTCGAAGGAGGAACCGCTGTCGGTGTCTTGCCGCAGCCGCTGGCAAGAAAGGCGAGTAGAACCAGACTGGCAATGAAGGACCCGAATATATGCATCGCGTCTGAAAACCTCCCAGCCGTTTCAGCCAGGGTCGACCTCATCAAACCAATCGCCATCATCGCCCCAATACTGGCCAACACCAGAATCCTTGTCAAGGAGCCACTCCCCCACACGATGAACGATGCCGATTTCTGTCCTCGTCACGATCTTTCCAACCCGGGAGCGCCTCCCGAGTCATCACGGCCACGAATACTGCTTGAAACCCCCCGTTTGCCCGGCTTCTCGGCTGCCTTTCAGAAAGTAGCAAGTGGAGTTTTCCTCGCGAACCGCATACACAGTGGAAACCGGTGGCGAAGCCGTGAGAGCTGGCTGCTGCGAACCACCCATTGTGTAGGCCAGACCACCACCACCGCCAAGCACTCGTGTGCCACCCTTCCCCCCGGAAAGTATGATCGTCCCCGGTTGGACCTGCACTTGGAGCTGTTGTTCCAGTGAATCCTGTTGCGCATTCCATTCCGCATACTTCCGACTCGCGTCCTCCAGGTATCGTCGGCCGTCCTCGTCAAAGTGTGCGCAAACAGTCGTATGATTGGTGAGCGCCAACTGCGCGACATAGCCCCCCGTGGGGAGCGGGTTGATCCCACCATCGACGTGGAACAACTGAATCACCTCCACATTATTTGCGTTGGCCAACTGGTTGGCCCGGAGCTGTTCCCTCGCCCGTTCCTCCTGAACTTGCTGCTGCTTGCGCGCGGCCGCCAACGCCTCAACCTCGTGCTGTTCACGGAGCCGTTCTTGGGCTTGGATCTCGACCATGTGCCGTTGCGCCGCCGCCAACTCTTGCGCCCGGTAGGCCGCGGCCTTCTGTGGATCGTAACCGAACCGCCGCTGAAGTTCCGGTGGTAGTTTTTCCAACGGAATTGACGCCACGCCTGTCTGGTGAAAGATGGTAACCGACGCCGAGGTGGCCGTGCGCCACGTGACGTTGGAATAAATGATGCCGTCCACGGTGATCGTCGTGGGTAACGTGTTCGTGTCCTCGGCACTAACTGCGACGACAACAGTGAAGGCGAACAGCAGGAGGCATCCTAGCAGACGATTCATCGCGGTTTCTCTTTTCGGCTACGGCATTGACACGGTAACACCAGGCGGTCTGCCCGGCAAGGGTTCACAACCCGCGCGTCTCTGGGCTCTCCGCGAATAACGCCTCCGCAAACTGCTTCGGGTCGAACGGCTGCAAATCATCCGCCTTCTCGCCCAACCCGATAAATTTGACCGGGATTTTCAGTTCGCGGGCAATGGCGACAACGATGCCGCCTTTCGCCGTGCCATCGAGTTTGGTGACGATCAACCCGGTAACGCCCAGCGCGTGGTGAAACTCGCGGGCTTGATTCAGGGCATTCGTGCCCGTCGTGGAATCGAGCACGAGCAGGACCTCATGCGGCGCAGTCGGAACCTTCTTCTGGAGCGAGCGGTGCATCTTCTTCATCTCTTCCATCAGGTTTTTCTTCGTGTGCAGCCGCCCGGCGGTGTCGATGATCAGATAGTCAACCTTCCGATTGATCGCCGCTTCCAGGGCGTCGTACGCAATCGCCGCCGAGTCCGCGCCGTACTGTCCCGCGATCACCTCGCACCCGACGCGCTGGCCCCAAATCTTCAACTGTTCGATGGCCGCCGCCCGAAACGTGTCGCACGCCGCCAACAACACCGTATTCCCCTGCTCGTTCAACAGATGCGCCAGTTTGGCCGTCGACGTCGTCTTGCCCGTGCCATTCACGCCCGCCAGCAAAATGACCGTCGGCGGTTGCGGCGCTTTCGCCAACCCCGGCGCGGCAACCCCCAGCTCGCGCGCAATCTCCGCCCGCGCGATCGCAAACACGTCGACCTCACCGGATTGTTTCGCCGCTTCCTTGGTCAACTCGACGATCTTGACCGCGGTGTCGACTCCGATGTCCGTCGAGATCAACGTCGCTTCGAGTTCTTCGAGCGACTCGGCATCCAGTTTCGGTCCGCGCGTGACGATCCGTTTGATTTCGGTCGCGAGTTTCTCCTGCGTCTTGCGCAGTCCGTCTCGAAATTTCTGGAATAGACCCATCAGGCCTTTGTGGTTACGAGCGCTTTGAGGGCCTCGACCCGTTCATACGGCAACTTGATTCTGCCGAGAATCACGCCGTCGCGGCCGGAGGAGCCGTGACAATCGCTGCCGCCGGTGGCGCATACGCCCAGCGTCTCACTCATCTTCAAATACCGCTCGGTCTGCGCGGGCGAGTGCCGCGAATGCCACACCTCAATCCCGGCCATCCCCTGGGCGACCATGTCCCGGATGCGTTCGTCGAGGGTGTTCAATCCCGGATGGGCCATCACCGCGAGGCCGCCAGCGCGAGCGACGTGACCGATGGTTTCCGCCGCTTCCATGCGATACCGCTCGACGTAGCCGGGCTTCCCCCGCTTGAGAAACCGCGTGAACGCCTCATCCACGCTCGTCACGTGCCCGTGTTTCATCAGCGCCCTGGCCACATGCGGCCGACCGACCGTGCCGGACTCCGAGCAGGCGCGCACATCTTCTATCGTCAACGCAATCCCCAGCGCATTCAGTTTCTTGACGAACTCCTCGGCCCGCTCTTCGCGTATGCGCGTGGCATGATTCAACACGGCGCGCAGGTTTGTGTCCTTCCACGCGTCGCCGAACAAATACGCCAGCATATGTAACTCCTGTACCCCACACCGGCTGGTAATTTCGACGCCGGGAATCACCTCGACGCCCAGTTCTTTGCCCGCCGCCAGCGCTTCGGGGATTCCGTTGATCGTGTCGTGGTCGGTGATGGCGATGGCGGTAAAACCGAGCCGTGCCGCGTGTTGCACCAGCTCGCGCGGCGTGAAGGAGCCGTCGGAATAGCGCGTGTGCAGGTGCAGATCCGCAAACCGCGGTGGTTGCGCGGCCGAACTCATCGTGGGGACGTGGAGGTGCGTGACGGACGAGTCAGATCGGCCTTCAGGCGGTCGAGGATCCCGTTGACGAAAGCGCCGGACTCGCGCGTGGAAAATTTCTTGGCGATATCGACCGCTTCATTGATGCTGACGATCGGCGGGATATCGTCGCGAAAGAGCATCTCGTAGATGGCGAGCCGGAGGATGTTGCGGTCGACCGCGGCCATCCGCGGCAGATCCCAGTTTTCGGTGTACCTGGCAATCTTCTCGTCGACCGCCGCGCGTTTCTCCATGACGCCCCGCACCAGTTCCTCGGCGAATTTGTGCCCCATCTCTCCCACCTGCTCTTGCGTCTCCCAGAACAACGGCAGCGCTTCGTCCAACGAACCGCCATTGATGTCAAACTGGTAAAGGAACTGCACAACCAGCTCCCGGACCGCCCGGCGTGTAACGTATGGCTTTACAGGCTTTTCCATACCCGTGCCATCTCAATGGCGGTCAACGCCGCCTCGCGACCGCGATTGTGTTTCTGGCCGACGCAACGCACCCGCGCCTGCTTCACCGTCTCGGCGGTGACGATGCCAAAAACGGTTGGTATACCCAGGAGAATCGAAATATTCGTGAGACCGTGCACCACCGCGTCCCCAATGTGCTGCGCATGCCGCGTTTCGCCCTGCAACAAGACGCCCAGCCCGATCACGCAATCACACTTGCCGCTTCGCGCCAGTTTCGCCGCGGCTGCGGTGACCTCGAAGCTCCCCGGCACTTTCAATACCTTGATGTTACGCGTGTCCGCGCCCGCCTTGGCCAGTGTATCGAGGCAATTCGCCAGCAACGCGTCGGCAAGATCGGCATTGTACCGCGCCGCGGCAATGCCAAATCGCAGCCCGCTGGCGGAGAAATGTCGCTCGGTTTTGCGGGCGCGAAGCATGACTACAACGTGTGCCCCATTTTCGATTTCTTCGTTTCGAGGTACCTGGCGTTGTGCGGCGTGGGCGTGGCGCGAATGGGAACTTGTTCGACAATCTTGAGGTTGAAGCCCTCCAGACCGACAACTTTCTTCGGATTGTTCGTGAGCAAGCGAATGCTGTGCAGACCGAGATCGACAAGGATTTGCGCGCCGAGGCCGTATTCGCGCAAATCGGGCTTGAAACCGAGCCGTTCATTGGCCTCGACCGTATCGAGGCCTTTTTCCTGCAGGGCGTAGGCGTGAATCTTGTTGGCGAACCCGATCCCGCGGCCTTCCTGCCGCATGTAAACGAGCACGCCCTCGCCTTCCTGCGCAATGCGCTTCAACGCGTCGTGCAGTTGCGGTCCGCAATCGCACCGCAGCGAGCCGAACACGTCACCCGTGAGACATTCGCTGTGGACGCGGACGAGGACGTTCTCCTTGCCCCGCACCTCTCCCATCACGAGCGCCGCGTGGTGCTGGCCGTCCACAAGCGAGCGGTAGAGATGCAGTTTGAATTCGCCGTGCGCCGTCGGCAGCGAAACTTCCTGTTCTTTCGTGACCAGTTTCTCCCGCATCCGCCGATACTGGATGAAGTCGCGGATCGTGCACATCTTCAGGCTGAATTGTTCCTTGAACTTCATCAGGTCGGGCAACCGCGCCATCGTGCCGTCTTCGTTCAGGATCTCGCAAAGCACCGCCACCGGAAACAACCCGGCCATTTTCACCAGGTCCACCGACGCTTCGGTGTGGCCGGCTCGACGGAGCACGCCGCCTTCGCGTGCCTGGAGCGGGAAGATGTGGCCCGGCGACACCAGTTGTTCGGGTGTCGCATTCGGATCGGCCAACACGCGGATGCTGCGGGCGCGGTCCTGGGCACTGATGCCTGTCGTGACGCCGTCGCGCGCATCGACGCTGACCATGAAATCCGTCTTAAAACTCTCGCGGTTCTCCGCAACCATGCGTCCGATTCCAAGTATCTTGAGGCGTGGTTCCGTGGTCGGGACGCAGATCAGGCCCCGGCCATGTTTCGTCATGAAATTGACGGCCTCCGGAGTGACCTTCTCGGCGGCCATGATGAGATCGCCTTCGTTTTCTCGGTCTTCGTCGTCGGTGACGACGATAATTCGCCCCTGACGAATGTCCTCAAGGCATTCCTCAATCGAATTGAAGTGGACCGATGGCATCTGGGACTTATCACTCATGGCAACTGGGTGAATGATACCAGTAACCGACAGGGAAGGCAAACACGGTTCAGTCGCGGGCGGGTTCGAAACGGACACCTTTGACGTGCAGCAGCACGATCCAGAAACGATACAGGTCAAGGTGGTCGCCCAAACTGGCGTAATTCTTGTCGATCAGATCGCGGACAATCGTGTCCATCTCCGAATACTGCATGGCCGTCTTGATGGCAATGTCCTGGAGATCAACCCGTGCTTTGAGCCCCCGCTTGCCGTTCAACGCCGCCAGTAGAAATTTCACGGTCCGCTGGTTGAGCCCCATTTTTTCGACGTTCTCGTATAAATCCTCGGGAAACCGCAGCAACTCGAAGAAACGCTCGGGCACGGACGCGGGAAAACTCACCTTTCCCACGAACGTCTTCTCCACAACGACCGCCTCGACAGGGATCTTCTCACTCATGTGGGGCACGGTAGTAAGTTCAACCCGGAGACTCAACTAAAAAACCGGCTGGATGGGGGGCAGCAAACTGGCTGGCGCAACTCACAAAAGCCCGGAGCCACGAAATCGCTTGAATGTCACACTCGCCTGCGTCTGAGGAAGGCGACAAGGGATACGGCACCGAGTGCGGCCAGCAGAAACGATGACGGCTCGGGGATGAAGGCGAAGGTCATGTTGTCCATGACGAAATTGTTCCCGTTGTTGTCGCCGAAGGCTTCCTCGCCGCCGAAGGAATTGAAATAGAGACGGTCGATGTCCATGTAATCGAAAGTGAATAGGGTCGCGTTCGTCGCGCTGGCTACGACTGTCGTGTCGTACAGCAGTGTTCCACCTCGAAATCCCTGGACTTCGATATTCAGGTTGCTCTTCCAGGCACCGGTCAAATAGGTGCTCAGCAAGTCGAAGTTGGTGCCTCGCGCGTCTACCTCGGCAGGATTGCCAGCCCAATTGAAGCACACATTGGAAGGCGACACCATTCCGTAATTATAGCCTTCAGCGTAGCCGAGAGCGTTGGACAGGAGAACCGAATTGCCTACGCCAAAGTTGCTCCAACTAAGGCCTTGGTAGCCGTTCGTGAGCATGATTTCAGCACTTGCAATGTCATCAAACGTGATGACGGTCTGCGAACGGGCCGGAGTTGACAGCAAAATCACGAGAGCGAACACTGCATAGAAACGCATGAGCGTTGTCGTCTTCATGTCAGAACTCCTTCATATAGATTGTAGCATGAAAGCATCAAAGGTCGAGATGTTTCAGGCCGTGTTCATTACTGAATCTTGCCCACGAGCGAATAGCACTTGAGTGCGGGGCAAATGGAATTGGTTGGATTGACATACCAACTGGATGAAGCAGAGCAGTCCACAGAATTGCTCCCGACGGTGTCCGTGCCATCCGGGGTGGCAAACAATTGCCGACCGCTATCATACGCACAGGAGCCGCTCGAACTGAAAGTGTACACGTTGCCAATGGTTACCGTGCCGACGGCGACACCGGCATTGTTCATCGCCCAAACGGTCACGTTGGAGTAACCATTGACCGTCGCGTTGTACGCCCCGGTCGGATAGCCAAACTCATCGGTGTTGAAGTACAGGTACAGGGTACCACTGCATTGCGCCTCGAAGGCACCCATTGACCCCAATTGCACCTCACGCTGGCAACGGGTGCGGAACTGTGCCGGTCCTGCCGGCGCGTACTGGCTGATCTGGCTTGTCGCGCCACCGCTGCTGTCGTTACCAACTTGACCGTAGGTATTGTCGCCCCAGCCCCAGTAGTGGTTCGTCGTCTGGCCGGTTCCATCCGCTGGGTCGAGCGTCATCGCCAGGGCGTGCACACCGCCTACATACTGGAGTAAGGGGTCAGTCATTGACTATTGACAATTTCGCCAGCTCATTCAGTTTGTTGGCAACGACTTTGTCGGTTGCCGCACGGGCGTGGAGTCGTTTGATGGCTTGCGTGACGCCACAGCCGTCGGCATACCCAAATTC
>Ga0326727_10000984_pt1 | contig 110947 bp, 104 predicted proteins | sample MB2enrmetagenome_FD_207643 | JGI IMG/M metagenome (GOLD analysis project Ga0326727, IMG submission 207643) | Lab enriched peat soil microbial communities from McLean, Ithaca, NY, United States - MB29MY | ecosystem: Environmental > Terrestrial > Soil > Wetlands > Peat | place: USA: New York...
CGCATGCAGGCGCTGACCCTGAAAACCATCTTGCGCAAGGTGCCCGGCGTCAGGAAACGCAAATGACTGCTCTCACGTATGTTATGTGCTAACTACGCGCCATTCGAGGCTACCCTCAGGCTACCCTTAGGCTACCCTCAGGCTACCCTCAGGAGGCCAGAGGGGAGGGATCGGCGGGCGGGCTTTGAATTTTGAATTGTAAGTTGTGAGGTTTGAGTCTTGAGTTGTGGATATGGAACAGGCGCCGAAAAAACAGGGAAACGCCCTCACCCCGGCCCTCTCCCCATCGGATGGGGCGAGGGAGGGGGCGGCGGCTGGCGGCAAGGCATCGTTCTGGCGGCGAAGGCCGGTGATCGTCCTTGGGACGCTGGCTCTCTTTGGGTTGCTGTTCTATGGCCTGCGCTATTTGGGCGAAAGCTTGACGCATGAATGGACGGACGATGCGTTCCTCGATGCCCATTTCATCTCCATCGCGCCCAAAGTGTCCGGCCAAGTCAAGCGGATCCACGCCAAAGACAATCAGTCGGTGAAGGCCGGGGATCTGCTGGTTGAGATTGACCCGCGTGACTTGGCGGTGCAGTTGGACCAAAAACGCGCCGCAGTGGAATCGGCCCGGGCGAACGTTGTGCTCCTCAGGGCCTTGGTCGAGTTGAGCCGCACCCAGGTCGCCAGCGCCGAGGCCACCGCAAAGCAAAGCGCCGCTGAGGCTGACGCGGCCCAGGCAACCGCCGACAAGGCCAAGGCCGATCTCAAGCGGGCGGAGGAGTTGATTCAAAACCACACCATATCTCCCCAGGAATTCGATTCAGCGAAGGCGGCGGCGACCGCGACCGAAGCGAGCCTCAAGGCGGCCCAGGAAAAGGCGGAAAGCAACCGGGCAAAAGTGGTCGAGGCGCGGGCACAGGTGGAGGCGGCGCAAAAGGCATTCGAGCGCGGCGAAGCGCAGGCGCGCCAGGCGGAGCCGGATGTGCAGGCGGCGGAGCTGAACCTGTCCTACGCGCGCGTCACGGCGCCGGCGGACGGTTACGTGACCAAGAAGGCGGCGGAGAGCGGCGATTACATCGAGGTCGGGCAGAAGCTCATGGCCCTCGTGCCGAGCGACCTATATATCACCGCCAATTTCAAGGAGACGCAAGTGGAGCATATTCGCCCGGGCCAGCCGGTGAGAATCACGGTTGATTCCGCTGAAGGCCGCGCGTTCACGGGTCACGTGGACAGCATCATGGCCGGCAGCGGGGCGCGGTTCAGCCTGTTGCCGCCCGAGAATGCCGTGGGCAACTACGTGAAGGTGGTGCAACGCATCCCGGTCAAAATTCTCTTCGATGAGCCAGTCGAGGCGGCGCATGTGCTGGGGCCCGGAATGTCGGTGGTGCCGTCCGTGCATGTGGCGGCGTACGAGATTCCAGAAGCGGTCGTCATCATCGTCGCGGCGGTGGGGGCGCTGGTGGTTGGCGTGCTGTGGTGGAGGGCGGCGGCACGCAAACGTACGTGATGGTAAGGACGCGTTTCACCGCGTCCCACTCTGTCCTTGGTAGGGACGCATTCCACTGCGTCCCACTCCTTATGCGGGCAATTAGAGGGACGCTGTGGAAAGCGTCCCTACCGAATAATGGGACGCGGTGGAACGCGTCCTTACCATGGGAACGTGCTTTACCAACAGAAACGCGCACGGCAGATTCCTCGCCATGACAGCAGGCTACGGGGCATATCCTGAAGTGGGCCGCAAGACACCAGCGGCTGGGGCGCACGTCTTCGTTGGCCACACGAACATCTTCTTCGTAACGGTTAATGCCAAAGATCGGGTGCCCTGGATGAACCAGGCTGTGGTGCAGACCGCGCTGGTCGAAATCTGGCGCGACGAGGCCAAAGCGTGGCGGGTGGGCTATTACCTGCTTATGCCTGACCACTTGCATTTCTTCTGCGCGCCCTGTGATCTCCGTTTCGGCATTGACGAGTGGATCACGTTCTGGAAGCGGCAGTTCAGCCGGCGACGTTCCGACCCGGTCTGGGAGTGGCAGCGCCGGGCTTTTCACCATCGGATGCACGACCGGATTGAGTATGAGGAGAAGCTGGCCTATGTTCGGGAAAACCCCTTGCGAAAGAATCTGGTGAAGAATGCTGACGACTGGCCGTTCCAGGGGCGAGTACATGACGTCCAGTGGATTGGCGACTGAGAAAGGATGGAACGTCGCACCACCATCTTTGGTAAGGACGCTCTCCACAGCGTCCCTAAATCTCCTCGGCTGAAAGAGTGGGACGCGGTGGAACGCGTCCTTACCATGAAATGGCGGAGGGCTTGACAGGCAAACCCGCTCCAGCTTTGCGCTTTGGCGTCTTTGCGTTGAAGCCTGCGGTGTAAGAACAAACATGGCTGGTGACCCGACAACCACAACCGGGGCGCACCCCGCACCGTGGAAGCCAAGCCATAACCCGTGGCTCATCGCCACGGCGGTCATGGCCGCCACGTTCATGGAGATCCTGGACACCTCCGTGGCCAACGTCGCGCTGCCGCATATTGCCGGCAACCTCTCGGCCACGACCGAGGAGTCCACGTGGGTCTTGACCAGCTACCTGGTGTCGAACGCCATTGTGCTGCCGATGACGGGCTGGCTGGGGATACGGTTTGGCCGGAAGCGGCTGCTGACGGTCTGCATCGGCCTGTTCACGCTGGCCTCGGTGCTTTGCGGCATGGCGCCGGACCTCGGGTTCCTCATCGTCGCGCGCATCTTCCAGGGCATCGGCGGCGGGGCGCTGGTGCCGATTTCGCAAGCGGTACTGCTGGAGAGTTTCCCGCCTGAGAGGCGAGGCGTCGCCATGGCCACCTTCGGCATGGGGGTCGTGGTCGCGCCGATTCTGGGCCCCACCTTGGGCGGCTGGATCACGGACAACTATTCCTGGCGTTGGATCTTCTATATCAACCTGCCGGTAGGCATTATCGCAATGCTGATGGCCCAGGCGTTTGTGGAGGACCCGCCCTACATCAAGCACGCCAAAGCCGGGGCCGTGGATGTCACCGGGTTCGCTTTGCTGGCCGTATGGGTAGGCGCCTTGCAGGTCATCCTCGACAAAGGGCAGCAGGAAGACTGGTTTGCGTCTCAGTGGATGCGGTGGTTTGCCTTGATCTCGGTGGCTTGCTTCCTGGGGTTTGTCGTCCGCGAAGTGCGCACGGGGCATCCGATTGTCAACTTGCAGGTGCTCAAGAACCGGAACTTCGCTGCCGGGGTGCTGCTGATGACCGTGCTGGGGGCTGTGCTGTACGGCACCACAGCGGCGCTGCCGATCTTCTTGCAGATCTTGATGGGCTACTCGGCCTTGCAGAGTGGTCTGACGCTGAGTCCCCGCGGCTTGGGGGCGTTTGTCACGACCTTCCTCGTGGGCCGCCTGGTGGGGCGGGTGCGAAACCGGGTGCTTATCGCCATCGGGTTCACCCTGCTGGCGGCCTCGTCGTTCTGGCTGGGCAACATCAACCTCCAGATTTCCATGCGCAACGTGATCTTGCCCAGCGTCCTCAATGGCATCGCCATCAGCTTCATTTTCACCCCGCTGACGACGGCAGCCATGGGCTATCTGCGCCAGGATCAGGTGGCCAATGCGGCCGGCATCTACAACCTCATGCGCAATCTGGGCGGCAGCTTCGGCATCGCGCTGGTCAGCACCATCATCGTCCGCCGCGCGCAAGTGCACCAGGCGCTGATGGTAGGGCACCTGACGCCGTTTGACCCGGTGTATGTGGAGCGGTTGGCGGCGGCCACCAAAGCCCTAATGCCGCAGAGCGGTCCGGTGCTGGCCGAGATGCAGGCGCACGGCCTGATCTACAACACGCTGTTGGGCCAGTCCTCCCTGTGGGCGTTCGTCGAGAACTTCCGTTTGTTCGGCTTCCTGTGCCTGCTGTGCCTGCCGCTAGTATTGCTGTTCAAGCGGGTGAAGCGCAGCCCGGGCGGGGCGGCGCCAGGCCACTAAGGCGGACCCACGGCGGGATGCTCCTTTGGGGCCTGGAACGGTCCCGCGGCGCACCTTCCCTGGGAACTGCCCGCTTAATGCTGCGCCGGTGATGAGGCGGTCAGGGACCGCGCCGCGCGCCGCAGCCACTTTTTGATGCCCGACAAGGGTTTGGAGGGCTCGGGCTCCAATTCGAGCAGACTGCTGCACTTGGGACACAGGCAGCGTTTGGCGTGGCCTACCAGCCCAAGGCGCTTGATCTCGGTGTGTTGAATAAACGCCCGGCAGCGCGCGCAAAAGAAACGGCCCTGGCTCGCCCCTGCCGCCGCATCGGCCCTCGCAGTCGAGCCCTGCGGCTCCTGGCGGTGAACCTCCGGAATGGCCACAGTTCGGGCCGAATGCGCCAGGCTAAACTGGAGTTCACCGATCTTTATCTGGTCCCCCACGCCGAACTCAGGTCCCGGCAGACTAGCCAGGTCGCTCTCCACGGCGAAGACCTCCGCCGGCGGGAGACAAAGGACCTTCTCGCCCCGGAACACAAGCAGGCAGTGGTACTGTTCAACCGAAGGGTGCCGCAGAACCAGGTCATTATCCTCACTGCGTCCGACCCGAATCACCGGCGCCTCATATTCCAGATGGATGGAGCCGAAGACGGCGGTATCGTAGATCAGCTTAAGCACGGTGCGCTTCTGGAGAATGGACCTCCTCCAGCAGATCTCGGGCTTCGGCGATGCCGGCCAGCGCGCATTTCTTGAGGAGGGAGGCTGCCCGGGCTGGGTCGTGGTAACCGGAGTCCGGGTCCAGGAACAACAGCGCGAGGTTGAACATCGCGGTGCTGTTCTCCGCGTCCACTGCGCGCCGGAACAACTCGAAGGCCTGGGCGAGGTTCTTCTCCACGCCAAGCCCGTGGTAATACAGGTAGCCCAGGTTGCACTGGGCGCTGGAATAACCGAGCGCTACGGACTGGGTGTAGTAGTGGACGGCCTTCGCCAGGTCCAGCGGCACACCGTAGCCGTGTTGGTACAGCCAGGCGAGATTGTTGAGGGCGGCCGCATTGCCAAGGCGCTCCGCCTGCCCGAAAAACTGCCGCGCCAGCTCGTAATTGCGGTTGACCTTGAAGCCCTTGTATTCGATGCAGCCCAGCAGATTGTAGGCATCGCCCGAACCCATCCGGGCCGCCTTATGCAGCGATTCGCGGCCCAGGGCGAAGTCATTGTAAAACGTCGCGGTGAATATATGCAGCCGGCCGAGATTGTAGGCCGCCTCGACACAGCCACGACCAGCGGCAGTGCGATAGAAGCGCAGCGCTTCCACCTCGTCGAGTTCCGTTCCCAGCCCCAGCTCCTTCATATAGCCGCAGTTGGACATGGCAATGGCATGGCCCCGCTCGGCAGCTTCGTGGAACCTCTCGAAGGCCAACTCCAGGTTGCGCACGCAGCCGAATCCGTTCTGGTAACAGACGCCGAGGTTGTTCAGGGCATCGAGGTTGCCGAGTTCGGCGGCCTTGGCGTAGCAGTTGAAGGCCACCTCGGCATTCACGTCGGCCCCGTAACCCTGGGCGTACATCACTCCGAGATTATAGAGCGCCAAGGGTTGCTGCTTGTCCGCTGCCCGCCGCAGCAGCGCACGAGCGACGCTGTAATTCTTCGGGACACCGTCGCCGCAAGCATACATTGCTCCCAGCTTCGTTTGTGATTCCGCGTCGCCGCCCCGGGCCGACTGGCGCAGCAGCGACAGCACCATGGCATTGTACTCGGGTGAGGCCGAGTAATGGGTCGGCGCGACCTGGCCGGACACCGTCGTGACCACCACATCTGTCGAGGGTTCGTGCTGGATGACTTCGTTCACGTGGTCGGGATTCGCTCCTTTCAAGGCTCGGCTGGCAACGGAGAATTGGTTGTTGGCGCACGCATATCGCACCGACACTGCCCAATCTTATCCAAAGGCGGCCCCTCGCCAAGCTCAAAATGGAGCAACACGGCCGACCGGGCGCATTCGCGGGTCCTTGGTAAAGCCGGTAGGGACGCATTCCACTGCGTCCCCATCTGCCTGCCTGCAAATTGATCAGGGACGCAGTGGAATGCGTCCCTACCAACCACTCGCGGATGCGCCCCGGCCAACGAGGTCGAATCTTGCGGCCCGGCCTGTTTCAGCTAGGCTTACGACGAGATTGAATCGGCCAACACATTCACATGCGCACACTGATTAAACATATCCTTACATCAACCGAACCGAAGGACGCCGTGACCGTCAAAGGCTGGGTCCGCACCCGGCGCGACTCGAAGGGGTTCTCTTTCCTCGAACTGAACGACGGCTCCTGCCTCGCCAACGTCCAAGTGGTCGTGGATGCCGGCACGCCCGGCTCGGAACACATCACGCAGCTTACAACGGGCGCGTCGGCGGTGGTCGAGGGGAAGCTGGTGGCCTCCCCGGCGCCGGGCCAGAAATGGGAACTGCGGGCCACGCGCCTCGAGTTGATCGGCCCGGCGGACGCAACGTATCCGTTGCAGAAGAAGGGCCACACGCAGGAGTTCTTGCGCACCATTGCGCACCTGCGCCCGCGCTCGAACCTGTACGGGGCCGTGTTCCGCCTGCGCAGCCGGCTGGCATTCGCGGTGCACCAGTTCTTCCAGGAGCGCGACTTCGTGTATGTGCACACGCCGATCATCACCGCGAGCGACTGCGAGGGCGCGGGCGAGATGTTCCGCGTCACCGCCCTCAAGGGCAACATTGATGAGAATCCGCAGGCGGACTTCTTCGGCAAGCGAACATACCTGACGGTCAGCGGCCAGCTTGAGGGGGAGACGTTCGCCTGCGCGCTGTCCAACATCTACACCTTCGGCCCGACGTTCCGCGCGGAGAACTCGAACACGGCACGCCACGCTGCCGAGTTCTGGATGATCGAGCCCGAGATGGCGTTCTGCGATTTGCAGGGGGACATGGACTTGGGCGAGGAGTTCATCAAAGCCATGGCGCGGTGTGCGCTGGAGCACTGCGCCGAGGACCTCGCGCTGTTTGCCAAGTTTGTGGATAAGGGCGTGCACGAGCGGCTCAAGTTCGTCGTCGAACGGCCCTTTGTGCGCGTGCCTTATACCGAAGCCGTCGAGATCCTGAAGAAGTCCGGCAAGCAATTCGAGTTCCCGGTGGAGTATGGGCTGAACCTGCAGTCCGAGCACGAGCGGTTCCTCACCGAGGAACACTTCAAATCCCCGGCCACCGTGTTCAACTACCCGCGCGAGATCAAACCGTTCTATATGCGCCTGAATGACGACGGCAAGACCGTCACGGCGATGGACGTGCTGGTGCCGGGGATCGGCGAGGTCATAGGCGGCGCACAACGCGAGGAGCGCCCGGACCAACTGCTCGAGAACATGAAATCCCACAAGCTCAAGCCCGAGGATTACTGGTGGTATGCCGACTTGCGGCGCTACGGCACCGTGCCGCACGCCGGGTTCGGCCTAGGCTTCGAGCGGCTGCTGATGTTTCTGACGGGCGTGCCGAATATCCGCGATGTGATCCCCTTCGCCCGCACGTCGGGCAACGCGGAATTTTAGCCGGGATCACTGATCCCCGCGAGGCCGGAGTGCCGGCATGTTGCCGGCTTACACCATCCGAGCGTGGTAAGCCGGCAACATGCCGGCGCTCCGACACCGCTATTCCAAAATCTTGGGGACGATGAAGAGGCCATTGGCTTGGGCGGGCGCATTGCGCAGCGCCTCTTCGTTGCTGATAGAGGGATGCACCTCATCCGGGCGGGTGACGTTGACCAACGGAAACGCGTGGGCGGTCGGCTCGACGCCGGTGACATCCACTTCCTTCAATTTCTCGATGTAGGCCAGGATGTTGCCCAACTGCGCGCCGATCTTCTGCTCCTCATCGGGCGAGAGCGACAGCCGCGCCAGGTGCGTCACGTATTTGACATCAATATCAACCTTGGCCATGAGGGGGTTTGCTCACTCCTCATCGAACTTGCGGTTGATGAGGGTCTCCAATTCGGCCAGAGCCTGGGAAGCGTCGTGGCCGCTCGCGTGCACAGTGAGTTTGCTGCCGGGGCCGGCGGCCAGCATCATCAGACCCATGATGCTCTTGCCGTTGACCTTCTCCCCGTCCTTCTCGACGAAGATGTCACAGCTAAATCGGTTGGCAGTTTTGACAAACATGGCCGCGGGCCGGGCATGGATGCCCAGCTTATTGGCGACTTTAAAGTCTCTTGTCATTGCAGAACTGCTGTCATTAGCTGCCTTCGCGCTCATTCCATCTTCCGACTATAGGTAACCGAACGGACCCGGCTGCGCTACTCAATTTTAAAGGCGCCTGTTCAGGTAGGGACTCGTTCCACCGCGTCCCACTGCTTGGCAGCCAGTTCGGGGACGCGGTGGAACGCGTCCCTACCAATGATTGCTGCTAAAGCTTGGCCGCAGCCGCCATCCGGGAAATGAGACGGTCGTTGAGCTCCTTGGCGGGGTTATAGCCCGCCGATTTGAGCTTGGCCTGGAAGGCGGCGACCTCGATCAGCCGCGCCAGATCGCGGCCCGGTCGGACCGGGAGGGTGATATGCGGGATGTCAATGCCGAGTATCTTGACATATTCCTGTTCCAGGCCGAGCCGGTCCACGTCCGCCACTTCGTTCCAGGACTTGAGAGTGATGACCAGGTCCACGCGCTTTTCGTGGCGGATGCTCTTGACGCCGAACATGGCGGCGACGTTGATGATGCCAATGCCTCGGACCTCCATGTGATCGCGGGTGACCTCGGCGCTGGTGCCCACCACTTCCCGGCCGTCCACTAGCGTGACCTTGGTGATGTCGTCCGCGACAAGGCTGTACCCACGCTCGATCAGCGCCAGGACGCTCTCGCTCTTTCCGATGCCACTTTCGCCGCGGATGATGACGCCCACCCCGAGGATGTCCACCATGCTACCCATTTCCGTCCCGCGCGGGGCGAACATCATCTCCAGCGCCAGGGTGGCCAGGTTGATGAACTTCATGGTGACCATGGGGCAGCGAAAGATCGGCACTCGCGCCTGCTCAGCGGCCTTCAAACACAACTTGTCGGGGTGCAGGTTGCGGGAGAAGACGACGCACGGGACCTTGTAGGAGAAGAAAACCTCATAGCGTTTGGCCTGCTCCTCGGGAGAGAGGGATTTCAGGAAAAAGGCCTCCGCATTGCCGATGACCTGCACGCGCTTGTTCGCGAAGTAGCGCGTGAACCCGGACAGCACCAGCCCCGGGCGGTTGACGGTCGGCTCGCGGATGACGCGCTTGAGCCCGCTGGCCCCGGCGATCAGGTTGAGTTCCAGGGCACCGGCGTGCTCAGTGTAAAAGCGCTCTACGGTTATGGCGTCGGTCTGCATAGCAGGAAGTGGGATGACGGAGTCATGGAGTGGTGGAGTGATGGAGTAATGATGCAAGGGGCAGGAATGCTGAGGGCCACCGCTCGCAAGCGCGCCCGTCGGGCATTACTCCAGCACTCCATTGCTCCATCACTCCATTTCCCCGCGCTCCGCCTCATAGGTTGAATTCCGGGCCCAGGTAGATCTCGCGCGCTTTGGGGTCGTTGACTAACTGATCTGCCACGCCCTCATAAACGACTTCGCCCTTGTGGATCAGGTAGGCCCGGTCAACCAGCTTCAGTGTCTCACGCACGTTGTGATCGGTAATGAGTATCCCCAAGCCCCGCTCCTTGAGGCGGCGGACGATCTTCTGGACCTCATAGACGGCAATGGGATCAATGCCACTGAAGGGCTCGTCCAGCAGCAGCAGCTTGGGGCTGGTCACCAGGGCGCGGGTGATCTCCAGGCGACGCTTTTCTCCGCCGCTCAGTGTGTAGGCCTTGCTCTTGGCCAACCGCGCCATGTCCAACTCGTCCAGCAAGTACTTCAGCCGGACCGCCCGCTCCGTCCGGTTGAGCCGGCAGGTTTCCAGGATGGCGAGGATGTTCTGCTCGACAGTGAGTTTGCGAAAGATCGAGGGTTCCTGGGTCAGGTAGCCCATGCCGAGGCGGGCGCGCTTATGCATCGGCAGGCGCGTGATGTCGCGCGCCTGGAACCTGACCACCCCTTCATCCGGCCTGATGACCCCAACGACCATGTTGAAGGTAGTGGTCTTGCCTGCGCCGTTCGGACCGAGCAGGCCAATAATCTCCCCGGCCTCAACGGTGATGGAAACGCCATTGACCACGCGGCGCTGGCGATATTCCTTGACCAGCTTTTCTGTGGCCAACAGCCTGGCGTCCGTCGCAGCAGCGGCGGGTGGTTCTGACTGGGTCGCGTTCAAGACGGGCATTGGGTCACTTTGTCAACCGGGTCTTCGGCGCCCCAAACGTCGTCGGCGCGCCGGGGGGCGTTGCCGCCCAAAGCTTGGACTTGCCCGGGGCCGCGAACGTGTGGTTGGCCAAGTCCAGGATAATGACCTTGTTTCGGGCCACAATGTTAGTCGCTTCCACCACCGCCGGATTGCCCGTCAAATCCATAATGTCATTAGTCAGCGTGGCGGTTATACGGTGAGTATAGACAGCTTTGTCGCCCGTGCCATGGAAATTCCGCCCCTGGTCATCGGTGACGTCGAACACTACCCCCGGTTCGGCGATCATAAGGCGCCCGTCTTTCCCAAGCTCCGGGGGCGAGAGCATGGTGATCTCCGGGCAAGCCCATTTCATTCGGGGATGCTCGATGCGCACGCCGCCCCGGAAGAGGGCGGATTCCGGAGTGAGAAAATACGCCTGGGAATAGACCTCCGCGAGCTCATTGGTTGTTGCCTTCGGTTCGCCTTCCCCGGGTTTGCCCAGCGTGCTAAACGCGGACTGGCCCAGCTCGGCAGAGGGCAATTTCATGAATGCGTTGCCGCTCACCAGCATTTCCTCGTGCGCCAGATTGACCCGCACCAAGTCACCCTTCCCTTCGCGGAGGCCGGCCTTCCAAGTTGGGTTCCCGGTCAGGTCCAACACCCCGTTAGTGCCCGTGTAATCAGCCCTTTCCGCGGTGAATTGCTTGTCCTCCTGTCTGATCACAACCTGATTCTCGGCCACCATCTTCTGCAGTTCATTTGTGTCGGCAAGCGTGAGCGTCATCAGGCTGCAGGTCATTTCCCCTTTAAGTTGTTCGCCGAGGCGGTCGCTGACCCGCACGTCCTGGCGGAAGACCGCCAGGTTGGTCCGCAGTTCGTAATTGTCGCACAAGATCTCCACGAACTGGTTGGTTAGCGTGGGCGGGGGTGCCGTCGCGGTATCGGGCCGTGAGAACAAGCCGGAGGAACCCATGCTCTGGGAGGGCACTTTAAGCCTGGCGTGGCCGCTGGCCTGCAAGACCTTGTTCGTGCGATCGAAAACCAACTCGTCCCCGCTCCCCTCCCGCAGCCCGGTCCGCCAGGTGGGCTGACCGCTCATCTGAATCAGGCCCGTGTCTGCCGAGTAGAATCCCCGCTCGCCAGTCGCATGCACCGTCTCGTGCTCAGGGGTGACATAATCAACGATAACATTTGTCTCGGCCGTGAGGGTTTTTAACTGGCGGTCAGCCGCCGACAATAGGATTGTCAGCCGGCCCGCAGTCGCGTTGAGATTCGTCCCGGCCACCCGGACGTTTCCCAGGTAAATGCCCTGGCCGGTATTCTCTGCGTAATCGAACTGGTCCGAGAAGATGTCCATGCCTCGTGCTGTCTCCTCCGGCGCGTTAATGCGGTTGGTAGCGGTTTGCGGGCCGAGCAGCTCGGCCTTGATAATCGTATGGACGCGATTGGAGATCTGCAGCGTGGAATTGGTCTGCCGGTAGAGGAAGCCTTCACCCTCGATTGAGAATTTCCCATCCGCGGTCTGAGCATGAATTGGCCCGGCGGAGTTGATCGTCCGCTGGCCCTGGTCGTAAGTGCATTGCGGAGCCTCCACGTTCATCTCGCCCTCACCGGTCAAACGGAAGGTTCGATACTTGGCATTCGTAATCAGGTACCGCCCGCCCGGCTGGGGCAGGGCCTGGGAGCACTCCAGCTCGGACTTTAGTTGGGTGTGTTCGGGCGGGTAATAATCGGTGAACTTCAATCCTTGCCCAGCCGTAACAGGCTGCGCCTGGCCGGGCGACGCGAACATCAGGATGCCAAGCGCCAGCAATGCCGCAATTATGGTCCCTCGCCACTGCACGAGCAGGACTCGGAAAGAATCCTGAGTTCTCCGGTTCATTGGGTCAAGCCGTATGCTCCGCCACGACGCGCTCCCACTTGCTCTGAGCCTTCAAGATCAATTCCACAACCTCGCGCACCGCCCCGCGCCCGCCGCCGGCCCGCGTGACGTAGTCTGCCGCCGCCCGCGCTTCCGCCGCGCCGTTGGCGACCGCCACCGCCACGCCCGCGCGTCTCAACACACCCAGGTCAACGATGTCGTCGCCCACGTAGCAGACCTCATCCCAACGGAAGCCGGTTAGCGCGAGGAGCCTTTCCACAGCGCAAACCTTACTTCCCTTCTGCTGCCGAAGGAAATCTATTTTCAGTTCTCTGGCCCGGCGGGCGGTTGCAAGTGAGGGCCGGTTGGAAATCCAGCCGACCTTGAGGCCCTGGCGTCGCAACGCCACCAGTCCGAACCCGTCCCGGATGTTGAACTGTTTCATTTCCCTGTCCCCGCCAACGAACACGGTCGCATCGGTCAGGACCCCGTCCACGTCGCACAGGAGCAACCGGATGCGCCTGAGCGCTGCGGCGAGAGTCGCCGATCGGGAGTGGCGGGGAGAGGAGCGACGAACCCGTCCCCCGCGCTCGGTTCCCATCGTTCGACTCTCGACCTCCGCGCGGGGCATTTATTGAACAGCCGAATAGACCTTCAGAAGGCTCTTCAGCAAAGCGGGCATAGCGGCGAGCGGAATCATATTCGGTCCGTCGCTCAAGGCATGGTCCGGATCGGGGTGGGTTTCAAGGAAAATGCCGCTGGCACCCGCCGCCAGGGCCGAGCGGGCGAGCACCGGCGCGAACTCGCGCTGGCCGCCCGAACGGTCGCCGCCGCCGCCGGGAAGCTGGACCGAGTGGGTCGCGTCGAAGATGACCGGAAAGCCAAACCGGCGCATGATCGGGATGGAGCGCATGTCCGCGACCAGGTTGTGGTAGCCAAACGTTGTGCCGCGCTCGGTCACCAGAAGCTTCTTCCCGCCGGTACTCCTTGCCTTGCCGACGACCTGTCCCATTTCCTCCGGTGAGAGAAACTGCCCTTTCTTCAAATTCACAATCCTGCCGGTCTGGACCGCCGCCGCAATCAAGTCGGTTTGGCGGCAGAGGAAGGCCGGGATTTGCAGAATGTCCGCCACCCGCGCCGCGGCTGCTGCTTGGGCCGCGGTGTGGACATCGGTAAGCACCGGGACGCCCACCCGGGCCCGAACGTCTGTCAGCACAGCCAGCCCTTCTTCCAGCCCGGGGCCGCGGAACGATCTGGCAGAGGTGCGGTTCGCTTTGTCGTAGCTGGCCTTGAAAACGTAGAACACACCCAGCCGGTCGCACGCTTTTTTGAGGACTGACGCCACTCGCAGACAGAGGTCTTTGCTCTCGATCACACACGGCCCGGCAATGAGAATCAGCCGGCCCGGCGCGTTCAAGGACTTCCAAATGGCAGCTTCATTCAACACACCAGGGGTTTACCAGCCGAGGAATCTAATGTAAATGGCACGGAAACTCAGATCACCATGCCGTGCGGGATGACGCCGTTCTTGGGGACGACCACAATGCCGTCGCGGATGTAGTAGTTCGGGTGGTCCACCTTTTCGGGCTTGCCCGCCGGAGAGATGACCACGTTGTTGCCGATCCGCGCGTTCTTGTCCACGATGGTGTTTTCGATGCGGCAGTTGGTGCCGATGCCGATGGGGGGGGTGCCGGCTTGTTGGTGCTCCAGGATGGACTCGAGCGATTCGTAGTAGTCGCAGCCGAGCAAGATCACGCGGTTCAACACCGTGCCGGCGCCCACGGGGCAGCGCAGCCCGATGATGCTGTGCGTGATGACGGCGCGGTTGAGAATACAGCCGTCGGAAATCACCGCATGATCCAGTTGGGCGCCATTGATCTTCGAGCCCGGCAAAAAGCGCGGATGGCTGAAAACCGGCGCGGTCATGTCGAAGAAGTTGAACCGCGGCAATTCGTTGGTGACGTCGAGGTTGGCCTCGAAGAAAGCGCGAATGGTGCCGATGTCCTCCCAGTAACCCTGGAAAACAAAAGAGAACACCCGCAGGTTTTGAATCGCGTTCGGGATGATATGCTTGCCAAAGTCGGTCAGGGTATTGTCCAGCAGGCGGCGGATGATTTCACGGTTGAAGACGTAGATGCCCATATTGGCCAGCACCAACTCCCCCTGGCCCTTGATTCCAAGTGCGCCATACCACTCCGGCGACAGTTTCAACGAATCGAGCAGCGCCGGATCCTTGGGTTTCTCCACAAAGCGCGTGATGCGGCGTTCGGCATCAATCTGCATGATGCCCAGCGACTGCGCCTCGGTCCGCCCGACGGGAATCGTGGCCACGGTGATGTCGGCGTTCGTCTCTGCGTGCTGGTTGATGATATGACGAAAGTCCATCCGGTAGAGCGCATCCCCGCTGAGGATGAGCAGGTAATCCCATTCATAATTCAGGAAGTGAAGCAGGTTCTTGCGAACGGCATCGGCGGTGCCCTGATACCAGGACGTGTCGGTGTAGGTCGGCGCCGCGGCGAGGATTTCGACGAAGCCGCCCGAGAAGTGGTCGAACTTGTAGGACTGGGAGATGTGCCGGTGCAGGGAGGCGGAGTTGAACTGGGTCAGCAGGTAAATGCGCCGCAGACCGGAATTGATGCAGTTGGAGATGGGAATATCAACGAGGCGATACTTGCCGGCCAGCGGCACCGCGGGTTTGGCGCGCTCCTTGGTCAACGGGAAAAGGCGCGTGCCCTGCCCGCCCCCCATGATCACCGAAAGCACATTGCTGGTATTGGCGGTCTGGCGGCTGGTGTGTAACATAGCAAAGCCTTTGTTCGTTCTCGATCCTGTTGCCACTTATAGCCCCTCCGACGGGAACAGAGCAAGCGGCATCCTCGCCGCCATCTGGCCCGGGGGCGTACCTCGGGGGCGTGTTGCCCAACCGCCCCGGCGGCAGGGCGCGCTGTCCCTAGCGCGCCACGGACACCCCCAGACGTCCGAAATGCCCGCGTGTTCGTGACGTCCGAAGGCGCCGCTGGGGACAGCGCGCCCTACCTCCAACCCCGCAGGCGAGTTGGGCAACACGCCCTCGGCATTGCCACCAAGTCAGCGATTGATTTCGAGTTGCGCGAACGGGTTATTGATGAAGCCGTCGGTCTTGGCCGGCTCGGGCTGTGGCCGAGGGCTTCGCTGGATGGGCACGGGAGTGGCCGGCTGATTGTATTCGGCGCGCGGTTGCGGAGCGGCGGACACGGTAGCGCTCTCGGCCATTAGCGGCGCTCTGGGTCGCTTGTTGCGTGGCAGGGGGGTGATCATCACGGTGATGCCACGCCCGAGCAGCTTGGGCTCAAAGTCCTGTTGTCCATAGGCAGCAAGATCCGCGAGGAACTTCTGGACCACCTGAAAACCGAATTCCGTATGCGCCATCTCGCGGCCACGGAACTTGAGGGTGACCTTGACCTTCATGTCCTCACAAAGGAACCCGATCGCGTGTTGCAGTTTCACACTGAGGTCGTGGGGGTCAATCTTCGGGCTGAGTTGGACTTCCTTGACCTTGGTCGCGTGCTGGTGCTTCCTGGATTCCTTTTCGCGTTTGGCCTGCTCGTAGCGAAACTTCCCATAATCCACCAGACGGCAAACAGGCGGTGTGGCGTTGGGGGCGATCTCTACGAGGTCCACGCCGTTGGCGCGCGCAAGGGTGAGGGCTTCCCCGAGGGAGAGAATGCCAAGCTGCTTGCCATCAGTCCCGATAACCCGCACTTCCCGTGCGCGGATTTTCCCGTTTACCCTGACGAACGGAGCGGAAGGAGGAGAATAACGTGAGGGAAAAGGGCGACTCAAGACACCCTCTTGGGTTGAGACTTACTCATGCAGTTCTTATCTGGACCATACAACCAGTTTCACCGCTATAAATAACACGCCCTAGATACCCCCAAAAGCAGAGATATGCAAGCAAATAATTGTGCCGGTCCAGCCGCGGTTGGATAGGCTATTCAGCCCTCTTCGGAATTCGGCCTTCGGCCTTCCTTCGGGTTTCGGTTTTCGGCCTTCGGATTTCCGCTCCCGCAGCCGTCGTGCGCCGCGCCTAAACCCACCCGATCCTCCGACATCCCTCAGGCCGCTGCCACCGCCGCATTCCGCCGAGCCATGATCGCGGTGACGATCTTCTGGGCCAGCTCCGGCGTTTCGGCCAGCGCCTTCTGCGCTGCTTCCTTGCCCTGGCCGATTAGCGCGCCTTCAAACTGCAGCCACGCCCCTTTCTTATCTACCACGCCCGCTTCGAGGCCCACGTCCAGGATGCTGCCTTCCTTGTTGATGCCATGATTGTATATGATGTCGAACTCGGCCTCGGCGAAGGGTGGCGCGACCTTGTTCTTCACAATCTTCACCTTCACGTGGTTGCCCACGGCGTTGCCAGCGGCGTCCTTAAGCGTGTCCTTCCGGCGGATATCAATGCGGACGCTGGCGTAAAACTTGAGGGCTTTGCCGCCCGGCGTGGTTTCGGGGTTGCCGAACATGACCCCGACCTTCTCGCGCATCTGGTTCGTGAACACGCACGTCGTCTTGGCCTTGGCCAGAATCGCCGTCAGCTTCCGCAACGCCTGGCTCATCAGCCGCGCCTGCATCCCCATTGTCGCCATCCCCATCTCGCCCTCCAGTTCCGCCTTGGGCACCAAGGCCGCCACGGAATCAATGACGATGACGTCCAGCGCGTTGGAGCGGGCGAGCGTCTCGCAAATGGATAATGCCTCTTCGCCGCTGTCGGGCTGCGACACCAACAAATCATCCAGGTTGACGCCCAGCTTCTTGGCGTAGCCGGGGTCGAGGGCGTGTTCGGCGTCAATAAACGCGGCCAGCCCCCCGGCCTTCTGGGCGTTGGCGATCACATGCAGCATCAAGGTTGTCTTGCCCGAGGATTCGGGGCCGAAGATCTCGACCACGCGTCCGCGCGGGATCCCGCCGACACCCAACGCCAGGTCCATCGCCAGCGAGCCGGTGGGGATGACCTCAATCTGCCTGAGCGCGCGCGCGTCGCCCAGGCGCATAATGCTGCCGTCGCCGTAAGCCTTGGTGATGGAAGAAATGGCGGCATCGAGGTCCCGCTGGCGCGTTGCGGAAGCCTTGGCGGCTTCAGCGGCCTTGGCGTCGGCGCCCACAGGTTTCTCCACAGTTTTTTCAGCAGTCTTGGGCGGCATATTCGTATTCGTGTGATTTTAAACCTTAATCAGCAACCGCCACGCATCATGGGCAATCACGCCCGACCCGTCAACTGCCAGTTTCTTGCAAGAGCGTTGGACGAGATGGCTCCGGTTCACCCCCTCCCGGGGCTTAGCAGGTTGGTGTCCGCCAAATGCTTCAGAAGCGGCATGGTGGATTCAGATGGTCCTGCTGAAGTGGAGAGACTCAAGGCCGAAATCACGAGGGGCTTTTAACAGGATTAGAGGTGTCGCGTGTTCGGCGACAAAGCCTGCCGCAGGACCTACGGGCGGACCTTCTGGAGAGTGCCGAAGTCTAGCCTGGATATTTCATACCCGCGAGGCCGGAGCGCCGGCATGTTGCCGGCTTAGACCATTCGAGCCGCATAAGCCGGCAACATGCCGGCGCTCCGGCCTGTCCGCGATTCGTGGCGGGCGTGAAATATCCAGGCTAGATACTTCCGCTTGTCTTGCCCTGCCGCCGGTCTTAGTTTATGGGTATGAACACGACCGCTGCCACGGCAAAATGGAATGCCGTGGATTTCATGGTGGACTTCCACACACGAGAGAAGAGGCTTGGCCTGCTGACCCAATTGCTCGGCTGGGTTGCCTCCGTCGCTCTATTCCGGGAAACCGAGACGCAGACCCATTACCTGAACCCACCCGGCAGCGAGGACCGCCGGCGGCACAAGACCCTGCTGGCAGCGCTGATCGCTGAGGGCCAACGCCTGCTCCAGCGCGCTCACGACGCGGGCGGGTTGCCCAAGAACTTGGATGGCATCAAGACGGCCGACCTCGAAGCGATGGTGGAGGAACTTCGCACCACCCAACTCCAGTGGGAAGGCGACATGACGCCGCAACGGCGCGGACAAATCCTCAGGGAGCTGTTTGATGCCGAGACACGCTGAGTTGGAACGTATCCTGCAAGCGTGGTTCGACTGGGAGCGATGTGCTCCTGCCGAGAAGAATCAATACCGCCAGGCCCTGCACCAGTTGCTTGACGACGCCCGCGCCGCTCAAACGTTTCCAGGAACGAATTGATTGTCGCCTTGGCTGACCGCTACCGCGAATCTCGCACGGCGAAGGAGAAGGAAATCCGCGCCAGGCTCTCCCGACTGCGATGATGTTCAGGCGGCCTGCCTGACGGCTTACCCAGCCTGGCGCGTGATGTTGTGGTGGTGGGGATTTCGCCGAGTGATTCGTTGAGCTTGGCTTCCACGCCGTTGGTCGGTTCGACTTGCGCCTTCAGGTAATCATTCCTTTCGTCCGTACTCCGGAGGCGCTTCGCGCAGCATGGCCGCGGACGGCAGGCCGGTCACCTCGTAGTAGAGGGTCTCCGGAGCAATGTCCAGGTCGTGCCCCCAGCAAATAGTGCCGAAGTCCGGATTAATGCTGAATTGCTTGAAGGCGCTCAGATCGGCGAGCCGTGCGAACACACCGCCAGCACGGATGTGCTGGGCCAGGTCCACCACCCCGGAAGTGCCATCCGCAAAGCTCACCGCCAAGCAGTAGCCGTCCAGGTATTTGGCTGATACGACGATCCAGTGCATATCGAAGTCTGTTCATGATAGAACATGCCAACCACTATCCCATAGAATCTGCTGATCTCTGGCATCTGTTGGCGTTGGCTTCGCCGCAGTGTGCCGTCGCTCCTACCCCACTCCCTCCACCTCGGCGCCGGCAGGCTTCTCCGTGGTCTTTTCAGCAGTCTTGGGCGGCACATTCGTATTTGTGTGCTTTGAAACCTTAACTACATTCGCGGCGCATACTGGGCAATCACGCTCGACCCGTCAACTGCCACTTTCCTTCTTTCTTGCATGCCACCTGTGCGCGGGCGGAGGTCTCCAGGGCGGAGAAGGGCGGTCTGACCCGATGCACCCAGCACGGAACCTTCACAGGCCGGATCGCCGGCATATTGCCGGCTTAAGACACGCGAAACGTGTAAGCCGACAATATGCCAGCGCTCCGGCTCCGCAGGGGTTAAGTTTTGTTGCTCGCCTGCCCGCGCTCTAGGCTGCTGACAGCTTACCATCTTCCGGCGCCAAGCGACGAAGGAAGTGCGGCGCAGCAAAAAGAGAGGCATCATTCACTGACGGTTTGAAATAGACCACTTGCGTCAGAGTCGCGTGTTTTCGGCACGCGCTGATGGTTCCTACTGCACGAGCGCCCGATAAAACCGCCGGTTGTAATTCGTCGCGGAAAGATCAATGAATTGTCCGCTCAAATTGGTAAGTGTAATGTTCGTCAGGGAATCCCAATTCACTAGATTTGTTGAAGCTTGGATGGGATATGTCTGCCCGGCCAAACCCGTCACCCCTACTTGCACTGCCCCGCCAGACAAAAGCAAGACCGGCCCCAACTCCACATTTACCTGCGTGATGTTTGGCTGAATCGTCAATTGCAAGGCGTTATTCTGCGGATTGAAATCCAGCGCATTGGTGCCCCCAGTGACCACCGCGAACAAGCTCAGGCCATTTCCCAGACTCGACACGTTCCAAAGGAAGTTCACGTCAATGGATTGTCCCGGAGCCAAACTAACGATATTCGTTGAAAACAGATTGGTGCCGGTCAGAGAATTCAGCAGAAAACTTACCGTCGCCGGCTGGCTGGCAATCGTTCCCTGGTTGACCACCGTAGCTGTGACTGACAGCAGATTACTCGTGATTTGGCTCCAAGTTACGGACTGCACTGCCAAATCCGGCTCAACGAACGTGCTGCTCACCTCGTTATTCAACAGGTCGCTGTCCGAGAATTGGTGATTAGGATCAATTACTGCATAGATTGGCAGAGCATTGGTTGTGGCTGGCACTGTCCAAGGAATGCTCACCGTACTGGTTGCGCCCGGAGGCAACACGATGGCCAGGTTCGTCTGACCAATTTCTATTCCTCCATTGGCCGGATCGCCCTGATAAAACGCGACCAGCACATTCGAGACACCGCTGTCGCCCAGGTTTTCCGCTGTCACCGACAAGGTCACCGTTTCGCCGGGCTCGGGATTGCCTGGGTTGGCATTTAAGGAACCATGTAGCAACGCTAAATCGTTCGTGAGGTGATATTGCAGCACATATAAATCTGCGGTGGTGATCACGCTGCCTGTCTGATTGGTGTTCCCAATCGCGATCCCCAGTCGGTCGTACAGTGCGACCAATTGATTCGTGCTGAAGAACGTCGCAGCGGTCTCCATTTCGATTTCGGGATCAGCCGTCAATTGTTTTGGATTTCCCCAGAGCTCAAAGATCGGGTCGTAAAACATGCCATACAAATCCGATGGATACTGCGGTGATGGTTTAGCCCAGAGAATGGCCATCCGACCATCGCTGTTACTGGCCAACTTGAAGTCGCCCAAGTTGCTCGAATACTGGTTGGTGCTGATCACTTGCTGGTTTGTGAAGTTGAAATTCACCACGCTCGACAGGTTTCCGCCTTGAAGCCACGCCAGCACTATGTTTCCATGCGGATCAATCGCCATCTGCGGGTTGTCATTGGGCACTTGGTTGCTGGTCAATTGAGTCAAGCCGCTCCAAGTGCCTTTCTGGTAGGCCACTTCAAACAACTCATGCGCGTTCACATTGGTTAGCGTGTTGTCGGCGTCAAAACTCATCACGACATAGGCGTTCGTGCCGTCATAGCACAAATCATACTTGATTAGTGGATACGCCACGGCCGCGAACGTTTGCGCCGCACTCCATGCCGAACCATTCCAGGTGGAGAACCAAAGCTCATTAGTCGCAGTCGCGCTGCCTTCCAAGTCATTGCTCCGATTGACCACCCAAACGAGCATTAGATTGTTTTTGGCAACTCCCGCAATCCTCGGACTCCGATCCAAATAGCTGTTCGTAGTGAGTTGCTGCATCGGCTGCCACTGCCCGGCTACCGGATCATAAAAGGCCGTCGCAATTTCTAAGTTCGCCAGCATGGCCGTAAAATCGGCGTTGCTGGATAGAACAGTCCCTTCATTTTCCCAGGTGACGACTGCCGAACCGTCTGAAAACTGCTTTATCTGCGGATGAAAGTCTGCCGTGCCGTCGTCGGCTACGGGCACTGGATCGCTCCACTCCGTTCCATCAAACCTGGAAAACACCAACATGGTTCGGTTGTTCACGCTCCGGTTCGTATTGTCATAAAGCCAGGCCGCGTAACAATTCGTTCCACTCGCCGCGGTGCTAGGTTCGGAGAAGGGAAACACATCCGTTTGCAACGCATAGAGCGATGGATTTTGAGTTGTGGTAGGCGGTGTTAAACCCAGCGGCCTCGGGCCAGAAGTTGATATTCCTGCCGCTCCTGGATACTTATGAAACGCAGCATACGAAAGTCGGTTGATGTAATTACGCGGGTAAGGCCGGGGCAGGCATGGTTTGTGAAAAAGTGCCAAAGCCGAGGGATTTGCAGGCCAATACCAAGTAAACACTTGATCTGTATAACTCCACAACAGGGCATACACCGTCACGCCTGCCGACAACTGGATTTGATAATAGTCAAGGTGCGGAGTTGCCGGGTATTGGAATGTTAGATCAACCCCACCCTTGACCCAACCTTCCACTGCAAGCAGCCCATCGACTCCTGCCCCCAGTGCGCCGGTTATGGACGGATCGAGAATGACTGTGCCGTTCCAGATCACAGGATTTAGGTTGGATAAGGTAAGTGTCGAATCGAAGGGCAAATCCACAGCTACACTGGCATATATTGGCACTGGAATTGGCACCGGCAAGTAAGTCGTCGCCGAAGCTCCAACATCGCCACTCATTCCCAGGCTCCCACCCCATTGCCACTGCTGCGAGCGTGTGTTGTAGTTTGCGAAAATATCCACTGTCGGTGAACCTAAATCAAAATGGAAGCCGCCCATGTCCGTGCCCGGGTCGTTCTCGTCGTTGTCCTGACTGTTGGTATTCGATGTGCTGATGCTGACTTCGACCTGTAGCAAATCAAGATGAGTCCCTCTTATGGTGGCGTAAAGCGTGGGTGAAAATCCCAAATCAATGGATTGGCCGCCAAACAGAGGAATGCTGGCATCCACACTGACCCCGTCATCGCCTGACAAACTATCTGCAAGGAACTCAATATTGGTTGCCGTCATGGACTGATAGTAAAAGTGGCCGCCATCATCCACGGGAGCAAACAAGCCAAGGTTCTGCAGGGGCAACCCAGCCATAACCACAACATTTGCGACGGCAGCTACGGAGGGAATCCCGTCCCCGCTGACAGCCAGCACTTGCAATTTGCCGCCTGGACCGAAAGCGTGCCCGACATCAATTTGCTGGGATGCCGTGTTCCCGCCATTGGCATTCACCTGATAGATGCCGTCGTTAGGCGTAATGAATTGCACTGTGCCTGCTGAATTCGTGCCCCAATCTACAGTCGCGGTGAGAGTAACCGGGAACGTTACGCCGTCCAAAAAGTAAAGCGCCTCCTGATTGAGGGAATATTGCGTGGTAATACTTGTGACGCTGGGAGCCGCGTTTGATGAAGATGAATGGACGGGAGTCAGTGCGAAATTCTGCACAATTTCGGCTGAAGCTGAAACTTCCAATGCGTTGGAAAGGGTTATGTAGCCAGTTGCGCTAACGCTGACAGGATAATATCCGGCTGATAGGCCGGTGATTGAATAACTGCCATCGCTTCCAGTGGTTGCTGAGGCGTTGCCAATTTGCACAGAAGCATCGGCAACAATCTGCCCCGAAGAACTATAAACCGTTCCGATAACACTACTTGGCGTTGCCCATGCGCCGGTATAAAGTTCCTGAATGTCAGCACCGCTAAGTGCGCGATTATAAATGCGAACATCTGCAATACCTCCGATGAAGCGCGTGGATTCCAAGGTTCCGCCATACCACCAATGGATGCCCATGCCAGCATTGGCGTCGTAAGAAAACACCGATCCAGTAGCAGTTCCGACTGTCTGGTTATCTAGGTAAGCCGTAAGCTGGCCACCCGAGTAAACCATCGAATATCGGTGCCACTGGTTCCAATCCATGCTGGCCAAAGGAGGAGTAATGACAGCGCTTCCCGCTTGAAACTGAAGGAATTGCGGAGGGATTCCTGAATTCGTGAATTGCGCTCCACCAACAGTAAAACCGATGTCCACCGCGCCCAAATAGTATGCTATACCACCAGTACCGTTAGGGCAAGACCCAAAATCAATTAAGGACTCTCCGTAAGGGCTCGAAATGCCTTCAATGTTTGCCCACAAAGAAATTGTGAACGAACTCATGCTTGAGAAATCAATTGATGGAATCGTCACATACTGTCCACTGGTCCCGACCCAACCCTGTCCGACAAGATAGATGGCTTCACTGTTGGAAGTTGGCCCAGAGACAAAAGTTGGCGCATTCCACAAAGTTGCATTTCGCCCATTGCCGCTGGCATCGTTGGCATTTCCGTTGAATGGGTACCAGGCGATGAGTCCTTGATTTAATTGGCACAGACCTGTGAATGGTGTGAGCGCCATCACCGCAACGGCAAATGCCCGTGTTTTGAGCTTCATAGTTTTTCTCTTTTTTGCACCGCTTGGCCCGAACAGAACGAGCTTCGATATTAGTTCCATAAATGGTTTCCGGTTGGACGTTTCTTGTTTACGCCTTTTCTGCGGTTGTCTTCATGGGTGATGATTATTGTCACCATCCTGTTCAAAGGAATTTCCAGCAAGGTGTTACAGGGCTTGCGAAGATTTGTCAGTTTCCTCGCTCACGCCGGGCGGTTTGCTCAGCCGCTCTGCGGGCCTCTGCAATCCGCTCCAACAGTGCAATATTCCCGGAGGCCAAGTGTTCGGCTTCAGCGAGCGATTCAGCGGTGTTCTCCTTGATCCGATCCTCGATGTATTCCGGAACGGTGATCTTGGAAAATGGAGAAATGGTTCGCTTGGCGGGATTAGCCAGAAACCAACGGCCCCAAATAGCCCAATCGTCATCCGCCTGCTTTTCAGTTAGCTCCTGCCGAATCTGGTTGAGGACTTGAACGCGGTCTAGTTTGGTTTGCTCCAGCACGTTCTGTTTGTTGAGCGCCTGGCCGCAAACGGCCTCAGTGAGGGGAAGGAGCCAATCAGGCCACTTTCCTGGCGCCGGGGCAATGTCCCAGACGCGAGCTTTCCCGTCCACGGAGGCCGTCACAATCCGCCGCCCGTCAGGACTGAATTCTGCCGACAACACGCGGTCGCCGTTCCTCGGAAGTTCTGTCAGCGGCTGGCCGGTGCGGGCGTCCCACACGCAAGCCATGCCATTGTTGCAGGCGGTGACGATGCGCTTGCCGTCGGGACTGAACCGGGCGGAGCTTACGCCCGAGCCATGCCTCAAGGGCTCCGTGAGCGGCTGGCCGTTGTCTGCCTGCCATACGCCCGCAGTGTAGTCCATTGAGGCCGTAGCGATCCGGCTTCCATCGGGACTGAACTCGGCTGACACAACCCTGTCGCTGTGCCGAATCGGCTCCATTATCGGCACGCACCTCTGCGCATCGCGGACACTTACGGTTCCGTCCCGGGACGCGGTGACAATCCGCCTTCCATCGGGGCTGAATTCCGCCGAGGTGGCTCCTTCCCTCTGCTTCAAAGGTGCGGTCAGGCGCTGGCCGGTTTGCGCATCCCAGACCCGCACGGTTCCATCCTGGCAGGCCGTGACGACGCGCTTGCCATCGGGACTGAAGCGCGCTGATTGCACCTGATCACCGTGCATTAGGGGTACTGTCACGGGCTGGCCGGTCAGGGCATCCCAGACGCGCGCTGTGTTGTCCGCTGAAGCCGTCACGATCCGCCTTCCGTCACGGCTGAAGTGCGCGGACAACACCTTTGCTTCGTGCTTAAGAGGCCCTGTTAGTGGCTGGGCGCTCGCAGCGTCCCAGACGCCTGCGGTCGAGTCGGAAGACGCGGTGACGATGCGCTTACTGTCGGGGCTGAACTCCGCTGAGTTCACAGCGTCGCTGTGTTTCATTGGGCCGGTCAGCGGCTGGCCGGTTTGGGCATTCCACATGCGCGCCGTGTTATCCGCTGAGGCCGTGACGATCCACCTGCCGTCGGGACTGAAGCGTGCAGACTCGACGCTGCCGCCGTGGGTCAAAGTCTCCGGCAAGGCCTGGCCGCCCAGCGGTTCCCAGAGTCGCGCGGTATTGTCGTTGGAGGCCGTGACGATCCGCTGACCGTCGCGACTAAACCGTGCTGACAATACCCGGCTGCCGTGCCGTAAGGACTCGGTGAATGGCCGGCCGGTCTGGGCATCCCACACCCGCGCGGTATTGTCCCATGAAGCCGTGAGGAGGCGCTTGCCGTCGGGACTGAATTGCACCCAAGTCACCTGGCCGTACTGCCTCATGGGCCCAGCCAGTAATTGACCGGTCTGTGCGTCCCACACGCGCGCCGTGCCATCCATTGAGCCTGTGGCGACCCACTTCCCGTCCGGGCTGAATTGCACGGCCAGCACTGGCTCAGCGTGTATAATGGGCTCTGTAAGCGGCTGGCCGGTCTGGGCGTCCCAGATGCGGGCTGTCTTGTCCCAGGAGGCGGTGGCGACTCGCTTGCCGTCAGGACTGAAATCCGCCAGCCACACCCAGTCTCCGTGTCTCAGGGGCTCTGTTACGGGCTGTCCACTCCGTGAGTCCCACACCCGCGCGGTCTTGTCCAACGAGGCGGTGACGATCAATTTCCCGTCGCGGCTGAATTGTGCGAACCGAACATCAGCAGTGTGTTGCAGAGGCCCGGTCAGGAGCTGCCCGCTCTGCGCATCCCAAACTCGTGCGGTATGGTCAGTTGAAGCGGTGACGATTCGCTTTCCGTCAGGGCTGAATTCAGCATACCGCACCTCGGCGCCATGCCTCAAGGGTCCGGTCAGAGGTTGGCCGGTTTGGGCATCCCACACACGTGCCGTGGCATCCGTTGACCCCGTGACGAGCAGCTTCCCGTCGGGGCTGAATTGCGCTGCCCTCACAACGTCACCGTGTTGCAAAGGCCCCGTCAGCGGCTCCCCAGTCCGGGCGTTCCAGACCCTGGCGGTATGATCGCTGGACGCGGTGAGAATCCGGCTGCCATCGGGACTGAACTGTGCTGATGCCACCGGCCCACTGTGTTTAAGCATGAGCGTCGGCAGCATCCAGGAATGATAGGACAACAAGGTCGTCAGCCGTGTTAGCGCGGCCTCGTTTGCCGGGTTTGCCGCCAGGCTCTGTGCCAAATGAGCCAGAGCATCGCTCCGACCGGCCTGTCCAATCAGGCGGATGGCTTGTGAGAACTCCGCCGTGGACAGGGTCATCTTAGCGGTCTGCTCAGCCTGCACTGCCTCCTGGCGGGCTTCCTTCTCCTTGAGAAAAAGCCAGGTGGACACGCTTAGCCCCACCACCAGTGCGGCAGCCACGACCCCGGCGGCGGCAAATGCCAGCTTGTTCCGCCGAACCAGCCTCTCGAAACGGTAGAGCTTGCTCGGCGGGCGGGCCACGACCGGCTCGGTGTTCAGGTGGCGCTGGATGTCCACTGCCAGCGCATTGGCGGTCTCGTAACGATGTGTCCGGTCCTTCTCCAGGCACTTCATCACAATCCAGTCCAGGTCGCCGCGGAGCAGGTTTGGCAGTTTTGCCGGCTCGGTTTGGCGGCGTTCCGCCAAGGTGGTCAGCTCGGGCCGCGCCAGAGTCGTCAGCCGGGCCGAAGGCCGGGGCGGCTCTCTTTCGCGAATGATGCGGAGCACTTCGTCGAGAGCGGAACGGCGAAGGTCTGCCGAATCGAACGGCGGCTGGCCGACCAGCAACTCGTAAAGCAACACGCCCAGCGAGTAGATATCGCTGCGCACGTCAATATCCAATCCCCCCATGCCGGCTTGTTCCGGGCTCATGTAAGCGGGCGTGCCGATGAATTGCTCGAAAACGGTGAAGCCGGTTGGGTCGCTCAGGGGCTGGGCGGTCGTGGCCTTGGCGATGCCGAAGTCTATGACCTTGGGCAACGGCATGCCATCGTGTTCCGCGACGAGAACGTTCGAGGGCTTAATGTCGCGATGGATGATGCCTTTCTGATGCGCGTGCTGAATGGCCGAGCAAACTTGAATGAACAAATCAAGGCGTTGGCGCGTGGAGAGCTTGTGCCGGTCGCAGTAGTCGGTGATCTTGGCACCAGGCACCAGTTCCATGACGAAGTAAGGGCGGCCGGCATCCGTGGCTCCCGCGTCAAAGACCTTGGCGATGTTCGGATGGTCCATGATTGCCAGCGCCTGGCGCTCGGCTTCGAAGCGGGCTATGACCTGTTTAGTGTCCATGCCCAGCTTGATGACTTTGAGCGCGACGCGACGGCGAATGGGCTCCTCTTGTTCCGCGATGTAAACCACCCCGCAGCCCCCTTCGCCGATTTGCTCGAGCAGTTTGTAGCGGCCGATGTGGTCGCCGGCTTTTTCCAAGGACGGAATCTGGGCCAAGCTCTGGTTGTGGTCAGCCACTTGTTCCTCTGCACTGAGGGCGTACTGCAGGATGCAACGCACGCAGTGGCCACCCGGCGCGTCCGCGGGTAGCTCATTGCCACAACTGGAGCACTTTCTGGATTCTGCCATAGAGCAAGGCGGTTCCTATCTTATTCAACGGAAAAGCAGCGCAAGAGTTACCGGCAGTCGCCAGCGTTACTGGCCGAGCACGCCAAGGAGATACCACAGTTCTTCTTCGACTTCCTGCGGTCGTGTGACCGTCTCCACGACTTCGCTACGCAGTATTTCGCCCAACCGGCGGCACAACCGGTGCCGTGCAACCCTGACGGCACCTGCCTGCATTGCCAGTTGAGCCGCAGCCTGGTCGTAGAAACCTGGGCTAACTTCGCCCGTAAGGCACGGCTCCAACTGCTGAAAGAGCGCTTGCTTGCCGCAGGCTTCATTCTCCCGCCGGAGCCGCAGCAAGGCTTGTTCAATGAGCGTGAACGCCCAACGCCGATCGAACAACTTCTCCGGTGTGAGGCAGTCCGCTGGCTCGTGGCGGTACATCTCTTCTGCCTTTAGCTCGTCCCACGAAACAGGCCGAACACCCCCACCACGTTTGGCGGCACGTTGTCGGTCCCGTTCGTCGTTCAGAAAGTTTACCAAGGCGGTGAGGAGAAAGGTGCGGAAAAGCCCCTTGCTTCGGTCCACTCGATCAAGCGCGTGCTTGCTGAGCAGATGCACGAAAAATGACTGTGTTAGATCCTTGGCTTCCTCCGGGTCGTGCCCGCGTCGGCGGATGAAGGCGTATAACGGGTACCAATAACGGCTGCACAAGCTCTCCAAGGCCGCTCCGGCGCGTTGCGGGTCGGTTTGCTGGGCCGCCAACACTATGCTCCAATGCGTCGCAGTGAAGGCCGAGGAACCTCGCTCAGTCGTCTTGGTTTCCATAGCAATGCCACCTTCGGCGGGGAAACGCCCGGCCCAACCCAGAGCAAGCGCGCGGGCCGGAGAACGGACCCGACCAAGACGATCCCGGTGTCTGCGCCGGGAAGCTGGCAGGCCTAAGGACAGGGATTCCCCTTGCGGGAACCCGGAACTGCTTGTCCCCGCTTCGAGTGGCCAACGACCGCGCGTCTTGCTTCAGCCCCACGGCTTGCGAACGAACCGGAAGCCGTGCACTGCGCTACACACTGAACAACACTGCGGCTCCGGTCGTCAGAAGCGATGGTAGCTGATGGGACGAGAGTGTCGAGGGAATTCCACCAGGGAATTCCGTCAGGACTGCAGGTCAGCCTAGCGTGCCGCACCGGTGCTGCTCTGGCGCAGGTCTAGTATCTCTCTGGTGTGCTCCTCCTGTGTTCCTCGTGTGTTTCTCGTGTGCTCCTCGTCCTCTCAACCGCCCTTTGGCACCCCCGAGGCGCCTCGGACCCTCCCCGCCCCAACTGCCCTGGCCGGGACGAAGGCCGACGATCGAAACATCCACAGGTCGTTTTCCCAGCCGTTCACTTGCTGCACGACCTGGATAAAGACCTTCGCGCCAGCCAGTGGCACCTGGTACTTCTTATCCTTTAGCTTCCTCCATTCTTTCAGCTTTGTCAAGTATAGTTCGGTGATGTCGCTACCAGCTCCATCCGACGCGGGCAGAATCCCAATAAAGCCGTAGTCGCTGTTATAAACCCGACCCGCGTTGCGCGGCGGCGAGGCGAATACAAGGATGTCTTCCGCCGGCGCTTTGCGCAGCCTGAGCTTGAGGGCAACCCGGCTCCTGGCTTCGCTGATCGTGAATTGCTCGACGGGGTTTGGGCCGAACTGCGGCAGCGGCGGCGGGTCCAGCAGCGGCTCGCGACCGCAGGTGGCCAGGACGCGGTTGAGCTTAAGAAAGAGCAGGCGTCCGTCCAGCCGCCCGTATTGGCCCAGCCGCGGCCGACTGTGGACTTCTCCTGCCAGTCTTCTCCAGGCCGCCCGCCGCTCCTCCGTGAGCTGGTTCCACAGGTCCGAGAGCATCGTCATATTCCCCCATACGCGCCGCCGGGCGGCAGTGGGCTGGTTCTTGGGCGAGACACGGTCGCGCTCGTAATGGCCAAAGCGGTTTCGGCTGGCGACGATGTCACCCCGCGCCCCGCTTTCTTCCTTCTTGCGGGTCTTCATCGGGTGGTGGTCCGCTTCGCTTCGTTCGCCCCCTCGCCCACCGACCAGAGCAGCCGGTCCGGCTTGCCCTGGCCGCCGCCGGGAAACTCGATCTGCACATCGGTCGTCTTCGCAAAGAACTTCGTCGGCGACTCAGCGAACAGCAGGAACTTCACGCCCTCCAGCCTCGCCACCAGTTGGTTCCCTTCGCGCGTGACCTCGATGCGGTCGTACTTGCCGACATAACTGTCCAGCAAGGTGGTCGCCAGCGTGAATTCCTTCTTGCCCGGCTTGCCCAGCTCGCGGATCCAAATATTGCGGAACCGAACCGGGTTGCCATGGTCCTGCAGCGAGATCGGTTGCTTCTCCGGCTGCGCGTGGTAGGGCGCGCGCTCCAGCCAACTGGTCGGGCCGGTCAACTCCACGTTGTTCTGGACGAGCACCCCGTTCTGGAACACGGTCTCGCGCACGGGCGAAAGCAACTTGCCTTCGGCGTCAAAGCGCGGCGCGGTATAGACGATGTCATAGGTCTGCCATTGGCCGGGGGGCAGGCAGACGTTCGCCAGGGGCGGGTATTGGCCATAGACAGCGCCCGCCGAACCATCGGCGTAGGTCTTGTTCTCATACGAATCGAGCACCTGCACTTCGTAGCGGTCGAGGCCGAAGAAGACGCCGCTGTTGCCGCGGCCCTGGCCCTCGCCGTGCGGCGGCACCGGGGTCGCCCACTCCACATGCAACTGGCAATCGCCGAAGTTCTCCTTCGTGCGGACGTAGCCGCTGCCTTTTACACACTCCATGTAACCGTCCCGCATGATCCACTTGGTCGGGCTGCCGTCCATGCTGCACCACTGCGAGAGGTCTTTGCCGTCGAACAGCACGATGGCATCCGACGGTGCCTTGCCGGCCTGCTCCTGCGTGCTGGGTGTGCCCGGGGTCACCACCGGCGGCTGCGGCCGGTCGCGGTCGTGGTCGAGCCAATTCGGGTCCGGCTGCGCCAGGCAGGCCAGGCTGCCGGCCCATTGCAGCGCGCCGATGGCAGCGAGGTTCAGAACCGTGACGGAGAGAAAAGATTTTCCTGGATTCATAACATTCGGGCGTTCTTGCTTAAACTACATCTCGGCACCCACCCTAACCCATCGCCCCGAGCCAGAAAAGGACTGAGTTTGCGCACGTGGAAAGCTTCAGCGATCTGCGCGAAGCGTTCGGAGTGCGCGGAGCTTGCTCCCGCTTTCGGATTTCCGGCACCGACACTGCCGGCAAGCCGGTCGCATTCCAGACGCTTCGCGCGCCAGGTCGCCCGCGAACTTCTCGCGGCTTGCAAACGACTCCGCCTCAATTAGCGCTGAGGAATGCTCGCGGCAGCAGCCTATGCACGGTCGAGACAATCAGATCCTCGGTTCCCTCCGCCAGCCGGGTCGGGCGGTCGTAGTAAATCATAGCGTCGCCCCCTTCGTAGCCGCCCTCGCCCCAGATGCGCCTCGACGGGATGTAGCAGGGCACGTCGTTCGCATAGGCGTTGACCCAGAGGCGCGACGCGTCGAACTCCCGCTTCAGCCGCAACGAATAATCCACCACTACTTCGCCCGGCAAGAATACTATCGCCAGCTCGTTCCCGAAGTTCCACTCCTGGACCAGGTACGGCAGCTTGGTCGGCAGCTTCTCGCCCCGGTCGAGGCGGGCCAGGTTCTTCCTCGCGTGGGAGGCAATCCAGTGATTGGTGGATTGCGCCCGCGTCGTCCACTCCTCCCGCGTCGGCAGCGTGTCGAACGGCAACGCGACGGGCTTCACTCGGCAGGCCAGTTTTTGGTGCAGCGGCCTCAGCGGCTGCCGCAAGAGATCGTTGACGGCCATGCAAATCTCGTTGCCGTACTGTCTGGCCAGTTCGAGGGTGCCCCGCGGCTGCGGGTTCGCGTCTCCGCCGCAACCCAGCGTCACCAGCGCGACGGCGCCCGGGTGATCGCCCTCCAGGTACTCCCGCCCGTAGCCGGCCCAGTCGCCGCAGATGTGGTTGGGCTTATCCCCCATGGTCGTGCAATGACAGGCGTAACTCATCCACAACGCGCGGACTTGGCCGGATGGGTCCCGCGCGACCAGCACCGGCAGGTCGTGGTCTGTCGGACCGCCCTTCGTGCGGCGGTTCCCGGCGAAGTCCGCCTTGGTTTGTCCCCAGGCCAGAGTGGCCGGCTGGCGATCCTTGAGTGCCGCCAGGGCCAACTGTTCCAGTCTAGCCGTCAGCTCACGGGTATAGCCGTCAACCCTCTCCTGCTGATCCGGTGGAAGGTCCGCGCCGAAGATATTCGGGATGGAGCCGCTGAGCATCGGCGCCGTGTGCGTATGCGTGGAGCAGAGAGCAAATCGCTCATTGCGCAGCCCGGCCTGCCTTGCTAGCCGCGCCGCAACCTCGTCGCGCACCCAGGCCGGCACGGCGACGTTGTCCACGGTCATCAGCACCGCCAGGCTCCTCTTGTCGCCGCCGATCGCCAGGGCCTGGGCGAACAGGTGCTGGTCAATGCCCTCGGATTCCCTTTGCCGCGCCCCGTAACCGTTCAATCGGATCGGGCAGCCCGGCGTAATATCCACTTGCGCGGCTCCAACGGCATAAGCGGTGTCCTGCCCGGCGGGCGACGTCTGGACGCACACGAATAGCGCCAGCGTGGAAAGCAATAAGCATGGCAGGAGCTTGTTCACATTCACCACCGCAAAAGCATACGCGCCCCGTCGCGGCACACGCAAGCCCGAGACGAAGAGGCCCCGAGCGCGCCATCCAGCTTGGTAGGGACGCCTCGCCGAGGCGTCCGCGCACTCTGCCACACGAGCGTTTCGGCGAAACGTCCCCCGCGTCAGCGAGGTCCGGGGCCTGACGCCGCCTCGGGCAACCGGGCGCCTTTCCCCTAAAAGGCGTCTTCCTTCTCCTTGAACAGCAAGTTAAACGTCGTCAGCGAGCCATAGCACCGCGTCACATATTGCTGCATCTCCACCTTCTCACCGTCACTGAGCTGCGGGTGGCCGTTGATCTTCTGCTCCAGCACGCGCAGGTTATTCCGGATCATCACGATGTTCTATTTGCAATAAACCTGCCCAGAGGTTATCGTTGCCGCAGATGAAAACAGAAGCAGCGGCAAAAGAGCAAGCCGGTAAGCAGTGTTTTTCCTACATCCGGTTCAGCAGCTCCAAACAGGCGACCGGGGACAGCGAGAAACGCCAAGCCGAAATTGCTCCTCGCATTGCAAAAGAAAAAGGCTGGGCTCTCAGGGAAGATCTGAGCATAGCTGATTTAGGGCTGTCCGCATACAAGAAACAGAACCTCGGAAGCCTTAAAGCCATCCAAGCCGCTGCTAAATCGGGTGCAATACCTCACGGCACCGTAATGATCGTTGAAGCCTTGGACAGGCTCACAAGAACACAATTGGACATTGCCTTTGATTTATTTAGGAATATTCTTAGGTCAGGTATTGAAATCTATGTAGATAAGGGCAGTAAACATTACACCAAAGAGAGTCTTAACAATCCCATAGACCTAATCATAAGCCTAGTGGAGATAAACGCAGCCCATGATTACGCAGCTCAAATCTCCAATAGAGTAGGAAAAGCTTGGAAACGCAAAAGAGAAGCATTAGCACAAGGCACAAAGCTTACAAAAAAAGTACCTGCGTGGATTGATGCAAAGACATGGCAACCCATTCCTGAGAAGGCAGCAGTCGTTAAGCGTATCTTCAATCTATATGCAGCCGGTAATGGCCAACCCACAATTGTTAGATTCTTAAATCATGACAAGGTGCCCACTTTATGACATGGCGTCACTTGGGGGGTTTCTGCTGTTCACCACCTTCTTGTATCACGCTCTGTAATAGGCGAATTCACACCCCATGTAGTTATTACTGCTGATGACGGTAAATCCTACAATCGCATTACAGCAGGAGATGCTATCAAAGACTACTATCCTCGCATCCTTCCAGATGATCTGTTTTTTCAAGTGCAGGCAAAGCTTGCTCGAAACAAAGGGAGAATGAAATCCGAGAATATCCGTAATCTGTTTTCAGGGGTCGCTTACTGTGTGTGTGGTGCTAAAATGAGTCTGATACAGGGCACAATATATCCATTCTATTACTGTCAAGGCAGGCTTAGGGGTTTGGGGTGCACTAGGCATGCATTGCCTTACAAAGCCCTGGAAGCCGCGTTCAAGATACTGTTTCTAAAGGTGCCTGCGTTGCTGGCAAGTAATACGGATAATAGCACCCAGGCAGAATTAGAGGCATTACAGGGCAAGTTGATAACGACAGAGACTCAGATTGCCAACATCACGGAGGCGGTGAAACAAGGCAAAGCAACCGGAGCACTAACCATCGCACAGGCAGAGCTTGAATCTGAGGTCGAAGAAATTAAAGCTTCTATTGAGCAGGCACAGGCAAAGTCCGGCAACTATAAGACGGATGAGCAGCAGGCAAAGAAGATATTGGCCAGCTTGGACAGTTTGGCTGCGGATATGGGATTAAGAAGGCAAGTTAGAGAATGGATCTTTAGCAACGTTGAAAAGATGGTATTCAATGGAGACAAGCAGCAGTTCGCCATTCAGTTTAGGAAGGGTGTGCGGGCTCTGTATCAATTCAAGAACAAGTATACAGAGGGTGAGGCAACATTCATTCCTGACTTTCCTAAAGCCTAGTAAAGCACTCTGTTGACCAGCTCTTGAAGGCCGAGGAGATGGGCACAGCAGAAGAATATGTGTGTGCTGGATGTGGCGGCTCCAGCACCACAGCCACCCGCCAAGGGTAACGCCGCAAAGCTAAGCCCCTCTAAACCTGCTTAACGATCAAAGGCCAGGACCTTAAAGTGACGATACGCTTGCAGGTGGTCAACCTGCAACTGGGATTTCACCTGGACTTAGCCTCAAGCTCAGCTTTAAGTTCCTCTGCTCTCTTAAAGTCTTTTGCCATAGGTTTACTTATTACTTGTATGTTTGGCGTAGTTTATGTTTACTTTGTTGTAGGGAGATTAGTTTTTACCTTTATGATGGAACAAGACTTCCGCTTGCATAGCTGAGCGGGAAATCATATCGGCATCCTGGCCTATCTTTGCAGCCAGCTTCACCAGCAGCTTTACTTGCTCATCAAGATACTGAACAATGCAAGTGCGAAACTCCAGCAATGAGTATTTATTGGGTTGCTCACGGTTAGAGCTTTCAGCCAGTCTTGCTAAGCGTGATATCTCATCATCTTGAAGGCCAAACGCCGAAGCCATAGTGATTGCTCTCCCTAGAAGGACCCCAAAGTGCTTTTCAACAAGGTCCCGTAGCTTTTTCTCATAGTCTTCGCCTTCTTTCTCGTTCATATCTATATCCAATTTCCTGCCTATCGTTATTAATAGATTTGCGGAGTATACAGTAAGGGCGTTAGCTGTCAATACCGTGTAGAAGATAGAAACTAGGCTAATATCACGCTGCACCGTGATGCGTAGTAGCCTCCTAGAGCAATAATCCACCCTAAGCAGCGCCATCAGCACAGCTATAGGCAGCTTCACCTGTTGCCGCCAAGCCAAGGCCGTCTAAAGCTGGTTCCTGATCAAAGGCGCGGACCATTATGTTCTCAACTTTTCGCTAATGCTTCCTTCCTTCTCTGCTCTTCCTCCCGTTCCTCTGCGAAAATCTTCTCCAACTGGGCATCGGTTTTACCCTCATACTTCGCTGAGCTAAAGATAGCATTCGTCAACAAATGACCGTATTCCTTTCGCTTGCTCTTCTCAGGTGCTATTTTCTTCATATCGGCCCATTTAACCAGCCACTTGTTGCGGCGTCAATTTAATAATCTTCTTCACCTTTTCCACAGCCCGACCCCCGCTAGCATCAGCACCTACCTCAAAAGGTAACGCCGCCAGCCAAAGCCCACCTGAATCTGGTTTATGATTAAAGGCAAGGGTGCTGAAGTGATGATGAGCTTGCAAATGGTCAGGCTGCAACTGTGAATTGACCTGGCCTGTGTATCTTGAGCTAATGTCGCAGGGCTTTCTTCTTTCACACTTCCCCCTTGGGCGGGTCATCAAAAAGTGATGGATAGTCTCTTGCTGTATTGCAATTGTCTATTGTTCGGTCATCAAGCTCAGCTGCAATGCCTGGATGTGAGGTTTCAATCTTGGCCAGGATATTGGCATGCCAAAACGTGAATCTTGTCTTGTAATGCTCGTTCAATTTGTCAGGGGCAACACCTGCTTTGACTGCAAGCTCCATGACGATCGAAGTCAATGCCTTAAAAGATGCGCGGTCCTTTTGTGTATCCCTGAGCATCAGGTTTCGGGTCTCTCGCATTTTCACGACTAACTGCCCTAATTCCGTTATGGTCTCTTCTAACTCCATGACGCGCTCTTCCAACGGTGTTTTACTCATATAGAAAATATCTGTTTATCATGAGGCACCATACGGCTTTTCATTCAATGAGCTTGTCCGCAGAAATATTATAGCCGCATGCCTTCAACTCTTTCACGAGTTCCAACTGCCACGAGCCATTATCATCGAAAGGCTTGAAGAGGACGCCGTGGTAATCAGATGGCATCTCAAAGTCCGGCACGACTTTGTGAAGTGGCAAGACGTGTCCCCTGCCAAGCTTGCCCACGAAGAAACCCAGCTCAAGGATAACATTCTGCCTGGCTCTCGGCCTGGCCTTCTTCAGGTCAGAATCCTTCGGATACGCCATATCATCCGGAGACAAAAGCACCACTGCAAAGTCTACGTCGGAATAATCAATAAACTTTTCAACTACTGTGCGCCCACAATTGGGTTGCTCGTGCAAGATAATGGGTTGAAGCCCGAGTTTTGTGAGCGTTCGTGCAACAGCCTCTTTCATCTCATTGTCGTGGCCGTGGACCACGAACACCTTGAGCGACAGGGGATTTGACCTTAGCGTCGGTGTTGCAACTGCTGGTGCTGGCTCCTGTAACTCAATCTCCGTGCGCAGCAACCCTAGGTATGAATCAAGTCGCACTAACTTAGCTTGCAGGCCTTCCCGCCACGCCTGCTCCCACCAAGCATTTGGAGGATTCGAGGGGACCGCCATTATCCTCCCAAGGGCTTGAAACCCTTTTACGTTTGGAGAACCGTCACCGAAGGCCTTGGTCAGGTAATTGTCTGTCGTGTTTTTTCCATGCACTGTAGGCGTTACCGTCCAGGTTGCTCTGTGCCATCAGTTGCTTTCCAGCCGCAATCTGCCGCTGGATCAACTCGATCCCCTTGGCAGGCGGAATAGGCGGCGGTTGCACTTGGACCGTGATCCTCGAATTGTTTGCTCTAGCCATAATCGCATTAATATCAATGCTCTCGTTGATTGCAATTCATTTTCAGCTTGGCCTCGTAAGCCCGCAGGTCTTCCTGTCGTCAGCCGTCGCCAGCGCCCAATCGACTATCTGGAGGTCAAGGTGGGGCCAACCGATTCTGATGAACCTGTATTATTGAGACGGTGGCGCAGGGCTGCCTCAGTTTAACCCCATGATCTTCAAACTAGTGGCCATCATGCCGGACACCTCCCAGCAATTTAAACCGCTCTACCGGCCGCTGGAGGGCCTTGGTGCAGCTTTAAATGGTGATCGTGCTCAAGGCCAGGCAAAGCAATTATCAACCGCAGGGCTCCCCAGCATAAAACCCTACGCCAGAGCATGCAGATTCTGCTGCAGGTTCTGCTTGCCAATATCGCCAGAAGGAGTAAAAACGCTCACATGGAGAAAGGGCAGAAGCGGACTTCTCCAATGCTCGAATTATGAATAATAATGCTAGGCTTCTTAAAACCTTAACAGGAGGATTATAACCATGCGAGGATCGTCTTCTTGCCCTTGGCTGGACCCAGCTAACAGCCAGTTCTGCCTCATCCTTACAGCGTCAACCGGCTGCGCGACAGAAAAGCGAATTACTGTCAGCAGCACGGACAACACAGCCATTCGGCCGAAGCGTAGTTTATACAACTTGATCTCGACACCAGCGCACACATTGCTCCCACTGATAAGCGTCATTTGCTTCTTTTATGCTGCCGCAATGCCGGGAGCTGTGCTGACTCACCGATACTCATTCGATACCGACGCCAGTGACTTGATAGGCGGAGCCAATGGAACTTTGCAGGGCAACGCCATGGTGACGAATGGCGCTGTCCTTATTGGCAGTGGCGGTGGTGTTGGACTTCCAGCAAACCTTTTCACCAATTACGATTCAATCACTTTTGAGGCGTGGTGTGTTGATCAGAACTTCGCAAACATCGACAATGATTTTTACTCTATAACTTCCTATTGGCAATACCTCTACAATTTCAGCGGGGCTGGTGGAGAAATGAACTATGCCAATATCTCCTTCCGAGGTGATAATTCCAGCGCCGGTTCCTGGTCGCAGTCAGGCACCTCCATAACCATAGGTGTCCCCTTGCCAATTGCAGGCCGAACTAACCATTTGGTCTGGACGGAGGACGCCAACTCGCAAACAGCGTGCCTTTACATGAATGGCGTGCTGGCGGGGCAGGTTACAAATGTTACGCTTACTCCAGCCCTCATCGGTCCAACCTCAACCAACGAAATTGGAACCAGCAGCTCGGGCAACACTAACGCTTATTTCAACGGCAGTATCTTGGAGTTCCGTGTCTATCAAGGTGCTCTCTCAGCCTTGGAGGTGGCGCAGTCGGATGCTGCTGGTCCAGATCAGCCGGGAGTAGATCCCGGTAGTTTGCAGGATGTGCGTATTGTATTGCCCTCGCCCATTGGTCCGGGAGCTTTACTGCAACCCGTGGTGTATGCAGACTTCGCAAACCTCATCAACGTTAATGTCATCAGCCAGCCAGATATGACTTTGTCGTCGGACAATACAAACGTGATAGTTGTGACGGCCAATCAGAAACTGATGACCGTCGGACTCGGCACAGTGAATATCACAGCCATCTATGAAGGTTTCACTAATACCGTGACTGCCACCGTTTCTGTGCCGCAGGACATCGCGCTCATCCATCGTTATGGTTTTAACGAACCGACTAACACATGGCTGGTGCATGATTCCGTGAGTGGTGCAAACGGTCGTGTTTTTGGCCCCTTCGCCCCCTTTTACTATCAAGGCCCAGCAATCTCATGGGTTTCCTTTACTGGTAACGGTGAGTTGTCACTTCAGTATCCTTACAATTGGGCGGCTAATCACTATCAGGGTGCTTACGTAGCATTGCCAGGCGGTATTTTATCGTGCTTGAGCGAAGTCTCAATCGAAGCTTGGCTAACTTGGACTCCTGGAAGGGCTCCGCTAACGTATGGAGGGGACGCATGGGAGATGGTTTTTGATTTTGGAAGCGACCTGGATTTGACTGGCATCACCTATTTCTTTCTTACTCCAGCTACCGACCCTGAATACAAGACGACAAAGTCTGTAATCCGTTCTGGCATTACCACCAACTATAATAACGCAGAGACGCCATTGTTGGATTGGACAAACGTATGCCCAACCAACGTTTTATCACTATTAACCGTGACTTACAGCCCCGTGCGTGAAGTGGCGAAACTTTACCTGAATGGCGCTCTTTGCAGTTCAGGCGTTGCCACCATTCCATTATCAGGAATCACTGATACCAACAACTGGCTGGGAAGGTCACAGTTCGGTGATCCTTATTTTACGGGAAAGTATAACGAATTTCGCATGTATAGCGGCTTATTATCGGATTCTGATGTGCAGGCTGATTATAACGCTGGGCCGGATGTCGTCGGGGTGGACTTTGTATTGCACACTATTCTTGGCAGCACCAACCTTACACTATCGTGGGGACCATCGGCAGCCAGTTGGGTTCTTGAGTCTAGTCCTGCTCTCGGTGCTGGCGCTGCTTGGGCACAAGTGACTTTTACTTCTTCCAATGCGCCATCATTCCAGAATAGGCGGCTCACTACATCATTACCGATGGTTAACGACTCACAATACTTCCGCTTACGTAGCCCATGAAAAGGTCACTAGATCAATGACAGCTGCATTTGGATTAGCAGCCATCCCCACGGCATTAAAGCAGGCTGGTGCTCAGGACCTGGTGATTAAAGGAGCAGGGGGAGATCCGGGGCGGCATGACGCGAAACTTTACCGAGAGCACGGTGTTTGATTAGACACTATGCAGAAGCACAAATCAATAGTTGCACTCTCTATAATCACATTGGCGTTAGTTAGCTGCTCGAAAAAGTCATCCGATACCACCCTAACGCAGCAAAACGCATCGGATGTCCAAGTCGTCACTAATGCTAATGGGTCTGTGACCTCCTTTACTAGCCGCATCAAAAACATCACCAACTCCACACCAGCAACAAATGGGCTTAGGCGTGGGAAGAAGATCGTGATTAAAGGCAACACTGTCACCGATGTTCCTGATCCGTAGCAAATGAGCGACGCGTCCAACAAGCGCCCTACAGCGGGCTGAGGGTGATATGGGTCCCCAGCATTATCGACAGCAAGGGAAACATAATACGATAGAATCATAAAGCTAGCCAAATGAACGAGGAGACCCACCACGACCATCCAAGAAGCTCCAGGGACTTAATTTGGGTATGGCTCTGTTGGCTGGGAGTGGCTGTGTTGTTGTATATTCTCAGTTTAGGTCCAGTGGCGATGTTAGTGGAAAAAGGGTTCATTCCGACGGGTAGTAGAACATCGCAACTCGTTGGCACCATTTACCAGCCTATTGAGTGGGCAGCCAGTGCGATTCCTCTTCTAAACCGTCCGCTCGGAAGTTACTTACACCTGTGGGCTCCAACGCTCTACGACAGCAAGGGACACGAAATCCGCAAATAGAAGCTCTTGATCGTTTCGTGAATTTGCATAAACTAGGCCACACGAACGACGAAGTTCACGAAGCACCGGCGAGAAGTTCAAGGGACTTAATCTGGGTCTGGCTCTGTTGGCTGGGAGTGGTTGTGATACTGTATGTTCTTAGCTCCGGGCCGTTCCTGATGCTGGTGCAAAAGAAGCGTATCTCCGTGGGCAGTCCGACGTATCAGGCCGTTGTCACTTTCTATGAGCCTATAGAGTGGGCCTTCGACAACATACCACCAATAAGAAAAGCACTGGGTATGTATGCCCATTTGTGGGCTCCTGATAAGTTCGACGGTAAGGGGAACGCAAAATAGAATCTTAAGACTAGCTGCATGAACGACGAAACCCAAGACCACCAGAGAAGAAGCTCCAAAGACCTGATATGGCTATGGCTCTGTTGGCTGGGACTGGCTGTGCTGCTGTATGTTTTGAGCATAGGGCCTGCAATGAGGATGGTGCAAAACAGGTTTATCCCCTTGGGTAGTCCGATATACGAAGTCCTCGCCACGTTCTATTGGCCTATGGAATGCAGCGCCAGGAAGATCCCCGTGCTAGCACATCCAATTGGCGTTTATTTGCACCTCTGGGCACCAAGGATGTTTGATCGCAAGGGCAACAGGATAGGCTAATTGTATTCTACCAGCACAGCCCTAGTTTAAGTTTGGCGGATCGTATAGAGACACCGAGACACCTGAATCAATACCTATGCGCCGGTGCAGATATTGATTCCGGTGATCGTGCTGTGACTTCTGAGATGCTGGCCAAACTATAACTAAACGACCCACTTGACATCTTCTCCTGGTGTGGTAGATTGTGCATAGATAGGGAGAAAAAGAAAACCCACCGTTGCTTAGGGTCTGATTGATCCTGCAGCGTAACTGTAATAAAGCGTAATGAAGAACAACATAGAATTTAGAGCCAGTAGTGCGCCGGTTTTGGGCCCCATCACCCCACTAAACGCTTTTCCGGTCGCTACTGGCTTATTTACTTTTAGAAAGCGTTTAGATGAGCGTTGATAAGAATAACAATGATAAAGCTAATCCATACGGTTGCCTGCACTTAAAGCTGCAAACGGTATTGTATAAACAAGCAAGATATAGCCAGATGCAGTTCAATTTCTACCTGGCCTGCCGTATGAGCATGCCTGAGTGGACGTTTAATGAGTCGGACATTAGGGTGATGACCGGCATCCACAGGAAGATGGTGAGTGCCCACTGCCGGGCGTTGGTCCAAGCAGGTATATTTATCCGTTGTGGCAATACAGCCAACGGATCTCCGCAGTATAAACTCGACAAGCGGAAGTTCGAAACATACCTCAAAGGAGACCAACCTCTTGATCCTTTGGAAAAGCCAATAAAAGTAGAGCTTTCAGCCCTGCCACCCCTGTCATCCGATGATAGCCCCCCCTATCATCCAGTGATAGCCCCCCTATCATCCAGTGATAGCCCCCCTAGCATCCAATGATAGCCTCCCCCTAGCATCCGATGATAGCCCCCCCTATCATCCGGTGATAGCTAATAAAAAAGATAATACAGAAAACTCTAAAAGAGAAGACGAGAAAGAAGACACACACTCAAGAGGCTCGTGCGTGAATGCTTTAACAAACACATCTCCCGAAACTATTAGGAAGGAAAAGAATAAAAACGGGTCTATAATGGGTTTAGCACGCCAAGACCATAAACTCCATTCTAGTAGTTCTAATAGTGACACTGGATCATCTTCTATAAATAAGTGTCAGTCTTCAGTCAATGGCTCCGCATCTACTGTGACTAAGGCTATAGTTGCTCCTGCTCCTTTAATTGGACCTGACACTAGTTTTAAGCTCTTTCAACTAGTCCCTGGACTCTTTACTAATGATGCCAAGCAAGAGTATGAGAACGGCAAGAAGCTGGAAGCCTTTGAGACTGAAAGGAAAGCCAAGCAAGAGAAGGAGAACAAGGATCGTATCAATAAGGCCGCAGATAATTGGTCTGCCAATTGCGTAATAAGCCCTCTTGAGAAAAAGGAGAAGATTAGAGACCTTCCGCCTGCTGAAAAGGTAGAGGTATTAAAAGCAGCAATTGAGGTCCTTAACTACAATGGGGACTTCAATTATACTAAAGGGTATTCCTACCGTTATCATTTTAATGTAACAAAAAAGAGCTTGGATAAGGCTCAGGAGTTCTTTAAAGACAACCCTAATCTGCCAGTATCCGAAGTTCTTAACCTCTTAATGAGTTGCTGCTTTGTAAACCATGACTTTGAAGAACCTGCGGTTGGAGAATACTGTGAGCACTTCTTCACTTGGAAAGGTGGGGCGTCGCTGGACTTCTTTTGGAACAACCTGGCTAATATTAACACCTATTGCGTTGCTAACTTCTTTGGCTTCGACGCCCCTGTTGTTTATCCTAATCCAAAGCCTAAAAGAACTCCTGAGCCTAGCGAATGTCCATACACCGCATAATCTCCCACGAGCAACTAAGGATGTCATAGTCACTACGGAGTGGTTACAATAATACGACTACAATACTATGAGCACGAAGTTGTTTTATGTCCACAAGTATCTAATAACGATTCATTACAATGAAGTGAGCAATGTCGTAACGGTAGCTTTAAGATTAAACAAAGAGCAACTAGACATTACAGCAGAGCAGGTTAAGAGACTAGCAGACTGTTTAGTCGCAGAACGCTTTATAGAGGGTGACTATACAATTAGAACCTACAAAAATAAAGGCAAGCTGCTCTATGATGTAGCGCAATGATACAGTTATGATAACCCAAGTAGTATCGCCTCCACCTACCGTCATCAGAGTATCAGAACTACACGAAGGACGGCTTGCTAAAGGCAGGCGCAGGGCTATTAAACACATTGAGACAGTTGACAAGGAGAACGAGCGTTTGAAGGAGTTTGCGGATTACGTTGAAAGGATTAAGGGTCAGTCTAAACCTACCGCGAGGGAGAAAACACAGTAAAGAGCACGACCGCCAACACCGCTAGATCTTGATGACGAGGAGATCTTCACGATGTTGATAACGGGCATTTTAGCCCGTGAAGAACCCGTGGAACACTCACAGGAGAGTTATTCGCAGCTTCACGGCCCTTTAGGGCCTGTGAAGAACTCCCGTGAAGAACGTGAAGGACGGCACATTATTCAATCAGAGACAAAGGCCCGTGAAGAACAACCTGGTGAAACTCCTGCCTGCCCTGAACTTCTTCTACCACGGCCGCCAGCAGCTTCATTGAACTGAAATGCATATTGTAGCGAATATTCCTCTAGCTTGAAACAAGCAATAGAGAATCTGCCAAAGGTTACTACTACTATCACCTTAAGGAAATGATACCTGATAGTATTACCACACATCCTGTTACGGGCATATCTCATAAATTCGATATGCCCTACACATGATGGTCTTGGCGGATTTACTATATAGAGAAAGAAAAGCAACCCATGAGAGTCGTCACAATTGAACTTTCGTCACAAGGCAAATTGGTTGTTTCTGTCTATAATACCTGCTGAGCATCTGATATTATAGTAAGCAGGTTTAGAGGGGTAACGGTTTTCTCAATGGCTTGCCTGTAATGAAGTCCGGTGCTTTTAGTGTGAACTCCTTGATCTGGGTTATTGTGGACCCCGCCACCAAGAGATACAGCTACACCCACCCCCATCGAGCTTCATTATCGTAAAAGTGATGGTCCAGATCACCATGATGAGCACCAGCAATGAACCACCACCACGCTATAAGGAAGATGATGATGCTGGTCACCACGCACCATCTGATACGGCCAGACTCCTTATCAGTCGTCTGGCCTAACATCATATGGTTTGGTCCAGGATTATTAAAAGGCTTTAGACCGGCAGGAGGCCGAAGGCCGCCCTTGAAAGGATAGAAATGGCTAAACCTGGTGCACGGGTGCCGTCGTTGTAAGAAGTTGCTAGATCCTTTTCGTCTGCTAGGCCCAGGTGCCATGCCATATATAAAACAAAAACCCGCTAGAACTTGCGCCCTAGCGGTTCAAACACAGAAAGGGAGGTTAAGCCGCTTTCAAAACGTATTTACCATCACGTAACTCGATCTCTTCATCATCGTGAAGATAATCAAGAGTGAGCTTCGCAAGGGATTTATGCCCCTTCAGAGCCTCTTGAAGCTCCGGGAAGGACAGACCTTCCTCGGACTCATCAAGCACTTTATGAATGGCATAGTCCAATCTCGTGGGCATACCACCAGTAAGATAACTAGGATCAATACTGTTAATCTGCCGTTCGAGCTTGTTTAGCTTCTTCAGCACGACATTACGTTCTCGGGTTAACGGTTGGAGCAACTGAAACCTAAGGGCTCCAAATTGCTGTTCAATCGTCAACTCAGTGTTTACTGTTGCATTCGTCATTTTACTATTTTCTAGCAAGCAACCTTTGGCGGACTACCGGGGGTCCGCCACACGGCTACCCCTTTCTTTCCACCAACAGATTGCCACCGCAGCAGGTTAGGACCTCGGAGCTAGACGAACTACTCCAGGCTTCCCCTGCCTGCAACGCTCACAGTCGCACGGGGCCCTTGGGATGTCAAAGCCTTTCCAAGGCTGGAGCCTTGGCAGGGGTGCAGCCCTGCAAGCACCAGGTCTGCAAAGATCCTGGCGCGGGAATGCCCCTGGGCCGACGTTCCTGCGTCGAACGTGACCACATGGCGGAAATGCCGGTCGATCGCCCAGAGGTCATTCCAGGCGCTTTTCCGAGCGTTGCACCCGTATCTTTAAGAACCGAGGCCCGTCGCACCCGCGTATCTTTAAGTTCCGGCAGGCAGATTCGCGCTGGCGGCGGGGTTTTGCCGTGCCGAGCGACGGCTGACGGTCACCTGGAAGGGGTTTCGGCCGTTCAAAACCAGGAATCGAGAATCGCCCTACGGTTCAGCCCATCGGCACCGTTCACTCACCCGTGCGCGCGGTTGGAATGAACTTCGGCCAGCTACCACCACTGCTGGCAACAGCCCTTAAAGGCTATCGAACAGCTTGAACCTTTAGCACGAGCTGGCTTACGCGCCTTTCAATCGTCTTCAAGCTCTCGTTCTGGTCTCGTTTGCTTTCTATCTGGCAATGATCAAGCCCTCGGTAATCCCTGGCAGGTATGACACGCTATAGCCAAGATTGCAGTTGCAGCTGTGGCTATGGCTCGTGTATGGTCTCCTTCAACGGTATATTCTAACAATACAAAATACGAAAACATTATGGCTGAAACACCAATACCGAATCCCGTAGATGTAGTCAAAAACGCTGTAAAGGCCCTCCAGGACCAGAAGGCGGCGCTAGAAACTCAGGTCGCTGAAATAGACAAGCAGTTGGCCGATATTGCTGATGCGATTGTCGGCACCACCGCAAAGGGCAAACCCGGCCGTAAGCCTGGGCGAAAGCCGGGGAGTAAAGGTGGTGGGCGTCCTGCAACCCCTGTGCCCGACGAAGATAAGCAGAAGCTCCTGGATGCAATGAATAAGATCGGTGGCAAGATGAGGTCGGGTGACGCCTTCAAGAAAGCAGGTTTGAACAAGCCGCAGGGTAAGAAGGCAATGGCGGCGCTGCAGGCTGACAAGAAGGTGAAGATAAATGGTCCCTGGGTTAGCGTAGCGTAAGCCGCATTCTCCAATCATATAGAGCCCTGCCGTCAACTCACGCAGGGCATTTTATTGCCCCAGCCTTACGCTCTGGATGGGCTTAGGAGCTGCTTTGCCTTAGCTCTGGTTTCAATCTACGCCCGGAAGATCACACCCTCTATAAACGATCCCGGTGCGTTCCCTATGACAGCCTTTGTGTTCTTGCTGCTTCTGGTAACTGTATGAAGCAGATGCATGGAAGATTGCAGGCAACTGTATCAAGTCGTTTAACATGAAGTAGATGGTGATTGATTCGGAATCCATAGACGGTGTAGTATAAAGAATGAAAATATACACAACAACGTAACTGTAATAAGCAAATGAAAGGCACATATAACGATAGATTAGAACAACTAGATAAACTGGATCAGGCAAGAAAGCAGTGGAAGGAGAGTGAATGGAGGCTACAATTCTTAAGGACTCACACCTGCACGACTTCACCTGGGATAACTAATGAGGAGCTATTAAAATGGTATTAAGAGAATCAACAGCAATAAATGAACAGCCTATTGCCCCTAGGTTGCAGTTAAAGAAGTGGGAGCCCGAGCCTTTTGCATTTGGTGACCGTTTTAGTTATCAGAAGCCAGAAACTCCTAGTGAATGGTTCAGTCATAAGTTTCCAGAGCAAGCAAGGATATACGGATGCCCATTTATTGAGGCTATAGAAGATTTGGGAGATGGTATAAAAAAGATTAACCCTTTAGCGGAGAATAAAGACTTCTTGGCAGCAACACTTCAGGGTGATTCAAACCTTGGTCATGGAGTTGTTTATATAGAATCAGAAATGCAGTTTTATTACTATGATTGCAGGGATAGAATATATAAAGCGACCTCTGAAGACAAGCTGGGTAATCTCATGCGTGCGTATTTGATAAGGTGTGCAGAAGAGCTACCAAACAACGTCCATAAGGCGAACCTCTTCTATCAGTTCCGGAGTGACAAGACCATCCGCTCTATAATCCATCGTGCTAAATCTATCCTGGCTGCTGATGATAGTTACTTTAGCGTAGCTTCTAAACATCAAAGGCAACAGGGGCCCGAGTTGTATGAAAGGGTCGCTAGAGCTTTTGTAGATCAAGTCCTAGAACGAATCCCAGGGGAGATACTTACAGTAAACGATGCCTATGTTCATTTCTGCGAGTATCTGAGCAGGAGGAAGATGCCACCAGTTAACCGTAAGATCTTCAAGAGCCTGGTGCCGCCGGTGGTTAAAGAGCATTTCGACCTTGGCATCCGTAATGATCTCTAGGACCAGGCCGGGGATAAGTGGCAAAGGGGCTGGAAGGGCATAGGCATCCTTGAGCCAGAAGCAACGGTGCAGGAAAACTGACACTCAGGCAAATCCGTGTCGCCGTAAGGGCCGTCGCTCGAAATCACAACTGATCTGCTTTCTGCTACTGCTGTCCGCTATCCATCTCCGCTCTATCACCTGCTGTATAGTCTTAATCTAGTCCCGCGACACAATGCCCCTCCTCATTCCCAGCCCATACCCATAGCCCGTTCTATATTGTCCGAAGCAATACCCTCGACTCCATCCAGCATCGTTATTGTATTTGTGAGATGGGACTTGGCTTTATGGTGAACGGATGCGATAGAAACGAGTTGGATAATTTGTCCACTGAGGATCGCTGAAATAGATTGAACCGTTAGTAAGGGTGCAACTTTGTAGGGAGGTCCAGCTTGCACCTTGTAGATTCGTGCTGGCTTCCACCACGATAGGGATGTTGGTTGTGCCGGTGATGTTGAAGCCAAACCCATTAGTGCGCACCCCAGCAGCTTGCGCTTGCGGATTCCAGAGCATGGTCTCAAGATCACCGAATAATGCGCCCCATCCAACAGTTCCCGGCAAGTAATAAACCGTCGCCTGGTTATCTTGATAAAACACGGCGGTATGTTGAACGGGGGCATTACCCTCAAAACAGACTGCCGCTAGGCTCCAGCAGGAAGAGAACGCAAAGGCTGCAATGCTGGTGACGTTGCTGCCTATCGTTACGCTGGTCAGGCTGGTGCAGTACCGGAACGCATCGTCTTCGATGCTAGTGACGCCGTTGCCTATCGTCACGCTTGTCAAGCTGAGGCAATCGAAGAATGCATTTGTCCCAATGCCGGTGATCGGCAGGCCATAGATCGTGTCAGGGATGATCACCGCGCCGCCAGGACCGGTGTATTGCGTGATAGTGATTGTGCCATTATTGGTCGTGTAAGTGAATTGGGCTTGCACCACCGCTGGCAGTATTATCAGCAGCAGTAGCGTCCACGGTGTGCAGGCAGTTGTTGAACCCCATGCCAGCGTTTTTGAGAGGGCGCGAGCACAGTTGCAGAATGTAAATAGACCGAGGAAGCCGACGATGGCCCTTTGCAGTTTCATGTTTCCTTTCATTGCGTGCGAACCTGTTTATCCGCTTATTTTCCTTTAATCCAACCAGGTAATTTAGGCAACTGTGCGTTTGACTGCACACCCTCACTTCAACAATCGGCCTTAAATACCAGTCACAGCGAGCGCGGGCGGTAGAAAATGTTCACAATCGCGTTGCAGCCCCATTTTGCAATACAATTAGTGCTGTTCCTATTCATGATAAGCACCGTAAAGCCCATCCACATCGCTCCCAATAACCTCAGCGCCACTTTTCTTGCGGTCAGGGCTCAAGGTGGCGGCTATTGCGGATCGTTCTTCGTGGCAGCGGCGTAGGCAGGCGTAAGCACTTCCGGTGTTGACGACGTGGTGCCATAGGGCGTAGCTTGCTTGCATGAAAGGGTCTGCGTGCTGGATTTACATGGTTCGATATATGAACTGACAATTGGTTGAAACATCGCCGAAATCTATGAAAACTAGCCTTGAAGTTCGTGCCGACATCCTGAAAACCTTGCTGGTCGAGGACCGCCACGAAGTCCGCGGCATCCGTTCCTCAATCTACAACGTGACGACGTTGCTTTCGACGGCCTCCTTTGCGATTTCCTCATTCTTGGTAGGCCAGGGCCAGAAGCTCTCTCATGTATCTGTGATGTCCTCGGTGACAGATGGGCTCCTAGTCCTGCTTCTGTGGGTTTTCTTTTCTCGATTCAAGCGCGATCTCTACTGTGCGCGCCAGTGCGTTGTAGCAAGGCAGCGTTTAATCAAGAGCTTGGGCACAGGGGCTGAATCAGACGACATTAACCCTTTCCCGGACGCACGAAACGAAGAGCCCGATGTAACCGATTCCGAGCTTTGGTGGCTTCCAATACTTGCTACTGTAGCAATCACTATTAAGGCACTCGTACTTTACGTGATATTCCCCTAACGTTACCAGACCCAGGTGATGCATAGGACGTTGTAACGATACGCAATTCCCATGACCCGGATGCCTGGAACTTACACTTACTCAGCTCTAAGATTTGCTTTACCTTAATCTCCTCCTTTTGGACATTACTGTAAGTTGCTCTAACTACCATTTTGATAATGTTTCTTAAGGATACGAAGTTGCTGATGCTCCTGTATAAATGGTGACCTGCTTAATGGCTACCCCTGTCTCTATCAGTTGTATAATTGCTGTAGAATACAATTAGAGGACCGAGCTTGAATGAGACTGGGCGTTGGCTTATTGTATGTTTCAAAATAACGACAAGGCATAGTTGCACTTCTAACATCCCTGGCCGCTAGATGAACTGCCTGGCCTCTTACAACTCATAGATACTTGCCATCCCCTAGAATCTGAAACTGACGATACCCATAGACACTCACTGCTCCATTACAATCATCTTCGTTGGATCTATAGAGTGCTCCTTTCTAGCTGTATGGATTCGCCACTTCACAACATCATATAGACGCTGTTCCAGTAGTGCCCTTTAGTGCTATATATCAATCATAGAGAACTGCAGTGGGGTAGTGCGTGCCTGTATGAAGTGGAATTCTCGGAACATAAGAATAGCAACTGTAATAAGCAAACTATAGGTAAAGTGTTGTAGATGACCAAAAGCTTGCTGCTGGTGTATTCTTAGAACACAGTAATAGGCCAGCAGTTTCAGGGGCTTAAGATGACTGTAATGACTCTGCTGAACCAATTCCTGTGCTGGACATTGGTTTCTGAGTATGGGAGCCGGAGGCGTGGATACTAGCGAAGGAATGAATGCTTTTGACCTGGTTCAGTTTGTCAGCTCCGGGAGTCTTTTTTAGGTCGTTAGAAAGGCCGTGCTCTACGTTACTGGGATCTTTCAACGGGTCATCTTTCAACAGGTTATCTATTAATGTGGTATTGTTGTCCAGTTTTGACCCACCCATATCCAGCTTTGACGCACCTATATCCCGTTCTGACCCAGTCATATCCAGCTTTGACCCACCCTCGTCCAGTTTTGACCCACTTCCCGGTTCCTCATCGGTCAGGCTCGTTTCATCCACCAGGGCATACTCTCTTGTAGAGCGTCTTTGCCAGTCCACCTCATCATCCAGCCGTTCACTTGCTTAAACCTCCCTACGAGCCTTTACGAGCGAGTAAAGGAGTAGTGTATATAGACTATGAACATCCATATAATACAATAACCACAATCTCACAACTACCAGAACCCCATCTTCATAAGGATAGTAATTGTATAAAGTGAATATGTGAGAATCGCTATCCCTCCCCCATTACGGAACCATAGCCTTCAGTGTGATGATGATTCCCGCTGGCCCTTTGGATTAATTATCATACGGGCTCATTTACGCAGCATTACGATGGTTGAGCCAAGGTATACGCGCTGTGGATTGGGAAGCTGAAGCAAGGCACAACAGAACCTCAGAACGCGGATGCTGTTCCTTATGTTCTGTGGTCTCGCCACCGAACATGCCTCCCTTCCACACCTGCCCGTAGGAGGTTTGCCTAACTACCGCTAGGAAATTCCTAGTTTCCAATGACCCTCAAAGTGGGCTTATGATACATGTCATGTTTTCAAACACTGCAACGAGATCAGCGTAACGGAGTGAACTGCAAAGCGTGCAAGGGGCAAGTCGTTATGAATACACATCAAAGAATACGCAAAGATAAATCTACAAGCGACACGGGTCTTGATGAGCAGGAGCAACAGGAGCAACAGATTACAGACCTGCAAGCCAAGCTGAAAGCCTCCCAACTGGCTAAACGGGATGAAGGGCTTCTTTACCTTGTGCAGGCTCTTGTGCAAGTCGTGGGCACGCCGAAACGGTTAGGTATTAGGTTTGTCTCGTTGGTCCGCACACACTACCAGATCCAGGAGGCTATGCGGTGGTTTGAGCAAGCCCAGCGCAGATCATCTTGAAGTTAAGATTGGGAAACAACTTCAGCGTCTGGTGGGCACGAAAGAAACTTCTCTGAAGGTAAAAGGTTACCCCTCGGTATAAGTGGAATTGTAACGGCGATATGGACATTAAATTTGCTTGCCATGCCTGTGGTCAACATCTGGCAATTGATATATCCTGTGGCGGCTCAACGCGCAATTGCCCTACGTGCTCAACACCATTGCTTATTCCCCAGCTTGTCACTCAGCCCATCCCACCGAAGAACCAACGCAGCCTCCGGTGGGGTCTGTTGAAGCAACGCCGGCTCGCCTGGAGTCTGTTCTCCGGTGCAATTGCTTTAGGGGCCCTCATTATTGTGGCCCACCTGATTTCGGTTTCGAGTCCAAATGTAAGAGGGAGGCAAGCCGAAGCAAGAGCCGCCTACCTTGCCGCTAAGCAGTTCTGTATGCAATATGCGCCTAGGGCAACAAATTTCACCTGTGACCCGAAAATGCCTGATTACGACCATAAAGGTCTATGGTGCTCGAATATTAAGCCTCCCCATTGGACCGCAATGGGCTGTATTGACTGCGAAAGACGCTATGGAGCATCGAGGTCAAACTTGCGCCAACTGTGGGTGGCTGAGCTGGTGCAGGACGGAGAATCTTGGAACCTAAATCGCTTGAGTATTGGGCGAGACACTCTTTATGAAAGCCATTAATTGTTCCACCGCTGCATGACTAAGAGATCTTGGTTATTCGCCAGGGCTTTCCATTGCTTCTCTCTACTTGTAATCGATGGCCGCTTCTCAACATCATAACACCAGCGTTGAAGTCCCGTTTAGTTGTTCTATGTATCAATCTTCGAGAATGCCAATATGATAGTAAGTGCATGTTCCCTGTCTCTAATGGAATTCTCGGAATATAGGAATAGCAACTGTAATAAGCAAACTATAGGCAAAATGCTGTAAATGATCGAAACTCTGCTGCTAGTGTATTGAGGAGTTCAAGCTGCTCTGGTATATAGCCGATAGAAAGCGTAGCAGACCTTGTAGAGCATCTTTACCCGTGGACTTCATCATCCACGGTTTACTCCCTCTAACCTTCCCACGAGCCTTTACCTGCAAATAAACGAATGGTGCATGGGATCTGTGAAACTGCAATTAATACAATAACCATGATCTTACAACTACTAAAATTGCAGCTTCATAAAGATAGTAACTGTATGGTGTAGATATTCTTAGACGCCACCCCCCCCTGCTGATTCATAGCCTTTTGTGGGATGATACATAGAACCTGGTCTAGCCATCTACGCTAACCAGGCTGCCCCATCTCCTTTCTGGATGATGGGGTTCTTTATGTAGATAACGCCATTTCCAGAAACTATATGAGTCCGGAAGCAGGTTGGTTACTAGTTGATCAAATAATTCCTCGCCTTCGTAGTGCAATTCCTAACGCCGTCCCCCTTATCGCACCAGAGACTGCGGAAGAGGTCATACAAGATGGGGTTGCCCTGGCCGCGAAGCTAATTCACTCCGCAGAGCTGGCTGGTAAACGTGTGGTTCAATTCGCTAAGGGTAAAGGCAGGAAGGACATTACAGCCGGCAGTATCGCTTTTTATGCGATCTCGAAGTTAAGGTGCGGCAGAAGGTCCACAGGTTCAACGGTAATAGATGTGCATGGGGCTGGCACGCAGATCAATGGCAACAGCAGGTTAGAGAGCTTTGACCAAATCGTGTCGCAGGACCAGGAAGGCAGCGATGAATGCTTTATGCTGCACGACGTTTTAGGCAATTCCAGTGAAGATGTTGCTATGGCGGTTGCTCGCAAGATGGATTACGAAGAATTCTATGCTGAGCTTCCTGCACGAGAAAAGGCTGTGGTTAAGTATTTGGTCGAGGGTTTATGCGGTTCAGCTATTGCCAGGAAGCTCAGGGTTACATCCTCAACCATACAGACCATCAAGAAGCACCTGGCTAAGGCCCTGGTCGAGTTCATGGGACCTCAGGCTCACATACTACAGGATGTTCAGCGCCGTCCCCTGTGGAGGGAAAGCCTCGACGCCATCAGACAGAAGAATGGCTGCCGTTACGACCGCTGCCATTAAACACCACCTCACCCTCTCCATCGGCTCCTCCGGCTCTTAATTGGGGGCTGCAGGGGTCGGTGGGAGGGCAGATAGAGCAGGTCCTTCAACTCTCAGCTTTAGCTATGAGGTGGTGGTGGATGACTCGTGGACCCAAAAGTGCGACTTTATGCTTCGTCATTCTTATGGAGACACCTGCACTCGAAAGTAAAGGCTGTTCCAATTGTCTACATCAAAATACTGCGGGTAAACCATGTTGGTGTTGGTTGCGATGAATGGCGCTCCGAAATTGCTCCAAATGTTCAAATTGGTGGAAACTTGCAACTGGTAATTCGTGCCAAGAGAGAGGTCCATGAACGACGGCTTGACGGCCTTGATTAAGACGACTTCAACACCAGGCGGGGAGGCGATGTAGATAGTGGGCGTGCTGGTATAACCAATTCCAGCATCCGTAATGTTAATGCCTACAACAACGCCATTACTGACAATAGCGGTGGCTGTGGCACCAGTCCCGCCGCCCCCTACGATCAAAACCGATGGTGTATTTATGTAACCACAAGCGCCATCGGTAATGGTAGCAGCCACAACAAACCCGTGATCCAGTGTAGCGACGGCAGTGGCAGCGTGTGGCGAGCAAGGGTGTGGAACTGACTCGTAGGCAAACAACTGCTGAACTTCGTTGGTGGAGAGGGCACGATTGTATATGCGGATGTCGCTGAGAGAGCCGAAAAGGTCATGAGGGCCAATGCCAGCCGCCATTTGATTTCTGCCAAACCATAGCGCCCCCGTGTCCACCGTCGTTCCAACCACAGTTAATGAGGCGACAAGTGTGTTGTTAAAAAACATTTCACATGAAGACCCATTCCTTACGCAGGTAAGCATATTCCAGATATTTGGGTTATTTGGAACAGCGCCCAAATACCCTTCTAGCGACGAAACAAACGTAAACCACCACTCGTTGGTTAGGCCTGTTTCATTCCCGTCATGCCTTATGTTCAAGCCGTAAGCTGCGGTCGAGACAACATAACACGAACCAGTTGCATTAGCATCAAGGATGCACCAAAACGAAATGGTCCAATTTGAATTAACGTTAAATGGGGTCGGAGTGACCGAGATGTAGGAGCCGCCCTCAAAATGAAAAGCGCCATTCGTCATCCCAACTTGGTTCATGTTTGGCGATATGGTAGTTCCATTTACAACTCCATTGTGTCCATTCCCGCTCGCATCGTTTGCATTACCGTTGAAGGGATAGTAAGCGACAAGCCCGTTGGTGAGCCAAGATTGTGAATACCCGTTGACCGTAAGCCCCAGCCCGACAATAAGCAGCGAAACGGTATATGCGATCCTTGTGAAGTTCATATCCATTCCTTATGTTGAGTGTTACCTATCCATACCGCGCTGATGCTTTCTATCGAATTCTCCGTGTGCTGTCAATCCTGAAGCAGCGGATAGCCTCGCATTCACATTAGCGATACGCTCTACATGAGTCCCTCGCCGCTTGGGCTTGGATGCGAGCATAACATTAACTGCATGACTTCGCGGTTTCAGCCGAGTCAACTTCTCCACGGCCCACTAATGACGGGTGCATAATCGGTGCCAAGCTGGCTCCGAGCATAAGGCAGAGAGATTCGACACGCTATTGTTACTCAGTGTGCGTGATTTTCACGCCGTATGTGTGGGAGCCACGCTGAGGGATGCTGCGGCGTCTTGGCGGGTATAGGAGTCGTTGTAGAGGGAAGATAGAGCAGGGCCTTTAGCTATGAGGAGTGGGTTAGGATCTGGGTGAATAGGCAGTCATTACTCACATCGCTCACTTCGAATCCCAGAAGTTTGCGTCCGTTTTGTATGCTGTGGTGCTCGCAGGACAATACCCCCAAGCTTGGCCAGTTCTTGTATCAATGATGACGCTAACGCCCTGTCCTGCTGAAACTTGATACCTGCCGATTTCATTTGAGGATGTTGCCGCTCCGATTGCGAAGACGCCGAGAACGCCCATAGCAACTCCATACAGAACGCTCTTAATGTCGATTTGAGTTTTCATAATGTTGGTCTTTTTTCAATCTATTAAGCAATAGGTCATTAGGCTAGTATTCGTGGACTAACTATGATTCTGGCAGGGCTGGCTCGTAGATACCCAGCCAAGCTCTTTCCGTCTGTTTGTGCGTATGCTGTTGGTTATAAGCCATACTTGACTGAATCTAAGCCGTCTGGTTTGTTTATTGCAAGCCATGAATTAAGCCCACCGCAGGCTTTAAGGAGCTTTGTTGCCGCCACCTGATTAAGTTCCTTACCCTCTCCACCTGCTGCTCCATAGTCCTGCCTGGCTTCGGCTGGGTGGGGCTATGCGGGCGGTGGTGCAGCGGGTGGTCGTGGGTTAATCCTGGCTTTTATTCCTATTCCTCTACCGACTAGCGAATCAGGGAGAATCTCGCGTCATTCCTCAGATTAAAGCATCGAAACTGGACACTATTCCCTTTCCCGCCCTGGATTCTCATTCACCAAAAGTTAACGAGTTATCATCTCTCTCCAAGGCGATGTTGGCTGGTAAGAAGCAGCTCGTTGCTTCGCATAGTGATGCTGACAAAGACTTCAATGGTAACAAGTGCGCCGCTATAGACAGCCAGATTGACGCACTGGTTTATGAGCTATACGGGTTGACGCCAGAGCAAATCACAATTGTTGAAGGTGCGGTGTAGTGAATGAAACTCGGCAATGATGACTGAGACGAAATCGGAAAGCCTGTTCCGTGAGTATTGCAAGCTTCGTGGCTATGTTGCCAAACGCCTTTCCGCCCCAAAAGACGGAGGCCGCTTCGCTGATTACGAAGTGACCATAGGGCAACATCGCATTATAGCGGAGATCAAAGAGCTTCAAGCGAATGCATCTGATGAACGTGTTGCTAAGACAATTCAAGAAAACAGGATCGAGGTCTTCGGCGACGAACCCGGGCGCAGGGTGCGGACCCACATAGAAGACGCCGAGAAACAGCTTCGACGGTATGCCGGTCAACAAGTTCCATGTGTGGTTGTTCTCTACGACAATATCGTTGTAGATGGTTTTCATCCCCATCCGCCGGGAGGATTTCTGGTAGACCTCTCAAATCCATTGTTTCCTTATCACATTGATGTTGGCATGTATGGGCTGCAAGTGGTGCAATTGCGGATAAACCAGGATGGGCGAACCAAATCCCTGGGCGATGTGCGTGGAGGAAAGCGCACCTTAAGGTCTGAGCATAAAGACAGCATCAGCGCGGTGGCCACCCTTCATGATTATGATCCCAATTACGGAATATTCCTCATCGTTTACCACAATTTCTTTGCAAAGAACCCGCTTTCCAAAACTGTATTCGCGCACAACAAAGATAAGCAACTCGAGAAACCTGGCCATCCTGAGTCCTGTCTCGGCAGTTGGCAGCCGATTTAGGCTGAAGACGACAACAGGTAGTGACTGAATGCACCGACTAACAAACAGGTAGTATGAATGGGCATATGCTCTTGATTTGACAGCATATAAAGACTACATGAGGAACCACAAGCCGAAATACTGGATATTGAACCTACGCTTAGCAAACGCCCAAATAAACCCGGTGACAAATGGGGTAAAGCAGGGCGTTGAACCACTACACCGAGCGGAATGCTATAGATACATCACTGGCATCTAGGCTATCTATCCATTTCTCTCTACAATGCCCTACAACGTATTTTGCTTTTTTAGCTCGATGCAGGGCCAGGGCAAGGGGAAAGTGGTCTGGCCGTTGCTTGGCCAGCGAGGTCGCTGACTGAGTTCATCTAGGTTATTAATCTGTTTCAAAGCAAGGTGAGATATTCTTGCAGTGCTTGAATTACCTTTTGGCCTCCTATTGGAGGGGGGCTATTGGTCTTTGAATCTTCCAATAGTTCACTCACATTGCGATTGTCTGATCGGCTCATGACGGCTATGGCCAAGTCGCACGTGCGGATCATCTTCTGAATGAATCGAAGGTAGTATTCGTGCTGTTTTCGCTTCGCGGGTGGAAAGTCGGAGTGCCGCTCAAGGTTTTGTAAGGCCTCTTGTGCTTCTGCAAGGTCCGATGAAAGCTGAATATAGTTGGTTAGCCAGGACGACGCCCATGCCGAAAACACTGCTTGGTCCTTTACCGCCTCAATCCGTAGCTGCTGAAGTCTGAACTCTTCCTCTCTGGTCAAAGTTCGACCCTTCGCTTTTTGCTCTTCCGTGAGCCGCTTTTGCTGGATGGTCAGTGAGTTTTGAATAGAGAATGCAGGCCGCGAAAAATTGGTATAGTAACCATCTGGGGAGTTAAGCCCTCGTTCCGCTAGCCTGTTCACGACATTCAAAGCCCGAGATTTCTCCTCGCGCCAAGTTTGTGCTGGTGGGTTGGGGATTCCACAACACCAACGGACAAACCGGTCAATGTCTGCGATAGCTTTCCCGAAGTTGACGACTGAAACTACTGCCGTGCCGACTATAATTACCAACGCGATCAAGTGCTTAAAGGCGAATTTCTTCCTGGTCGCGCTCATTTTTCGGTGCTCTTTACCGGATTTTGGTTAACCTCTGCCCTGTCGTCAACAGCGAATCTGAGGGTAATCGCCCGTAAGCCGCAAGCCTCCCTGCCCCATCCCCATCCCCTCCTGATCCACAAGCCCTCAATTTCGCTCCCCCTTGGCTTTCCAGCAGCTTTTCCTGCTTCCTGGTGCTTGTGGCCGGGAGGTGATCTTGACCAGCACGAGGTTGAGGGCAGGCGGATGAGGCGGTTCAGGGGCGGTGGCGGTGGTGGTCGAGAGGAGGAAGCCAGTGCTGGGGTGAAGATACTGGTGGTGAGGTCTGGAGCAGCAGGAGGGTGAGGTCAGGCGTGGATGCAGCTTCAGGACCAGCCGCCTTAGTGCTCGGCTTGCTGTTGGTGGACGGGCTAAAATTGATCTTCTTTGTTCTTGAAAAGCAAATTGAAAGTGGTCAACGAACCATAACAGCGGGTTATGTATTGTTGCATATCGATTTTCTCTCCATCTGTCAAAGTCGGGTGTGCGTTTATCTTCTGTTCCAAAACCCGCAATTGGTTCCGAATGCCAACGATCTTATGAAAAAGGACTTCAAGCGGAACTTCCTTCGTTTGCAAAGTTGGGTCTGCCGGGCGCAGGATCGCTCTGCCCTTGTGCCAGCGTGGGCCTAGTTGCTCGATAACGGCATCGGGCTTTTCAAATCCCAAGCGGCCAATAACCACTTCAACGGTAGATTCAACAAATTGTTTAAGGGGCACGTCCAAGCCAGATATGGCTGCGGTGGGCTCTGATGCCGTGATTCCGCTCAGCTCTGGGTCAAGCGTTCGCAAGGAATCTTCAAAGCGAATTTCGGCTGTCTTTTCGGCGATGGTCTTTACCGTTCCAACACCATACTGCGGGTGTTTAACCCGTAGCCCAATTGTGAGAGCTTGAATTTTCATGCGATTTCCTCAATAAAATCAAGGTTTAATCATCACATCACATTACAATCTTGTGAAACAGCGTTTCGAGTGGCACTTCCTTGGCCTGCAACGCGGGGTCCGCGGGATGCAGTACCGCGCGCCCCTTGTGCCATTTGGCGCCGAGTTGTTCGACCACGGAATCAGGCTTCGTCAGCCCCAGCCGGTTAATCGTCGCATCAACCGTCTGTTGGACCACCTGTGCCAGCGGCAGCTCCAACCCCCGGATGCTGGCTTGGGCTTCCGCCGGTTCCAGCCCGCTCGGCTCCGGCGCCACGGTCCGCCGCCCGTCGTCAAACTGGATGTCCGCCGTAGCTTCTGAAATGCTCTTTACCACCCCGACACCGTATTGCGGGTGCCGGACCTTCATGCCGATATGCAGCCCTTCGATCTTCATGCCCCATTCTAACCATCAAGGCACGAGCAAAGGAATTCAGAAATCCGCGTCAATGCCGTTGGCCGTAATACGCCCCCGGCCCATGCTTTCGGAGGAAGTGCTTGTCCAGCAGCACCGCTGGCAATGCCTTGGTCTGCGGGTTGATGCGCAGCGTCTCAATGCCAAGGCGGGCAACATACTCGAGCACCGCGGCATGGTGAACGGCCTCATGGGCGTCGGCGCCCCAGGTGAACGGCCCGTGGCCGGCTACCAGCACAGCCGGATGCTGTCCCGGGTCCAAGTGCCGAAAAGCTTCAACAATAACACGCCCCGTGTTCGCTTCGTAGTCGGCTTTGATCTCTTTCGGAGTGAGCATGCGCGTGCAGGGGACTTCGCCATGCCAGTAGTCCGCCTGCGTTGTACCGTAAGCCGGCAGGGCACGGCACGCCTGTGCCCAGGCCGTCGCGTAAAGACTGTGCGTGTGGACCACACCGCCGATCTCGGCAAAGGCACGGTAAAGCACCAGGTGCGTCGGCGTGTCCGAACTCGGCTTGAGGCCGCCGCCGACCACTTTGCCGTCCTCCAGCGAGACCACTACCATCTGCTCCGGCCTCATCTTCGCGTAGGGCACGCCGGAAGGTTTGATGACCACCAATCCCCGCCGGCGATCAATGCCGCTGGCATTGCCCCAAGTGTGGAGCACGAGGCCCTCGGTGACGAGCTCCAGGTTGGCCCGGCAAACGTCCTTTCTTAATTGCTTGAGCATGGGAGTTTGTCTCGCCACCGGACACTCGGGCTCAACAAACGAACCCGCTGCGCAAGCCATAATAAACCTCGTTGGAGCGAAGCTCTCGCTTGAACTCGCGCAACTCCGTCTGGCCGTCAATGAGAAGGAACTCGATCCCGGCGATCTCCGCCAGGTCCTCCAGCATCTCAGTGGTGACCGCCTGGCTGAAGCCGGTGTGGTGCGCCCCCCCGCCGTGAATCCAACACGCCGCCGCCACCGGCAGGCTGGGTTTGCAAATCCAGAGCGCGCGCGCCACCGGGAGCTTTGGCAACGGCTTCTGCGGTGCCACCACCTCCACCTCGTTCACGATCAGGCGGAAGCGGTTGCCCATATCAATCATCGAGGCGTTCAGCCCCGCCCCGGCTGGTGTATCAAAAACCAGCCGCACCGGATCGGCCTTGCCCCCAATGCCCAGCGGATGCGCTTCCAGCGACGGCTTGCCCTTCGCAATGCTCGGGCATATCTCCAGCATGTGCGCGCCCAGCACCTGCATCCCCTTCGGGTCCAAATGATAGGTGTAATCCTCCATGAACGAAGTCCCGCCCTTCAGCCCGGCCGCCATGACCTTCATCGCGCGAACCAGCGCGCAGGTCTTCCAGTCGCCCTCGGCGCCGAACCCGTACCCATCGGCCATCAACCGCTGCACCGCCAGCCCCGGCAACTGCGCCAGGCCGGGCAAGTCCTCGAAGGTGTCGGTGAAGCCCTTGAAACCGCCGGCGCTGAGAAACGCGCGCAAGCCCAGCTCGATGCGGGCAGCCTCGCGGAGCGCGCTCCGCTGCGCGCCGTTCTTCCGTAGCGCGGACGCGACCACATAGCCGGCCTCGTATTCCTGCACGAGCCGGTCTATCTCCCCGTCGGACGCCTCGTTGACGCACTTGACGAGGTCACCCACGCCATAGCCGTTAACTGAATAGCCAAACCGCATCTGGGCCGCCACCTTGTCCCCCTCGGTGACGGCCACCTCGCGCATGTTGTCGCCGAAGCGGGCGAACTTCGCCCCCTGCCAGTCGTGCCACGCGGCTGCCGCCCGGCACCAGGCGCCGATCTGGGATTGCACTCCAGCATCCTGCCAATACCCCACGACCACCTTCCGGTTCAAACGCAGGCGGCTCATGATGAAGCCGTGCTCGCGGTCCCCGTGGGCGGCCTGGTTGAGGTTCATGAAATTCATATCAATGGTCGCCCAGGGAATCTCGCGATTGTGCTGCGTGTGCAGGTGCAGCAGCGGTTTGCTCAATGCCTTGAGGCCGTTGATCCACATCTTGGACGGCGAGAACGTATGGCACCAGGTGACCAACCCGATGCAATTCGCAGCGGCGTTGGCTTCCTGGCAAAGTGCGGTGGCTTCCTCCGGTGTCTTCACTACGGCCTTGAACACGACGGTCGCCGGGATAGCCGCCGCGGCGTCCAGTGCCCCGACTACTTGCCGGGCGTTGACTGCGACCTGCTTCAGCGCCTCCGGCCCGTAAAGGTGCTGGCTGCCGGTGACAAACCAAACTTCGAGTTTCTTGAGATCAATCATAGGGCATGGATGTTACTCCAGGAGGGGCTCGGATTGCCAGTGTGCTTTATGCGAATTCAGCCTTCCCCGGAACATCAGCGGGGCATGACCGTTTCGGCCAGCCGGAGGGTCACCGGGCCGAGTAGGCCGGACGCGAGCAAGGGGTCGCCCTTGGTCCAGTGGCGCCAGGTGGTAAACGTCGAGCGGCCAGTCGGACTGGACTTGCCCTCGAGCAGCCAGGGCGGCCAAGCCTTCAACTCCTTGCCGTTCCATTCACAGTCGGGCGGCAGTTGTTCGTCGCCAATCAGGCGGTTGGGCCACAAGTTGGTGACCTTGACTGTGAGCGTATTCTTTCCGGGCCTGGCGGCGGCAGTTACGTCCACGCGGAAGGGCGGCTTCCAAAGGATGCCGAGCGATTCCCCGTTCAGCGACACCTCCGCGAAGTTTTTCACCGCGCCCAGATCGAGGCAGATCACACGGGTTGGCGTCAGCCAGTCTGGCGGGACCTCGAATTCCTTTTCGTAAGTCGCGGTGCCGGAGAAGTACTTGACTCCGGGATTGGTGTGGTCCGTCCAGGACTGAAGGCAGTCGAAGGTGACGCTGGCGGGGGCGGCCCAGCCCGGAGGAAAGTTCACTGCCCAAGGCCCTGGGATCGGCAACGGCGCGGGTAATGACCGGCAGGCGGCACGGTTCTTGCCCCCCGAAGCCCACCGGAAGGAGAACTTGCCCGGTGCCCAGGCCAGCAACTGCATCTGGCCGTCAGGGCAGGGGATGAAGCTAAAGAAAGGCGACGCGCCGAGCGATTGGGCCGATTCGGGCAGGGTTAGTGTATCGTTCTCCTGGATGGTCGTTCGTTTGCGCACGCCAGCAAGCGAGTACTCGACGCGCAATTCCTTGGGCGCCAAATAAGCCGGGTCGCCGCCCGCAAGCTGGTTGTCAACCGGGACACTTAGTTCGCCGTGCTTGACCAGAGCGGCCAGCTTCCGGGTCAGGTCCACGCTCCGGCTGCGTGGGGCGCTGCCTGGGTGCAAATCGCCGTAAAGGGCCTTGGTCACCTCGGCGTCGGCAGGCAGGTCGAGGGTTTGGCCCTCCTTGGCCTCGGCGGTTTGAGTGCGGCCATTGGCACGAAACTCGATGCGCAACTGCTTTGGAGTGTTCGGCGCCGGATCACCTCCGGCAATATCATTGCCGGCGGGGATCTGGAGCGTGCCGTGGGCGAGGAGTTGCCGGACCTTGGCCGTAACATCGCGCCGATTTTGTTTAGGGTCGCCAGGGTTGGGCAGGTGGCCGTAGAGCGCGTTGAGCACTTGTGCGCCTTCGGGGAGCTTGAGGGTTTCGCCTTCGGTGGCGGTGGCGGTCTGCTGCCGGCCATTGAGCAGGAACTGGACGCGCAGGCGCTTCACGACCCCCGGCGCTGGGTCATCTTCCGCCAACTCGTTGCCGGCCCGTACTTCGCTGGCACCGCCCGTCACAAGCGATTTGACCTTGGTAGTAACGTCCGCCGCGTTTTCCGAGGGCCCATAGATCGCTTTGAGGATGCGGAGTTTGGCCGGCTTGGGTTTTGGCTCCGCCCGGGCCGGCTCCTTGCGTTCGAGGGCGACCAGGTGGTCACCTGGCCGTTGCGAACGGAACACGACAAACACCGAGCCGACGGGGTCCAAGGACAGCGGCACCACCGTCCGCCCGCCATGTTCGCGCCAGACCGGGGCGGGCTCGATGCGGCCGGTTCCGGGGTTCCAGAGTTCGGGAAGCTTGCCGCTGACGCGGAAAGTGCAGTCGGCAGTATCGAATCGGCTGCGCTGGTTGGAGACGAAATAGATGTCAGTCTCTCCGTCGCGGCGGTGAATGAAAGCCAACTGGGCGTCGCTGCCGGCCGGGTACTCAAAGTCCGGCTTGAGGTCCAGCTCAGTGAACACTCGTGCCAATGGGCGGTTCCAAACGACTTTCCCCAGCCCGTACTGGTGCTCGGTCATACGTCGGCCGTTGCTTTTGCCCCACATGCGGGCAGCAAGTTGTTTCACTTCGTCGTCGCATTGGGGATAGTCCTCCAGGCTCGGCGAGGCTTGGGGTGGCGGGCCGATCAGCGTGAGGCCATCGTCCACCAACTGGGCCAGCTTGCGCAACAGCACCGGTGTCATGGTGCGCTGCGACGGCGGCAGGATCAACACGCGGTAACTCATGCCGCTCGGCAGCACCAGCCGGCCATTGCTAACGGTTGCCCGGAGCAAGACACCGGCGTTGATGCCGTCGTAGTCATAGCCCGGCGGCAGCGGAGGGTCTGCGGCAGGAAGCTCGACCGGGGCGCTTTCGCCATCGAAATAGGCGGCGTCGGCGACGAAGTGGCCTTGCTGGAGAAGATACTGGCAACGGGTGACGTATTGGAGCCAGGCGCGGCCCTGCTCCCACCAGGTGCTGGTGCGGTCGAAGTGCGTGCCCCATTGCCCCATCGTCATGCCGGGCCAGCGGTTGGTCCAGGGCTGCATCGCGTAGCGATGGAAGATGAAACGATTGACGCCTTGGCAGAAGACCTGGTCGCCGAGGGCTTTGAGGGAGTAACCATCATCGAGCCAGCGCCCGTGCTTGGGGCTGGGCGCCCCAGTGAAAGATTCGGCGCCGATAATCTGCCGCCCATAAATGTGGCCGACGGAGGAGGCGAGCTTCACCGAGGGATCGGGCGAGCTGCCGACCCAGAACTCGCCCATAGGAATATCGGCCGACTGACCGCATTGGAGCGACTCAAACGGCCCGGTGTAAGGCTCGAACGAGGCCATCAGCCCGTGCTGGTGGCACAGCTCCTGGAAATGCCCGTAATAGTTCTCGGCGAACAAATCCGCAATAGTCCGCAGCACGTCCCACCGAAACCGTTCCGTAACCGCTGGATTCTCAACCATCCAGCCGGCGACCGTCGGCAGGTAGAGCAGAGGGTCGTAGCCGCGGCGTTTTTGGAATTCAGCCCGGCCACGCGGTGTCCAGTTCTGCTCACCGACTTCATAGCTGTCAATGAGGACGTTGTTGAAGGTCTTGCCCTGGCCGGCGAGTGGCCCGAGGTCATCGAGCACTTTCTGCACGAACCCGGCCCAATGGGCATCGAGCGCCTCCTGGCTAAACTTGTCGCATTCCAGCCCGGTGCCTTCAGCGGGGGCGGGGTGGTTCTCCTGGCCGGTGGGGGTATACCCGACGCGCAGGATGATCCATTCGCCGGGCGGCACATCCCACTCGATTCGGCCACCGGGTTGAAGGCGGCTGCTCAGGTCCGCGATGGCGGCGCGTGGCACGACCCGCCCAGACGCCGCGTTTTTGCCACCGGGGGCCGGGAAGGCAAGCACGGCAATATCGCGATAAAAGTCGAGCTTCGCCGGCGGCGCAGGCAGCGCCCCAGAGAAATGCGCGGGCCCCGTGACGCGCCGCTCGCTAGTGGTGACGCTCTGCATGGCGTGCTCTGGCGTGTTCCAGGGTCCGCCGCTGCTGGACCAGCCGGCGCAGTTATGCAGGCACAACTCGAGGCCCAGCCGCTGCGCCTCTTGCGCCGCGTGCTTGACCAGTTCGCGCCACTCCGGGCTCATGAACTTTGCCGGCCCGGCTGGGATACCACAATCCACGTTGAAGATTTGAGCGCCACCGATGCCAACCCGTTTCATGGCCTCGAGGTCGGCGGTGATACCTTCCCGGGTGACATTGCCGTTCATCCAATGCCACCAGGTGTGAGGCCGCGCAAAGGCGGGCGGATGCTGGAACCCGGTTTCGAGCGGGTCGGCGCGCGCTGGACGGGCAGCCAGGACGAGGGTAGCCGAGAGAATGAGAAGGACGCAGAAGATCCGCTGCATGACCGGTTGGTAGCCCGCTGCGGCCGGGAAAGCAAGCTGCGATTGGCGCCGGGAAGCCAGGGGCTGCTTGGGCCGCGGGTTTCTTCAGTTGAATCAGTCTCTTCCGAGCGATTCACCCCGCCCCTGCCAGGATAGAGAGAGGGGGCCAAACCGGAATGGCCCTTACATAAGCAATGCAGGTTCCTCGCTGTTCGAAGTAATAGCGGCCCTCTCCCGTGCCGCACGCGAATCCCCCGGGAGTCTCGCCGTAGTACCCTCGTTGGCCAACGAGGGTACTACGGCGAGACTCCCATGCTATCACCGCAAGCAATCACTAGCTTGCACCGCACCGTAGAAGACGCAGGCCTGCCCGCCCATGGGCAAGGTCTGGACGCCATTCGTCGAGCAACTGCGATTCCTCCGAGGCCATTAACCTGTGCACGGCGGAGCGCAGCACAGCAGATACAACCGCAGGAGGTGCAACTCTTCGTACGGAACCGCTCTGGACAAAGCCTCGTAAACCGGCGCCAGGCGCACATGCCCCAGCCGCTCGAAGGCGCTGAAAGCCCGGGCGCGTTCCGGCTCCGGCAAACACGAAGCCGCGAGCACGCGATCCGGGTCAAGGGTTCCGCCTGCCTCATGGAAGCGGTAGAGGTTCTGAATGACCGTCTTGGGCTGGATGTCGTAATGCCGCGCAATCTGTTCGAGGCTCTGGCCCGCAGCGAAAAGTCGGCCGATTTCCTGGAAGCGGCGCCGGGTGACGGGACGAATGATGGCACTGCGCGTATGGCGCTCCGACGCAGCCGCCCCCGCTGGTGTAAGCGGTGCCCGCTCACGCGGAACGAGCACCTTTTCTTTCCCGTGGAGGACATCCCAGCCCTTGGGCGCCAGACGCAGGCTGCCGAATTGGAAGTCCTGTTCGAGCAAACCCAGCCGGATGAACTGTTCCGCCAACGCGCGCCATTGTTCGGTAGAATGCTCCTTGCCCATGCCGAAGACGTTCAGACGCTCGTGTCTCCACGCCAGCACCTTTTCCGCTCGCGAGCCGCGCAACACCGCGATGATGTGCGCCGGCCCGAAGCTCTGGCCGGTCAGCTTTACGCAGAAAAGAAACTTTTGCGCCGCGGCCGTGGCGTCGGTCAGGTCGCCCTTCACGGTTTGCACGCAGTTATCACAGTGGCCGCAGGGCTGCCCGAGAGCCTCGCCGAAATAGGCCAGCAGCGGCTTGCGGCGGCAATCACGCGCCTCCGCGAACCGCATCAGCGCCTGGAGTCTTGCCTCGCGCCCGGACCGCTCACATTCGGTCCCCTGATTGATGAAATGGCGGTGGACCATGGCGTCGCCGCGACTGTACAGCAGCAGGCAATCCGCCCGCAGGCCATCCCGCCCGGCGCGGCCAATTTCCTGATAATAGCTCTCCAGGTCCTTGGGGAGGTGAGCATGCACGACGAACCGGACGTTGGCCTTGTTGATGCCCATGCCGAAAGCAATGGTCGCCACCATCAACGGCGCGTCCTCGTGGAGGAAGCGCTCCTGGTTGTGGCGCCGCACGCCGTCTTCCAGGCCGGCGTGGTAAGGCAAGGCGCGCCAGCCGTTCGCGTTGAGGGCGGCGCACAGCTCATCGGCCTGCTTGCGTGTGCCGCAGTAGATAATGCCGGCCAGGCCGCGACGGTCTTTCAGAAAGCCAAGCACCTGGCCCAAAGCGTCGTGACGCGGTTCGACGGCGAGGAACAGGTTCGGGCGGTTGAAGCTGGCCACAAATTCACCTTCGGCTGTAATGCTCAGTAAGCGCCGGATGTCGTCACGGACCCGCGGGGTGGCCGTCGCGGTGAGGGCAAGGCAGACGGCCTGCGGGAAGCGGCGGCGCACCTCCTGAAGCTGTCGGTATTCGGGGCGGAAATCGTGGCCCCACTCCGAGATGCAGTGCGCCTCGTCAATGGCCAGGCACGCCAGCCGGCTTTGTTCGAGCAGCACGAGGGTCTCGGGCCGCAGGAGAGTTTCCGGCGCGACGTAGAGGAGCTTGATTTGGCCGCGACGGACACCATTGGTGATGGCCGTGTGATCGTGGATGAGCACCATGTGGTTGAGACAGGCGGCGGACACACCCACCGCGCCGAGTTGGCTGACCTGGTCCTGCATCAACGCCACCAGCGGAGAAACAACAACGGTCAGGCCCTCGAATAAAAGCCCCGGAAGCTGGTAGCAGAGAGACTTGCCGCCCCCAGTCGGCATCAGGACCAGTGCGTCCTGACGCTGCAGGATACGAACGATGACCTCCGCCTGGACGGGGAAGAACTGCGAGAAACCAAAGGTCTGCCTCAATACCTGGAGCGCGCGCTGCTGGAGCGCGGCAGGGAGAACGGCGGTTCCAACGGAGGCCGATGGGGCCACCATCGCCGGCGCCCGCGCCCGCGGCAAAGGTTCCCGGGAGCCGGTTGCGGCTTCAAGGAACCAGCCTGACAACTGCACAAAACAGCGCAACTCCTCCGCCGGCCGTTCCTTGGGCCGCCACCAGTGGGCCAGCGAAACGCGCAGCAGCGCGCCCGCAGGAATCTCGGGCAGCGGTTCTTGAAAGCCGACAAAGGTCAGCGTGCGCCCGCCGTCGTTGGTGCAGTAGCGATAGCGAAGCCGTTTGCCCTCGCAATCCAGCCGGAGTGCCTGGTCGGGCACCCAGAACATCGTGCTGCGATGCGGCAACCCGGTGCGCTCGGCGATATACAGCCCGCCCGCCGCCGTGGCCTGCGTGAGTCCATCGAAGAGCCCTTCCGGACCGCCCAGCAGGGGCGGCATGAAGCGATGGACGGTCTCCACCACTCTCTGCGAGCGCCGGAGGCGGCGCCCACCCAGCACCATAATGTTCTCCACATGCGGCGGAACGATGCCCGGGTCCGGCGCCGAGTCTATTTCCCACACCTCGCCGACCTCGTATTCGAGGCCCGCGCGCTCGTTCCCGGCGGCGTCGCTGGCAATGAGACGGACGCTGCGTCCATCTTCGGTAATGCCGCCGACACAGACGCCGGCGCCGCGCCGGGTCTTGGCCACAATGAGAATCCTCATCCGCCCGCTCCCTCAGCGGCACGCGGATTTGGCGTCAGGTGAATGACCTCGCATTGTGCGCCCAGATCCTGCTGCAACCGCTCGGCCAGAAGCGAGCGGTGGCACGCCGCCGGTTCGCGTTCCACACAGAAGAGTGCCACCGTCCGCGCTTCGGTGCCCAATTGTTCGATGAACTTCCGGCTATCGAGGGCGGAGAGTCGTTCCTGGCGGTACGCGGCGATGAAGACCTCACTCAGGGCCGCGCGTTTGCGTTTCGCGATGCGCTGTGCCTTGTCGGCTTCGGCTTGGCGCTGGCGAACCGCCGGTGAAGGAGCCAGGTCGCCGAAACGGAGGTAGCGGATGCCAAGTTCGGCGAGCCGTTTCTGCAGCCGGGCGCTGTTCGCGAAGGCGTATTCCGCCCCGCGCACTCCGCGCCGCCACCGGATGTCGCAGAACGTGTCCACGCCCGCCTGTTGCAGCGTCTCAAAAAACGCCGCCTCGCTGAAACCATAAACGCCAATCGTGATGAATTTCATCCCCAACCCGACTCAGGTTCCCCGTTTAACTTTCCTTGCCCTCATCGCCCCGCGGGGCGTAACGCTTCCGGGAAGTAAAGGACGCTTGCCCGAACAGGTCCATTTGCCCCTTCGTGAGCCGATTGATCACTTGGGCCTGCGTCAGCAAGCCGCCGTCCTCGTCAATGTGGCAGACAGGAACCCCGGCAGCGGCGAGGGCCTCGCCGATCAGTTTGCTGCGATGGCATTGCTCGGGCCGGCCCTCGCTGCACATCAACGCCACGCGGCGCTCCAGCTCGAAGGCCTTTCGGAGCCGCTCGATTCCGCTCTGGAAAAACGGCTGCGCGCGGACCTTGTCGTAATCCACCTTGCCGTCCGTGTGGCAAGCGGGGTCCTTGGGCTGCCCGCCGAGCGCGTCGCCCATGAACACGTAGTGGATGCCCGCGCGCTCGACATGATGTTGGAGCAGGTCTTTGGAGAACTCCGGCTTGAACTTCGAGTAAGGCGCCGTGCGTACGTCAATGAGATACTCGATGTGGCTAGCCTTAAGCGCCGCCAGGAACTCCTCCAACGTGCGTGCCCCGTAGCCAATCGTGAAAAGCGAGTGGCGGCTCCCCGGTTCCGCAGGCATCGCCGCCCCCGCCTGTTCACAGCCTTTTGGGACAAAGGCACGCTCTTCTTTTTCACGCTTGTCCCTTGTGGGCATCGGATTCAACGCCGGTCCCGGCTCAGCAGCGCCCGCGAAACCCGTCCATCAAGCGAAGAATGCCTTCGCGAATCTCGAACAACTCCTTCCGCGCTTCCGCGACCATCGGCTCCGGCAGCAGCTTCTTGGGCGCCACCGCCTCCAGCCCGGCCTGAGACTTGTGCAAATGATCCAGTGCGCGTTTCAGGCATGCGACCGTGAACGCGGGCTCGGGAAACCCCTCCCCGCGAGCAATGCCGTCCAGGGCCCCCGCCAGCTTTGCGCCCGTAGTTTGGAACTCGAAAATGAACTGCTCCAGGTCCTTGTCGGCGGTCTTATCGAGGCCGAGCTCGTCCGCTTGATGCCAGACCTTAACTGCGCTCTCAAAGCAGCGATGCTGCAGCGGGTGCCGGAGATCGCCCTCTTCAGTGCGAATCCAGTCAATGCCTTCCCGGTGCGGGTCCGGCTCGGGTGGCGGCTCGCTCAGCGCCGCTTCGCAGGCGGCGTTCATTTCCTCGATGCGCCGGCGTTCTTCCTCGGCTTTTTCCTCCGTCAACTCGCGTAGCCACCCCATTTCTTTAGCGATCTTCTCCTCGGCTTCGTCCGAGTCGCCATACTTGTCCAGCAACTCCAAGTATTTGTCTGTGCGCGCGTCGGACTCCTTCATAAACTTCTCGTAATCGTGTTCGTCCCAGGGCTCCTCGGGGTCCTTTTGCCCGCGCTTCTGCTGCTCGACCGCGTCGGTAAGCTTTTTCATGAAACCCTCCATTCCCGCGGCGGCTTGCCTCGCCCGCTGCTCGTCTTCCTCCGCCGTCATCCGCCATTCCGGCGCCGAAATCGTCAGCTTGTAGTCGGCGCTCTCGATCACAACCCGCCCGTTCGCCTCACTGAACCATTCCAGATAAAGACAATTGGCCATGTGCTCCGGCGGTTTCTCCTTCCGTTTGATCATGGCCATCGCTTCCTCCAACGGCAGGTCAAACACCCGGACCTTTCGCGACGCCGTCAGATCACCGATGCTGCCGCGCTGGATCGGATGGAGCGAATCGAGGTGCGGATGGGGAACCCGCTTCTGTGGGTTGGTGAAGGTGAGCAGGCAACCGGCGAGGTCCGGCCAGGCGTTGCCCTCGAGTTCTAGCACCAACGGCTCGCCGCGCCCCTCGACCCATATCTGGCCCCGCACGATTCCCTTGACGCGATTATCAATCTCGCCACGGACCACGCTCTCATGAATCCGATAAGCCATCCCGGGATAATGCGAGGTTCCGTGACCGACGGCAACAGTTTACATAGCGGGCCGACTTCTACCGCTGATTGCCGATGAAATCAGGGTTGTCGGGCCCGCGCCATCACGCTTAGAGTGCTTCAGCTCCATTGCACCTTTGGAACTATATGGAACCAAAATCGAATACCGTCCCCGGATTGGCAGGCTTTTATAACATCGACATTGGCTCTCCTCGTCTGGCCGGTTCCGCCAGGCATGTTGAGACCGGTTGGAACCTCATTGCAGGCGGAGATTGTCAGGCGATTTATCCTGCCGTGAGGCCACCTGCGCCGCCAGAATTCCCCATGCAGATACGCCTTTTCAATCGCAATGGCTCGGCTTTCCAGGCTCCATTCTCTTGGAGTTTTAGCTGTCTTAGGTATGTGGATGCTTTTGGTTTGTGAGTTTGAAACCGGGGTACAGAACAAGCTGACCTACTTGAGCGGACGCGTCGCGCGGTCCTGCAGCCAGGCCACGTCCTGATTCCGCGGACTCGGAGTCTCCGTGTAGCCACCAAAAATCAGGCTCTCATACTTCAACGGCGGGCAAGTGCGCGGGTCTCTCCACTTTCTGAGCTCTGAATGGTTGTCCGCAAAGGAGAATCCGCAGGCATTGCCGTCGTAAATGCCCGACATGTCCGACAGCATGTAGGCGGCGGGGTTGCCGGCCGTATTCAGCTCTGGATAACCGCTCATATCGGTGTAAAAACTCCCCCCAGTTGATCGCATCCTCACGTTCGTCGAGAAAAACGAAGATTTTGTCCGGTGCGGGCACGTCCAAATCGCTGGACTTCCTGTAAAGGCGCCAGATCGTCTCATCGAAGGTGCCCGCGCTCGTGCCATCGAATCCCCCCAGGTAAAGGTTCATGACCATCGTTCGCACCCGGGGTAATTGCTGGCCATTGACGACGACATAAGAGCGGTCCGCCGGACACTTGAAAATGGCAGCGTTCTTGCCGCAGTAAGGCCACATTGGGCTCTTGTAAATGTCCACGCTTGGATCCCAATTGGATGGATTGGAGGAACTGAAATCCATGGTGCCGCTCATCCAAACCCCGGGCTGAACGGCGGTCACGTCGCCGCTCGCGTACAATAGCTGGTCCCGGTTGTCATCGGTGTACATGCGCCAGGCCAGGGCCAACTGCCGGTGGTTGTTCATGCATTGGATTCCCTGGGCTTTGAGTTTTGCCCGGATCAGCGCCGGCAGCAGCAACGCCGCGAGGATCGCTATGATGGCGATGACTACCAGCAGTTCGATCAGGGTGAAACCTGGGGCGGCAGACCAGCCCCCGCTTCGTTCGGCCCTTCGGAAGAAACCGAAGTTGTTCATTTTGAATCTTTGCAGGGTAATGCAGCCAGCGGAAGCAATCGCTCTTTGAGCTGAGCCCGCGGCCGACACTGTTTACACAGTAGCAATCCGGGCTGATTTTGCAAGCAAAAACGGGAGATCGTGGTTGGCGCTTTCAGAAGTAAACGACTTCTTCCATTTTTCGTAATCGGGGCGGGCTTTCAGCATTTCGGTCACCTTCTTTTGGAGGGCTGGTGAAAGCTGACGATATGCCTCTGCTGCGATGGCCTGGTGACCTGCGCCGCTCCAGGCTTTTTCGGTTGGGGAGAAAAGCATAACCGTGGAGATGCAGAGGATTGGGGCCAGTTTATTCACCGGGGAAGTCGTATTCTGCTGGGAGTGGTTGGGCAACTAAAAGCAAATCCCCTTCCCCACTTCCTGAAATTCTGGCATACACGGTGCAGTCGAATGGAACACGATTACCACATGCCCGAAAGCAAAACAGAGGTATGCCCGCCGCCTTCAAAGAGGCCGGCTGCCCAATTAAGAAGAATCGGATTGATCGTATTGTTGGCAGGTTTTGCCATTGCTGGAATGATTTACGCATTTGCGCCCGAAGACACTTCGTCTGAAGACAATCCGTTGCTAACCGAGTATTATGACAAGCAGGAGGTGGCGGTACAGCGAATGTGGGGTCGGGAGGGGTCTTTAACCTTGGAACTCACCCGCAGCCTAAGGTGCGCCAGCACTTATTCGGTTATAGTGATCGTCGCTTCAGTACTCGGTTCATTTGCCTGCTTTTATCTGGCCAGAGATGCCTACGATGATAAGGACGAGAAGCAAGTGAAGTTGTTGCCCCAGCCATCGGAGACCATCAAGAAACCCGTGGGTGCTGGCCCAACAAAAAGCGACCATGAAGCTTGAGGGAAGGCTCCTGAGCCTCTGCGATTGCCCAATTGTGCTCTTCGGCTAACGTGCCGAATTCCAGCGCATATTGCAACAAGGCCGTCAGGTTGAATCTCCATCCCGGCGAGAAGGTCATCGTCGGGGCCAGAGGCAGCGCCACGTACGGTGGCAAGGTCGTAGCAAGTTATGATATTCGCACAGCTCGCCCCGAAGACAATTCGCGGATGCCCCGAGAAGGGGTTCGTGCTATTTGGCAGACGAATCGGGTTCTGCCGAAAGCCGACTGTTACCGTGGACGGGTCTATTATCCCGACTCCGCTGCCAATTCCGATGAACGGATGACCGTCTTTTCTTCGGTGGACAATAAGCGAATCGTGGCACTCCGTGATTCTGGGCCAATCAATTGTTCCGAAAATGCCGGCATTTCGTGGACAGTCCTCAGCCGGTCCGGTGAGTATGAAGTTGTGCTATCAACCATACCAACTGGAAGCAAGATCGTGGCTGTGCTAACCGTGACTGATCTTGGAAGATTCAGCACAGGAAGCCTGGTCCAGAAGATGGCGGAGCACTACTGGTATTCAGTAGCTTCCGCCGCTGATGGAAGCCAACTGGTCCTGACCGGCGGTGCAACTGAGTCTGCGCCCGTGTTGAGCATCACCCGCGATGGGAATGACATGGTCCTTTCTCGGTGCCGGGCGGGGATGCGTTTTTGGAGTTTTGCGACGGGCGCGGTCTGGACCACCCGCGTCAACGGCTGCTCTCCTTTAAGGGCACCATCCAAACCGACGCCTACCAGGTGTATAAGTCGTTGCAGCGGGAGCGGCCTCGGGAACTGCGGCGCTTGGGCTGTTTAAGCCACGCGCGTCGGCTATTCCGCAAGGAGGTGCTGGAGGCTTCGGCAGAGGCGATCTGGTTCATCGCTCAGATCCGGCAGCTTTATCGGATCGAGGATGCCGTGCGCGAGGCCAGCCCCGAGGAGCGTAAAACCGTGCGTCGCCAGCAGGCCCCTGCCTTCTGGCGGGCGATGAAACGGCACGCCCTGGAGTTGCAAGCTAACCCCCGGTTCCTGCCGCAGAGCACCCTGGGCAAAGCGCTCAACTTCTTCCTCAAGGAATATACTGCGCTGGTCGGATATCTCCGCGACGGTCGGTTCGAGATCGAGAACAACTTGGTAGAAAATGACATTCGCCCAGAGGGGGAGAGGCGGGTTGGCGCAGCGCCGTCATCTATACGATCCTTCTGAGCTGCCGGCGGCGCGGGATTAACCCCCAGGAGTATTTGAGCGACGTGCTCCGGCGCCTGCCCGCGATGACGCACACCCAAGTCAAGGACTTGGCACCCAGCCGCTGGAAGCCCCCGGCGGCCAACGGCCAGGTTCGCCAACTTTGAAAGCGGAGGATTGCACCCGCTCGCCGCAGGGATATGTTCGGCTCATGAACGATGCATCGGGTGGGCAGGCGCCTGCCGCAACGCACCGAGCGTTTTGGCCAGAGGACCTTTTCCGCCAAGGCATTGGCTGGGTGATTATCGCCCGCTTCAAGGCCAAAGGACAGCGCGTCCAAGCCGGCGGGAGAATCGACCCCCTGCCACTTCCATCGTCGCGACAAAGTCATTGAACTTGTCGAATTCTGGCAGTTTCAGCTTCTTGGCTTTTAGGCTCGCCCGTTTAAAGCACAACGCTGGGTTGTCGTACCGGGCTCCGGATGCCAATGGCCAACACATCACAGAGGACCTTGACGGTGTTGTTGTATGCCGTCGGGCTTGACCCATTTGCCAAAAGAGGCCGCCCAATTCATGCAATCCGCCTTAGTGATCTTACGGATATCGGTTTTCTCTAAATCCGGCCAAGAATTGCGAAGGGCGCTGTTTCGCTCGGCGTAATAGTCTTTGCTCCGCTGCTTCAAGATTACGGCGCCGTTGATGCGCTGGCGGTAGATGTCCAGTGCTTCGCCAAAGGTCAGTTTACCGCGTGAGACGTTGGTGCGGCTTTCGGCACCTTGACGCTCGACTTTCTCAAAATCGGCCAGCCGGAGCTTGGCGACCGAAAGCACGTCGGTCTTTAAAGTTTTCCGAATCAACTTGCCGTTGACCCGCAATCTGGCAAAATGTGTCCCAGATGGCGTGTAGCGGATCAGGTTTGAAAACTGAGTTTTCTGCCAGAGCCTGGCAGTTTTGGTCGCTGCTTTTCTGTTTTTTATCCATGCAGTATCCAAAACCAGTATCAAATCGTCAAGCCGCAATTTCGTCTCTGGTCGAAATGGCCTGCAAATACGCGATGCGTCCGTAGCTCAATTGGATAGAGCTTCTGACTTCGGATCAGAAGGTTGCAGGTTCAAGTCCTGCCGGACGCGCCATATTGGCAATCAAGCACTTACGACGGAGGCACCCAAGAGTCGCAATGCTGGGTTACAATACGTCCAGGAATGTCCATCAGCATTCTTGACTATTCGGGTTTGATCTGGAATTGAGGTTCTCGCCCACCACATGGGCGTTCGGGCGCTCTTCCTGACCGGCTGAGCACCTTGCCGGGTGAAGCTGACATTTGTCGTTTAGTGAACCCACCAGACGGTAGTGCCGCCGCGCCCGATGTCCCGAAGCCAGTTCGAATCTCCGATCCGCCCCGTCTGCTCCCTGTGCGTCCAAACGCACAGTTGCTAAGCCGCCTCTGAAGGCGTAAGGCTTTGTCAATCAGCTCACATTTATGAAATTAAAGCCTTTAGGCTCACTCAAGAGCCCAGGACTTGATATTTCCCGTCATGTCCATCGCGGGGGGGTGCAATGCTGGCGCTGGCTTCACCCTTATCAAACTTCTAGTGGTCATCGCGATTATCGCGATTATAGCTGCCCTGCTGCTGCCGGCTTTGGCCGGGGCCAAAGTCAAAGCCCAGGGAACGTATTGCATGAGCAACCAAAAGCAGCTTGTTTTGGCTTGGGTCATGTACGCCGACGATAATCAAAGCAACCTCGTTCCCAATCATGATGGGGGGGTGACGACTTTCGGTCGAAGTTGGGTGGACGGCTGGCTGGATTTCACTGTTAACAATACTGCCAACACGAATTTACTCTTCCTCACCACTTCCAAGATCGCGCCCTATACCAAGAACATGGGCATCTACAAATGTCCTGGTGACATCTACAACTGCAAGGAGGGCACGCTGACACTGCCTCGGGTCCGAAGCGTCAGCATGAGCCGTTTTATCGAGGGAGGAGCGTACCCAAATGATCACGACGCTTACAGCTCCCATTGGTACGAGAACTGGTGGAGCTATCAAAAGATGTCTGACATCAAGAATCCAGTCCCGTCCATGCTCTGGGTGTTCGTGGATGAGCAGGCCGACAGCGTCAACGACGGCTGGTTGATCTGCAGTGTGGACACTCAAACTGCCTGGACCGATCTTCCCGCCAGTTATCACGGTGGGTCGTGTGGGTTCGGCTTCGCTGATGGACACGCAGAGATTAAGAAATGGCTCGACCAAGGGACGAAAGTTCCTGTGAAGATGGTCCAGGTCAATACGTTTCCAGGTCCCAGCCCCCGCGATAAGCCGTGGTTCATCCAGAGATCTTCCGCGAAAAGCCGTTAGAGACAGGTAGTTGATACTGACAAACTGGTAATAGTCAGCCGCCCACAACTTCGCCCCCCCGCCCTGCCGAAAACGCCCCCTGCACCAAAAGTTATCGCTGATACGCCGGCAGGACGTAGCGCTGCACGGCCAAGGCCATGACCGCCATACTGGTGGTGTAGGTAGGGCCGGCGCCTTGGGCTTCGCCATCCACGGACGTATCGAAACTCCCATCTTCGCGCTGGTGCGGCAGCAGGACGGCCTCGTATTTCGGCAAGTACTTCTCCCATTCCTCCGGCAGGGCGCGGCTGATGCCGACCGCGTCATAATAAGCGCGGTAATAGAAATGCTCGCCTTTCCAGGCGATGGGATCAGCCCAGATGCGGTCGGCGATCTTCTTGATGATCGGGTCTTTCTCCCGATGCCCAATGACCAGCGTCAGCAAAGCCACACCCCGCAGGGCCGGATGTTCGTCGTTTGGGTTTTGGTAGCCGACTTTGCCGTCCGGCCCAATCATGCGGCGGGTGTAGTTTACGGCGTTGGTGATGATGGCCTCCGGCACGGGCAGTCCCACTTGCTGCGCCGCGTGCAGGCTCATAAGTTGCCAGGCCGAAAGGCTCACGTCGGAATCGGTCGCGTCCGGCGTGTAGCGCCAGCCGCCGGCGTGTTCAGGAGCTTTCTGGATCCGCGCCGCCGTGATTGTCACCTGGACCGCTTTCTTGAGCGCTTTGCGGATGATGTCGTCCATCTCGTCATCGCGCGGCATGCCGAGCGCCTCGGCCAGCATGAGCGTGGCAATCCCATGACCGTACATGCGGCTGCCGTCGGATTGGCCGAAGTAACCGTCCGGGCTCTGCTTGGAGATCACGTAATTGATGCTCTTGCGCAACCACGGTCCGTGTTGCTTATCCGCCGGCGGATGGCCGGCGGCGAAATGAGCCATAATCGCCATCCCGGTAAGGGCGGTGGGATATTTCTCACCGCACGAGCCGTCGGGCTTCTGTTGCTGGCGCAGGTACTCCAGCCCACGGCGAACCGCCTTGTCGCGCGGTTGCTCGGTGGTCAACCTTTTCAGCACTTCCTGGTCAGAGAGCTCGGCGGCGTTGAGCGTTGCACGGCCAAAAGCAAGGCCGGCCAGACCGAACATCAAGCACAGGGTCGTGGCTACCGGAGATTTACGAAGATAGTCGCATTTCATTTTTCCACACTTAACCTCTCGAAATAGGCGCGGATTGCCGCTTGTTGTTCTTCCGAAAAATGTTCGATGCCGCTGTTGCGGATGGCGTGGCGCAAGCGCTCGTTAAGCCGGGCCCACTCGGCCTGGTCCAAGCCCTCGGGTGTGGCCCGGCCAACAACCTGACCCGTGGCGCCATCCATCCGGACGGTTTTGCCGGAAAGCGGGTGGGTGGTGTCAATCAGATCGTCGGGTGAAGCCTCGGGCGGCGCTGGGTACGGGTCGAGCTGAGCCACCTGATCGGCAGCGTCGTTGAGCCGGATTTGCCGCGCGGCGTCGGCGAGGATTTCAGAAGCCTCATTGTACGAATCCCAGGCGTTCGGCGCCGCTTGGATGTCGGTGTGCGACTTGTAAGCCGCGCTGGCCGCGACCTCCTCCGGTTGAGCTGACTCGGTCCAATCGGCAACCGGGGGCGCGATGCCCGACAGCGCACCGAGTTTTTCAGTGAGCGGCGTCCGTTCCTTGGCGTCGCCGGCCGCTTGCCTCGCGGCGCCGGACAATTCGTCGAGCTCTGCGGCGAGCGTGGCGGGGTTGCGTGGAACGTTTTGGGCAAGTCTTCGGAGACGCTCTTCGGCGGCACGGATCTCGGCCTGGCGGGCCTCTTCGCCCTTTTGTCCAGCCAGGGCCGCCGCGCGCTCCGTCAGCGGGCGGAGATTCGAGCTCGTCAGTTGTGGTGGCGATTCCAAAAGCTCTCCCAGATCCTGGCCCAGCAACCCGTAAGCGGCTGCCGCCTTCCGATCACTGGCGCGATAAAGCCGCGCGGCCTCGACCGACAAGGCGAGGCGGGGCCAGGCTAGGCGCTCCGCGGAATCATGAGCGGTTGATTCCTGGCGCTCCAGCGCCTCCGTTTGTTGCCGCATTGGAGGTGGAATGGACTGCGCGAGACTCGGTGGCTGGTTATCGGTGCGCATCGCCAACTCGCGCAGTTCATTCGCGGTTTCTTTCCCTCTGGCCGTTTGCGGCGAGTCTGCGGCAAGCGACTGCAGGCGGTGAGCGCCCTGGTAGTCGCCGGAAACAAATTGGGCGTTCTCAACTCGCACCGCCGCTTCGTGAAGTTTGGCGTAGGATTCAGCAGCGCGAGCCTCATCCTGGTTCCGCTGGGCGCGTTCGAAGGCGCGGGCGGTTGGAAGGGCCTGCCGCGCCTCAGCGGCGACCTCCTCCCGGTTGATGCCCTCCTGCAGCTCATTCAATTCGCGGTATTCTTTGGCAACCTCATCCAGCCGCCGGTCAATCCGGTCGTTCCAGTTGTTCTTGCTGAGATTCTCCGCGTTCAGTGCTCGAGCCAACGCTCGTATCGCCGGTTGGAGCTCCGTATCGGCCTTCGCCGAGCCCTTCAAGGCCAACGTACGCTCAGCCAACGTGGCCTGCTTCCGCTTTGCGGTCTCAAACAACTGGCGCGCTGCGTTAGCTCTGGCCCGCTCCAAATCCTCTTCCCAGGCTTTGGCCAAATCAATTTTCGCCTGCTCGCCCTCACTGCGTTGGTGGGCCGGATGATCGGGCTGTTGACGCACCTCCTGGTTGATCTCGCGCAGTTCTTCCACTGCATTCTGGATTTCTTTGAGCGCGGCCGCTCCTTCATAACGCCAACGCACTCTCTCGAGTTCCTCTCTCATGAGCCGTTGGGCCTCCTTCGAAAACCCAGTCAGATCGTCGGCCTGCGTCTCGGCCGCTTGAGTATCTTCCAGCTTCCAGGCGGCGAAGGCCTTAAGGTGTGTGGTCAAACTCTCGCTGACGGGAAGCTTTTCGCCGACCAGCCGGGTTAGCTTCTCGTTTTGCACCAGGTTGGTCAGCGGCGTCACCGATGGCGGAGCGCCGGCGGGAGTCTCCAAGCTGCCCTGCACTCGCTCTTTCAGCGCCTTTTGGACCAAGGCCTTGATAGCGGGGTCGGTCCGGACTGGCGCCGTTGGGCGCGGCGGCGTCCGACGCAGCCATTGCACCGGCACTTCCTGCAAATTCTGGCCCGCTTTGGCGGCGAGAAATCGCAGCTTCGATTCGGAGGAAGCCTGGAAAAACTCGATCACAATGGGAATCCACGCGGCTGGCAGATTGCGACTGGCTTTGTACTCCGTAGCGGAATGGAGACTCCAGGCTTCCCGCGGCAAAATAGATTTGCCCTGCACGATGAGCCGGACTCCGTCGTCGGCGACGCAGGCCAGGGTCCAGTCGCCGAGTTCCGGGAGTTGCAGCTCACCTTCATAGCGCGCGCTCCAGTATTCGCGGCGATTGGCGGGCGCGTAATTGTCGAAACGTGGATTATCCACCTTTTGCTCGAGGATACGGCCTTCGAGCGTAGTGCCTTCGAAGAACGTGGCCAACAATCCGGGGCCGGTGGCTGCGAGCGGCGGCACGTTGGTGGCCTGCCCGCGAAGGATCGGCAATCCGCGCTTGTATCGGCCCTGGGCGGCTTCACAGCGTGTCGCCAGCACATCCGTTTCAAATGCCCCTTGCCCAACCGCCAGCACGCGCCGGAATTGCTCCAAATCAGCCTGGGCTCGGCCGAAGAATTCATGACCAAGGCTAAAGACGGCGGGGCTGTTCGTGGGATTGGGCAGCTCGAGTTGCCGCGCGATCGCGTCCAACACCTCACGCTGCTGACGTCCCCAAGTGCTAATGGTCGAGCCCAGCCGAGATAAGAAACGCGCTTCCGTCAGCTCGTTGGTTTCCGACTCGGCAACCAATCCGAGGCCGATGGCGTCAACTCCGAGCGCGAAATCCCGCAATCGTCCGCGGAGCATGGAGAGCGCCGGTTGTTGTGCCGCCAGGTCTTCGGTGTTGAAATTCCGATCAATCGCGACCCAGTCAGCACGCATTTGCCGCAAACGGTCGAGTTGTTCCTCGGCGCTGGCTCCCAGTTGTTTCAAACGGGCCGCCGCCAGCGCTTCGCTTGACTGGTCCGGAGACCCAATGCTGAGCACTATGGGCTCACTGCGGCCAAGCTGGTCCCGGAGGTCCATGGCGACCAGTTGAAACCGCACCTCTTCCCCGCTGAGCAGTTGCAGGTCTGCCAGATCATAGTTCAGCGAGGACTTGAACTCGCGCTCAGCACCGCCTTCATTCATTGAGGAATCCTGGACGGCCGGGAACAGTTTTTTTACATCCGCTTGGGTCTCATTGCCGAGCACGACGAGGTCAACCCGTTTGAGGCCGACGTCATCGCTGGCCATCGCCTCCAACGCGACCAGTTCATCCCGCTCGACGATCCCAAGCTCAGTGCCAGCGCTCGTCAACCGCGCCAACGGCGGTTCGTCGGGCACCGGCCGAAGCGACCATTTCTCGGCTGATTCAAGCTGGAGATGATTGGCCCCAACGAGGCGGATCTGGTAAGTCACCGGATTGGTGGGTTGGAGGTCGAGAACCAGCCGATGGTCTTCCTGTTTGAACTTCACCGAGGCCGCTCCCTCCCTCAGCCAATCGGCCTCCGCCACAGGCTCGCCAACCGTCTCGACGGACAAATGCACCTTGGTCCCAAGCAGGAATTCAGCACTGCCGCCCTCGACGGTCCGATTGGTCCAGCCGGTGTAAGCCGGAGGTTGCAACCACAAATGGATGCGAGCAAGGCGCGGGGGCGTTTGGACCTCCACCGTGAACTCACCGCTCCGGGCATCCTCGGCTGAAACCACGTAGCAGAATCCCTGGCTGACTTCCGGCAAATGCAGGGCGAATTCATTCGTCCCGCTACGGTCCATTAAGATCGTCTCGCGCAATCCGTCCTCCCACACGATGGCCGTCTTGGCCTCTGACAGCGGTTCGTTGGCAAGCGCTTTGATTTCCAACGGCGTGCCCGGACTGACTCGGCAATTACCAGGGGTAACCGCAAGCTGGAGATGCGAGAGCGGAATGATGGAGGAGTAAGGGTTGAGGGCAAGCCACGCCCGCGGCCAGAAGCCGGGCAGCAGACAAGCCAGAGCCAGCGACATCACGAACCCCACAGCGGCCTTCCAGGCCCGCCTGGCTGGGGCAGGATCAACCCAGCTCGCAGGATCCACGGACTTGAGGTCATCGGCCGCCAAACGAATCGTCTGGCCAATCATCCACGGGCTAATCCCGGGTGAAGGCGCCTGGCTTTGAGACTCGACCAACTCGACTGCGGAAACGATCCGCTCCTGGAATTGAAAATGGGAAGCCCCTTCAAACTCGAGCGCGACCTCGCGCAGCGCGCGAACCTTGAAGAATGGAATCCCGGCGCGCCAGCCCAGCCAGCCAAGAGCCAAGGTAACATTGATCAGACTGAGCCACGCTCGGGCCGGAAGCTCCGGTCTGAACATCCATTCGAGCAAGACCACAGCGACCAACCCGACGCCGAAGACAAACAGCGACTCGCCCAGACCTTGCAACACCAGGACCTTCCCCTTACGGCGCTTGAACTGCCGTAGTCTATTCGTTATGATGCTCGGCAAAGCCGGGATGGGTCTCTCCTGCATCCGGTTCTGTTCGTCGCTGGCCATTCGCTTACGCTGCCTTCGTGCTGACCTTCACCTTACGGCAATCCCAGCCGCTTGCGCAAAACCCATTCCACGCATAATAGCGTCACAACCAGGGTCATTGACAGATAACTGCTCCAGAAGCGGATGGCTTCGCGCCGTTCTTGATGTCGCGGTTTCAATTTGGCCGTGAGATCCCTGAGCAGAGTGTCGGTTTGGTCCAGAGTGCCCGCCCAGAGGCCGCCGGCTTTGGCGAGGCGGTTCAGGTTCGGCAGGTCGCCACTCAGATCCAGGGCCTCCAGCCCGCTTCCGGAGCGCACCACCAGATCGCGCGTCTCCACCAGGCCCTGCAACTCCCTGTCGCGATGAGTCGCGGTCACCCGCCAGGTGCTTGGTTCCGGAGCCTCCAAAGCCGCATGCCAAATCGCCGGGGCTTCGGGCAGCCCGGTCATAGCAATGGGGCGGCTGGACCCGGCGACCGGCGTGCCGTCGTCGGCGAGCCTCGTGATCGTGACGTCGGGTGGGTCAACCCGTGGTTCGCCGGCCTTCCTGGCAACGCGGACCTTGAATTCGGCCGATTCGCCCTGGGCGAGGAGGTAGCGATCCAAGCCGACCTGAAGACGGGGATCCTGGCCGCGCAAACGGCCAGCCAACCCCCACCGCATCACCTGGAGCCAAAAAGTCTGGTGGACGCGTTCTCCCAGGCGGTCGCGCCAGCGCCAGGATTCATCAGTCCCCATCCAGAACACACGCCCGGCGCCGTAGCGATGCGCCACCACAATGGGAGTCTTTGCCGGGTTCTGCGCCGCCAGCAAGACCGCCGCGCCGGGCTTGGCCACGACCGAGTCCGCCACCCACTGTAAGGGCGGCAGCAGCGGCCAGAGCTTTCGGTTCAAGCTCGGGTCGTTGAGCACCTGCATGATCGGGTGGTCCGCGCCTTCGGCGGTGAGAAAGACAGTCACTGGTTCGGGGTCGCGATTGCCGGGAAGGGTTACTCGTACCGGCAGGAAATTGGCGACAGCCCCGAGGCTGAACGCGCGCGGCAATCCCCGCGGGCCAGCAAGGCAAGCCAGAAATCCACCACGGCGGGCCACAAAATTGCCGGCGAACCGCTGTTGTTCGGGGGGCAATTCGTTAATGTCCAGGTCGCCAAGGCAAACCATGTCATAGGTGTCCCACTCGGCCTGACTCTTTGGCAGCAACGTCGCGCCCGGATCGTCCACGATGACCGAATGGTAGCGGCGGGTAAGGCGGACGCGCCGGTCTCGCTCAAACATCGCCGCCAGGTAGCGGCTTTCCCACCGCGGCGTCGAGTCCACCAGCAGAACCTGAATCGGGTCTTCGTTCACCGCCACCGAACACTCCACTGCATTGTTCGCGAGGCTGATCTCTTTCCAGAGATTGGTGCGGCTGCGCGAACCCTCCGGCTTCGGCTGGGCCAACCGGTTCAGCGCGGCTTCGCTAAAAGGCGCCAGCCGCGCGGCCGGAACTGGCCGCTCCAGCGAGTGGTCGGGCAATTCCCAGCCAACCGCGAGGTGGTCTTCACCCCCGCCCTGCTTGTGCAACACCTCGAAATAGCACGCCTGCCGGGCCTTGAGCGTAATGGGAGCGCTTTTCTGCGAGACTTGCGACTCCCAGGTGCCCCGCGGAACGTAATCGGTCACATACGCCACTTTCACCTTGTCCTTGGGTAAGCCTGACGGGCTGATCCAGAGTTCGGAGGCGTCATCCGAGCAAATCCAAAAGGTGTAATTCCCGTTTTGGGGCGGGATAAGGAAGCCGCGCACTCGCGCGCCGTATTGCTCACCGCGGTTGGAATATTCGAGCTGGTTGAGGCTGGTACTCGTGTCGCCAGCCCGCTGGAAGGCGGGATGATTCACCAAATCCGCGACTCGGTTGCCATTCACGCCTTTCCAAACTTCAAGAACTACGGGCCCCACGGCCACCAACGGCAGGTCGCCACGCTGTTCGCGCGCCAACTCAATGCGGGCCTGGTAGAGATTGATGCCGGCGTTGGTGGCGGCGAAGGTGAAGGTTTCATATTCCCAATGGCCGCTGCCGCGAACCGTTCGGCGCTCCAGCTCGCGGCCCGCTTGCGTAATGACCAGGTCCCAATCCAGGTCATTGGTTCCGGTAATGCGATACCGCACGGTAAGCGGCAGGTTCTCTCCGCGAAACACCTCACTGCTCCCCGTGATTTCGGCGATGGCGGCATCCGCGGGCACACCCGTGTCGCCTACCAGCAATCCGGCGATAGAGGCGCCACGGGCCCGTAACGAACGAATCACCGGCCCAGGATCGCCCCCGGCAGTTTGGCGCCCGTCTGAGAGGAGCACTACGCCGCCGACGTAAGCCTGGCCCCACGTCCGAGCCAAAGCGGCCAGGCACGCCTCGTAATCCGTTGGCCGGTTTGGAAGCAGCCGAGACGGCTGGTCCAGGTCGAGAGGCGTCAAGCCGGTGTCGAACGCGAATACCTTCGCCTGGGCCTTGCCCTGCAACGCCGGCAGGACCTTCTGCTGCGCCAGCCGGACAGCGCGCTCGTAGCGGGACATCCCGTCGAGCGCCGCCAATCCCTTGGCGACCGGCGAGCCCGCTGCGGCGGCGGCTATGAGCGCGGAGTCGGCAGCAGCTTGTTCAGCGGCATTGGTCTTGACTGGCCGCAGATTGGCTGGGACGAGGTCTAATGCGATGGCCTCTCCCAACTTTAACCTTGGCGCCATTCCCTCGTCTTTGACGGCCATCGAGCCGGATTGATCCACCAGCACTCCGACAAGTGGCGGGACACTCTCCACCGTCTTCCGCGTCAAGGTTGGCTCCAGAAAGAAAAGAACGAGCAAGACCAGGGCCGAGGCACGGAGGGCCAGCACCAAACGACGGAACTGGGGCGTCAGGCCAGCGGTTTCAAGGCGATAGAGCCGCAGCAGAAGGAAAGTGGCTGCTGCCGCCAGCGGCAGCACCAGCCACCAGGGCCATCCAGTGCATTTGAGTTGCCAGCCAGTCATCTCTACGCTTGCGTCCCTAACTCGTGGCACGCGCCTCGCGCCGCGTCAGCCAGCCTTCGACGAACATCAGCCCGATCGCCCCGGCTAAGAGCCCCTTCCACAGTTCGACGGATTGGCGGCGGGCCGGGTCAAGATTCGCCGCCACTTGTTCGGGCGAATGGAATATGCTCACCGCGCCGTCGAATGCATGGGTGATTTCACGATCCTTGATCGGCTGGAGCACGCTCTCTGCCGGCGCCAGCGCAACGGCATAGTGAATCGGCTGGGCGTCACGAGGATAATGAAGTTGGTACAGCCCGGGTTCCATCAGTGGCTCGCTCAGAATGGCGTCACGGCCTTCCCAGGCCCCCAGTGTGAGGTTTAACGGTTGTCCCCGGTTGTCTTCGCCCTGCATCGAGGCCACTGGGGCGCTGACTCGCGCATAAATGATCCGCTCTCCCGGCAGCAAGTTGCGGGGCGGAAAGATGAAGCTGCCCAGATGGCCGACTACTCCCCGGAGCAAGGGCACATAAACTGCCTGCAACGGCAGGTCGGTCCAATCGGCGTTCAGGCTGCTGCCCACCAACGTCGCCACGCCAAGCCCGCGTCGGCGTTGCACCACCAGCGGGTCACCATTATCCAGCTTCAGCAACACATCCAGATCAGCGGCTTTGACTTTGGCCGTATCGAGCTTGAAATACGACCTCACCTTGGCCCCTTGCCAAGCTTCGTCCATTTTGGCGTCGAACCCGTTGAATACCGGGTGCCCCAAATAGACCGCGGCCGGCAGTGCCGGTTTCGGCAGGGTCACAACGGGTCCAAGCGGACAGGGCAAGAACCCCTCACCGCCGCGCGCCCAATATCGGTTGACGAAGTCAGGATTCGTGCCTGGGCCCAGGCCGACTAACACTCCGCCCCCCCCAACCACGAACCGTTCGAGAGCATCAACCGTCGTCGCATCCAACAGCCGGAGATCGCCCAGCACCACCACCCGATAAAGCGGCAGCATGGAAGGCAAAAACTGGGTGACCGGCACCCGGGTGACGCGGAACGCCCCGCTATGGTCCGGTTCAGGTTCCAGCGCGTGCGCTAGGAATCCCAGCTTGCTGTTCAAACCCTGCGCGAGACCGTCCTCGACCAGCAGCACAGCCAGGGCGGGTTCGACCTGGAGCGACATGGCCCGGCGATCATCCGCCGCTAACAGGTCGTGGTGATTGACCAGGGCTGCCTCCAGACCATAGCTGCCCCGCTCTGGAAACGTGTGCCGAATCACTACTTCCTGCCGCGCCCCCGAAGCGACTTGCACGGTCTTGGAACCGATAACCCGTCCATTAACGCTGAGTTGGACAGTAGCCTCGCGCGAAGCCGGCAGCCCATAATTGGCGACGGTAATGTGTATGTCCACCGGCTGGCGGGCTGAGACCACGGTCCGGTCGCTCCCCAGTGCGGTAATGGCCAGATTATCTTCAATCGGGCCGCATTCCGGCGCGAGCACCATCACGCGCGGACGCTGCCGGCTGCCGGGCGCCGCAGACTTGGGCCCGCGCAAGCGGCTTCGCAATTCCTCCCAGCGTCCTCGATCCGTTTCCTGCCACCCCTCCTTCCGGCCATCGGTCAACACCACCAGTTCCGCCCCCGGATTAACGTGTCGTTTGAGTTGCTCCAATGCGCCATCCAACAAAGCCGGGATGTCCGTGGCCACAAAACCCGGCTTCAACTGGTTGAGAGCGCCTTTGGCTGCTTCGAGGTCGAAGACCGGGTCGCCCGGAGTATTACCCAGTTGCGAAAGAGCCAGGACGCTCACCTCGTCGCCCGGCGTCAATGAATCCAGGTACGCGGCCCCAAGCTTTTTCATGGTCTCGAAGGCAGGCTGGGCGCGGCCAGCAGCGCAAGAAACGCTGTCATCCACCAGCAAGACCGCGGCGACCCGGCCCTGGCGCACCATCGCCTTGCCATCAACCTCACCGTTGCGCCGATGAAACGCGGGCCGGACCATCGCCAGTGCCAGGCAGGCTACCAACAAGGCGCGGACCAGCAGCAATAGCAACTCTTCGAGGAAAAGCCGGCGCCGTTGTTGGGCGATCAACTCGGCCAGGAATCGCATCGCGCCCCAGTCCACCTGCTTCACCTTGCGCCGATGCAACAGGTGGATAATCAACGGCGCGGCCACCGCCGCCAGGCCGCCAAACAGCAGGGGATTCAGAAACTCGAACATCAGACGGTAAGTGCTCGCACCAGGACGCCGGCCAGGTCTTCATTCGTCCAGCAGGTTTCCAATTGCACCCCGCAGGCATGGCAGCTGGAGCGCAACCGCTCTTGGTGGTTCGCAAACACCCGCCGGTAATGTTCCCGCACGCGGTCGCCATCCAGTTTCAAGCGCGGCTCGTTTTCGAGGCCGATGAATTCAATCATGCCCTTGAACGGAAACGTGCGTTCCAGCGGGTCCAACACCTGGAGGATCCTGACTTCCTGTTTGCGGTGGAGCAAATACTGGATGGATGTCAGCAGCGCCGCCGGATCGTCGAATCCATCGCTGATCAGTATGACCAGGCCCCGGCGCGTCAGGCGGCCGGCGATGTCAGTCAGGACCGGCGCCAGGCTGGTTTCACCACCCGGGCGTGCCACCTCCAACGCGCTCAGCAGGTGCAGCAGGTGCGGCATGGTCGAACCCGGCGGAATGAAATGCCGCATGTCTGTGTCGCAGGTGACCAATCCGACCGAGTCACTCTGCCGAATCATGAGAAATCCGAGCGCCGCGGTCAGACTCAGGCCAAATGCCAGTTTGGATTGTGTCCCCGAGGCGTAGCCCATCGAACCGGACGTGTCGAGAACCAGCGTCGCGCGAAGCTTGGTTTCCTCCTCATACTGTCGCACATCGAACCGGTCGCTCCGGGCGTACACTAACCAGTCCAGGTGCCGCAGGTCGTCCCCGGGCTGATACTCTCGATGGCCGACAAATTCGACCGACAGGCCCCGCCGCACCGAGCGGTGTTGGCCAGCGAGGATGCTCTCGACCGCCCGACGGGCCGTTAAGCTGAGGTTGCCCACCCGCTCGATGACCTCTTGCTGGACGGTTTCAAACAGGTTCATGGCTCGGCGGCGCGGCGCGGACGGTTCATCCGGGCTCGGAGGATCAGGCCTTGTTGTCCCCGTTGACGTGGGTGACCAAACGGTCAATGACCGTGTCCGTGTTCAACCCGGCGGCTTGAGCCGCGAAGTTGCAGATCACACGGTGCCGCAACACTGGTTTGGCCACCGCCACAATGTCTTCCGTGCTGACATGATACCGCCCGTGCAGCAAGGCCCGGGCCTTGCCGCCGAGGATAAGCTGCTGGCCCGCGCGGGGACCCGCGCCCCACTGCAGCCATTGCGTGGCATCGGGCACCTCCCCGATCCCGGGCCGCGTCGAGTTCACCAGCCTCACGACGTACTCATAGACATGCTCGGCCACCGGCACCCGGCGAACGGTCTTTTGGAGTTGGAGGATTTCCTCCCCGGAAAACAACGCCCGGACTTCCGGGGCGTGATCCCCCGTGGTGCGTTTCAGGATCTCAATCTCGTCGCTCGGCTCCGGGTAGGCGATCTTCACCATGAACATGAACCGGTCCAGTTGCGCCTCCGGCAACGGGTAGGTGCCTTCCTGCTCGATGGGGTTCTGCGTGGCGAGAACGAAAAACGGATTGGGCAGGTCGTAGGTCCGGCCGCGGCAGGTCGTGCGCCGCTCCTGCATTGCCTCCAGCAGGGCCGCCTGGGTCTTGGGCGGAGTCCGGTTGATTTCATCGGCCAAGAGCAAATTGGTGAAAACCGGGCCCGGCAGAAACTCCAGTTGGCGCCGGCCAGTCTGGGGATCTTCCTGGATGATGTCCGTGCCCGTGATGTCCGACGGCATCAGGTCAGGGGTAAACTGAATCCGCCGGAAGGTCAGGTTCAGCGTCGCCCCGAGGGTTTGCACCATCACCGTCTTGGCCAGGCCCGGCACGCCCTGCAGCAAACAGTGCCCGCGGCAAAGCACCGCATAGATCAACTGCGTCAGCACCTCCTCTTGAGCCACAATGACTTTGTGCATCTCCGCTAGCATCCGCTCGCGGGCCGCCCCCAGCCGGGCTACCAGGTCCGCTTCATTACCCGACACTTCAGGTTCAGCAATCACTTCACTCATAATGACTCAATTAAGTGGGCAAAACGCCCGAACCGCGAACCTGCAGTCTGGCAGGTCCCTCAGCGAACACCAGCTTTTCCAATCCCGGCATAATCGTCTTGTCAGGCAAATTGGGGAAGCGAGGGTTCCCACGTCGCTTGGCTGGCTCACATAGGTGTCGGATAGGTGTCGGATAGGTGTCGGATAGGTGTCAGATAGGTAATGTATAGGGGTTGGCTAGGGGTTCGATAGCTGTACTCCAGGTGTACGCTAGCGATCCACTAGCGCCGCGCCCGAGAATCCCGCCCTCTTCCGAGCCGAAAATCGGCACCCGGCTCCTGCCGCAGACGGCGAAAAGCGTCAATCGAGTGACGCGCGAGCGGCGTGCCGCGCACTGGCTGGACGCACTTGGCGCCTGCTCCGAAACGCGTGCCCGTCCCCGCCGCAAGAATGACCAACACGGCGGCCCTGGTCGCGATGCCGCCATAGAGCGTGAGCGCGTCTGGATTGAGCAGCTTCTCCCCCCGGAGCCGCACGGCACTTTTCAATATGGCGGCCGGCGGCTTGGAGGCGGTAACGGGCTTCACATTCACGCTCACACGATGCCAGGTTGTGGTCTCGTCGGCTGATTCCATCAGGCTCGGCCCAACCAATCAAGCCTCGAGAAGCTGTGGGTGGCAGGAACTTCCGTGGTATCCGCAGGAGGTGCTGGTGAGTGGGAGGGGGGAACGGTGTGACGCCTCCCACCGGCCGAGCCGTTTCTCGGCTTGCCCTCTGTGCCCCGGCGGGCACATGCTCGCCGCATGAATCCGTTGTCACAGCCGGCGTTTTCCCGAATGAACCGTCGCGGCTTTATCAAGACCACGCTTCTCACCGCCGCTACTGTCCAACTCACGGGAGCCCCTTTGTTGAGCTCCGGGCAATCGAAGACCTCCGGGGCAAACCCTCTCCCACGGTGGCGCGGGTTCAATCTCACGGATTTCAACTCGCCCAATCCATCTTCGAGGCGGGGCACTACTGACGACGACCTGAAATGGATGGTGGATTGGGGTTTCGATTTTGTCCGTTTGCCCATGGCCTACCCCCGCTACGTCGAATTTGATCGCTCCAAGCACATTTCTCCGGAGGAGGTGTGCAAGATCAACGACCAGGAGGTGGACCGCATCGAAGCCTGTGTCCGTAAAGCCCAGCAGCACGGCCTCCATGTCAGCCTGAACCTGCACCGGGCGCCGGGCTACTGCATTAACGCGGGCTTTTACGAACCGTATAACCTGTGGAAGGACAAGGAAGCCCAGGAAGCGTTCTTCTTCCATTGGGGGATGTGGGGAAAGCGGTTCAAAGACGAGCCTTCCTCGAAGATCAGCTTTGACTTGTTGAACGAGCCGGCCCTGCGTTCGGATATGAACGACCAGCACGCTTCCAATAGCCCTGTGCCGGGAGAGCTTTACCGGGCGGTGGCCAAAGGCGCCACCGAGGCCATTCGCGCCGCCAATCCCGGCCATCTCGTGATTGCCGACGGCAACCGGGTCGGAAACCTGGTGACTCCCGAGCTGAAGGACCTAAACATCGCCCAGAGCTGCCGCGGGTATTTCCCGGGGCTCATTTCCCACTACAAGGCCCCCTGGGCGAACAAGGACCCGGAGCATTGTCCCACGCCCGTCTGGCCGGGGACCATGAATGGGGAAGCCTACGGCAAACCGCGGCTCGAGGAGTATTACCGCCCCTGGATTGAGTTGGCTGCGAGCGGCGTGGGAGTCCACTGTGGTGAGTGCGGTTGCTGGAACAAGACCCCACACTCCGTTTTCCTCGCGTGGTTTGCCGACGTGCTCGACATCCTGACCGCCAACCGCATCGGTTACGCCCTTTGGAATTTCCGAGGTGATTTCGGGATTCTCGATTCCAGGCGCGAGGATGTGGAGTACCAGGACTGGTATGGGCACAAGCTGGACGCCAAGCTCTTGGCCCTATTGAAAGCACACTGACAGGGACCGCCACCTATGACCTGCACGGCCGAAAGCGTATTCCCTCCTCGGCGTCGGGCGCCCCGCGGTCTTACCGGGGCGCTGTTCACGGCCTCAGCCCTGCTCGCTCCGTCTCTGCTCCCTGGCGCAGCGGTCTTCAATATCCGGGACTATGGCGCGAGCGGCCGGCGGACGGACGACGCGCGCGCCGCTATTCAACAAGCTATTGACGCCGCTGCCAAGGCCGGCGGCGGCACTGTCTATCTTCCACCAGGGCTTTACACCTCCGGCACGCTCCATCTGCGGAGCCACATTCATGTCGAGCTCGCTTCCGGCGCAACGCTCTTCGCCGCCACCGACCCCAAGGCTTTCGACTACGGAAACGGAACCGTCGCCTCAAAGGCGGCGCTCTTTTACGGTGAGGACCTTGAGGACGTTTCGGTCGGCGGCCAGGGCGTCGTGGACGGCCAGGCGGAGTACGAATGGCGCCCCGACGACTTCGAGAGGAACTTCGATCACAAGACCCTCATGCAAAAACTGGGCAAATCCTTGATGCGTTCGGTGCCGCGCGGCTTTCCGAAACGCGAGGTGTTTCCCCACCTGGTGTGGTTGGGCCGGTGCAAGGGCATTCACATGACGGGCCTGAATTTCCTCCATGCCCCCAATTGGACGTTCACGCTCACCGCCTGCGAGCGCGTGGTTTTTGACGGTCTTTACATTTACACCAGCCTTAAAGAGGGGGTTTGGGCGGACGGCATCGACCTGGATGGCTGCAAGGAGGTCTCCATTGCGAACTGCGCCATCGAGACCGGCGATGACTGTGTCGCCATTTTTTCGGCCGACATCTGGGGCAAGGCGGTTCTGTGCGAGAATATCTCGATCACCAATTGCCGCTTCTCCTCGGCTTCGGCGGGGGTGAAGTTTACGGAGGGCAACCAAGGCGGCGTCCGAAATGTCCGGGTGAGCAACACGCTCTTCAACCACGTCAACCGCGGAGTGGTCTTCATGCCCGCTCTGGGCGGGTCCATCAGCGACGTGACGCTGGAGAACCTGACGATCAATTGCGACCGGTTCGATTGGTTCTGGTCCGGGGACGGCCAGCCGTTTCGTTTCTGGAACGCGCGCATCAGCGAACTGGACCCGCAACGGGCCGGGCCCGGCGAACCGCCGCCCGGCGCCATCCGTAACATCACGATTCGCAACATCGTCGCTCGCGCCTATGGTTCGTCGCTCTTTTATGGCCATGCGGAAAACTGGCTCGAGGGCCTCCGCCTGGAAAACATCAAACTCGTCCTGTGTGCCGACCCAACCGCCCCCTTCGACCAAGCCCAGCACGCGCTGGATTTCCGCCGCGTCCGAGACCTTAAGCTCAAGGACGTGGAAGTGCTTTGGGGCTGGCCAACGCTCGACTCCTGGAAAAGTGCGCTGAATTTCGAGGAGGTCAAAGGGCTCGAAATGAGCGGCGTTGTCTGCCAGGCGGCCCCCGCGCCCGCCAACGCGCCCGCCATGAGTTTCGAGCGGGTTGCCGGCGCCCTGGTGCGTGGTTGCCGGGCGTCGGACAACACGCGGGTGTTCCTCCGCGTCACCGGGGCCGCCAGCAAAGACATTCGGCTCGAAGGCAACGACCTTGCCCTGGCACAGATCCCGTGCGAGGTGGACAAGAGCGTGGGCGCCGGTATGGTCTCTGGGGTGGGGGTCAAAACGGGCACGCCGTGAATCCGCGCAAGTCGCGTATCACCCTCCGCCAGCTCGGCTCGCACACGTCCGGTCTCGCGGACGCGGAAGACCAGAGTCTTCCACATGACAAACTCACCGGCTGGCAGGGCGATTTTTGGAAGCGCCTCAATCCGCCGCTAGACCCTTTGAAGCGTCTCCTTATTGAGGCTGTGGCGACTGGCCTTGGCGCCCTTCTTTACGACCCCGTTACTAACGCCTGGAAGCGCGCGGTGGCGTCTTCAGCTCGAAGCGCCTCACCTTCAGTCCCGCGGCAGATGCCAAAGCCCCTTGCTCGGCGTCACAGGTCCAGAACTCGTCCAGGCCAGAGAGCAGATGCAGGCGCCGCGCGGCTGCCACATGCAGGAAGTCGGCACTTCCGGCTTTCGACGCCAGCGCGGATTGGGCGCTCAATTCGTCCGCGGCTTCGATCACGGACTCAGCGCGCAAATCGGTTTGCCAGCGCAGCCGGGCGTGTGTGCGCTCCCCCGCCCGCAGCGCTTTCCAAGCCACCTCACCGTCCGAGTCTGTGCGGCTCTGGCGTAGATTGTGCCGCAGCTCGTAGCGCAGAAACGACCAATAGACAAAGTCCGGCGCGCTCTGCAAGACCGCATCCGTGACCACCTGAGAGAACTCGTCCCGCGGATGGAAGAAAGCAAACAGCGCGGAGGTGTCAGCGTAAACGAGCGGCATAGTTGCGGGCCTTTCGTTCCTTAAGAATGGGATTCTCCCGGACGGACTTGGCTTGCTTGCGCGCGGCCAATACCTCAGCCATGATCTCAGGCCATTCCGGGTCAATGGTTTCTTCCACCGGCACCATCAATGCTTCGGGCTCACCATCGCGTAACACCCGGAACCGCTCCCCACGACGAAGCCGATCCAGCACCTGTCCCGTCTTCTCGTGCAGGGTTTTCGATGTGATATCCGTAATCATAGTATCAAGGGACACCAAAACAGTGTCGCCGTCAAGCCTTCCCCCTTTATGGCCCCCCTCGTAAAGGGGGAAAAATATGGGTGGCCCCGGTCGTCAGCTCCCAAAAACAAACTTGCGAACCATGCTATGGCTGACCCGCTTCCGGTCAAAGGGCTCGAAATGAGCGGCGTCGTCTGCCAGGCGGCCCCCGCGCCCGTCAGCGCGCCCGCCATGAGTTTCGACTGGGTTGCCGGCGCCCTGGTGCGTGGCTGCCGGGCGTTGGACAACACGCGGGTGTTCCTCCGCGTCACCGGGGCCGCCAGCAAAGACATTCGGCTCGAAGGCAACGACCTTGTCCGGGCACAGATCCCGTGCGAGGTGGACAAGAGCGTGGGAGCCGGCATGGTCTCTGGGGTGGAAGTCAAAACAGGGACGCCGTGACTCCCGAGGCTAACTTCGGATGCGGGCATGCCCGGTCCTTGCGGCATCGGCTGGTGGAGCAACAATGATGGACACTGCGCCTGCTTGCCGAAAGACGCGTACTGGGGCTCCGGAGCGGGACACCAGACCCTGCTCGTGGTCCCGAGCCTGAACCTCATTGCGGTCCGCAACGGTCGCGATTTGGCCTCACTCACGACTCCAATTGTGCCGATCGAGTATGCAAGTCCCACTTTCAAATGGCTGTTTGAACCATTGATGCATGCGATTACGAATGGTGCCCCAACGAAGAACATCGCCCCCTCCTTTCCGAACCCCTTTCCTTCACTTTCATCGCTACGCCGCCCTCCCAGGCGCGAGGGCAGTGCCTCGGCTAGAGCGGGCGCGCCGGCGCGCCGGCCAGCAGACGGAAAGGGGTCAAACCAGAATGGCACTTAGTTAAGGTGTAAATCATTCGACAAGAGGCACTTGCAGCGATGTCTGGAATCGCCGACTTTCAGCTTTGCTTACTGACCCGTCGAGCAGCAGTCTTCGCCGTACCCTTGATTCTGCTGGAGATTGGTAAGCTGTCCCCTGAGCAGGAATTGCCGAATCACGTCGTTTGCTGCGAAAAGCACAGATATATTGGGCCTTAACTAAGGGCCATTCGGGGCTTGACCCTTTATCCGGGCTTAAAATGGATCGCCCAGCGGTTGCACATGGGGGGCTGGACCTACGTCTCAAATCTCCTGCGCGAGAGCGCGGACGTCTCACCAGCCCAGGAGATGTTGCCTTAGTGTCAATAGTGACACTTGTTAGCTATGAAGTCTTCGCTGGGTTCACCGCGTCGACTGTTAGGCACATGGTTATTGAGGATGCCAACCATCGTCCCACAACTTGAGCGTAATTTCACGGTTAGTCAGAAGTTGGCTCATCTGTTGTGAAACCAATGCAGGAAACTGCTTCGGGTCTAATTGACATAGTCTTGTTAAGTAATCGGTGGGCGTCCAAGAGACCTCAAATTTGACAACGGCAGTGCCACTTTTTGAATCTATCAGTTTTGACGTAATGCTTGTTGGCTTTGGCTGTAGACCAACAATGTTAATTACTTCCCATTCGCCATACAAATCATTAAAACCACAATGTCCGACCATCCCGGCCCCCTTAGGTGTTGGCCAGTAACCTCCCAAGGAGGGTTGTAATGTGAGAAAGCCTTCTTTGACCAACCGGCTGAGTTCTTGGCCTAAAGGAGAATCGGCTTTGGTGCCGGGGAAATTAACAGGCACAGCAGAAAGTCCACCAGACTGTTGAATGATGCGTAGGGCTTCGGTATCGCTCAGTGTAGCCTTCCTGCTGCACGAAGTTAAGGAAGCAAGTAGAAACAACGTTGCGATGAATAATAGGGTAATGGATTTTGTCTTCATGGGTCTGTGCTTGTGTTGGTGCGCGGATGTGCCTACGTGCAGCCGCCTAAGTATGCTTCTGCGAGAGCTGGGGCGTTTTATCCAGGATGGAGCTTTCCACGATCCTCTTGGGCGTAAGCGGTTCATTATCAGCCATACCTGCCCTAGATCTACGCAGGTTCCCTCGTTTATTGCAAGGCCTGAATTAAACTCATCCTTAGCTTTTAAGGAGCTTTATTGCCGTCACCTGTAATCGGCTATGCCCAATCCACCCATTGCCCTCTGCAGTGCTGCTCCATAGTCCTGCGTGGCTTCGGCTGGGTGGGGCTATGTGGGTGGCGTGCAGGGGGGTGGGCGCGTCCGAATCCCCTCGTTTAGCCCTGAGCCGCCCGTCTGGTGGCTGGGATTTTCGCCGCCGTGGGCTCTCCTGGGTGTTTTCACCGCCTGGACCACCTCCGTCATACCAGCCGGTGCTCAGAACGCCGCTTGGGCCGTCTGGGGAGCGGGAGGGCCAGAATCATAGCTTCGCGACTTAGCGCCACCTTTCTGGTCACGAAGTCGCCAAGCTTGCGCCGGGTCCTCACATGGCTCTAGACAGATCGCCACGTGACTGCATACTCGTTATTATCACGCGATGCCCTGCTGACTACCGCACGCGGCATTTTAGCTGCCACGATGGCGGTGATTCCAGTTGCAAGCCTGACTGTGCATTTGGCTCCAAGAATGACAGAGTGAACGGCATCTGGTGGAAATGGAAGGTAGTAGGACTTTGGGCCCCAAAGACCTTTCCGCCGCGTCTTTAGTTGAGCCAGGTGGAATATCGCTCGCTGCTCCTCCTCGTAGCGCCACTTCGCGCTCTTCGCGAAACAGAGGTCAGGTCGGACTTCAGTAATGTGCGTCCACTCTTCCGCCCGGCTGATGTCAAAAACGGGCCGGTTTTCAAAATACCTCACATCACGCAACCCCTGAAAGATGTCTGCCGAAGTGTCGAAGCCAATCACGAAGCCTTTGTGGCTTTTGGCGTAGTGTCCCCACATCTGCAGAGAGTCCGCTCGCTTAGACATGCATAGAACACCCAACGTCTTGCTAATGGTGCGCAAATGGTTGTTCTCAAGGCGTCGCAGTATTTCGGGGATGTCAGCAATGGTGCGATAGAAATCGATCCAATTGTTCCGCAGCTCCGGATTCCTTTTGCGGCAGAGCGCGTAATAGGCCTGCTCATTCGAACATATAAAGCTGGGCAAGAACTCGAAAAGGTCGTTGAACTCATCTGGGGGTGTGACCTTCAGTTCCAAATGCTGAAGAATCGCAATGCCCGTTGGACCGCAATACTTATAGGCGATGGGCATGGTCTTTTGGAACAGAGCGAGGCTCCTGGTGCGCCTCTAGGGTGCGGGTGGTGTCTCTAGATAATTCTCAGCAACCTAGTATTGAACGTTGTTGCAGACCTGGCTAACGTTTCTATCGTACGGTTTTAGTCCCATAAGGTTGTGGTGTGTAAGTGTTAGGTTTATGCAAGTGTCCTCACTATTTAAACAAGGGCAAGACCTTCTGAGCTTGCGAATGCGATTGGGGAGGCTCATTCTGGTCCCCAACGTTCATGACGTGGCACCCTTCCTCTGGAGGCTCAATGCGCAGCTTGCTCGTCATGGGGATTCCTTATCACCACGCGCCGGAAGTGTCAATAGTGAGGACTTGCTTTAGTTAGCAGGACGGCTCCTGTCCGTTTACATGCCACCCCGGCGCGAGCCGGGGGTTGGCCGGAAGCTGCTCAAAGGTACTTCCATTCGGTGGAAAGGTCTGAGGGGCAAATATCGGCGCAGGCCTCACCGTAATGTCTGTATGCCAGCCTGCAGTCGGGAGCCGCTACTCCTGCCACCACAGGCACTCCAAGGCCCTGTTCCATCCCCTCCCTCCGGAGGCGCAAGCCGCCCCGCTAAAATTCGCAAACTGTGTGCCCCACGGTAGCGCTCCCGATCTACCCTGAAACATTCTAGTAAAATTCTCCTTGAACTTATTCTGGTACTCTGACCCCTTTACCGTTGAGTCTCGCCACATTCCCAACCGCTCAGCCGGGCGCGCTGCCTACCTCGCATTTTTGTTAGGCGCATCAAAACTCCTGTGGGTGTTCTAATCGGTTTTCGTGAATGATTGGGTTTCTCCATCATCAAGATAAAAATCCCCTGCCACACGCTCGCTATTGATATAAATATCATTAACCCACAATCTGCTATCATCAATCGAATCGTAGCTAAACTCAGCCCAACCGTCATCATTTGTATATGCGGTGTCAATACCTGTAAAAATGGTAAAATTGATTGTCACTCTGACGTTGGGGACTGGGTTTCCCTCATCGTCCACTACTCGAATTGATGTTGACCAAGACATACTTTGCTATTTGTTACGAGACTCAAATGCGCCTACGACAGAGTGGAGCGACGGGAAGCAGCCGCCGCAAAGCAATAAATAAACCCGCGACGTGAAAGGCTGCTTCCCGTTCGCTCGCACGACTTGTTAAGCCACAACATCAAATCATTTAGGGATGTTCTGGGTTTGCCAACTGTCTGCGTCTATTTTTCCGATGTCCCCGGTTACATACTCATAGGTTTGGTTGAAAGGATTTAGCTTAACTACTGCTCGGAATTTGAACATGCCAAAGTTGGCTTGCCCAATGGCTTCTTGACTCTTTCCGAAGTCAGTGGGCGTATCTTCGTAAGTCCCCATGACCAATCTAAAATCATCACTTTGCGGTAAATTGGGATTATGATATTCAACATCCTTAACTATGGTTTTAACTTTGCATATACCGGAGGCAATACGGCAGTAATTTGTGTCTGAATACCTTTTGTCACATAAGGCGAGAGTTTTCGGCGTCGGTTTTATCTTGAAATCCCTAAGATGACGCCCCCATGCTTCGACCGTTATATCTTGAACCTTCTCTATTGTGATGAGTCCTTGTTTTTCGAGTGAAAGTAAAAGGTCTGCGTAAGCGTCCGACCTAACAGGTAGCGTGGCTCCGTTCAGTTTCGCAATATCAATAGCCATCTCTTTGTCGGCAGCAAATTCGCCTTGTGGCACATTGAGATAGTCAAACTGTAATGTTAAGCCTCTTTCGATTACACTTTTATATGGAATTTCTTTAGCGGCAGACTTGGCTTGCTGAACATTCATTGTTGCCTGGCCGGAATCTGCGGAGCCAACGTCCTTTTTGCTACAGGACACCAAAATCAGCAGTGTCATTATTGATATGATGGCATTCAGTCTTCTCATAACGTTTCTTCCTTTCGTCGGGTTTCGTATTGTGTAGTGCGTCCCTTGTCGCCTAACAAGTGATTGTACAGACCTGGATAACATCCCATTTTGGGGTGTTATCCAAACGCCCCGCCTGCTGGGATGAAGGGTTTTTCTTCATCAAGGCCGTTTTTACTCCTTCCAGGTTGGACTGTAAAGGTCGAATTCTCAGAGGTTTTTCAGCTTGCCCCCGTTCAGACGGGCGTTCTACGCTCGCCCAAGTCTGCCCCAGTGTGGGCGGAATCAGCCAAAAAGGTTGCGATGCAGCAGGTTGCCAGAGAAACTTGGGTAGCCTTTGAGCGGCGGCTTGAACGGGCTCAGTCCTTCCAAGTGACACTTCTGCAAGTCGCACATTTGCAATGGGTTGCAACAGGCGCGGTTTTGGACCTAATAGCCTCGAACTTTGGTCTGTCACTGCCCCCTTCCAGCCGCCCCGCGTGTGGGGTGCTCACCATTGACACTAGCCAGGGGGTTTGATGAGAAAAGCCCATGCCACGCAAGCTGCGGATTCAGTATCCTGCGGCCATGTATCACGTGATGAACCGAGGGGACCAGTGGGAGGCGGTTTTTCACGGGAATGGGGTCAGGACTGACGCTTGCACACTTGCGTCCAAAGCCCAGCAGCATATCATCCCCAGGAAGCGAGTATGGCTCGTCAAGAATAGAGATGTACCCTAATGAAAACGCCGCACCTGATCGTGGTGCTGGCCTTTTGCACCTTGTCGTGCGTTGGCCAGAATCCAACCAATCCACCAGGCACGAAGGGCGCTGACAGAGCTTCGGCGCCTCCAAAAGCCGCCCCGGCCAAGACCAAAGACCCGGCCACTAAGACCAAGTTCAAGAGCTACGAACTGGTGGACCAGCAACAGGGTGGACTGGTAGTAAGCCGGCTTGCCATTCCCGAAGACTGGAAAGGCACGACTCGAGTCATTTGGAATTACGGGGATTTGTATTCTCCGGTTCGGATTGGCTGCTGTCTGGAGGCTCCCGATGGCAGGAGTTGGATGCAGTTCTATCCGATGGAGCTCTTCCTTTGGCTCGATCCGGTGCACGACCGAGGGCCGATCGGGCCCGGCGGTGTCGGAGGCATCCACCACCCGAACATCACCCTGCCCGAGGCCCTGGGCCGTTATGTTGTGGCTCGCAATCGGGGCCAGATGAAAGGCGTGCGCATCCTCGGCTATCGACCGGTCAAAGACCTGCCCAAAGCTTTTTCACACGCTCTCCCGCAGGGAGCAGTGCAGGGCGATGGCATTTGCATGCGCGTGCAATATCAAGTCAACGGTAGTTCGGTGGACGAGGAGTTCTTTGCCTTCATGCCGAACGTCGTGACGATTCCCGGCGGAAACGGCTGGGCGGAATATCACCGTGCGATGGCCCTCGTTATGAGCGGATGACGCCCGTCCGCTGACGAGGTGCTCCGAACTTCCCTGGCCGCTGGCCTTCTGTTGGCCCCTTGGGACACAGGTGAACCAAGCTATGGTCGCCGCCTCTCTCCGAACCCCTTTCCTTCACTTTCATCGCTACGCCGCCCTCCCAGGGGCGAGGGCAGCGCCTCGGCGAGAGCCGGCGCGCCGGCGCGCCGGCCAGCAGATGCGCCGGGAGCGTTGACGGGTGGACTGGGTAAGCCTGGGCCGACGGTGCAGTCGCGAAACCGCCCGAGCCTCTTGCTTGACAGGTGTTCGAGGCGCTCTTGCAGGTTTGTTGTTGCCGACGCGGCCCGTGTTGCAGGCGTGTTGCTTGGGAAGGGGTCCGGCAGGGGTCCGGCAGGGATCCGAGGTGGATCGCGAAATGCCCTTTGTTTGCAGTGGGTTTCTGCTGCTTTTCGCATCCGGCGGTCTTTGGGCTGCTGGTGTGGAGTAGTCACGCCGGATCGAATAATGCTGGCCGTTGAGCGGGCCGGACTGGCCCAGGCGGGGGCGGCTGCGCAGTTTGGATCCCGCGGCGATACAGGCCCGCCGCTCTTCCTGGGTCAAGGATTGGCTATACTTCCTGGAGGCGGCGCCGAACTTCGCTCGCCAGTGACGTTGGGCGGGGGTGCGGGGGTCTCGCGGTTGGACGTACAAGTGCCGCCACTGCTTTCCACCCCGCAGATACCAGACCCAGTCGCCGCAGCGGCCACTTTTGCGGCGGAGGTCGAAGCACTGTCCCCAAGGGCCGTAATAGGGGCAGCGGCGGCACCGATGGCGCGGCCGTTGCTTGCGCAGCCTGGCCGTCTTTGGCCCGGCGGGCGCGACTGGCATGTTTGCTTTCATGAGTGACCACGCGACACTTGTTAGCGCAGGCGGCAACGCCGGCAGCCTCTTGCTGGGCCGACATCCCTTCAACCCAAGCCGGCCCGCTACGGTTTTTCATTTACTATAAGCTGCCCGGGGTGGCAAGGGTTTGTCGCGGAAGAAAAGTCGGCTGGGGCGGTGTATTCCTTTAGCGGCGCGCGGACATTCCTGTCCGCGGCAGGAACGCGAACGGGGTTCGACCATAGCTTGGTTCACCTCCTTGTGAGGGGAAGCGACCAAAGCCTTGGCTGGAGCCCTTTTCCGTGGTTCGTCACGGGCTGCGCTGAGGCGGATCGGGTGTGCCTCTTCCGTGGTTTGACAAGAAGGGGAGCGGAGCGGGGTCAGAAATCGGCCCGCTACTCGACCTCCACCGTCACGACGGCCAGGATACGGGTTTCGCGTCGTTGTAGGAGACGTGCCATCGGGCCGAGCGCTTGCCAGTAGGCCAAGGCCGCCAGGGCGGCTAGCACAAGAGACAGGATCAGGTTCACGGGCACGGCGGTGGACCAGCCGCTCGCCCGCCAGAGAAGACCCACCAGTGGGGGCACGAAGACCGGCACAATGGCGAGCGGAAACAGCATGTGGCATAGCATCATCACCAACATCGCCAAGCCGGGCATTTTGGTCGGCTTCAGCGTGCCTTGTTGGATGCGGTAGGGCACAAGGATGGAAAGCAGGTTGCCGCCCAGCCCGGCCAGCAGGAGCACGGCAGCCAGTTGGAACAGGGCGGCGGCGAACACCAGCGGGGAGAGGTGCAGCCGCAGCGAAACCAAAAGCAGCAGCAGCAGGCCGAAGCCACCGCCCACGGGCAGGCAAGCGAGATTTTTACCCAGCAGAATGTGTCTCCGGTCCGCCGGCGATAGAATTAAGGCGCGAAAGCCGTCACGATCAAAACCAAATTGATTGGCGTAGAATTGAACCAGCATGAAGACCGAGAACACCACGGCGCCCGTGGCGAAGAAGGGTTTGGCGGCGTCGGGGAGCTTGAGGTTGGCGCGGAACAAGATCGAACCGCCAACGATCAGGGGCACCAGGATTGAAGCCCCCCACGCAACTTTCACTTCGGGCGCGCGCAGCCAGGAACGGAAGGTGGCCAGAGCGAGCGCGGCAACTTGTTCCGGCACACCAGGGAGGCGGAGTTCGAGAAACCGGGTTCGGGCCTTCACCAGGGCAGGGGCGGGCGTGGGCGATGGTGCAGCTTGCGCAGGCACCTTTGTCCTTCCGCCGGATTCCCCACGATAAAGCCGAAGCGTGCCGCGATAGGCGCGTCAGAACAAAAGTTCTCCACTCGGAGCCCCGAACGGACGGCACAATCGCAGTTCACTGAAGCCGGACTTGGTGTCCTCCAAACCGGGATACGCCCGCCTTCCGGGCACTATCCGAGCCCTTCTGAAGACCTGCTCCCGCAGCACGGAGCGGTTCAAAATCAAGCCTACGCGGATTCCTGGACACTGCGAGATGCGGCGGAACTCGACCTGGAGCACGAGGAGACACCGGCGATTCCTCGTTCAATCTGGGCTTCAAGAGCAAATATTTCTTTGCTTCCAGGGACCGTCTTGTGATTGGATTCACACCCAGACGCGCACTAACCATCGAAATATCGTGCTTATGGATGAGAAACAGTCATTTCCCGCGCCGCTAAAAACCACCCGGCGTGAATTCATTAAAGCGGCCGGACTGGCCTCGACCGTCCTGGCTCTACCCACTTTCATCCCTGCCAGCGCCTTGGGCCGGGACGGCGCCGTTGCGCCGAGCGAGCGCATCCGCGTGGGGGGGATCGGCCTCGGCAACCAGGGAGGCTCGGACTTTGGCGGTTTCCTGGGCCGCGCGGAGGTGCAGTACCTGGCGGTGTGCGATGTCCGCAAGAATGTCCGCGATGCGAAGAAGGCCCAGGTGGACGAACGTTACAAGAGCAAGGACTGCGCCGCCTACAATGATTTTCGCGAACTGCTCGCCCGCACGGATATTGATGCGGTGCACGTCGCCACGCCCGACCATTGGCACGCGCTCATCGTGACGGAGGCCTGCCGGCGCGGGAAGGACGTGTTCTGCCAGAAACCGGAGACGCTCACCCTTCGCGAAGGTCCGCTGATGGTGGAATATGCCCGGCGCTACGGCCGGGTCGTCTCCGGTGGCAGCCAGCGCGTGCTCGAGGATTACCGCGGCACGGTTGACATGTGCTGGGGCGGCAAGCTGGGCCAGGTGTTGGCGATCAATGTCCAAACCAACAATCTCTCCCACGCCTGCAATCTTCCGCCGGAGCCGGTGCCGGAAGGTTTTGACTGGGACATGTGGCTCGGCCCCGCGCCGTGGGCCCCTTTCAACGCCAAACGCTGCGACGGCAACTTCAGCACGGTCGAGAACTCCTGGCGTTCCTACTGGGACTACTCGGGCGGCGAGATTACCGACTGGGGCGCGCACCACTTCGGCGGCGCGACGTTCGCGGTTGACGTCCGTGAATTGCAGCCGCAGGAGGTCATTTATCATGCCCGGGAGGGAACCCAGCGCGCTTATCTCGAATTCGTTTACCCCAACGGCATCAGGATCACCCACTGCAAGCCGGGCAAGGCCAATTTGGAGGTGGACAGCAACGAAAGCGTTGCCCGCGCGCCCAAGCCGGTCCCCGGCTACAAAGGCAAAGGCGGCATCATCGGCGATTTCCTCTATTGTGTCCGGACCCGCGAGAAGCCGTTTCGCGACATCGAACTCGCCGTCAATACCATGAGCCTGTGCCATCTGGGCACGATTGCTTATCACCTGCAGCGCTCGCTCAAGTGGGATGCGGCCAAACAAACCTTCCCCGGCGACACCGAAGCGAATCGGTTCACCGACCGGGCCCGGCGCCAGCCCTGGCAAATATGAACCCGCCTTGACGCGACCCGCAAACGACCGAACCAGAGAGGACCGATACTTATGCTAGAACAGGCTTTTGAGGCTCTGAAGACCTACGACTGGGGCGTGGACCGCCATGTGCTCGACCCCATTGACGAAACGGTTGTCAAGACGCGCAACGACCCCGCCGCCCGGAAGGAGCTCGAGTCCCAGTTGCTGGCGGTGCTGCAAAGCAACGCGCCCCGCGACGCCAAGGACTTTGTCTGCCGGCAACTGCGCACGATGGGCACGGCAGCGTCGGTTCCGGCGCTGGAGCAACTGCTGGCCAACGCGGAACTGTCCCACATGGCCCGCTACGCCCTGGAGCGCATTCCCGAGCCACAGGCCGGCCAGGCCCTCGAACGCCAACTCCGCAAGCTCAACGGCCAGCTCAAGATCGGCGTCATCTCTTCCCTCGGCACCCGCGGTCAGGGCGTCAGCTTGCTGCGACCGCTCTTGCGGGACCCCGACGAGCCAGTCGCTTGCGCCGCCGCCATCGCGCTCGGCCGCATCGCCTCGGCAGACGCGAACAAGGCCCTGGGTTCAGCCAAACCCCGGCCCGCCCTGGCCGTCGTGTTTGCCGATGCCTCGATGGCGTGCGCCGAGAAGTTGTTGGCGGCCGGCCATGCGAAGGAAGCCAAAGCCACTTACCAAAGGCTGCTGAAGAACAATCCTCCCGAGTTGGTCCGCCAGGCCGCCGAACGCGGTCTCAAAGCCTGCCAGACAGCCTGAATCTAATCGGCCCGCGGTCAGATTGTATAACACGCCAGCGCATGAAAGTGAGTCGCAAGCCTAGGCCACCTGGCCCCGTGCCGGAGCGGATTCAAGCCCGCTGGTCTCACCTGTGCCAGCATATCGGCGAGCGCCGCGCCGGGAGCGCCGGCGAGCGGGCCGCCGCTGAGTATATCCTCGATCAATTCCGCCAGACCCACCTGGAAGCAATTCATGCCGAGCCGTTTCCCTGCACGGCTGTGGGCGAGGCGCATGCGGAAATCGCGCTGGGACTTGGCCGCTCGCTGGAAGCCGTCCCGGCACGGGTTCTGGCCGGGTCGCCCGGAACGCCCGGCGGGCGGGCGGTAAGCGGGGAGTTGGTCTGGGTGGAAATGCCCGAGCAGGCGGAGCGCCTCTTCCAACCGGCGCTACGGGGCAAGTTCGTGGTGTTGTTCGGCCCGATGCCGACGTGCGCCGATCTGCACCGGCGCCTGGTCCAGTGCCAGCCGGCCGCGGTCATTCACGTGGACGACCGCCTGCCGTTCGACTGGGTCAAAGATGACGGAGTTTACCCGGTCTGGGTGCGCCGGTACGGAATGCCTCCCACGGTGACCATCCCCTACCAGGCGGCCTGGGCTTGGCGCAAACGCGGCGCCAACCGGGCTCGCGCCCGAATCATCGCGAAACTCAAGAGCGCGCACTCCCAGAACGTCGTGGGCGAAATCCGCGGCCGGTGTCCGGATCTGCCGCTGGTGCTGCTGGGCGCGCACCATGACACTCAATGCCACAATCCCGGCGCCGATGACAATGCTTCCGGCGTGGTGGCGCTGCTGGAACTGGCGGTCTTGTTGGGAGCCGAGCGCCCCCTGCGCACGATTCGTCTGGTCTCGTTTGGCGCCGAGGAGCAATTGTCAGTCGGGTCGGCCGCCTATGCCGTTGCCCACCGGAAAGAGATGCCGGGCATTGGAGTGGTGTTCAACCTGGACAGCGTTGCCTCGCCGTTGGGCCACCATAGCGTGGTCCGGGCCGGTGCCCGGGCCTTCGGCTCGTGGCTGCTGCGGGAGCTGGCACGGGCGGGCCTTGATGCGCGTGAGAGCGCCGCCCCGATGCCCTTTGCCGACCATTTCCCGTTTTCGGTTTTTGGGGTGCCGGCGGTTAGTTTCCTGCGGCCGAACATGGACAGCGGCATGCACTGGCAGCACCACAGTGCGCAGGACAACCTGGAGAACGTCGCCGTGTCCGAAGTGGCTCGCGTGGCGATTGCCCTGGCGCAGATCACTCGCACGCTGGCTGGCGCCCGACGCTGGCCCTTCCCTCGCGGTTTAGCCCCAGAGCAACGCGCCGAGACTGCCCGGTTGGGCAAGGAGTTGTTCGGGATTCAGACCAGAGCGTGATCGCCAACGTGCGCGCGCTGGCCCCGGCTTGAGCACACCCCGCGCTGCGTTTGTGAGAGCAGAAACTCGCGTCTATTCGCGTCCCCTCGCGGTTGGGCGTGCGGACACCGGATAGAATGGATCAGGCGCGAAAGGCGCAGGGCAGGGACCCGCCCCCCTCGCCCAGGCAGGCCAGCCACGCGCAAAACCCGGGCACAAACCGCCTCACGACATCCAACGACTGGAACAGCACCTTCTTGACGCGGCCCATCGCCTGCCCGACGGGCAGGGTCAAGCTGATTTCTCTCGCTTGCGTTGGTCCCGGAGCGGCAGGCCGCGCTGGCGCTGATGAGATCCGGGGGCCTGTTCATTTTTTGGCTGCATAGAGGGCAAGAAATGACGAAAGAATTCTGTTGACCGTTTATGGATTAACAATGTAGTCTTTAAAAGATTACAAGGTTAATCGTGAATTTGGAGACATGCGAAAGATACCTCGAATTTCGGAAACCGAGTGGGAAGTAATGAAGGTCCTCTGGGCCAAAGCTCCCTGCTCTGCGGGCGAAATCATCGGCGCCTTGCAGCAAACCGATCCCTCATGGCATCCCCGCACCGCCAAAGCCTTCCTCAACCGGCTGGTCAAAAAGAAAGTCCTGGGCTTCAGCAAGGAAGGACGCGCCTACCTGTATCGTCCGCTGGTCCGACGGGAGGACTGTGTTGACGCCGCCAGCGAATCGTTTCTGCAGCGCTTTTTTGGCGGCTCGGTGAAGCCCATGGTCGCTCATTTAGTCCAGCGGGACAAACTATCTCCGGAGGAAATCCGTGAGTTACGACGGCTCCTCAAGAACCCCGACTAAGCCGATTTATGGAAGAAATCTATTCCCATCTTCCCGTCCTGTTGAAAATGTCGGGGGAGGCTTCCATTCTCATTTTGCTGACGCTGGGGATGCAACGGGCTTGCGGGAGGCGCCTGAAACCGCGCTGGCGTTGCGCATTGTGGTTGCTCGTTCTGCTGCGCTTGGCTTCGCCGTGGACAATTCCCTCTCCGGTCAGCCTTTTCAATTTGGTGAAAATGCCCGCCTCCGCGCCGCGTATGGAAGCGGAACCAGCCACTGTCCAGACGATAAACGCCGCAATTGCGGACGGCCAAGGGGCTGCCACCACGGTAGCTTCGTCCGGTGGAGGTTGGGTTGCGTGGCTGTGGGTAACAGGCGCTCTTCTCGTAGCAGGTTGCGCCCTGGTGAATCAATATACATTCCGCCGCCGCGTGGTACGGCTGCGTCCGTTGACTGACGGACCAACGCTCAGTTTGCTCGAAGATTGCAAGGCGCTTATGGGAGTTCGCACACCAGTCGCCCTGATCGAGACGGAGGCGGTTAAAAGTCCGACACTGTTTGGGTTTGTGCGTCCGCGGATGCTCCTGCCAACAGGGCTGTTGTCGAGCTTTACGCCCGAAGAACTCCGGCATGTCTTCCTGCATGAATTGGCGCATATCAAGCGCCTCGACATTCTGACCGGCTGGGTGGCGCTGGTGTTGCAGACTGTCCACTGGTTCAACCCACTGGTATGGCTGGCCTTTTACCGTCTGCGGGCCGACCGGGAACTGGCGTGCGACGCGCTGGCGCTCTCCTGCGCACGGACGGGCGAGCACGAATCTTACGGCCTGACGATCATAAAGCTTCTGGAAGGGTTTGGCCAGCCCGTCTGCGGGCCAAGCCTGGCCGGAATTCTGGAAAACAAAAAACAAATCAAAGAGAGGATAAGTATGATTGCAAAATTCCACAAATCGGACAGAGGACTGGCGCTGGCGGTTTTAGTTCTGGCAGGTCTGGCGGTGGCCACCTTGACGGATGCGCAAACCCAGACACAGCCGAGAGGGGCTAAAACCGGTGAACCCGACGCCGCAAAGGGGGTATGGGCGGTGAGATTTGAACCGGTGGGCGATTTCTCGCCCAAGGCTCCGGGAGACTACTTGGAGAGAATCCACGTATATTCCGGCCAGCACGGAATGATCGGTTACTTCAGGACCAAGAAGCAGGACGACAAATTGGTGGGGTCGTTTCTGGCCTCTGATCCCGATCAGCTTAAGGCGGCTTTGGCGAAGGTGCCAGGCCTGAAGGTGACCTCTGTCGAAAAGCTGACGCAGGCACAACTCACCGAATACGAAAAGTCACCGCAGGAGTCCTTGATTGACTTCAACCACTTGGACGCCGCAAAGGGGGTATGGGCGGTGAGATTTGAGCCAGTGGGCGATTTCTCGCCCAAGACTCCGGGAGACTATTTGGAGAGAATCCGCGTGTCTTCCGGCCAGTACGGAATGATCGGCTACTTCAGGACCAAGAAGCAGGACGACAAATTGCTAGGCTCGTTTCTGGCCTCTGATCCCGATCGGCTTAAAGCGGCTTTGACGAAGGTGCCGGGTCTCAAGGTCACCTCCGTTGAAAAGCTGACGCAGGAACAACTCGCCGAATACGAAAAGTCACCGCAGGAGTCCTTGATTGACATCGAGCATCTGGACGCCGCAAAGGGGGTATGGGCGGTGAGATTTGAGCCGGTGGGCGATTTCTCGCCCAAGACTCCGGGAGACTATCTGGAGAGAATCCACGTATATTCCGGCCAACACGGAATGATCGGCTACTTCAGAACCAAGAAGCAGGACGACAAATTGGTAGGCTCGTTCCTGGCCTCTGATCCCGATCGGCTTAAAGCGGCTTTGGCAAAGGTGCCGGATCTCAAGGTCACCTCCGTTGAAAAGCTGACGCAGGAACAACTTGCCGAATACGAAAAGTTGCCGCAGGAGTCCTTCTGACGCGGACAAGCGGCTCTGCGAACTTCAGGAGCGCGACCTCTTCCAAGGGCTTGGCCCGACTCCCGAGGAGAAACGGCTCCCCTGGACCAGGCCCTGGCCGAGTTCGAGCGTCATGGCCAGCGCGGCGAACCGCGTGCCCTTTCCGGCGGCAAGAATGACCAACACGGCGGCCCTGGTCGCGATGCCGCAGGCCTGCGGCGCATCGGTCCCGGAGGTCATCCGGGTGTGCGGCCAACAGTTGCTGTTCTTGTACGCGTGGCAGAACCAGCCGGAGTTGGGTCAACTGCCCGGGCATGGCCCAACGGATTTCGCACCCTGGCTGCAGGCGTTGGCAAGGGTGAACTATCCCGGGTTCGTGAACGCGTTCATGCACGGGCACGTCGAAGCCGATGCGATGTCCGCCGCGCTGACCCAAAGCCGGGATTACCTGCGGCAATGTGCCAAGACCTGACCCACCCTGTATCAGCCCTTGAACTCGCCCCAGGTCTGGACGACTCGATATGGCAATCGCGGGCAGCGGTGTTCAACCTGAGGATCTGGGACCGGCGAGCCGCAATCGCTGAACCAGATGGCTGAGCGTGTCGTAACGGTCCAGGCGCACGCCCACCGCGCCGCCCCCAGGGTGGAGTTCGACAAACTCCGGGTCCGGCAAAAAGCCGAACCGCTGGTAGAAGGCCGTACGCAGGAACCGTTTCACCTTGTCCGTGTCCACCCGGTGCGTGTCCACATGCACCTGGAAGTAGTCGCCCTGCCCGGCGGCATTCACGCGCACAGCCACCGCGTCGTGGCCAAAGGCCCGCTTGAGCATGGCCTCGGCGAGATCAATTAACGCCAGACCGCGAAAGAAACTTGCGCCTTCCAGCCGGTCGAATTCCGGCGGGTTCTCAACGGAAAGCGATGCGTCGTCGAGGCCGCGCTGATAATCGAACGGGGTGGCGCCAAAGCGCCCCAGCCACTGGTCCAGCAGACCGGCGCCGGCGCTGCCCCCCTCCCAATCGAGGGATTGCTCCATGACTTCCCGCGGCGGCAGGAGATCCGGCTCGATGTCCACCGAGCGATCCCCGCGTTGGGACCATGTCACCCACTCGATCCACTGTTCGGGATGGTGGATGAGTTGGAAGTTCCGCGCCACCTCGGCAAAGAGATAGGCCACCATCGCCCGGAGCGGCACCCCGGTTTCTTGCATCAGCTTGCCCTCAGGCGCGGTCCGACGCAGGACCGGGTCGCGCCAGCCGGCAAACAGGGAAGCCAAAGTGGCGTCCGCCTGGAGCGTGGCGGCCTGCGGATCGAGGTTCTGCACAGCAATCAGTTGTTCCAGATACCAACCGCGATTCCCCTCCAAGCGGCGGCGGAGATCCTCTCGATTCGCGCGCAGCGGCAGTTGGCGCAGGATGCCCGTGATCCACCTTCGATTTTCCAGATTGAGTGCTCCATCTTCCATCAAGTCGGCTTCGAGCGGCTTGAATAGATCGGTGTCCAGCGGCAAGCGGATAAGGAGGGCTGCCATCTCGGCCGCTTTGCCGGTCAATTTGCGCATCTCGCCCGTGGTCAGCGGACCCGGACCGGGCGCGGCGGCGTACGCGCCCCAAGACCACTGCCATGCGGCCCGGTCCCGTTCCACGGTGTAAGGGTAGATGACTTGGAACCGCTCCGCCGGCACAGCGTATGTGCCCAGGATGGCGTAATTAGTATCTGGCCGAAAACTCCTAATTTTGGAAACGGCGCGAAGTGTTGAGGGGCTTGGACGGCTGGTGAACGGCTGGTTTTGCGTGGGCTAACGCCCAAACCACCAAAATTCTCCGCCGCCAGCGAC